>OLGE01000070.1_pt1 | contig 106645 bp, 120 predicted proteins | sample 1605151 | NCBI WGS metagenome assembly OLGE01 (sample SAMEA3888912, study PRJEB22519) | human gut metagenome | biome: human gut; feature: human-associated habitat; material: faeces | place: Denmark | collected 2010
TTCAGGAAATGATCAAGTACGGCGATTCCATGGTCGCTTGGAAAATCGGCTGAGCGCGATTTTCCTCGTAAATAACAGCGCCCCCGGGACTCATTCGAGCCCCGGGGGCGTTTGCTGGGTCGCCGCCAATGCAAAAAACGAGGCCGATGCGCTGCCATTCGCGGCAGGCACGGTCTCGTTTTTTATCTGGGGAACCTCTGATTCAATCACAAGAGCGGTCAGCGAAGGATTTTGTTCCAAATTGAAGTTTGGAAATCGCAGGAATTCTTTACATATTTCAAGATTCTCAAACCGATCAGTTGGGGCAAAAGACCCGCTGAGCGCCGCAGTCAATTGATTCAGAGATTCCCTTGTTTTATTCGGATCGAGCAATCATCCGGGCAAGCCGCTCGGACAGCCTCACAGTTTCGTTCGGTCAGTCGCGATCCCAGTTGTGCCAGACGTTCTGGACGTCGTCGTCGTCCTCAAAGATGTCCAGCATCTTTTCCATGTTGGCGATGTCCTCCGGATTTTCGAGCTTTTTATACTCGCCGGGGACCATTTCGATCTGCGCGGAAACAAAGCTGTATCCCTTTTCGGTCATGCCCTCGGCAACGGCGTTGAAATCGTCCGGCTGCGTGTAAATCGTGAAGCAATCGTCCTCCGCTTCAAAATCGTCCGCGCCACAGTCCATTGCGTCCATCATGACGTTGTCTTCTTCGTAGTCCTCGTCCTCGTTGTCGATCACGAGCACGCCTTTTTTCGAGAAATTCCAGCTCACGCAGCCGTTTGCGCCCATTTTTCCGCCGTATTTGTCGAAGTGGTGGCGCATATTACCGGCGGTGCGGTTGCGGTTATCCGTCATCGTTTCGACGATCACGGCAATGCCGGCAGGGCCGTATCCCTCATAGGTGATGGCATCATAGGCGTCGCCGCTGCCCGCGGAGGCGGCCTTTTCCAGCACGCGCTTGATGTTGTCGTTGGGCATATTCGCCGCCTTGGCCTTGGTGATAACGGTCGCCAGACGGGAGTTATAGTTCGGATCGGCAGAGCCGCCGCCCTCCTTGACCGCAACATACATTTCCTTTGCGATCTTGGTGAATGCCGCCGCGCGCTTGGCGTCCTGGACGCCCTTGGTCTTTTGAATGTTATGCCATTTGGAATGACCCGACATGGTATATCTTCCCTTCGTTCAGTATTTCTGAGTTATTTTATCACAAAGCGAGTCAAAACGCAACCGTTTCGGCAAGTTTTTTCGCGCTTACGGATTCGGCGCATTTTGGCCGAATAGATAATATTGGTCGCTCTCCCCGGTGTTGGGGTTGAAAACGCAGGCGTAATCCCCGTCGATCCACGCGGGATACTCAAGCCCGAAGCACGGGATCGTGCCGTGCAGCTCATCCGTGTCGCCGGAAAGGCGGCGCACCTCGATGGTGGTCATAGTCAGCGTCTCGGGATCGTAATCCGGCAGCGCCAGATAGAACAGCTCGCCGTCGATCTCCTTTGCGTCCCAGACGTAAAGATTCGAGATCAGCACCTGGTCGTCCGCATCGATCACGGTCATCTCCATCGGACTGACGTCGCTGCGGTGCGTCAGGAGGACAAGATAATTCTCCTCGAGCGCCAGATCAACATAGTCGGCGATATGTATGACGTCCGAGCCGTCATAGTTGCAGGAATAGACCGAGTTGCCCCACGCCTCCTCGTCGCCGATCATATTCGGCTCGTAATAATACACGCGGTGATCCGTCGTCGCGGCGAGGCGATACTGCGAGCTGTCGAGCTGCGGCGGCAACTGCATCTCGGTCGGCTCGGGGCGAACAGTCGGGACCTCGATCGTCGGGCGCTCCTCGGTCGGCAGGAGCGTCTCGGTTGGCTTGACCTCGGTCGAGGGGTCGGCAGGCTCAGGCGTGACAACGGTGACATTCTTGCGATCCTTCAAAAGGAATACGGCCAGCACGACCACGGCCGCAGCCAGCACGGCAACGCCGGCGATCAGGATCGGGACGAGCGGGGATTTTTTCGGCTTTTCCGGCTTCGGCGCATCGCTGCGCGGCGGGGTCTCCCTGCCCGCCGTGGATGCATACTCCGCCGGTTCATAAGCCTGGGACGGGGCTTCCTCGGGCGGAGCCGCATAAGCCGTCGGGTCGTTCACCGGGGGCGGCGTCTCCGCAGACCGCGTCGGCGGTTCTACGGGCTTTGCCGGAATCTCCTGCTGCGTCAGCGCACTGCCGCAGGAGCCGCAGAACGCGGCGCCATCGGGATTCTGATTTCCGCATTTCGGACAGAACATGGTGCATCCTCCTTTATAGTATGTGATTTGGCGTTCGGTCAGGAGCCTTTTGCGCGTTCGTTGGTATCAACGCTTGCACGGAACACGAAAAAGCGGTCATAGAGGAACTCGGTGGAAAAATTCAGGAGCATATTCAGCGCCGTGACGAGGTATTCGTTCCAACCTGCGCCGGTCAGCGCGTGCTCCAGCCACGTGCTTGCGGGCGTAAACACGGCGTAATAGGCCGCGACCTTAAGCATTGCGACGGGAACGTTGCCCGCCGACTGAAATGTAAATTTTCGGTTGAGCGTGAAGCTCCAGAGCACGGAGAGCACCAGCGCGATCAGATAGCTGAGCCATTCGACCCCCGGCAGGAGCAGCTCGTTGAGCAGCGTGAAGCTGCCGATCTGGATCAGCCCGGCCGATGCGGAAAAGAGCGCAAATTTTACGGTTCGCAGCAGCTCGCGTCTGCGGCTCACCTTGCCCATGCCGCGCCCTCTACCTCGCAGGTCTTTTGACGGGACATCAATGCATGCAGCGTGTCGACAGCGTTTTCGCCCTCATAGAGCAGCCGGTAAGCCGCCTGCGTGATCGGCATCACGACATCGTGCTTCTGCGCCAGCTCCCACGCGGATTTCGCGGCGTAATAGCCCTCGACGACCGCCCCGACCTGCTTCATGGCCTCCTGCGGCGGCACGCCCTGACCAATCAGAATACCGGCGCGGCGGTTGCGCGAATGCATCGAGGTGCAGGTGACGATCAGGTCGCCCACGCCCGCCAGACCGGCGAAGGTCTCGCGCTTCGCGCCCATGGCGATCCCGAGCCGCGCGACCTCTGCAAGTCCGCGCGTCATCAGCAGCGCCTTGGTGTTATCGCCGTAGCCCATGCCGTCGCAGATGCCGCAGCAGAGCGCAATGACGTTCTTGTGCGCCGCACCCAGCTCGACGCCGATGATATCCGGGCAGGTATAAACGCGCAGATTCTGCGACATGAACACGGTCTGCACCGTCTCGGCAAGCGTCTGGTCGGGGCTGGCCACAACCACGCCCGTGGGAATGCCGCGGCTGACCTCCTCGGCGTGAGAAGGGCCGGAGAGCGTCGTGACCGGCATACCGGTGCGCGCCGTGATGATCTCGCTCATGCGCCGCCCCGTCTCGGCCTCGATGCCCTTGGTCACGGAGACAAGCAGCGTATCCGGGTTCAGATGCGGCGCGAAGGCGGCCGCCGTCGCGTCGACCGCGAAGGACGGCGTGGCAAACACGACCAGCCCGGCCTGCTCCGCGTCCGCGACGCGCGCCGTCAGACGCAGCTCCTGCGGGAGCTTCACGCCGGGCAGGAAGGGGTTCTCCCGCTTCTCCGCCAGTGCGCGGCTCTCATCCTCGCAATACGACCAGAGGGTCACGTCGTGACCGTTATGCAGAAGCGACAGCGCCAGAGCCGTTCCCCAGCCGCCGCTTCCGGCTATCAGAATTTTCATAGAAAATCACTCGTTTCTTTCGTTTTTTGCACGATGGAAATAGGTTTTTCGCTCCTGCCCGTGCAGCAGGCGGACGATGTTGCCGCGGTGCATCACGAAGGCAAAGGCCGCCTCGCAGATCGTGATGATCCAGATCTCCGGGCGCGCCGGATAAAACACCGCATAGAGCACGCCGAAGCACGCCACGGCGGTCAGCGACGCCAGCGAGACGAGCCGCGTGGCGAAGAACAGCAGGATGAAGACCGGCATGGCGATGGCAAACACGCGCCAGTCCGTGACGAGCGCAATGGCCGCGCCGCAGAGGATGCCCTTTCCGCCGTGGAAGCCGAAAAACACCGGGAACACATGGCCGAGCTGCACGCCGGCGCCGGCGACGATCTTGGCCAGAAGCGGATCGCGCGGCAGGAACAGCGTCGCAAGCAGGCAGGCGGCAACGGTCTTACCAAAGTCGATGAGCACCACGATCAGCGTCACGGCGCCGCCGTAGGAGCGCAGGAAATTTGTCAGTCCGGCGTTTCCGCTGCCGTGGGTGCGAACGTCCTCATGCTTGACGAGCCTGGAGATCAGAATCGCGCCGTTTAGATTGCCGAACAGATACCCCAGCAGCGCCGAGAGCGTCAGAGCGAGCCAAAGCTTCATTCTTCCTTATCTCCCTTCTGACGAATGGTGATCCGCACGGGCGTGCCCTCCAGCCCGAAGACCGCGCGGATCTGGTTTTCCAGATAGCGCCGGTAGGAGAAATGGAACAGGCGCGCATCGTTGCAGAAAATGACGAAGTGCGGCGGTTTTACGCCGACCTGCGTCATATAATAAATCTTCAGGCGGCGTCCCTTATCGGTCGGCGGCTGCACGCGCGCCGTCGCGTCCTCAAGGATGTTGTTGAGCATACCGGTCGTGATGCGCATGGCGTTCTGATTGGCGACGTAATTGATCAGCTCATAGAGCTTGCCGACGCGCTGTCCGGTCAGCGCCGAGAGGAAGAGCAGCGGCGCATAGGGCATGAAGCTGAGATCCTGCCGAATTTTGGCGGTCATCTCGTTCATCGTGTTCGTCTCTTTTTCGACCAGATCCCACTTGTTGACCACGACGATGCAGGCCTTGCCCGCCTCGTGCGCCAGACCGGCGATCTTCGTGTCCTGCTCCGTCACGCCCTCGGTGGCGTCGATCAGGATCAGACAGACGTCGGCGCGGTCAATGGCGTTGATGGAGCGCAGGTTGGAAAACTTCTCGATGGCATCGTCGACCTTGGACTTGCGGCGCATACCAGCCGTGTCGATGAAGCGGTATTTTCCGAATTCATTTTCAAAATAGCTGTCGATGGCGTCGCGCGTCGTGCCTGCGACGTCCGAGACGATCACGCGCTCCTCGCCGAGGATGCGGTTGAGCAGGCTGGACTTGCCGACATTCGGCTTGCCGACGATGGCGACGTTGATGACCTCGCCCTCGTCCTCCTGCTCCGTCTGCTCCGGCAGGTGCGCCACGCACCAGTCGAGCAGATCGCCCGTGCCGTGTCCGTGGACGGCGGACACCTCGATCGGGTCGCCCAGCCCCAACGCATAGAACTCATAGACGTCCGGGTTGACCGGACCGATGCTGTCGCATTTGTTGACGGCCAGACAGACTGGCTTGCGGCTGCGCAGCAGCATGGCCGCGACGTCCTGATCGGCCGCCGTGACGCCGGTTTTGACGTCCGTGACCATGACGATCACGTCCGCCGTCTCAATGGCGATCTCGGCCTGACGGCGCATAAATTTCAGCATATCGCTGTCGGTGTTCGGCTCGATCCCGCCGGTGTCGACCAGCTCGAATTCGCGGCCGTTCCAGTCGCAGCTCCCATAGATGCGGTCGCGGGTCACGCCCGGCGTATCCTCGACAATGGCCGACCGGCGTCCGGTCAGCTTGTTGAAGAGCATGGATTTTCCGACGTTCGGGCGTCCGACGATCGCGATCAACGGCTTTGCCATATGGCATCGCCTCCTTATCCTTTTTAAGATTTTTCAGCCTATTATCTCACAGATCCGACGCAAATGCAACTGATAATCACGAATTTGCATTTTTATATTGTGTTTTTGGCAAAAGCCCGGTATAATGGCAGTAGAAAATCAGTAAGGGAAGCTCTGATTAAATCACAAGAGCGGTCAGCTAGGGGTTTTGTTTCCAAATTGAGGTTTGGAAATCGCAGGAATACTTTGTGTATTTCAAGATTTTCAAACCAATAAGTTGGGGCAAAAGACCCGCTGAGCGCCGCAGCTGATTGATTCAGAGATTCCTAAGAATTGGGTGATTTGATGCGTCTGAACCCCGAAAAGCTCCGCGCCTATCCGTGGCCGGACGAGCTTCCGTCCGAGGCCGTGTGCGCGTGGCTGGAGCAGATTGAGCCTGACCGCAGCACGCTCTGCACGGGCGTGACGGCCGCGCTGGCTGAGCTTCTGCCCGAGCCGCCGCAGGAGGGCTGGCTTCCCGCGCTTTACGCGGCGCTGTGCCACGGGCTGTTTCCCGACCCGGATTACCGACAGCCGAGCGCGTCGGTCTGCTTTGGCCTGCGCCTTCTGACTGACGCGTTACAGGCTTCGCTGGATGCCGAGCCGCCGCAGAATGACCCGCTGACCGACCTGTTCCCGCTGCACGATCCCGAAAAAAGCCGGATTTTACCCGATTACCGGCGTTTTTGCACCGCCGTGCGCGAGGCGCATTTCGTCGAAACGATGCGCGTCGGGCGCGAGGTCATGCCTTTCGACCCAGCGTCCCACACGATCGGCGTGCGCAACGTTGCGGTACACATGGCCGAGCTGGCGGCGCAGGCCGGACTTCCGGTCGACGTGCCGCTCGTCGCGGCCGCCGCGCTCTGCCACGACATCGGCAAATTCGCCTGCCGCGGAGAGGACGCCGCGCGCATTCCGTTTTTGCACTATTACTATACATGGCAGTGGCTCTCCGACCGCGATCTGGAATCGATCGGCCATATCTCGGCCAATCACTCCACATGGGATCTGGAATTTGAAAATCTGCCGATTGAGTCGCTGCTGCTGATCTACGCCGACTTCCGCGTGCGCGGCACGCGCGAAAACGGCCGCGAGACCGTGCGCATCTACACGCTGAGCGAGGCTTACGGCATGATTATGAGCAAGCTCTGCAACGTCACGCCTGCGAAAAAGCAGCGCTACGAGCTGGTCTACTGCAAGCTGCGCGATTTCGAGCGTTTTCTGCTCGACCGGGGCGTGCCGTCCGACCTCGGCTGCGACGCGCCGCAGGTGCGCCCGCCGCGCGACGTCGCGCTCATGACCGAGGACGAGGCGCTCGGCGCACTGCGTGACCTGACCTTTGACAACAACGTCCGCCTGATGCACACCATCAGCACCGACGCGGCCTTTGACCTGCTGCTCGAGCAGGCGCGCGGCGAGAAGGACCACCAGCGCATCCGCACCTATCTGCGTCTGTTCGACGAATACAACACCTATATGACGCGCGGCAACAAGCAGAAGCTGCTGGGCTACCTCTATGAGCTGCTGATGTCGCCGCAGGGCGACATTCGCCGCCGCAGCGCCCGCATCATGGGCGAGGTGCTGGCCAACAGCGGCCCGAAATACCGCAAGGAGCTGCCCGCGCACGCGCCGAAGCGTGCCATGGCGCCGACGGTTCTGGCGCTGCTGGACGAATCCGTCGCGCTCTGGCGCGAGTATATCCGGCAGTGTCTCTTCCCCGACCGCCGCATCGCGCAGAAGCATGCTCTGCGCATCATCAACTCGCTGAAGACCATCTGCTATGCCCTCTTCTGCGCCTGCGATCCGGGCGTCGCGCCGCAGCTTGCCGCTCCGCTCGTCGAGGCGCTCGAGGATCTGCCGGAGACGAACTGCTTCGCCGTGCTTGACGCGCTCTGCTACGTTCCGACGGAATATCTCTCGCCGCGCCTGTTTGCGCAGGCGCTCCCGGCGCTGCGGACGATGCTGCAAAGCGGCACGACCCGCTGGCAGCTCATCGCGCTGCGCTGTCTTGCGCACCTGCGGCCGCTTGCGCCGTTGGAATTCCTGCGCGAGGCCTCCGTGCCGCTGGCGCACGACGAGGCAAGCGTGCGCGACCTGCGCCGCCGTCTGCTCGACGCGAATTACCGCGCGTCGCTGACGGAAAACGAGACGGCCCTGATCTATCTGAGCAATCTGAAAAACGCCGTCCACTGGACGCAGAAGATCGTCCAGATCGATATGCTCACGGATAATATTTTTGCCCACCCGGAGACGACCTTCCACACGGCGATGCACCTTTCCAACCTGCTCTCGGTCAGCGAGCATCTGCCCGTGCGCGAGCGCGCCGGCGAGGCGCTGCTGCTGACGGCGCGTCGGCTGACCGTCGACCAGCGCAACGAGATCGTCTTCGATCTTCTGCGCGAGCTGGAAAACGGGCAGGAGCAAATCGCGCGCTTCATCCCGAAATACCTCGGCCGTTTGCTCTGCACCCTGCCGGAAAAGGAAATCCGCGAGGGCGTCGCCTTCCTTGACACGCTCCTGCGAAGCGGCACGCAGCGCCCGGCCACGCCGGTTCTGCGGACGCTGGGCAGCCTGATCGGCGCGCTCCCGGCGGACAGTCCGCTCGTGGACGACTGCCTCGGCCTGCTGCTGACGGGCGTGGCACATTATCACAGCGCCATCCACCAGAACGCGCTCTATATCCTCTGCCACGACGTGATCGGCAACGACGAGCTGCCCGAGGCGCTGCGTCTGCGCTGCTTCCTGCGCGTGAACAAAAAGCTGCTGGCCATTCTCGGCGAGCCGACGCGCGGCCAGCTCACCTTCTTCAACCGCGCGGCCATGCTGAACCAGCTCTACCGCTTCCTCGTGCGTCACGAGGTCGAAAAGGGCGGCTTCCCCTTCTCCGCGCCGAAGCCCGTTGCCTTCTTCCCCGGCACGTTCGACCCCTTCTCCGCCGGGCATAAGAGCATCGTCCGCGAAATCCGCGCGCGGGGCTACGAGGTCTATCTCGCAATCGACGAGTTCTCCTGGAGCAAGCGGACGCTGCCGCGCCTGCTGCGGCGCAAGATCGTGCAGATGTCCGCCGCCGACCAATGGGACACCTATGTCTTCCCGGACGATCTGCCGATCAACATCGCCGTCGGGGCGGATCTGGCGCATCTGCGCGCGCTCTTCCCGGACCGTCCGGTCTTTTTGGTCACCGGCAGCGACGTCATCCGCAACGCCTCGGCCTACCGCTCCGACGCGCCGGACGGCGCGGCCTACTTCCCGCACATCGTGATCGACCGGCCGCAGGCCGCGCAGCGTGAGGAGCCGCTCGAGCAGCTGCTGCACGGCGAGATGCGCGTGCTCTCGCTCTCGGAGCAAATGGAGGGCATCAGCTCCACGCGCATCCGCGACTCCATCGACAAAAATCTCGATATTTCCGCACTGGTCGACCCGATCGTGCAGGCGTATATTTATGAATACGGGCTTTATCTGCGTTCGCCGATGTTCAAGCACGAGCTTGCGCCGCTGGACACGGAATTCGAGGCGCCCGGCGCGCACACGCCGCCCGAGTTGGCCGCGCTGCTGGCTCAGACACCGCAGGCGCGCGCCGTACTGCTGCGCTCGCGTTCGCGGAACACGGTCGTCGGCTGGGCCTGCGGCCACACGCTCTCGGTCAACGCGCTGTTCTGCGAGCTGAAAAACGCCGAGCTGTGCTCGGCCGTGCGCCGCTGCACGAGCGGTCGCCTGCTGATGCTCGACGAGGCGCACTGCGAGAGCGCCGACGTGCTGCGGCAGCTGCTCAACGAGCTGCTCGTGCGCGCCCTGCCGGAGGATCACACCTACGCGCTCTGCCGCGTGCGCTCCGAGGAGCTGCAAAGCGCGCTTGAGCAGCTCGGCTTCGTGCCCGTTCCGGAGGCGCCGGGGCTTTGGTACGTTGATATGCGCGCGCCGATGGTGCTGATTCAAGACGTTCTGACGGGCGTCAAGCAGCCGCATCACGACGCGCCCGAGCTGCGCGCAGCCGTTCAGAAAACGCGGCCGCGTCTGCGGCGCGCGCTGACCCGGCTCTACCCCGGCAAGCTGCTGCTCTGCTTCGATGCAGAGCTGCTGAATCAGGCGCTGCTCTTCCGCGTGCAGCAGCAGAACGGCGTGCTCGGGCAGACGCGGCGTCAGCTTGGCGCAAAAATGTGCGTTCCCTACGGCAAAATTCTCGCCGACGAGGTCGTGCCGAACACCGTCACCAAAACGCTGCACGCCGACAAGTGCTTCGAGCCGGATCTCAACGGCTTCTCGATCGTAGAATACCCCGGCTACAGTCCGCTGGCCACGCAGGTACGCACGCTGCGCTCCTTCCGGCGGCCGGTGCTGCTGGTGGACGACCTGCTGCACAACGCCTACCGCATCAACAAGCTCGGCGCGCTGTTCCGTCAGGAGCAGCTGGGGATCGACCGCATCATCGTCGGCATCTGCTCCGGACGCGGCCGCGACCTCGCGCAGGAGCAGGGGCTGCCCGTCGACTGCGAATACTTCATTCCGAACCTGCACTACTGGGTCAACGAGAGCCTGCTCTATCCCTTCGTCGGCGGCGACAGCGTCAGCCAGCGGACGATGCACGGCCGTATGCTGCCCTCGCTGAATCTGATCCTTCCCTATCACTATCCGCGCTATTTCGTCGGCACGACCGACGAGGCCGTGCGCAGTCTGAGCCGCACGGCGCTGGAAAATGCGCTGTCCATCCTGCGCACGCTTGAGCGCGTGCATCAGCGGGGCTTCAACACCGCGCTGACGCTCGGCAAGCTCGGCGAGGCGCTCTCCTGCCCCCGTCTGCCCGACCGCGGGCAATACCTGAGCTATGATTTCTCCGTGCCCGCCTCGGCCTATTTGCGGGACGATCTGCTGACGCTCGACCGTCTGCGGACGCGCCGGGACGCGCGCGGAAAGGAGGCTTGACCGATGGAACTGAAGCAATGGCGCGGCTTTTGCCTCTGCCGCGACGCGTCGCTGGGCGACTGCGTCTTTCCGCCCGAGGCAGAGGCCGTCCGCGCTCCCTTTGCGCCGCTGGTCTTTCTGGTGCGGCGCGACGGGCTGAAAAGCCGCGGGCATTTTGCGATCGACGACCTCAGCGAGCTGATCGAGCCGGAGGATACCGCCGCTCTTCTGCCCGCGCAGACGCGGACGCTTTCACCGGAGCTGGAGACGCTGCGGCCGTTTGTCCGCGCACACGGCGCATCCGTGCTGAATTTGTCGTTTTCGCGGGCCTTCTCGGTGCTTTCCGCTCAAAAAAAGTCGAAGGCGCTGCGCGTAACGCTTGTCGGACTGGGCGATGTCGGTGGAAATGTGCTGGCGGCGCTCAAGCTGCTGGGCACGGAGCTTTCCGAGCTGGCGATCTATGACCCCGACGAATCGCGCTGCAGGCGCTACGAGCTGGAGCTGAATCAGGTGCTCTCGCCGGACGGGCTGCCGCGCCCGCGCGTGACGATCGCCGACCCCGCGCGGCTGTTCGACTGCGACCTGTTTTTGTTCACGGCCTCGCGCGGCGTGCCGCCGGTCGGGACGCAGATCGCCGACGTGCGCATGGCGCAGTATCAAAGCAACGTCGCGCTGCTCAAGCCCTATGCGCGCGCCGCGCGGGAGAGCGGCTTTACGGGGCTGTTCTGCCAAATCTCCGACCCGGTCGACCAGCTCAGCCGCGTGGTCTTTCTCGAGAGCAACCGCGCCCCCGACGGCACGCCGGATCTCGGCGGGCTGCTGCCGGAGCAGGTGCGGGGCTTCGGTCTCGGCGTGATGGCGGCGCGCGCCGCCTACTGTGCCCGGGAGCTGGGCGTCGATTTTTCCAATGGGCGCGTCTACGGCCCGCACGGGAACGGCCTGATCGTCGCAAACGACCCGCTGCACTATGATCCGGCCGTCTCCGGGCGGCTGACCGAGGCAACGGTGCGCGCAAATCTGCGCGTGCGGGAGCTTGGCTATAAGCCCTTCCTCGCGCCGGCGTTTTCCTCTGCCGCGATCTCGATCCTGCAGCTCGTGCGCGGGCAGGTCTGCCACAGTGCGCTGCCCATGGGCGGCGCTTGGTTCGGCTGCCGCTCACGCATGACAAAAAACGGCGTTCTGACCGTCCGGGAGCCGCTCGACCCCGCCCTGTACGAGCGCATCCGCGCCGCGCACCGCGCCTTGGAGGCGTGCGACCATGCTTGACGTCGTGCTGCTGCGGCGTCAGCCGCGTCTGTGCGCGCTGCTTGAGCACGCGCTGAAGGGCGTGGCGCACCGCTTCGTTCCGCCCGGAGCCGCGCTGCGGGATCGGCGCGTTCTGCTGGCCGCCGCCGTCGACGAGGGCGGCATGGACGGGCAGACGCTGCGCTTCCTGCGCCGCCTGCGCACCGAGCCGGACGCCATGCGCGGCAGCATTGCCGCCGTGCTCGTCGACGGAACGGGCGAGCTTTACACCAAGCAGGTCGCGCAGGAGCTGGTCTATGCCGCCAACCGTGCGGGCTGTCTCTTTCCCGGCAAGCCGGCGCTTGAGGGAACGGGTTCGCTCTATAATCAGCATATTCTTGCGCAGCGGCGCGGTATGAGCCTCGAGGAGACGTATTTTTGCCGCGCGCGGGAGCTGGTGCAGCGCCTCGCGGCCTTTGTGCCGCCGCGCTTCGCAAATCCGAGGCTGCTCGTGCTGCACGCGTCCGAGCGCGGCCGGTCGAGCACACTCTGGCTCTGGGATCAGCTCCGGCCGAGGCTGGATCCTGCGATCGTTTCATGCGAGGTGACACTGCAAAACGGCACGGTGCACGACTGCCGCGGATGCAGCTACCGCACCTGCCTGCATTTCGCGCAGAACGGCTCGTGCTTTTACGGCGGAGCACTGTCGGAGACGGTGCTCCCGGCCATTCGCGACTGCGACGCGATGCTCTTCCTCTGCCCGAATTACAACGACGCCGTCAGTGCGAACGTCACGGCGCTCTTCAACCGCCTGACGAGCCTGCTCCTGCGCGGCGATCTCCATCAAAAATACCTCTTCGGCATGGTCGTCTCGGGCTATTCCGGCAGCGACCTCGTCGCGCGCCAGCTGCTCGGCGCAATGTGTCTGAACAAAACGGCCATGCTCCCGCCGCAGTTCTGTCTGACGGAGACGGCGAACGATCTTGCGGCGATGCAGGCGCTGCCGCACATCCCCGCCAAGCTCGACGCCTTCGCGCAGTGCATGGAGCGCGCGCTGCTGCCGACTGTGGAAAGTTACAAAAATCAAGGCGGAGATTCGTGAAAACGCACATGGAAATCCCCGCCTGATTTTGCTATACTTAATTTGTGAAAATGCACAACCGACAGGAGGAGGCTTTATGCAACTGAAAAAGTATTTTGCCGAGCTCATCGGCACGATGACTCTGGTCGTACTCGGCTGCGGCGCAGCCGTCGCGACGCAGTGCGGCCGCTACCCCGGCAGTCTGCCGCTGCTCATCACGGCGCTGGCCTTCGGCCTCGCGATCGTCGCCATGGCCTACAGCGTCGGCAGCGTTTCGGGCTGCCATCTGAACCCCGCCGTCTCGCTGGCGATGCTGCTTTGCAAAAAGCTCTCCGGCAAGGACTTCGTCGGCTATGTCGTCGCGCAGTGTGTCGGCTCGATTGCCGGCTGCGCGATCCTCGGCCTGATCCTCGGCTGGGACACCGGCTTCGGTGCGAATCAGCTTGTCCCGGCCAGCACGACCGGCATCGCAATCGGCAAGTCGCTCGCCGTGGAGATCATGCTGACGGCAATCTTCGTCTTCACCGTGCTCGGCGTCACCGCGCGGAAGGAGACCGCCCACGTTGCCGGACTGGCCATCGGCCTGACGCTCACGGCCGTGCATATTTTCGGCATCGGCCTGACCGGCACATCCGTCAACCCCGCCCGCAGTCTCGGCCCGGCGCTCTTCGTCGGAGGCGCGGCGCTCAAAAACCTCTGGGTCTTCCTCGTCGCGCCGCTGGTCGGCGGAGCAATCGCCGCAGGCGTGCACCGTTATCTGGGTGTAGAGGAAAAGAAAAAGAAGAAGTAAGGAGTGTTCCGTTTGACGCCTTCCAAGGTATATTTCACATCGTTTCACACAACCATTCAGGAGAACACGCAGCAGAAGCTCGCGCGGCTTCTGCTGACGGCCGGCATGGATCAGATCAATTTTGACAAAAAATTCACCGCCATCAAGCTCCACTTCGGCGAACCGGGCAATCTGGCCTTTCTGCGGCCGAACTATGCCCGCACCGTCGTCGATCTGGTGCGTCAGCTCGGCGGCAAGCCCTTCCTGACCGACTGCAACACGCTCTACGTCGGACGCCGAAAGGACGCGCTCGAGCATCTGGAGTCGGCCTATCAGAACGGCTTCAATCCCTATAACGTCGGCTGCCATCTCATCATCGGCGACGGCTTGAAGGGCACGGACGACGTGGAGATCCCCGTCGACAGCGATTACGTCCGCAACGCCAAGATCGGCCGCGCTATTGCCGACGCCGATATTTTCATTTCCTTGACACATTTCAAGGCTCACGAGGCAGGCGGCATCGGCGGCACGATCAAGAACATCGGCATGGGCTGCGGCTCGCGCGCGGGCAAGATGGAGATGCACTCAAACGGCAAGCCCGGCGTCAATGCCGACGTCTGCATCGGCTGCCGCTCCTGCGCCAAGGCCTGCGCCCACGGCGCGCCGCAATTTGTGAATAAAACGATGCACATTGACTATGATAAATGTGTCGGCTGCGGCCGGTGCATCGGCGTCTGCCCGACAGATGCGATCTATGGCGAGGAAAACGGCTCGAACGAGGTGCTCAACTGCAAAATGGCCGAGTATGCAAAGGCCGTCCTGCAGGATAAGCCGAGCTTCCACATCAGTCTGGTCATGGACGTCTCGCCCTACTGCGACTGCTACCCCGTCAACGACGTGCCGATGATCCCGGATGTCGGCATGTTCGCCTCGTTCGACCCGGTCGCACTCGACTGCGCCTGTGCAGAGGCGTGCAACAAAATGATGCGCTTCCCCGACGCGAACATCCCCGGCAAGGACGCCGACCTGTTCAAGGCGGCGCACGGCGAGACGGACTGGCGCGTGCAGGTGCGCCACGCCAAGAAGCTCGGCCTCGGCAACGACGAATATGAGCTGGTCGAGATCTGACCGGCAGCTTTGAGAGGAGTTTTGAATATGTCGGAAACCAAATACGCCGGTACGCAAACCGAAAAAAATCTGCGCGCCGCCTTCTCCGGCGAGTCCGAGGCTCGCAACAAATACACCTTCTTCGCCTCCGTGGCCAGGAAGCAGGGCTTCGAGCAGATCGCCGCGCTCTTCCTGAAGACGGCCGAGAACGAAAAGGAGCACGCCAAGCTCTGGTTCAGGGAGCTGAACGGCATCGGCACGACGGCCGAGAACCTGCTCTCCGCGGCCAACGGCGAGAACTACGAATGGACGGACATGTACGAGGGCTTCGCCAAAACCGCCGAGGAGGAGGGCTTCCCGGAGCTGGCGCAGCGCTTCCGTCTGGTTGGTCAGATCGAGAAGCATCACGAGGAGCGCTACCGCGCCCTGCTGCGGAACGTTGAAATGGACGAGGTCTTCGCCAAGAGCGAGGTCAAGGTCTGGGAATGCCGCAACTGCGGCCACATCGTCGTCGGCATGACAGCGCCGGACATCTGCCCGGTTTGCAGCCATCCGCAGAGCTATTTTGAGATCCACGCCGAGAATTATTGATTTTTAAGCACAAAAACCCGCTGCCTTCGATCGAAAGCAGCGGGTTTTTGTTGCAACGGAAGCCTTTTTTACTTCTGCGAAATCTCTGATTCAATCGCAAGAGCGGTCAGCGAGGGATTTTGTTCCAGATTGAGGTTTGGAAATCGCAGGAATCCTTTACGTATTTCAAGATTTTCAAACCGATAAGCTGGGGCAAAAGACCCGCTGAGCGCCGCAGCCGATTGATTCAGCGGTTCCCTAAAAATCGTAGCCGCGGAAATAATAGCCCTTGTATTCCGTGAAGCCGCGGGCGGCGTCGAACGCGCCGGGCAGGTCGTATTCCTCCAGTGCGGCGACAATGTCGTCGGAGAAGGCCGTGAGCTGGACGGTGTTTTCCTCGTCGTTATAGGTATAGACAATGGCGATCTGGTGGCCGTCGAGCGCATAGCTGCAGCCGGTCACGCGCCCCTCCTTGTCATAGCTGAAGGTCAGCACCTCGTTGCTGGGATCCTCGGCCGTTTGATCGATCCCGGCGACATCCGCCGGCTTCTTATAGACGATATCCGGATCTTCTGCGGTGCTGTCTGACGCCGCAGACGCATCGGAAGTCTTGCCCGCGTCCGCCTTGCCGCAGCCGGCCAGAAGCGGAACCGTGAGCAGCAGACACAGCGCAAAAAGCAGCAGTTTTTTCATCGGTAAGTCCTCCTGTCTGATTTTTTGGGATGTTCTGCCGCCTATTATAGCGCACAGCGCATTCTTTGTCAAACGGAGCGCGCGGCGATCCTGCCGCGCGCTCCGTTTTCTCAAGGATCAATAAACGACCACGCGGGTGTGGAGCGGGAGCTCATAGATGAAGCGGCAATCGTCCGGCAGCATACGCACGCAGCCGTGCGAGAGCGGACGGCCTACCGTCCCGTTATAATACGAGCCGTCGTAGTTCAGAAGAACCGTGTGGAAGGCGTGGCCGCCGTTGAAGATCGTCGGCATTCCGACGTAGTAGCCGCCGTAATCCCAGCGCGTGTTGCGATATTCCGTGCGGAAGGCGCCCGGAGGCGTGGGCGTGGTGTTCGAGCCGCTGCCGCAGGGGAAGGTGCGGATCAGCGTCCAATTCCTCGCGCTGCCCTGGAACACCATGACCTTCTGCGTGTAGCGGCTGACCCAGATCAGGTAGTCCGTCTCGCTGTCATAGCCCAGATAATCCATAAAGCCCTCCTTCGTGGGCGTGGGATAGTCTACCGTTCCGTCGGTGGACGGCTCGTCGAGGATCGTGCAGGTCGAGCGATAGATGCAGCCCGTCGTGCCGTCCGGGAGCGTCACGCTCAGGCGGCCGCCGTTGTTATATTCGTTATAGACGATCTCGCCCTGCTTCAGCTCGCGCACGACCTTGTTCATGTTGCGGTCTGCGTAGAGCTTCGTGTCGCGGTCAATGACACAGGCTGCCTTCTGCGTCTGCACGACATTGGGCGCGTTCTCGTAGCAGCTCGTCCACCATTGGTTGTCGAGCTTCGAGGTCGCAAGCGTGACAAAGGTGTCGCCTGCCAGAATGCGGATCTCCTCGGCATAGCCCGACCCGACGACCTTGCCGTACTGCCCGTTGAGGACGATCAGCTTGGCATAGCCGTTCATCTCGAGCGAGGCGTTGGCGTCCAGCTCGACCTGCACGGCCTCGCCGTTGACCACGGCCTTCGCGTTCTTGCCCAGCGAGAGCTTCTCGACCGAGCCGTCGATCGTGATCGTGCCGCCGACGGCGAGCACGGCGTCCCTGACGTTGCCGGTGATGTCCATCACGGCCGACGCGTCAAAGCGCACCTGACCCACGCCGCCCGCGACGCTCAGGCTGCCGCCCAGCATCGTGACGGACTTCAGCGCCACGGAGGCGCTGTGACTGCCGACGAGAACCGTAGCCGTATCCGTCGCGCCGGAAAGCGCGGCGGCACCGCCGCCCAGCCAGACCGGCTGATCGGCCGTGACCGTTCCGCTGAACGGGGCGCAGGTGACATGCGCCGCCTGCACGGCACGGACGTCGATCGCGCTGCCGCGGCCGGTGCAGACCGTGAGGTTGCCGGACAGTCTCCAGTCTCCGGGCTTCGTCTCAAGCGGGGCGGCCTGCCCGATCACAAGCGAGCCGTCCAGCGTCAGAGCCGACGGGAGCGCCTCCGTGCCGCGATAGACGACGTTCCCCTGCTCCGGGAGCTGCGCGGGGTCGTCCACGATCGCGTCGATGTAATTATAGAGCAGCTGCGCGACCTCGGCGCGGGTGATGCTCTGCTGCGGGCAGAAGCTGCCGTCGCGATAGCCGTGCACCAGGTCGTTTTCGAGCATGGCGCTGACATACGGACGCGCATAATTTGAGATGCTCGCGCCGTCGGAGAAGGCGTCGCAGGCATTGGCCTGCTCCGTCACAATGCCGAACGCGCGGCAGAGCACCGTGACCGTCTGCTCACGCGTGATCTGCGCATCAGGATCCATCTTTGTCGGCGAAATGCCGTTGAGCAGACCCGCGCCGACCGCCGCCGCAAGCTCGTCGTGATACCACGCCGTCTCGGCGACATCGGCATACGCGGCAATGTCCGCCCGCTCCGTTGCCGCCAGCAGGCGCGTCAGCACCGCCGCAAGCTCCGCGCGGGTAATCGGCTGCTCGGCGTTCAGGTTGTGATTCTGATCGCCGCGCAGGATGCCGTTCTCCACGGCAAATACCATCGCGTCATGGCTCCAGTTCGTCGGGAATTCATATTCCCAGTCCTCGGGCGCCGCCATCGCGACGCTGCCGAGCAGCACCGCGCAGACCAGAAGCAGCGCCGTCAGCCGCAGATTTCTTCTTTTCATGTACACTCCCTCTTTTCAAAAAACAGATTCAGCAGGAGAAAAACGCCTCGCAGAGGCGGCAGAGCGCCGCCTGATCGGCCGTTCCCATCAGCTCGCGCGCCGAATGCATCGCCAGCAGCGGCACGCCGACGTCCGCCGCAGGCATGGCCAGAAGCGCCGAGGCCATCGAGCCGACGGTGCTGCCGCCGGGCAGGTCGGCGCGGTTCATGTAATACTGCACCGGGATCTCCCGATCGGCGCAGAGCGCCCCGATCACGGCGCAGGTCTCCGCCTCAGAGGAATAGCGCGGCGACCGCTTGAGCGCGACACCGCCGCCGAGCTTGGGCGCATGTGCCGGGTCGGCGAACTCCGGGTGGTTCGGGTGCAGCGCGTGCGCCGCGTCGCAGGAGAGCAGCATCCCGTTCAGGCAGGCGTTCAGGAAGCCCTGCCGGTCCATGCCGAGCGCCAGCGCCAGCTTCTCCAGCAGCACGGTCAGCGTCGCGCTGTCCGCGCCCCGGCGGGTATTGCTGCCGATCTCCTCGTTATCATAGAGCACCGCGACGTTGATCGCTTCGCCGTCCGCACGGCACAGGCCGTCGATGCAGGCATGGACGCTCGTCAGATTGTCCAGACGCGGCGAGGACAGCAGGCCGCCGTCAAAGCCGACCGTCTGCGCCCGCTCGGCGCAGTAGACATACAGCTCAAACGACAAAATATCTCTCGGCTCGACCGCGAGCTTTCCGGCCAGCTGCCGCAGCAGATAGCCCTCGCGCTCGAACTGCTCACGCACGACGGCGCAGAGCGGGAGCAGATCAACGTTCGGCCGCGTCGCCACGCCCTTGTTGACCTCGCGGTTCAGATGGATCGCCAAATTCGGGATCGTGGCCACAGGCTCCTCCCAGCGCACGAGCCGGCGCACGGGATGCAGGGCATCCGCGCCGCGCACCATGGCGATGCCGGCAAGCGAAAGCGGGCGGTCGAGCCACGTGTTCAGGATCGCGCCGCCATATGGCTCAACGCTCAGGCGGCAGCAGCCGCCTCCAAGCAGCTCCGGGTGCGGCTTGACGCGCAGGCACGGCCAATCCGTGTGCGCGGCGGCAATGCGGAAGGAATCCGGCCGTCTGCCGATCGAAAAGGCCGCCAGAAACGTCCCGGTCTCCACAAACCAGCGGTCGCCGGGTGCGGCGGCGGTAAGCGTATCCGCCGCCTGACGTTCGGAAAAGCCCTGCGCGCGCAGAAGCTCGGCCGCCATCTGCACGGTGTGGTAGGGCGAGACGCCGCCGTCGAGCCAACGGCAAAGCGCGGAGGTGTAATCATTCATCGTCAATTCCCCCTCGGGTTATAAAATACTATATTAAAGTATATCATATCGTGACAGAGAGCGCAATCGGCAGATTCCATTTTTTGGGCGCTTTTTTGGCGAAGAATGCCTAAATTTTGCTTGAAAAATTTGTGCAATTCCACAATCTATGCAACACGATGCGCATATGGTATAATGAAGTAACGAAAAGCTGCCAAGCCGCAGCATTACAGAAAGGGGTTTTCTCAATGGGCCTTATCAAAGCCGGTATCGGCGCGCTCGGCGGAACGCTTGCCGACCAATGGAAGGAATTTTTCTACTGCGACGCACTTGACAACAACGTGCTGATGGTCAAGGGGCAGAAGCGCGTCTCCGGCCGCAGCTCCAACACCAAGGGGCACGACAACATCATCTCCAACGGCTCCGGCATCGCCGTTGCAGACGGGCAGTGCATGATTATCGTCGAGCAGGGCAAGATCGTCGAGGTCTGCGCGGAGCCGGGCGAATTTACATACGACACCTCTACGGAGCCGAGCATTTTCTCCGGCTCGCTCGGGCGCGGCATTCTCGACACCTTCAAGACCGTCGGCCGCCGCTTCACCTACGGCGGCGACACCGGCAAGGATCAGCGTGTCTATTACTTCAACACCAAGGAAATTGCCGACAACAAATTCGGCACGGCTACGCCGATTCCCTTCCGCGTGATCGTCAACGAGGAGCTGGGCTATAAGCTCTCGGTCGACCTGCGCTGCAACGGCGTGTATTCCTATCGCATCGTCGACCCGCTGCTGTTCTATACGAATGTCTGCGCCAACGTCAGCGACGAGTTCCGCCGTGAGCAGATCGACACCCGCCTCAAGGGTGAGCTGATGAATGCGCTCCAGCCCGCGCTGGCAAAGCTCTCTGCCAATCGTGTGCAATATTACGAGATCCCCGCGCACACCTTTGAGATTTCCGACGCCCTGAACGACGTCCTCTCGACGCAGTGGCGCGAAAAGCGCGGCATCGAGGTCTTCAGCTTCAGCGTCAACTCCATCTCCGTCCCGGAGGATCAGCGCAAGAAGATCACCGAGTGGGAGGAGACCGCAATGAGCACCAACGCCACCACGGCGGCCTCCCGTCTGGTCGGCGCGCAGGCTGAGGCCATGAAGAGCGCGGCCGCAAACCCGAACGGCGCGATGATGGGCTTTATGGGCATGGGCATGGCCAATCAGGCCGGCGGCGCAAGCGTGCAGAATCTGTTTGCCATGGGACAACAGCAGCAGCAACAGCAGCAACAGCCCGTTGCTCCTGCCGCTGACAGCTGGAAGTGCTCCTGCGGCGCAACGAACACGGGCAAATTCTGCATGGAATGCGGCAGCCCGAGGCCTGCCGCTCCGGCGGGCTGGGTCTGCTCCTGCGGCGCGAAGAACACAGGCAAGTTCTGCATGGAATGCGGCAAGCCGCGTCCGGCGGCCGGTCCGGCGAAATGCGCCAAGTGCGGCTGGACGGCGTCCGACCCGTCGCAGCATCCGCGTTTCTGCCCGGAATGCGGCAGCCCGCTCTGATCCGGCCTGTCTGACCGAAAGGGGGAATCCACATGCCGACCATGATTGAATACAAATGTCCCTGCTGCGGCGGCGTGATCGAATTCGACAGCGGCACGCAGCAGATGAAATGCCCCTATTGCGACACGACCTTCGACCTGGAGACGCTCAAGAGCTTCGACGAGGTGCTCAAGGAGGATCAACCGCAGGAGGAAATGAAGTGGGACGTCGGCGCAGGCTCCGAGTGGAGCGCCGACGAGGCGGACGCCATGGGCGTCTTCGTCTGCAATTCCTGCGGCGGGCAGATCGTCGCCGACGCGAACACCGCCGCGACCTCCTGCCCCTTCTGCGGCAACCCGATCATGCTGACCGGCCGTCTCTCCGGCGACCTCAAGCCGGACTATGTCATTCCCTTCAAGCTCAGCAAGGAGGACGCCAAGGCCGCGTTGAAAAAGCACATGAGCGGCAAAAAGCTCCTTCCGAAATTCTTCAGCAGCGAGAACCACCTCGACGAGATCAAGGGCGTCTATGTTCCCTATTGGCTTTTCGACGCCGACGCCGACGCCCACGTGCGCTATCACGCCACACGCATCCGCACGTGGAGCGACTCGAAGTATAACTATACCGAGACGAGCCACTTCGCGCTTCTGCGCGCCGGAACGGTCGGCTTCGACCATGTCCCGGTCGACGGCTCGACGAAAATGCCGGACGATCTGATGGAGTCCATCGAGCCGTTCTCCTTTTCCGACGCGGTGGATTTCCAGACGGCCTATCTCTCCGGCTATCTTGCCGACCGCTACGACGTAAATGCCGAGCAGAGCATCGAGCGTGCCAACGAGCGCGTGAAAAAGTCCACCGAGGCGCTTTTGGCGGAGACGGCCACGGGCTACGCCACGGTGGTTCCCGAAAGCTCCAACATCCGCCTGACCAACGGCAAGGCAAAATACGCGCTCTATCCCGTCTGGCTGCTCAGCACAACATGGGAGGGCAAGCAGTATACCTTTGCCATGAACGGGCAGACCGGCAAATTTGTCGGCGACCTGCCGATGGATAAGAGCGCCTACTGGCGCTGGTTCGGCATCTGGACGGCCATTCTGGGCGTCGGCAGCTTCGCGGTGCTGCTTCTGCTGCGCCTGCTGGGCATTCTGTAAAGAAGGAGGCGAAGCACGATGAAAAAAAGATGTTTTTCCGTTTTGATACTCCTGCTTCTCTGCCTCGCGCTCGTTCTGCCCGCTGCGGCAGCCGACGCACATCCGCCGCGCGTGGTCGACGACGGCGGCTGGTTCACGCAGACCGAATTCGACGACCTGACCGCGAAGCTCGACGCGCTCAGCGAGGAGCTGGATTTCGACCTTGTGGTCGTGACGACGGATTATGACCTCGGCGACGGCGACGCCTCGTATGCCGACGAGTATTTCGATCAGAACGGCTATGGCATGAACGGCAACGACGGAATGCTCCTGCTGATCTATCCGACCGACGGCGCGCCCGGCGCGTTCATCTCGACGAGCGGCAAGGGTGTCAAAATCTACCCTGCCAACGACGAGGAGGTCGGCTCGAAATTCAGCGCAGCCATCCGTCCGACGCTCAACGATTTTGACGCCTACAGCGCCAGCCTCGCCTTTGCCGACACGGCCAAGGAGCTGGTCAAGGACTATCATTTCATCCCGGTCTACTTCTATTTCATTGCGATCGCGCTCGGCGCGATCCTGGCGTTCGCGATCCCGCTGAATCATTACCGTTCTCAGCTCAAGACCGTCCGCTCGCAGGCGGCCGCCGGGGACTATATCCGCAAGGACAGCTTCAAGCTGACCCAGCAGCGCGATATTTTCCTTTATCATACGGTCACGCGCACGGAACGTCCGAAGGACAACGACAACAGCGGCTCGCGCACCAGCTCCACCGGCAATTCGCACGGCGGAGGCCGCGTATAATCGAAAACCGCCGTCCCGACAGGCTCGGGGCGGCGGTTTTCGGTAAAAGTGCTTGCGTTTGGCAGGGAAACATGGTATCATAAGAAGAACCCATCTTTTATGGAGGTATCACGGAATGGACAACAGATTTTCCGCTCCCGACGATCTGACGCCGTCGGACGGCAATTCCTTCCCGGCCGACGGCGGCTTGGAGCAGGCAGACCTTCCGGCCTACGACGATCCGAGCGACGCGGAGCTTCGGCTTGACAGCGACGGCTATCAGGTGCGCGCCGATGCCGACGAGCCGCAGGAGGACGCGCCCGACGCAGAACCGGACGACGGGCAGCACGTTTTTTATACGAACGCCGCAGACATCGGCCGGATGCCCGCCAAGCAGCGCAGCACCGGGCGCAAGGTCGGGCGCGGCTTTGCGATCGCCGGAAAGATCATCGTTGCCGTCGCGCTGGCGCTTGCGATTCTGGTCGGCGGTCTGCTGGGCTATCTGACCGTCACGGAGTATAACCCCGCCTATGCCGAGGTCGCCGAGCCGGGCACGGTCAGCGCGACGCAGAAGCTCGCCACAACCGACATCAAGCTGCTCACCTTCAACACCGGCTACGGCGGGCTGGGCGAGGACGCCGATTTCTTCATGGACGGCGGCTCGTCCGTGAACCCGCAGTCCAAGAGCGTCGTGACGGACAACATGATCGGCATCGAGGGCATTCTGCGCGAGGCCGACGCGGATTTTGTCATGCTGCAGGAGGTCGACGACGATTCCGCCCGCAGCTTCGACATGAACCAGTGGCGGCAGTACGAGCACGATCTGGAGCAGTATGAGACGCGCTTCGCGCTGAACTATTCCTGTGACTACGTCCCCTATCCGCTCACCGAGCCGATCGGCAAGGTGCATTCCGGCATCGCAACCTACAGCAAATACGACATCTCCGTCGCCACGCGCTACAGCCTCCCCTGCCCCTTCTCCTGGCCGACACGCACCGCGAACCTCAAGCGCTGCCTGCTGGTCACACGCATCCCGCTGGAAAACGACGAGGAGCACGAGCTGGTGCTCATCAATTTCCACCTTGAGGCCTATGACGACGGCGAGGGCAAGGCCGAGCAGACCGAGCAGCTGCTCAAGCTGATGCAGGAGGAATACGCCAAGGGCAACTATGTGATCGCCGGCGGCGATTTCAACCAGACCTTTGCCGACACGCGCGACGTCTATCCCATCAAGTCCACGACCGAGTGGGTGCCCGGCTCGCTGGGCGAACTGCCGACGGGCTGGAGCTATGCCTATGACCCGGTCACGCCGACCTGCCGTCTGCTGAATCAGCCGTTCCACGCGGGAAGCAGCAAGACGCAGTATTATGTCATTGACGGCTATATTCTCTCTCCGAATGTCCGTCTGAATGACGTGCAGACGCTCGACGAGGGCTTTGTTTACAGCGACCATAACCCGGTGCTGCTGAGCGTTTCGCTCCTGCCGTTCAGCGACGATGACGCAAACGGCGAGAACACGGAGGACGCCGAGAACACCGAGCATTCGGAAAATACGGACGAGTCTGCTTCGGAACCCACCGCATCCGACGAGCCGTAAAAAACGCAAAAGTCCCCGCCCCGGTATGACGAACGGTCACGCCGGGGCGGGGACTTTATTTTTAGGAAGCTCTGATTCAATCGCAAGAGCGGTCAGCGAGAGATTTTGTTCCAGATTGAGGTTTGGAAATCGCAGGAATCCTTTACGTATTTCAAGATTTTCAAACCGATAAGCTGGGACAAAAGACCCGCTGAGCGCCGCAGCTGATTGATTCAGAGGTTCCTTTATTCCGTCACGATGCCGAAGCGGCATTTCAGAAGCAAAATGCGATAGACGCTCTCGTTGACGCGCTCCTCTGTGAGCGTGCCGTCGGCGACGGCCTGCTGCAGAGCGGCCAGCGTATCGCCGACGCTGTCGGTCGTGTAGATCAGGTCACACCCGGCCAGCAGCGCCTGAACCGAGGCGTTCGCGGAATAGGCATTGGGGATCGAGTCAAGATCCTCCGTCACGACCACGCCGTCATAGCCCAGCTCGCCGCGCAGGTACTCCGTCACGACCGTCTCGGACAGGTCGCAGGGCACTTCGCTGCCCAGCAGCTCAGGCATGGAGACATGCGACACCATCACCATCCCTGCACCGGCGGCAATGCCGTTCTTGAAGGGCAGCCAATCGTTCTCCCGCAGCTCGTCCAGCGTGCGCGAGAGCGTGTCGCTGTAATAGCCCTCCTGCATACTGCCGACGCCAGGAAAATGCTTCAGGCAGGCGATCTCGCCGCCCTCCTGCAGGCCGCGCACCATGGCCGCCGCCATCTTCGAGACCGTCAGCGGCGAGGCGCCAAAGCTGCGCTCGGCCAGCGCCGTTCCGGCGTTTGCCTCCGAGGTCACGTCGGCGACCGGCGCGAGATTCAGATTGAACCCGGCGGCATAAAGCTCTTCGCCCATGGTCTTGCCCAGCGCACGGACGGCGTCGGTATCCCCGGCCGTGCCGTAGGTCAGCATCGACTCGGTCGGCGTCGTGAGGCCGACGCCGCTGAGCAGTGATTCCGCTCCGCCCTCCTCGGCCGCGCCGATGAACAGCGGCAGCTTGGAATGGCTCTGCCATTCGCTCACCGTCTGCTTGACCTGCTCGGCATCGCTGACGTTGCCGCTCTCAAAAATCAGACCCGCCACGGGATACTGCTCCAGCCGCTCCGCCGCGCGGTCGCCGGCATAGGTGCGGTAATAGGAATCCGTCAGGCTGTCCGGCGAGGTCAGGATCAGCTGCGCCAGCTTCTCGTCGAGCGTCATTTCCGCAAGATGATCCAGCGCGAGACGTTCGACCGGGTCCTCCTCCGGCTCGGTCTCCTCCTCCGTCGTGGTCGTGGGGACAAATGCCTCCGTGGGCGGCGCGTTCGGGTCGGTCACGACCGTTCCGCTCGTGTGGCTCGGCACGTCGACCCCGATGCGCAGGGCATAGACCACCACGCCGGTCACGGCCACGATCACCATGGCCAGCAGCACGCCGAGAAACCGGTTCAGCACGACCGTCGCCGAGGAAGTCTTCTTTTGGCTCGGCTTCGACCGATTCTGAGCGTTTTGGTTCTTTTCGCTCATATGTTCCCTCCTTGCGCCGACGCACGGCGCACATTCTCTATGATATTTTAACGGATAAGCACGGAAAATACAAGCCCGAATGGCAAAATTCCCCGGATTTCTTTGTTTCCGATCAAGTGCCGCGCCGCTTGCTTGACTTTTGCGGCGAAATTGGGTATATTATATAATCGTGAGTTATGGAATTTTGAAGTACAGGACGTGCAGCTATGGCAAAAAAGCAAAATTACGGAAACGAAAGCATCGCGATGCTCAAGGGAGCCGACCGCGTGCGCAAGCGCCCGGCGGTCATCTTCGGCTCGGACGATCTGGTCGGCTGTGAGCACGCCGTCTTTGAGATCATGTCCAACGCGATCGACGAGGCGCGCGAGGGCTACGGCGATCTCATCATCGTCACGCGCTATGCCGACCGCAGCATTGAGGTCGAGGACTTCGGCCGCGGCTGTCCGGTCGACTGGAACGAGAAGGAGCAGCGCTATAACTGGGAGCTGGTCTTCTGCGAGATGTACGCCGGCGGCAAATATAACAACAACGCCGGAACCAACTATGAATACAGCCTCGGCCTGAACGGTCTGGGAAGCTGCGCGACGCAGTACGCCTCGGAATATTTCGACGCGCGCATCTATCGCGACGGCTTCAAATATACCCTGCATTTTGAGCGCGGCGAGATCGTCGGCAAGATGAAAAAGGAGCCGGCCGACCGCAAGAAGACCGGCTCGCTGTTCCGCTGGAAGCCCGACCTTGAGGTTTTCACGGACATCAACATCCCCGTGGAATACTACCTTGACATTATGAAGCGGCAGGCCGTCGTGAACGCCGGGATCACCTTCCGCTTCCGCAATCAGGTCGGCAGCAAATTCGAGACAACGGAATTCCGCTATGAGCACGGTATTCTCGACTACGTCAACGAGCTGACCGAGGGCGACGCGCTGACGATGCCGCAGTATTGGGAGACCGAGCGCGTCGGCCGCGACCGCCCGGACAAGCCGGAATACAAGGTCAAGATCACGGCGGCGCTCTGCTTCTCGCGCAATCTGAGCCGGCTGGAATACTACCACAACTCCTCGTGGCTCGAGCACGGCGGCGCGCCGGACAAGGCAGCGCGCAACGGCTTCGTCTATGCGATCGACGCCTATATCAAGCAGGCCGGAAAATACACAAAGAACGAATCGAAGATCACGTTTCAGGACGTCGCAGACTGCCTCGTGCTCGTGACAAACTGCTTCTCGACGCAGACGTCCTATGAAAACCAGACGAAGAAGTCGATCAACAACAAATTCATTCAGGAGGCCATGACGGAGTTCTTCCGCAGCCGTCTGCAAATCTATTTCATCGAGAACAAGCAGGAGGCCGACCGCATCGCCGATCAGGTGCTCGTGAACAAGCGCAGCCGCGAGACGGCCGAGCGTGCCCGCACGACGATCAAGAAGAAGCTCTCCGGCAGCCTCGATATTTCCAACCGCGTGCAGAAATTTGTCGACTGCCGCAGCCGCGACGCCGAGAAGCGCGAGCTTTACATCGTTGAGGGCGACAGCGCCATGGGCTCGGTCAAGCTCTCGCGCGACGCGGAGTTCCAGGGCATTATGCCCGTGCGCGGCAAGATCCTCAACTGCCTCAAGGCCGATTATAACCGCATCTTCAAGAGCGAGATCATCACCGACCTGCTGCGCGTGATGGGCTGCGGCGTGGAGGTGCGCGATAAGCACGTCAAGGATCTGGCCGCCTTTGACCTTGCCAGCCTGCGCTGGAACAAGATCATCATCTGCACCGATGCCGACTACGACGGCTTCCAGATCCGCACGCTGGTGCTGACGATGCTCTATCGGCTCGTTCCGACGCTCATCCGCGAGGGCTTTGTCTACATCGCCGAGACGCCGCTGTTCGAGATCAACGCAAAGGGCAAGACGTGGTTTGCCTATAACGAGGCGGAAAAAGCGAGCATTCTCTCCGGCCTCGACGGGCAGAAATGCACCGTCTCGCGCTCCAAGGGTCTCGGCGAGAACGACCCGGAAATGATGTGGCTGACGACGATGAACCCCGCGACGCGGCGGCTCATCAAGGTCATGCCCGAGGACGCAGAGAAGACGGCCTACTATTTCGACCTGCTGCTCGGCGACAACCTCAGCGGCCGAAAGGATTATATCGCGGAAAACGGCAGTCAGTATCTCGAGCTGGCAGACATTTCCTGATTGAGGGAAGCTCTGATTAAATCGCAAGAGCGGCCAGCGAGGGATTTTGTTTCAAATTGAGGTTTGGAAATTGCAGGAATCCTTTACGTATTTCAAGATTTTCAAACCGATCAGTTGGGGCAAAAGACCCGCTGAGCGCCGCAGCCGATTGATTCAGAGGTTCCCGAGCTTGACATGCTCTCAAAACTGTGTTATGCTAGCCTTAAGCAAAACTCCATCCAGATTTGAAACGAAAGGAATCAAAGAAATGGACATCAAAGAAATCATCCGTCAGGTCACCGAAGAGGTCACCGAAGCCGCTCCGGCGCACACTTCCGAGGGCAAACCCACGGACATCGCAAAATACATCGACCACACCTACCTCAAGCCGGAGGCCAGCGTCTCCGACATTCTGCGCATCTGCGACGAGGCCAAGGCGCTGCACACCGCCAGCGTCTGCGTCAACCCGTCCTACATCGAGCTGGTCGCGCGCGAGCTGGCCGGAACGGACGTGACGCCCTGCTGCGTCATCGCCTTCCCGTTCGGCACCTGCACGCCCGAGGCCAAGGCCTTTGAGGCGGCCGACGCCGCCAGCAAGGGCGCGCGCGAGATCGACATGGTCATCAACGTCGGCGCGATCAAGTCCGGCGACTGGAAGCTCGTCAAGCGCGACATTGAGGGCGTTGTGAACGCCGTGCGCGGCCGCGCGGGCGTCAAGGTCATCATCGAGGCCTGCCTGCTGACCGACGAGGAAAAGGTCAAGGCCTGCACCTGCGCGAAGCTGGCCGGCGCCGCCTTCGTCAAGACCTCCACGGGCTTCTCCACCGGCGGCGCGACCGTCGAGGACATCCGCCTCATGCGCGCAACGGTCGGCCCCGAGCTGGGCGTCAAGGCCTCCGGCGGCGTGCGCACCTATGAGGATGCCATCGCCATGATCGAGGCCGGCGCAAGCCGCATCGGTGCCTCCGCCACCGCCAAGATCATTGCGGGCGCAAAAAAATAAAAAATCTGCAAAACAGGGATTGACAAATTCCGCCTTCTGTGCTTAAATATAGAAAACCGTTGATGATGTGGAAGTACATTCGATTTCGAAATCTCAGAGAGCCGCCGTTGGTGCGAGTGCGGTATGGACGATCGTTTGGAATGGGCATCGGAGGGCGAGCCGAAATTCAGTAGGCAAGCCGGAGTCGACACTCCGTTAGCAAGTGTCAGCGCATATCAGTGCGCGCTAAGTGGCTGCAATGCAGCAAGCCGGGTGGCACCGCAGGAATGACTTTCACTCCTGTCCCAGCAAAGGAACTGGGACAGGAGTTTTTTATATCCTCTCCCAAAGAATTTGAAAGGAGAACAACAACATGGAAATCCCGTACAAGATCTATCTGGAAGAATCGGAGATGCCGAAGGCATGGTACAACGTCCGCGCGGACACGAAAAACAAGCCCGCTCCCCTGCTCAACCCCGGAACCGGCAAGCCCATGACGCTTGAAGAGCTCAGCGGCGTGTTCTGCCGCGAGCTGGCCGAGCAGGAGCTGAACAACACGACGCCGTTCATCCCCATTCCCGACGAGATCCGTAATTTTTATAAAATGTTCCGCCCGTCGCCGCTGGTGCGCGCCTATTGCCTGGAAAAGAAGCTCGGCACGCCGGCGCACATCTATTATAAGTTCGAGGGCAACAACACCTCCGGCAGTCACAAGCTCAACTCCGCCATCGCGCAGGCCTATTATGCCAAGAAGCAGGGTCTCAAGGGCGTGACGACCGAGACGGGCGCAGGCCAGTGGGGCACGGCGCTTTCCATGGCGTGCAGCTATTTTGATCTGGACTGCAAGGTCTTCATGGTCAAGGTGTCCTACGAGCAGAAGCCCTTCCGCCGCGAGGTCATGCGCACCTACGGTGCGAGCGTGACCCCGTCGCCGTCGATGGAGACGGAGGTTGGCCGCAGGATCAACGCCGAATTCCCCGGCACGACCGGCTCGCTCGGCTGCGCCATCTCCGAGGCGGTCGAAACGGCCGTTTCCCACGAGGGCTATCGCTATGTGCTCGGCTCGGTGCTCTCGCAGGTGCTGCTGCACCAGAGCGTGATCGGTCTGGAGACCAAGACCGCGCTGGATAAATACGGCATCAAGCCCGACATCATCATCGGCTGCGCGGGCGGCGGCAGCAACCTCGGCGGCCTGATTGCCCCGTTCGTCGGCGAGAAGCTGCGCGGCGAATCCGACGTGCGCATCATCGCGGTCGAGCCGGCCTCCTGCCCGAGCCTGACGCGCGGCAAATATGCCTATGACTTCTGCGACACCGGCTGCGTCTGCCCGCTCGCGAAGATGTATACCCTCGGCAGCTCCTTCATCCCGTCGGCCAACCACGCGGGCGGCCTGCGCTATCACGGCATGAGCAGCATCGTCTCCCAGCTCTATGACGACGGCTATCTTGAGGCCACAAGCGTTGAGCAGACGAAGGTCTTCGAGGCCGCAGAGCAATTTGCGCGCGTCGAGGGCATTCTGCCCGCGCCGGAGAGCAGCCACGCCATCCGCGTCGCGATCGACGAAGCGCTCAAGTGCAAGGAGACCGGCGAGGAAAAGAACATTGTCTTCGGCCTGACCGGAACGGGCTATTTCGACCTCGTCGCCTATCAGAGGTTCAACGACGGCGAAATGACCGACCGCATTCCCACCGACGAGGAGATTGCCGCAAGTCTGGCAAAGCTCCCGCAGGTCAACGGATAAACAATCGACAAACGACACGCCCTCTTGGCTCAAGAGGGCGTGTCGTTTCCATACTGTCAAAAAAGTCCGGAACCGTCAAAAGCAATCAACAAATAAAAAACGTTTTACGGATTCCAAAGATTGGATTTTGCGTTCCGTGTTTTCGATCAAGCCTAACGATTCTGTCATTGCGAGGAGGGCGCTGCTTTTGCGCCCGACGCGGCAATCTTTAACGATGCAATTTGTCATCCCGTAACGAACTATGGTTGAGCGGAACGAAACAAAGCATTGGAATGAAGAGAGAGGAAGCGGAACGACGCAGCGAATCTCATTTTTTGCAATAAGTATTCCTTTTTGCTATGTACTCCCGTGCTTCGTTCCGGGATGCCATGCCTTTGGCTTAAAGATTGCCACGGCCGCTCTGCGGCCTCGCAATGACACGAAATTAGAGCGGTTTTGTTTGGAAAACAGACGTTTTTCGTTTTTTGCGGTTATTTTTTGCGCGGTGTCGCTCCGCACCGCCTTTCAAACGTTTCGTTCCGGAAATTGCTCCGTTTTCCCGCAAAACCTACCAAATTTGTCATTGCGAGGAGGGCGCAATTTTGCGCCCGACGCGGCAATCTTTAACGATGCAATTTGTCATCCCGTAACGAAATATGGTAGGGCGGAATGAAACAGAACCTTGAAATAAAGAAAGAGGAAGCAAAACGAAGCGGCGAATCTCATTTTTTGCAATAAGTATTCCTTTTTGCTACGTACTCCCGTGCCTCGCCACGGGATTCCATGCCTTCGACTTTAAGATTGCCACGGCCGCGCTGCGGCCTCGCAATGACACGAAAATCGGGACGGTTTTGGGGTAAAATAGCTTGCCTCGAAGGTTTTTTGACACACTGAAGCGCCCCCGGGACTCATTCAAGCCCCGGGGGCGCTTCCTATAGCATTCAAAAAGCATCATATAAGGATCACGCGCCAAGCGTCGATCAGGCGATCGAGCGACCATGCGGCGTTGGCCGGGCTGGTCGAGGGCAGCCGCTCGGCGCTTCTGCCCAGCGTCGGGCGGATATAGCGCTCAAAGCAGCGCTGCGAGGTCGCGCCGTTGCAGAAGATGCGCTCCACGGGCGCGTGGTCGAGGATCACATGCAGATCGTTCGGCACAACGTCGCGGATGCTGCTGTCGGACGAGCCCGTGACCGTGCAGCTTGCAACGGAATCCCAGAGTGCGAAGCCGTTTTCCAAGATCAGAGCGGTCTTGTCCTCCACGGTCTGCGGGACGGGACGGCCGGTCAACGCCGCCATAACGCGCCAGAAGCGGTTCTGCGGATGGCCGTAAAAGAATTTGGCCTCGCGCGAGGCGATCGACGGGAACGACCCGAGGATCAGCACGCGCGACTCGGCGCAGAACAGCGGCGGGATCGGATGCACCTGCGGCGCGGGGTTCATTTCAGCGCCTGCCTTCCGTTCAGGGTCGCCTCGATCAGCTCGTCGCCGCGATAGCGCAGCTTGAGCGAAAAAAACGGCTTGTGCTGCTCCATCAGGCGCAGGAAGATCTCGTCACCCTCCCACTGCGGCAGGCTGTGAAAGCGCTCCTTCGGGATCCACTCGAGCACGCCCTCGTTGCAGTCGATCAGCTCACCCTCGAAGCCGTCGGCATGGAACAGGTGCATGTATTCGCCCTCCCACCGGTCGGAGACGAACGTCACGATGCCGCAATAGCGCCAGCTCGTCAGCGTCAGTCCCGTCTCCTCGCGCGTCTCGCGCAGGAGGCACTCCTCCGGGCTTTCCGTTTCCTCAAATTTTCCGCCGATCCCGACCCATTTGTTGTGGTTGAGGTCGTTTTTCTTCTTCACGCGGTGCAGCAGCAGATAGCAGCCGTCGCGCTCAATATAGCAAAGCGTTGTGTTTTTCATGGCTTCAGCTCCGTAAAAATCAGCTCGTCATAGCCGGTCTGCGCGTCCTGCTCCACGTCAAAACGCATATGCTCCAGCACGCCGAGCACCAGCTCGCAGGTCGTGTTAACGATGCACCCGGGCATCATGTGCCCGCCTATGGTGGACAGATCCTCGCGCGAGAGCGCGAGATGCAGATGGCAGCGCGTCCGGCTCGCCGTGCCGTTCAGGCTGACGATCTCGCACGGCTCGTCGACGCTGCGCAGGTTCACGCCTCCTGCATCGCGCAGGACGGCACGGCTGACACAGCCGACCGCAGACAGCACGACTGCGGCGTCGATCTTTTCGCGCTCGCAGAGCGTGCGGATGCTCAGAAGCAGATCATCGCCGCGATGCAGGCGGCGGCAAACGGTTTTCATCTCATTTCCTCCAAAAAGCGGCTGACAGGTTGTCAGCCGCCTCAGCTTTATTTCGGCCGCACGATCACGCGGATGGCATCGTGCAGATTCTCCACCACGCAGTGCGCCTGTCCGGCGGCATATTCGCCGTCGAGCGTCCAATCCAGTTCGGACGGGCAGTCGATCTCGACGCGCCCGGTCGAGACCATTGTGAGCATCGGCGTGTGATATTCCTGCGTTGTGAGCGCGAGCACGCAGTCGCTCAGCTCGAGCAGGCTGTGCGGCTTACGGATGAGCAGCAGCTCGAACAGGCCGTCGTTCAGGTCGACCAGATCCGGCGAGAGCGTCAGCAGCCCGGCCACGGAGGTGGAGTTACTGATCGCGCCGAAAATATAATCATCCTCGAACGACGTCCCGTCCGCCAGCACAAAGCGCATATGTGTGCTGCGGATGGAGGTCAGCTCCTTCGCGCCCGCCAGCAGATAGGCCACATGGCCGAGCGCGTTTTTCATCCCCTGCGGCGTGGCATAGGATGTGCGCGTGAAGGCGCCAAAGGAGGCGACATAGGAAAAGCAGCGGCCGTTAAAGCTGCCGATGTCGAGCTTGCGCGGCTCACCGGCCGCGGCAAGGCGCGCCGCATCAAGCAGATCCTTCGGCAGACCCAGGCTGTTGGCAAAATCGTTCGTGCTTCCGGCCGGGATATAGCCGATGGGCGTCTGCTGCCCGACCTCATGCAGCCCGGCAATGACCTCGTTGAGCGTGCCGTCGCCGCCGATGCAGACGATGCGGTCAAAATCCACCGCGCGCTCCGCCGCAGCACGGGTCGCGTCGCCGCGCGCTGCCGTCATGTAGGCCGTGACCTCGTAGTCCGCGCGGTTGAAAACGTCAATGATCTCCGCAAGCACCTTGTTTGCCCGCTTCTTTCCCGAGCAGGGGTTCATGACCAAAAACAGCTTTTTCATCTCACACCTCAAAAGACGCCGAGACGGCGCAGATGCGTCAGCAGCAGAACAGCCGCAACGAGCAGACCGACAGCCAGGATCAGCCAAAGCTCCCTGGAGCGCGGCTTTCTCATCTTGAACGGAGTAATATAGAGAATGCCCGTGAGCGCCATCAGGACACAGAGGAGCGCGCGGAAATTCCCCTGCATAAACAGGCGGCCGAAGCGCGTGATCTCCTCCGTGCAGAGGCAATAGACCGAGACGATCGAGTAAAACAGCGGAAAGATCAGCGCCGACGCCGTGATCGGCAGGCCGGTGTAGTTCTTGCGAACCTCCTCGGTCTCCTTCTGACGCTGCTCCTCCGTGACGTTGAAGTACGCCAGACGGATCAGACCGGCCAGCACGAACAGCGAGCCGACCAGATAGGCATACCAGCGGTAGCCGCAGAGCGCGATGGCCAGCACGGCCGGCTGCACGCCGAAGGCAACGATGTCGCACAGGGAGTCGATCTGAATGCCGAAGGCCTTCTCCTCCTCCGTGCGGTTCTTTTTGGTGCGCGCGATTTTCCCGTCGAACATGTCGCAAAGGCCGCAGAACAGCAGGCAGAAGCTCGCGAGAATCGGGTGCGGCGTTCTGGCCACAGCCAGCGTGATGCCGCCGATTGCCGAAACGAGGCTCATATAGGTGAGCACCACCGTATAATCATAAATACCAATCATTTTGATCCATCCTTCGTGGAATTTTCCGTTTCGAGTGTTATTGTTTTATTATCCCGCATTTGTGTGCGTTCGTCAAGTGCCTGACGCGAAAAAGCGGGTTTTTTTGTGCGCCGGACGTCAGAATTCCCCCGCAGCGTACATCAGCGCCGACAGGGCGCACAGCGGAGCGGTCTCGCAGCGCAGGATGCGCCGTCCGAGCGTGCAGATCGCAAGCCCGGCCTGCGCGGCCTGTGCGACCTCCTCCGGCTCGAAGCCGCCCTCCGGCCCGGTCAGGAGCGCCGCCGTTTTCAGCGGGAGAGCCGCCTCGACCGCACTGCGGAAGGTCCTTCGCTCCTCGTTTTCATAGAAGCAGACCGCAAGCTCAGCCTGCGCGGCTCGCTCCAGCGCAGCGGCGTAGCTCGGCAGGGCAAGCACCTCCGGGATGCGGCCGCGCCGCGACTGCTCCGCCGCCGAGGCGGCAATCTTCTGCCAGCGCTCGAGCTTTTTCTTCAGCGATTTTTCGTCCGGCCGCGAGACGCAGCGCGCGCTCGGGAAACAGACCAGCTCCGCCGCACCCAGCTCCGTCGCCTTTTGAATCACATGCTCAAATTTATCGCCCTTGGCGAAGGCCATATAGACCGCGCAGCGCACGGCCGCCTCGCTCTCGGCGGGCACGGCCTCGCGCACGACCAACGAGATCTGCCCCGGCGCAACATCCGAGACCGTGCAGCGAAAATCCGTTCCGGCCGCGTCGCAGACGGTCAGCTCGTCGCCGTTTTTGAGCCGCAGCACCTTGGCATGTGCCGCATTTTCCCCGGTCAGGATCAGAAACCGGCTGTCCGGGTCAATCGAATTCAAAAAAAATCTGGGCATACGTCCGCCTCCGTCTCGCTTCTTCCCCTCTATTCTATCAGAAGCGCGGAAAAACCGCAAGTGTTAAAAACATATCTTGACAAACGCATGGCCCAACCATATAATAAATATGATGGATTTTTATAAATTCGGTCGACCGATGCGTTTGAGGGGCGCTTTTCCGGCTCGATGTTTCCGCTCCATTCGGCCACTTCCCCGGAAGTGGTTTTTCTTTTGGGAGGTTCTATGTCTTTTCTGGAACTGCTGCTCACGGCCGTTGCGCTCTCGATGGACGCCTTCGCCGTCTCAGTCGGCAAGGGGCTTTCCTCGCCGAGCGCCTCTTGGCGTGAGGGGCTGATCTGCGGCGCATATTTCGGCGGCTTTCAGGCGTTGATGCCGCTGGCAGGCTACCTGCTGGTCAGCACCTTCTCGGGTTACATCCAGCGCTTTGACCACTGGATCGCGTTCATCCTGCTGGCGCTGATCGGCGCAAACATGATCCGCGAGGCCTTCTCGAAGGAGGAGGAAAGCATGAGCGGCTCCTTCTCGGTCAAGACCATGCTGCTGCTCGCCGTCGCGACCAGCATCGACGCACTGGCGACCGGCGTGACCTTCCAGCTCACGGGGACGAACATCTGGATGGCGATCTCGCTCGTCGGCTGCACGACCTTTCTGTTCTCCCTCCTCGGCGTCAAGGTCGGCAGCACCTTCGGCGCAAAATATCAGTCCAAGGCCGAGCTGATCGGCGGCGTGATCCTCGTCCTGATGGGCGTGAAGATCCTGCTCGAGCACCTGCTGGGGGGCTGATCGATGGAGCTGTGGGATCTCTACAACGTCCGACGCGAACCGCTCGGTCGGACGCACCGACGCGGCACGCCCATGCGGCGCGGCGAATATCATCTGGTGGTGTTTGTCTGGGTCTTCAACGGACGCGGCAAGCTGCTGCTGACCAAGCGCTCACCGGAAAAAATGGCCTATCCCGATCTCTGGGAGAACACGGGCGGCTCAGTGCTGGCCGGAGAGAGCAGCCTGCACGCCATTCGGCGCGAGCTGTTCGAGGAAACCGGCATCCGCGCGAGCGAGGACGAATTTCACTACATTGATTCGGCCAAGGGGCGAACATGGCTCTCCGACACCTATTATATCATCAAGGATGTTCCGCTGTGCGCGCTGCGGCTTCAGCCCGGCGAGACCTGCGACGCCCGTTGGGTCGACCGGCGCGAGCTGGAACGGATGATCGAGGACAAGCTGTTGGCTCGGCCGGACGTGCAGCGTCTGCGCCAGCGCGACGCACTGCTGACGCAGTTTTTGGGCAGACGGCCCGAATAATAAAACCCACCGGCCGTGCCGGTGGGTTGTTTCTTTCTGCAAAAAACGCCTGACCGGCTCGGTCAGGCGTTTCAAAGCTCAGATATCAGCCGTTCAGATTGTTGTCGGACGGCGGCGTCATGGGGTTCTGCGGGCCGCGGTTGGCATCGCAGTTCGGGCAGTTGCCATAGGGGTCGAGCGGCGCGCCGCAGCGGAAGCAGAAGCGTGCGCCCGCATTCGGGGTCTGCTGCTTTCTGAACGTCGCCTTGAAGCCGGAGAGATCCGGCGAAGCAAAGATGTCGGCCTCCTTGCCGTCCTCGTCGTTCTGGTTGCGGAGCTTGCGGTTGATGGAGATCACGTTCTGCACGAGCAGCAGCGAGAGCATCAGCAGCTCATAGACCACACGGATAATGATCGGGCCGAGGAGCATCACGAGCAGGCCGTAGCCGCCCATCCATCTGCCGAAGAAATCGGTCTGGAAGAGCATGAAGAAGCCGCCGATGATGACAAAGGCCGTGGAGAAGATGTAGAACGCCTGCAGCACCTTGGAAATGATGAGGTACTTGAAGTTCAGCGTATCATGGATGAACTTGCCGAAGCCGTTGAGCTTCGCGCGGCGCTTCTCGGGAACCAGGAAGATGAACGCGAGAACCATCGCCGCGATCGCCGCCAGCACGGCAAATACCATCAGACCGTCGGACAGACCAAAGTTGAAAGACATAAAAACTCCCTTCTTTTTTTGTAATCGGATGAGTTTATCTTACCACAATTTCCCGAAAAGTCAATAGTGTTTTATGACTTCTTACAGCTCTTTTTGGCTTGCTCGGAGCAGTGCTGCAGGCACGCCGTGCGCATTCGGGCAGCGTAAAACGGCGCCCCCCTGTCCGGAGGTGCGCCGTTTGCTTTTTCGTTATTGCTCCGGCTCAGGCAGCAGGTTGGTCATGCTGCGCAGGCTGATGCCGAGCGTCGACATATTATGCAGCAGCGCTGAGGTCGTCGGCTGAATGATGCCCGCAACGCCGCAGCCGATCAGCATACAGTTGAAGCTGACGATGAAGCGGTAGTTGCGGTGGATGCGGCGCATCAGCGCCTGACTGAGCCGCCGCAGCGTCACCAGCTCGTTGAGATCCTCCGACGCGATCGTTACATCCGCGATCTCCCGCGCGATAGCCGCGCCAGTGTTGATCGCGATGCCGACATCGGCCTCGGAGAGTGCGGGCGTGTCGTTCACGCCGTCGCCGATCATCATGACGCAATGCCCCGCCCTCCGCGCCTGACGGATATAGGCTGCCTTGTCCTCCGGGAGCACCTCGGCGTGAAATTCATCGACGCCAACGGCGCGCGCGACGGACGCAGCGGTCTTTTCGTTGTCGCCGGTCATCATCACGACCTTGCGGATGCCGCAGGCATGGAGCGCGCGGATCGCGTCAGCCGCCTCAGCACGCAGCGGATCGGAGATGCAGATCACTGCCGCCAGAACGCCGGAAATCGCCAGATAGAGATGCGAGCATTCGCCGTCGAGCGACACAAACGCCGCCTCTTCCCCCTCGGGGATGCGGCAGCCCTCGTCCTCGAAGACGAAATGATAGCTGCCGATGACGACCTTATGTCCCTCGACCGCACTGGAAATGCCGTGCGCCACGACGTATTCCACGCTGGAATGATATTCCTCGTGGTTCAGGCCGCGCCGCCTGGCCTCCTCGACCACGGCGTTGGCCAACGAATGCGGATAGTGCTCCTCGAGACACGCGGCCAGACGCAGCATGTCGTTCTCGGTTCTCCCGCCGAAGGTCACGATCTGCGCCACACTCGGCTGGGCATAGGTGAGTGTGCCGGTCTTGTCAAAGACGACGGTATCCGCCCCCGCGATCGCCTCAAGGAAGCGGCCGCCCTTGACCGACGCATGATGCTGACTGCTCTCGCGCATGGCCGAAAGCACGGTGATCGGCATGGAGAGCTTGAGCGCGCAGGAGAAGTCCACCATCAGCACGGCGAGCATTTTCGTCACGTTACGAGTTAGCAGGTAGGTCAGGACCGTTCCGCTGAGCGTATAAGGCACAAGGCGGTCGGCCAGATGGGACGCCTTATCCTCCGTGGTGGATTTCAGGCGCTCGGACTCCTCGATCATCCGCACGACGCGGTCATAGCGGCCGCCGCCGGAGACCTTATCCACCGAGAGGACGCATTCGCCCTCCTCGACGACCGTTCCGGCGTAGACATAGCTGCCGGGCGCCTTGCGCACCGGGAGGCTCTCGCCGGTCATCGACGACTGATTGACCGAGGCCTCGCCCTCGACCACCGTGCCGTCGAGCGGGATCATATTCCCCATGCGGACGACGACGCGGTCGCCCTGCCGCACGTCCGTGACGGGCACGAGCAGCTCCTGCCCGTCCGTCCTGAGCCAGACACGGTCAACGTTCAGCGACATCGCCCCGGCCAGATCGGCCACGGACTTTTTGTGCGTCCAGTTCTCGAGCAGCTCGCCGAGCCGCAGCATGAACATGACCGAGCCTGCCGTGTCGAAGTCTCCGCGCACGAGCGAGACCGTCACGGCCGTCGCGTCGAGCACAGCCACCGTCAGCTTCCCGCTCAGCAGTGCCTTCAGACCGGCTCGGATATAATGCAGGGAGCGGAACACCGCCAGCGCGGCACGCACCGGGAACGGCAGGAACAGCTTGACTGCCATGCGCCGCAGCACCGTGGAGATAAGCTTGTCCTCAAACTCCCGGTTGAGCGCGCGGGAGCTGTGCTCCAGCTTCAGCCCCTGCGCCTGCGCACGCTCAAAGGAGAACGCAGCAAGCGCACGGAGCACGGGCGCGGCGTCGCGCACATAAAAGACGACGACGTCCCCCGTCCGATCGAAGACCTGCACGGACGAGATCGTCTCCACCTGCCGCAGGCAACAATCCAGAAGATCGGCCTGCTCCAGCGTCAGCTTCGCCGTGCAAAGATGCACGCGAATTCTTCCGCGTGACTGATGCAAAATCTTACACTTCATAAAATCACCGAATCCACGCCGCGCCGGATGCGCGGCAGCGCCGTTTTATTCCGCCTCCTGCTCTCCGCAGGCGCAGTCCTCAACGACCTCCTCGGCAGCGGCGCGCTCCTCGTTGATCGTCTTCGCATCGGCCAGAATATCGCCCGCGTTCTCGCGGATTGTGGTGACGGTCGTCATGATGTCATCCTTTGCGCGCAGCGCCGCCGCGGTCGTATGCGCATAGACCTTCTTCGCCTCACGGCTGCTCAGGATCCGGATACCGGCCGTGCCAAACAGCACACCGCCTGCAAAAAGTCCCAGTTTTCCCCATTTCATGGTCGTTTACCTCCTGATATTTTTTTATTGGATCGGCGTCGGCTCACGTCGACTTTTCAAAACATTCAGGGAATCTCGGAATAAATCGTCTGCGGCGCTCAGCGGGGCTTGCGATTTAATCCGAGTTCCTTCGAACGGCCACAGTATACACCGAATCGGGAAAATTGTCCAGTGTCTTTCTGCATTGTTTGATGTTTTTTTACATGTTATTCAAGACTAACTTTTTGCGCGTTTCGACCGCACGCCTTACGCGTCGTTTGTCTGCTTCGGCTCGGCGATGTGCAGCCAGCGCAGAGCAAGGCCGATGAGCAGCCCCAGCGCCGCAGGCAGCAGCCAGCCGACACCAAGATCGTGCAGCGGCAGAATGCGGTTCACGGCGTCGAGCACGGGCTGCAAATGCAGCGCCGCGCGGACACCCTCCGGAAGCGCCTTGAGGAAGTCGAAGATCGCCGCAACGGCGGTGCAAGCAGTCACGGAGATATAAACGCGGCGGTCGTGGCCGAACAGGCCGCCAAACAGACCGAGCAGGATCAGCGTGATGGCCAGCGGATACAGCAGCATCAGCACCGGCAAGGAATAGGCGACGATCGAATTCAGGCCGAGGTTTGCGATGAGGAAGGACGCCGCGCTGAAGATCACCGCCCAGACGCGGTACTTCGGGCCGCGCGGGAACATGGCGCAGAAGGTCTCTCCGCAGCTGACGACCAGGCCGACCGAGGTTTTCAGGCAGGCAAGCGTCACCGTCGCGGCCAACAGCCACGCGCCAACCTTTCCGAAATAGTGCTTCGCGATGAGCGCAAGCACCTCGCCGCCGTTGGCGCATTGCCCGCCTAAGCCCGCAATCTGCGCGCCCGCAAGCGTGACAGCAACATAGATCGCGGCCATGATCAGGCAGCTGAATATGCCGGCCTTGGCCGTGCAGACCGCGACATGCTCGGGCTTCCCGACTCCGAGCGACCGGATGACGTTGACCACGACGATGCCGAAGGCCAGACAGGCCAGCGCGTCCATGGTGTTATAGCCGTCCAGAAAGCCCTGTACGAACTGCTTACTGCGATAGGCCTCCGTCGGCTCCATCTGCGAGAGGGAGGCCGCCGGGCGCACGAGCGCAGTCACGACCAGCACGGCGAGGAAGAGCAAAAAGGCCGGGGTCAGAATTTTGCCGACATAGGTCAGGATCTTGCCGGGCTTGATCGAAAACGCCAGAACCAGCGCAAAAAACACCGCCGAGAAGATCAGCAGCGCCAGCCGCTCGTTCACGCCGCTCATAAGGCCGGAGACGACCACGGTGAAGGGCGTCGCCGCGCAGCGCGGAATCGCAAAGCAGGGGCCGATCGTCAGATAGAGCGCGCAGGTGAAAAACACACTGTAGGGGCGGCTCACCTTGCCGCTCAGCTCCACGAGGCCGTCACTGCGGCTGATGCCGATCGCCGCGACCCCCATCAGCGGCAGGCCGACGCCCGTGACGATGAATCCTAAGATAGCACCCCAGACGTTCCGTCCGGCCTGCCAGCCCATAAAGACCGGGAAAATCAGGTTCCCGGCGCCGAAGAACATGCCGAACAGCATGATCGCCACGGCGAGATATTCCCGCGCGTTCAGTTTTTTCCGCATTTGTTTCGCTCCCTTTTCTCTCATTGAAATTTTATTCCGCAAGCATGAATATTTATGAGTATATCATAGGAGCCGCCCCCTGTCAATGTGTTTTTTGAGCAGTTTTTCGTCTTTTGGCTTTTTCCCCGTGCTCAAATTGTTTATATGCTACAGAATCTTCTTCTATCGATCGGCGAAGTGTTTTTCATACTGCATAACCGGTCGTTTTTTCATTCCCCCTTGCAATTTTTTGCGAAAAGGCGTATACTTTATAAAAGAATAAGGCGCGCCGTTTCGGTGTCCCGGAATACAGGAGGAATTTCATCATGATCTCTGTCAATGCGCTCGGCGATGCCTGCCCGCTGCCCGTCGTGAAAACGATCGATGCGATCAAATCGCTCAACGGCGCGGCCGGTACGGTGGAGGTGCTCGTCGACAACGACACCGCCGTGCAGAATCTCAAGCGTCTGGCCGGCTCGAAGGGCTATGCGATCGCCGTGGAGCAGCAGGACGAGAAGCGCTACCGCGCCGTGCTCACCGTGGGCGATCAGGCTGAGCAGCCGGAGCTTCCGGCGGAATGCTGCCCCGTCCCGGCCGGAAAAAAAGCCGTCGTGGTGATCTCGTCCGACCGGATGGGCGACGGCGACGAGGCGCTCGGCAAGACCCTGCTCAAGGGCTTCCTGTTCGCCCTGCGGCAGCAGGACATTCTGCCGAAAACGATCCTCTTTTATAACCGCGGCGCGTTCGTCTCGACGGAAGGCTCGGCATCCGTCGAGGATCTGAAGGACATGGAGGCGCGCGGCGTCGAGATTTTGACCTGCGGCACCTGCCTGAATTATTACGGTTTGACCGAGAAGCTGGCCGTCGGCGGCGTGACGAATATGTATTCCATCGTAGAGGCCATGACCGGCGCCGATCGGATCGTCAAGCCGTGAGACGGGCGCGCAGGCCCTCGCTGATCCTCTCCTTCTCCACCACCGCCTCGGCTCTGCAGGCCGAGCAGCACCTCACGGCGCAGGGCTGTCCGGGGCGGCTGATCCCGCTCCCGGCGGAGATCCGCGCGGGCTGCGGGCTGGCATGGCTGGCCGAGCCGCAGCAGCGCGAGGCGCTCTGCGCCGAGCTGGAGCGCGCCGGAATTGCATACGACGGCTGCACGGTTCTTGATTTTTAATGCGGATTTCTGATTCAAATATTTGAATGGGGAATCCCGTGCTTCGCGCACGCGCATCGTGCCGCCGCACGCTGTGCCGTCCCATGCAGAATTTGACGCACTTTCGGTGCGATCAGAAGCCTGAACCATAAAACCGCACGGCGTGCCGGATCGGCGCGCCGTGCGGTTCTGCGTTTCCGCGCCGATCGGCAGGATCACCTGTCGGGCGGCGCGGGATTTCTTTTATTTCACAACCTTTTCGATATAGCGCATGAGAATCGTCGCGACCTGCGCGCGCGTGGCGAAGCCCTGCGGGTCGAGGTAGTCGACGCCGCCCTCCTTCGTGCCGCCGATGATACCCTTGGCGTTGCACCAGCTCAGAGCGTCGACCGCGTAGGAGCTGACCTGTTGCCGGTCGGGGAAGGCCGCAAGGTTTCCGCGCGCGCTCGTGTCGATGCCGACGCCGTTGGCATAGCGATAGAGGATCGCCGCCATCTGCTCGCGCGTCACGTTGCCGTCCGGCTCGAACATCCCGTGGCCGACGCCGTTGACCACGCCGTATTTCGCCGCCCATGCGACGGCCTGCGTGTACCACTGATTCGGCTTCACGTCGACGAAGGTGTTCGTCCCCTCCGCCGGGCTTCCGGCGTAGCGCCAGAGCACCGTGACGAGCATGGCGCGCGTCATGCTGCTCTCCGGCTCAAACATGCCGTTGCCGACGCCGTTCATCAGGCCGTGCGCAATGGCGTAGTCGACGCCCTCGTGGTACCAGCGCCCGGTGTCCACGTCGTGATAGGGCTTGCTCGGGCAGGCGTCTCCGCCGTCTCAGGTGCCCTCGACGTTCCCGCAACGTGAGCAGACGCCGTTGACGTAGTTGTGGCCGAGCGCGGCGGTATAGCCGTCGCGGTAGCTCTCGCCGCAGGCGCAGAAGTGCTCGGTGTAGCCCGCTTTGATGCAGGTCGGATAGACGGTGTCGGTGCGGTAGGTATAGTCGTGGACGTGCCCGCTGCCGCCGTCGGTCTCATACCACTTCAGCTCGCAGCGGCGGCAGTAATGGCGAATCATGCCGTAATACGCAGAATACTCGTAATCCTCCGTGGCAACGACCTCGTCGTGCCCCAGCGCGGGGGTCTGCGTCGGCTGGGTCAAGGTCAGGCCGCAGAAGGCGCAGTGCGTGCCGCCGGTGTAGCCCGGGCGGGTGCAGGTGGCCTCGATCGGGTCGTTGGCGACGGGCTTATGCGCGACGGGGGCGGTATTTGCCGACGCGGTCACGGCGCCGCAGACGGCGCAGACCGTGCGCGTGAAGCCGCCGGTGCAGCAGGTCGGCGCGACCGTTTCCGTCACGAGCTGATGCGCGGTGCAGGGAGCTGTTTCAAAGGCAATCTCATTGTTCACGGCGTAGGCCTGCGCAGCCGTCCCCGCCGTACCGCGGATGACGAAGCCGTCAATTTTGGTCAGCCCCGCGAACTCGTTGTCCGGGTCGACCGGGCAATAACCGAACGCCTGATAGCCAATGTAGGCGACGCTGGCAGGGATGGTAACGCCCTTGCCCTTGCCATAGGTGAAGAACGCGCCCTCGTCCAGCACGCGCAGGCCGTCGTTCAGATGAATTGCCTTGATGCTCGGCGCGGAGAAGGCGTTGCTTCCGACAAAGCGCACGGAATCCGGCAGGACGATGCTCTCGCAGGCACTGTTGTTGAACGCCTCCCTGCCGATGTACTGCACGCCGCCGAGGTCGATGAACTTCATATTCTTCGCACCGGCGAAGGCGTAGTCATCCACATATTTGCAGCTCTGCGGGAGGATCAGCCCCGCGAGATTCGGCTGGTCGAAGGTGGGGTTCAGCTCTATCTGACCCGCGAGGAACTCATAGGTGACAGAAACCGTGCCGTCCTTTAGGCTCAGGACGGTGCCCTCCGCCATCGAGCCCTTGTAGGCATAGGCGGCCTTGCCGAAATAGACCACGCCGTTCGGCTGATCGTGGAACCAGCCGCAGTTCTGGAAGGCCCAAGAACCGACGTGGGTCACGTTCTTTTCCAGCTCGCCGAAATCCGTCAGCACGGCGCAGCCGGAGAAGCAGCCATCTCCGATCTGGCGGACATTCCTGCCGCCCTTGACGGAGCGCAGACGGGCGCAGCCGCTGAACACACCGTCGCCGAGCGCAATGAGCGAATCCGGCAGCGTCACGCTCTCGAGCGCAACGCAGTCGCTGAGCGCGCCGCCCGTCAGAATGCGGACGTTCTTCAGGTCGATCGACTTGAGGTTGGAGTTGCCGTCCTTGTTGTTGGAGCGATAGGGGTCGCCGTTGGAGATCATGCCGCGCACCTCGAGCACGTCGTCGGGCAAAACCACGTGCGCCGTCCTGCCGACGCTAAGGCCCTTCAGCGTCGTATTGCCCTTCGGGATGGTCAGATTCTTGATCTGGTAACAGCCGGAAAAGCAGCTCTCCTCCAGAACCGCCGTCGTCGGCAGCTTGAGGTCGGTCAGATGGGCAAATTTGCGGAGATTGATGTAATGGACGCTCTCCGGAACGGTAAGCTTGGCGATGCTGCCGCCGCCTGCCGTGATGCTGAGCGATTCCAGCCCGTCGGGCAGGATCAGCTCGTTCACGCCTTCCAGATCGTCGTAGTCACTGATCAGCACCGTCTTTATGCCGGGACGGACGGTCAGCTTGGAGGGGTATTTTTTCCCCTTGCAGCCGAGGAACACGCTGCCGCAGTATAACTCCGTGCCGTCGGCAAGCCCCTCATACCACTTCGAGGTATAGATGCTGGAGTCTTCCATATCGGTCAGCGACTTGGGGAAGGTGAAGCGCTCGATGTTCTCGCAGTCGTAAAACGCCCGCTCCTCCAGCGTGGTCAGCCCTTCGGGCAGGACGAGGCTCGTCAGCCCCTCACAGTCGTTGAAGCCGCCCTCGCCGATGACCTTCAGCCCCTTGTTCAGCTTGACGGAGGTCATGCCGGTGCAGTCGCAGAAGGCGTTGTTGTCAATGCGCTCAACGCTGCCGGGGATGTCCACAGAGGTCAGGGAGGCGCACTCATAGAACGCCGACGCGCCGATCAGCTTGACGCTCGACGGAATGGTCACGCCGGTGATGTCCGACCGCCAGAACGCCGACGCGCCGATGACCTTCACGGTGTCAGGGATGACGGGCATCTTGCTCGTGCCCCTGTAGTCCAAGAGCTGCCCCTGCCAGATGAAGAAGTCCGAGGCGCTGTCGTCATACAGCCACTGTTGGTGCAGCTCTCTGAGCTTTCCGGCAAAGGCGCCGACGCTGTAGCCGCTCTTCTCGCCGAACGCGCCGCCACAAAGAAGCGTGTCATTGCCGCGGATGGTGATGTCGGACAGATTCTGGCAGTTTGCGAAGGCACCCGCGCCGATCTCCGTCACGCCGGCGGGAATGTCGATCTTTTGCAGGTAGTAGTTGTGGTAAAACGCATTTTTTCCGATGGTTTTCAGGCTCTGCGGCAGGACGATCTCGCGCAGCTCAAAGTGGGTCTTCGCTGACCAGTCGTCGCTGTCGTAGAATGCACCGTCTGCGATGTACGTCACCGTTTCGGGCAGGACGACCTTGCGGACAAAGATATTGGGGTTGCTGTAGCCCTCCTCGTTGTGGAAGCTTTGGATGCCCACGACGGTATAGCCGTCGATGGTCGAGGGGACGGTGACCTCCGCCTCGTAGCCGTAGTAGGCGGTGATCTCAATGGTCGTTGGTGAGACGAATGCGTAGGTAAAGCCATAGCCCGCCTCGTCGGGCAGCTTTTCCTCACCCATAATTCCGGCGGCCGTCGCCGCAGGGAGCATTGCCGCCAGCAGCGCCAGCGCCAACAGCAGAGCAAGAATTCGTTTCTTCATCGTTCCGTTTGCTCGGGCGTCGCCGCCCGATGCGCTCCTTTCCGTCAAATTTTGGTTTTTGTATCAATTTAATTCTATTATACCATATTCTTGTGGGATTGAAATAGAAAATTACGCGATCGGATGTAAAAAAAACTGTCGCACTTTTGTGAAAAACGTGCTATAATGACCATGAAATCAAGATTTGGAAAGGAGCCGTTTCATGGAGACCCGCGGAAGACGCGTTCATGCAATTGAGAAATCCATTCAGCTGCTCGACTGCTTCTGGCTGGCGCGGCGGCCGCTATCGCTGAGCGAGCTGGAAAAGCGCACCGGCTGGGCCAAGAGCACGATCCACGGTCTGCTGGCCTCGATGCTCGACTCCGGCGTTGTCGAGCAGAATCCCGGGGACGGAAAATATCATCTGGGCTATCACCTTTTCGAGCTGGGCAGCGCCGTCAACCAGAGCTGGGACGTGCCGAATCTCTGCCGCCCGCATTTGCAGCATCTGGTCGATTGCTTCAACGAATCGGTCTATCTGGCGCGGCTCTCCGGCGACGACCTGCTGCTGGCGATCTGTGAGGAACCGCACACGAGCTTCCGCATCACCTCCGAGGTCGGCACGCGTCTGCCGCTGCATTGCAGCTCGCAGGGCAAGGCGATCCTTGCCAACCGCTCGCGCTACGAGGCTGACCGACTGCTGCGCCGCGCGCCGCTCGAGGTCATGACCCCGCACACCGTGACCGATCCCGATCGTCTGCTTGATTCCCTCGCGGCCATTCGCGCGCAGGGCTACGCCGAGGAGCACGAGGAATACAAGCTCGGCCTGCAATCCGTTGCCGCGCCGATCTTCAGCCGCGACGGTGCCTGCAGCTACGCCATCGGCGTGATCTGCATGACAACGGTTCCGCGCGAGGCCTTCGACGCCGTGCGCGTCGCGGTCGTGCAGACGGCCAACGCCATCTCCTCCGACCTGCGCTGAGGCCGCGCCTCCGATCTCTTCAAGAAGGGAGCAGCTTATGAAATATCTCATCATTCTGGGCGACGGCATGGCCGATTATCCCGTCGCCGCCCTGCAAAACCGCACGCCCCTCGAGGCCGCCGACAAGCCGCACATGGATGCGCTCGCCGCGCACGGCACGATGGGGCTGGTGCGCACCGTGCCGCAGGGGATGCCCCCCGGCTCGGACACCGCGAATATGTCCGTCATGGGCTTCCCCCCGCGCGTCTATTACAGCGGGCGCTCTCCGCTGGAGGCCGTCTCGCTGGGCATTGACGTTCACCCGGAGGATGTCACCTTCCGCACAAATCTTGTCTGCCTCTCCGAGGAGGCGGATTACACCGCCCGGACAATGGTCGATTTTTCCGGCGGCGAGATCTCCACGCCCGAGGCCGTCGAGCTGATCGAGGCTTTGCAGCCGCTGTTCTCCGACGCGGACTTGCAGCTCTACCCCGGCATCAGCTATCGACACTGCCTCGTGAAGCGCAACGGCAGCACCGGCACGGTTCTGACGCCGCCGCACGACATCACCGGCAAGCCGATCGCCGGACATCTGCCTGCCGGGCGCTACGGCGCGCGCCTGCTGGAGCTGATGAAAGCCTCGGCTGACCTGCTGGAAAATCACCCCGTCAATCTCGCGCGCAAGGCGCGCGGCGAGAATCCCGCAAACTCCGTCTGGTTCTGGGGGGAGGGCACAAAGCCGAAGCTCGACCCGCTTGAGCAGCTCTACGGCGTGCGCGGCGGCGTGGTCTGCGCCGTCGACCTCATCAAGGGCTTGGGGCTGTGCGCCGGGATGCGCGCCGTCGACGTCCCCGGCGCGACCGGCGGCATGGTCACAAATTATCGCGGCAAGGCCGAGGCGGCGCTCAGGCTGCTGCACGACGGCTGCGATCTGGTCTACATCCACATCGAAGCGCCCGACGAATGCGGCCACCACGGTGACGCAGCCGCGAAGGTGCGCGCGATTGAGGAGATCGACCGTAACATTCTCGGTTGGCTCATGGAGCAGCTCGACCGCGAGGGCGAGGCCTATCGCATTCTGCTCACGCCCGACCACCCGACGCCGGTCAGTCTGATGACGCACACCGACGAGCCGGTTCCCTTTGTGCTCTATGACAGCACCGCGCCCACGCCGGACAGCGGCCGCCGCTACAGCGAGGCCGCCGCAAAGGCGGCAGGGCTGTTCCTGCCCGAGGGACCGCTGCTGATGAAGCGTCTGCTCGGCCGCGAATAAAGCGACGGACATCCTTGCAGGCCAAAAGCGAAACATTACAAACGACGAAAAGCCGCCGCAGTCCTGCGGCGGCTCTCAAAATCAAAGCCGTCGGCCATGCCGTTGGCTTTCTTTCTCCGTTCAATCAACATGCAAACACGGAGCGATCGCGGTTATGCGATTGCTCCGTGTTTCCGATTTATGTACGGTCCGCGCAGGTCGAGGCCGTCTCCTGCAAGCCGCCCGCCGATTCCGCGACCAGGGCCTGTGCGGAACGGATCACCTGCCGCAGCTGTTCAAAATCCTTTGTGAAGGTCTCGAGCAGGGTCTGGAAATCCTGCGAGGTGTGCATCAGGCGCTCATCCGTCAGGGCGAGGATGCGCTTCATCTGCTCGTCGGAGGCAGCCGCGCGCTCCTTGGCCATACGCTCTGCAAGCTCGGCGCGCCGATAGGCCGCAAGCTCCAGCTCCTTGTAATTTTCCGGTTCTTCCGCCGCAGGCTTTTCCTCGGCCGCCGGCTCGGGCTGCTTTGCCGCCGCCTCCTCCAGCGCCTCGCAGCGCTTGGTCAGGCGCGCAATCTCCTCGCGCGCGGCGGCGTTTTCCGCCTCCAGCTCGGCGCATCGCTCGCTCGCCTGCGCCAGCTCCTCCTGCGTCGTTTCCGCCTCGGCCTCCTGCGCGCCGTGTGCCCGCTCGGCCTCGGTGCGGGCGTCGTTCAGCTCCCCTTGCAGACGGACGATCTCCTCCTGCATCGTGCGAACGCGGCGCTCATGCTCCTGCGTCTGCTGCTGGATGAAGTTGATGACATCTTCCCGATGAAATCCCTTAAGCTGCGTGCGGAATCCTTCCATTTCATAGCCCTCTCAGTCTGATCTGCTCGAAATTTGTTTCTTGTTTCTTTTTATGTATTATATCATGCAGAAGGAGAATTGACAAGCGCAAGGTCGCAAATTGTCGAGGCATTTTTTGAGAAAATGACTTTACTTTTTTTGGCACGTCTGCTATAATAATGAGCACAGGCGCCAGTGGCTCAATGGATAGAGCATCAGATTCCGGTTCTGAGGGTTGGGGGTTCGAGTCCCTTCTGGCGTACCAGATTACGCGGATTTGAACACTGCACTGTTTTTTTACAGTTGTACTTCTGCAATGGAGTTCTTGCAGCGCTTCTAATCGCAAAAAGAGACAAGGTATAGTTTCGGCTATACCTTGTCTCTTTTTTGCATTCTTCGGGCTAGCGCCATGACAGAACGCCATTTTCATAACGTAATCGGTTATTTCCTAACAATTCCATGCGAAATTCTAAAATTACTGTTAGAATTTATCACAAAGGAGCATGGCTATGATTAGGATTTTACTTTCTACGCGCCTAGGCGAAAGGCGCTGGACACAAGCAGACCTTGCACGCGCAACCGGCATCAGGCCGTCAACAATCAACGATCTGTACCACGAGCTTGCCGACAGGGTTAATTTGGAGCATCTGGATCTGATATGTGAGGCTTTGGGCTGCGATTTATCCGACCTTATAATTCGCGTCCCGGACAACGAGCCTCACACGCGCACCAGAACCGGTGCTCTGCACAAGCATACATAAGTAGGCATACTCCAAAACGCCCGGATGCTCTCAAGCGTCCGGGCGTTTTCTCTAATCTGGGTAAATTGCGATGTCCTCAAAGCCCAATCTCGTTCCCATTGAATTCAAAGCGGATCTTAACCGTGCCGCCAAGGGCGTTACCGATCTTTTCCCATTCTTCCACGGTAAACTTACCCGTATTGAGCCGCTTGTTAAGCAATTGAGGTGACCATCCCAAATTCCTCGCCAAATCGGAATTGCTCATTCCTTTGTAAGCGAGCGCCATTTCTATAACCTGCCGTGCTGTCATCCCTGTCAGCTCCTTTCTCTCGATATAATAAACTATTTGGTTGCAAATGTCAAATATATTTTTTCTATTTTATCCCGAAAAGTTAAAATAAAGGGTTGACAAATTAAACTATTTGGTTTATAATAGTGAATGTAAGGCAGAGATAAACAACCTCTTAAGGAAGGAAGTGAGGTAATGAACGACTTGAACGTAACACAGGCTCTTCTGAAAGCGATCCTCGAACTCATCGAAAAGTGCGCAACGTTGGAAGAACTTCGGGAGAGTGTGAAGCGCATCATGAACGAGCAGTAAAAAAGAGTAGCGACCCCTTCCACAGACCCGCTACTCTCCACCCCGAAAAGGTGAGCCGGGAGCCTTACCCCGGCCACCTTGATTATAACCGAGTAAGGCAAAAATATCAAGGAGGATATCCGTTATGGCAAAGAAAAAAGGCCTCGATGCAATCAGCGCCGCAACAACTGCTCTTTGGCTCAAGGTCAACAAGAAGTTCGGCGAACACACTTATAACCTCTGCGTCAATGGGCTAGATCAGGTTGTTTTATGCAAAGGTTATTCCGATGAGCTGGCGAAAGGAAATCGCAACGTCCAGCGCGTTCTTCGCGAGCTGCTCGGGAGCAAAAAGGAGACGGGAAAATGAAAAACATCAAGGTCGAATGGTGCGAAAACTTCATCAGAGCGTGGTTTGCAAAGCACGCGTTTCTCGGCCCCAATGCGGGAATCGAGGTCAATTGCTTCTGGAAGCTGGCCGAAGCCTCCGGACTGTGGGAGCGAGGAACCTACGGTTCTCCGATGAGCAAGGCACTGGAAAATCTCTGCAAGGCCGAAATTGTTTCCGACGAAAACGGGAACTACTGCTACACAGTGTTTAGGCTGGCTTAATGGTGACCCGCCCCGGAGGTCACGAGGGCAGGAAGGTTTATCATGAAAAAGCTGATTTATTCCACTTTCCGCGAAGGGTACGGTACTAGCCAAATCCGCAGGACAATGACCGTTGGCGAGCTGGTCGATGTTCTCTCGCAGTACGACGAGGATACACCAGTTTACCTAAGCTTTGATAACGGCTATACCTACGGCGGCATTACTGAGGAGCGCTTTGAAGAAGACTATGGGGAGGATAATGAGGATGAATAAGATTCGCCGGAAAAGCTTACAGGCCATCATTGACCAGCTGGAGGAACTGAAAGGCAGCCTTGAAGATCTTCAGGCTGAGGAGGAAGAATACCGAGATAACATCCCGGAAAATATGCAGGAGAGCGAACGCTACGAAAAGGCCGACGAAGCCTGTGACAATCTTTCTAGCGCCGTGGACAGTCTGGAAGAAGCTATCTGCAGCATTGACACCGCTATCGAGTGAAAGGAGCCGAGAGCATGACAAATCAAGACGCTTATCTGCACGACCTCGAGGATCTGAGAAAAGAAATTGACTATCTGCTGAGCATGGTGCCTATCGGTAAGAGCAAGAAGGACCTCCAGACGCGCAAGAACGCCGAAGATGCAGCAGGCAGAGCCAGATCCACCATCGCCTGCATGAGAAACGACTACATCATCAAAGACTGCTGAACGCCGCCTGACCTACCGGGCCTACGGGGAGAAAGGATACAGCCATGACGATCAAAACGTTGGAATACATTCACGCGCTCTTGATTGAGGATGAGCGCAAACGCAAGGAAGTCTATGAACGAGCAAGACATCTTCAGCACGAATATGAAGAATGCGAGGATGGCGATGTGAGCGACGGGCTGATTAAGCGGCAGACCGAAGCCGCGGAGGAATTCATGCGCGAACACATTGCCGCGCTGAATGCGCTGGCAGACTTCGAGGGGCAAGAGTGGTAAAGGAGGCTTCGACGTGAGGAAAATTACTGTACTCGACTTTTGTAACCAGATCGGCGCAGCCAGCGATGAAATCCCCGTTGTGGTGAAAGCTGGTATGCAGGAGATTGGCCGCTTCCGCAGCCTGTATAAGATTCCCAGTGTGGCGATGCCGGGCGTTCTGGAAGCAAAGATCAACTTCGTGACCCTGCAACGTGCCGAAATCATCATTCAGGTTTCGCTCAAAGATTTTAATATGAAACGCCCGTAAGGAGGAGAATACGTATGAATGAATCTTGGACAGTTACTTATCGTAATCGCAACAACGGCCAGCGGATCACCGCCGCCGTATTCGCGGCAGACCGCCAGCAGGCGTTGGACAAGGCTTATGCTGACGGCCTGATCGATGGCCACGAGGCATGGGAGGTTGAGAACATTGAGCCGCACGAGGAAACGCTGGCACGGATCCTCATCTCCGAATTTGCCGAAAAGCAGCAGGGCGGGCATTTCGCCTGCCCCCGCTGCGGGAAGATGGCGATGAACGCGGAGAGCGTCACGCGCAACGCGCTGAGCCGTCGGGCTACGGTCTATATCTGCGATGCCTGCGGCACGGCGGAGGCACTGGAAGACATGGCGGGAGATCAGCGGCCACTGACCGCATGGGCCATCGTCTCCGCGCCAGAAAACTGGCGCATGGAGGAAGATTGCTCGGAAAATGCCCCGAAGCTGACTTGCCCGGTTTGCAGAAAAGAGTTCCAGCGGGAGGACATGACTTTCACTCGGGATTGCCACGGCATCACTTTCCGGCTGGTGTGTTTCGACTGCTATGACAAGGTCATGGGAAAAGGCTATGACGGCGCTTATTACAGCGAAGCAGATGAATGCATTGAGGAGGACTATTGAGCATGAGCAAATCTTGGACACCCGACGAGCTGGCTGCGGCCAGCTCCGCAATGAAAGCTGCCGGGCATATGAGCTACGAGGAGTTCTGCGCCGCGCCAGTGCTTCGGCTGGAATACAAGGGCCGCGACAGCTGGGACCGCCCCGTATATGAGTGCGACGGCAAACTCTATGTTGATGTCGATCCTCGAAAGAGCAAGCCGGCCGATATCTGCACGAAGCAGGGCAATGCCTTTGATGGTGAGCCGAGCGCGCCGATCCCGGATAATGCGATCGTCGAATTTGTGCCAGAACGCGATACTTGGCCGTTTTAACGGCCGTTCTGCTTCGTGGCTGGTGTTGCAACTGGTGTTTTCCAACATGGGCATAGAGAAACAGGACGGGCGCAAAATCATGCTGTAGGCCCGCAAAACGACTCTTGCCCATATAACAAAAAAGAGGCCCCTCCTTCGGATGGTTTCTCCGTCCGAAAGAGGGGCCTCTGTCAGTAAATATTAGTTATGCCCTTTGATCCTTGCAATCAGCTCTGCGACTGCCGAACTGCCTCCCATTAAGGTAAGTCCGGTCAGAATCGTTCCGAGGATGCTGGCCTGCGGCACAATGCCGAGCGCGGCCATAAGGTCGAGATGATAGCCGAAGCACAATGCAAAGGCAAACATGGCCGACACCGCGATGGTGACGTATTTGCCGTACGCAAGGCTTTCCCAAAGCGGCTTGAAGCGGTCGATGATGTACCACATTATGATGGATGCGACGATGATGATCTGCAGCATTTCCATATTGATTGCCTCCTTCACGCCTTGCCGATGAGCTGGGCGAAGCGGTGCAGCATGGTAACCAGCTGCTCGCGGGTGATGGGAGTCTGCCAGCCCATATCATCGCCGCCAAAGCCCTTGACGATGCCCTGAGTCTTGCCCCATTCGGTTGCTTCCTTCGCCCATTCGCTGGGCGTGTCTCCGGTCTTGCTGCCGCTCATCGCTTCCTGCAAAACCTTCTTGCAGATTTCCTTCACCTGTTCTTCTGTCATAGTAGGTGCCTCCTCTGTTGTTTCGGGGTCAAAGCGCGGACGCCCAAACCCTGTGATATATCTGCTGTTGCGGCTGTAGGTACGGCGCGCAACCATATTGCTGGTGTTGCCCTCAATCGTGGTGATCGTCGTTGTGTCGACGGCCTCGATGATACCGGTGTGATCAAAGTCCCCGAAGAAGATTTGATCGCCGGGCTGCGGATCGCTGGTGAAGTAGCGCCCGGCCTCCTTGTAATACTGGGCACTGTAATAGCAGCCCGCGCCATAAGGCCCGGTCTGGCACTCCATTGCCTGAGCTTTAGCGGCGTCTTTGCCGCAGAGAACATAGAAGCACCAGTCCACGAAGCAATCGCACCATGCGTATCCGCACTTGTCCCCGTTGTAATAACCTGCTGCATGCAGATCGCGGGCGTATTTGGTGTGGTTGCCGTTGCCGTCGTTAGGGGCAGTCTTACTGTCCAGATTGCTGTCGCTGTTCTTCTCATGATAGCCGATCTCGGCCCGTGCGATGTCCAGCAGTTTTTTTACGGTATAGCCCATAAACTTACCTCCTATTTACCGTCTTGATGCAGCGCGTGAATGCCCTGCGCCGCAAGAAAGTCTTTTTGCTTATGTTTGATTTCCGCCGCATAATTGAGAGCGGCATGCATATCGCCGTTGCAGTGCGCGTCAGGGATGCGCTGCACGGCTTTTGCTGTGGCTTCGCCTAACGCGATCGCGGCAGCAGTAGACTGGATGAGCAACAGAAACAAATCCTCCTGTGCCTTCGCCTGTTCCTCCGCATTCGATTCGCGCTTTGCGATTTTGCGTTCCAGCTGCCAAATGATCAGCCCCATGACAGCGCTGGGAATCCCCATCGCTGCGATGAATGCAGCGATAAACTGCCCAAAATTAAGGGTAATACTTCCCAAGGGAAGCGCCCCCCTCCATAACCGAGACCTCGCAGATCGGGCAGACCTGACGCCCCTCCGGAATAATTGCACCGCAGCATACGCAGTAGTTATCCATATCGACCTTTCCGGCAAAAAGGCAGCACCGCCGAAGCGATGCTGCCCTTGCCTGTTTACAGATTGTCCGGGGCCTCATCTGCCCCAAGAATTTCGGAGTATTTCTTTTGTGTGTCGGTCATGAGACGCACGTCCTCCTCGTTCAAGTACCCGGCTTCGCTCAAGGCAAAGGCTAACCTTTGAATGAGCTGGGCTTGTGACTCTACCAAGCTGCACAGCGCCTCAATGATTTGCAGATTAGACATAAGCGCCGCCCCCTTTCATGATGCAGTATTGATTATACCAGATTGGGGGCGGTGCTTTGCCGCAGCGGAAGATTATAACGCCACGCGTTATTCCTCAGTGACGAGTTCTTCCATGCCGCTGTCGATCAAGATCTCCTTGACCTTAGCCTTAAGAAGACGGGGGACCTGCGCATAGGTCTTCTTGCCCAGCATGATCTGCTGCGCCCAGAGCATAGCCATCATATCAGCACCTCCTCTTTTTGAGAATAAAATAAGCGCACAAGCTTGAAGCCTGTACGCATATTTCCAGATTGTATCACGCATAGACGGTCTCCGACATTTCCAGCACGCATTCCATGAGCATCGTATTGGTTTCCTCAAGCTCGGCCACCTTTGCGGTGAGCTGCGCGCGCGTCAGCACCTCAATGCCGGGGTCGTCCGGGGGCGTAGGGTTGTTGTCTTCCGGGTCGGTGTCCTTGAGCAGTTCGTAATCGGCCTGCGTAATGCAAACCGCTGTATGCACCATGCCTGGAATCGCATCTCTGCCGTCAAGCTGGTATGTTTCGCTGCCATTGGCAGAAACAATGCCCTGCGCATGAAGCGCGGGGCATTGGAGAAGCAGCTTGTTGCGGCTTTGGTATTTGACATAGATTGGGGTTTCGATTGCCTCTGCCGACACGAAATTTCCGTCGGCATCAAGCACTTTCAGATAAATCATAAGCCCTCCGTAAATACGAACAGCTTGTTATATAGCTGCTCCATAGATTGTAACGTACGCCAGGCATCGAACCGCAGCGCATGACTGCGCCAGCTCTGCCACGATGCCCAGACATCTTCACAGGTGATTTCGCCCGCGTCCAACTTCCGGCGAAGCTTTTTCAGCTTTTGCCGCATTTTCACGATGCCTTTACGCGGCATCTTTTTGACGATTTTTCCGGTTGGTGTCAGGAACACGCGGATTTGCAGCCATGTGAAGCCGTGGGATAGCTTCACAATCTGCGTTTTTTTCGGATTCAGGGTAATTTCCAGTTTGTCGCAGACCTTCTGAATCAACGAAAGGCACCGCCGCAAGTACGCCTTGGACTCGTGGATCAGATATCCATCGTCCATATAGCGTGCACTGCAGCGAATCCGCAGCAGTTCTTTGATGGCATGGTCTAGTTCGTTGGCGCTCGCCAGCGCAAGCACCTGACTGATTTGGCTGCCGAGGCCGAGGCCAACCGTGCCGAACATCCGGACAAAGTGACCGATAATGCGAATTAGTCGCCGGTCAGCGAAATTTCTCCGGATGATGCGCTCAATGACCGCATGGGAAACGCGGTCAAAGAACTTGGAGAAGTCGAACAGAAGGATATATCCCCTTTGCCCGTGCTTGCGGTAATGCTCGCGGAGATGCTGCCCCAAGCGCCGGACGGTGAATGAATAGCCCTTGCCCGTCATGCTGGCCCCGTTGTCATGAATAAAAGTGCGGTGGAGCATCGGCACGAGCGCGTTGTCGCATAGGCAGCGCTGCACCACACGCTCACCGATGATTGTGCTGCGAATGTGGCGCTTTTTCCCGCGTTCGAACACATCGAATTCGAAAAAGCCAGGGCTTTTGTACGTTCCCGCCATCAGTCGCCTGTATGTCTGATAGACACTCAGTGGAGCCGTAGCGATGTATTTCTGCACGCTGGCCTTCCACGCCACATTCTGCCTGCATTTTCGGTACGCCTGATACAAATGCGCGAAGGAAAATACCGCATCGTAATTATCGTATTGCGCGCAGTTTCGCGCTTTCTTTTCTGCGCGGAGGGCCGCCCGGCGCCGGTAGCGACCCTCCCTCCGTTCTGCACTGGTCATAGTTTTCTCCTTGCCCCGTACTGCTGATAGATGGTTGCAACCGCAGCGCAAGGTCAACGGGCATGAAACGGCGCATTACCATCAAGCACCGCCATGCAAGAAGCGTCCGCCCGGACCTATCAAGGCATATATTTACCTTTCGGAAGGTTATATGCTCCTTCTCTCCTTCCTGTCTGCTTTCGCCGCCTTGCGGTTACTAGGTCTGCATGGAGAGGAGCCCCACGCGAGCGAATACGCATTGCTGGCGTTGTTCGCGTTCACGTTGCCGTTGTTGTTCACGTAGCGGAAGTTCGTGGCCGAGGAAGGATCCGGAGATCGGAGCCACCAGGTCACCGCCGAACCACAACAGAAATTTTCAGCATATAACCTATGGACTTACGGCAAATCCTTATAGCGGGATTTATCGCTTTTCAAAAGTGCTTTAAGCAATTTGATTTCCGAATCGACCAGCTCCATCCAATGTACCATGACGCCGGCCTCGAATCGGAACAGCTCATAAGCAACTTCAATTTGGGAAACCAAATTTTGCAGTTCTGCCCCGGCATTAAGAAAGTAGTCGCGCCGCAATTGGGCTTCGTGCTGGTTTGCCGGATAGATGCTATTCCATCGTTTCACGTCCTCATATACTCGCGTCGCAATTGCCGCAAGAGTTTGATTGACGTAAAACGTATATCTTTTGGGGAAATTTACGCACTTTTGAATCGTGTAGATTTGAAGTTCACGCGCAGTTGCGAGGAACTGCGCCTCGGATGTTGACCGCGCGCTGCGAATAACAGACAATGGCACCGCCTCCTCTGCGTGATATTGTATCACTGGCACGGGTTATGATCGGAGAAACGGGAGAAAATAACGAAATACGTTATTCCGATTTTGTAAAAACGCGCGGCCGCTTACGCGGCGAAATAATGCCTGCGGCGCTTGGGTTATCCATCTGCGCCCAACGAGTGGGCGCAGATTTTGAGATAGCGGATTAAATACAGAAGCCCCACGCGAGCGAATACGCATAGCTGGCGATGTACGCGCCCACGTTGCCGCCGCTGTTCACGTAGCGGAAGTTCGTGGCCGAGGAAGGATCCGGAGATCGGAGCCACCAGGTCACCGCCGAACCTTCGGCATTGAATGTCTTGCGGATTCGGGAATTGTTGTCCGTAAAAACGGCGAAGGTTAGATTATCCGCCTCGGCATCAACTTCGTTCTTGTATGGAACAGCCGCGGCCTCGGCAGTAGTAACCTCTGCAGCGGAAAGCAAGAAAAGCTTGTCCTGCGAAGTCGAGATTTCCGCAGATAACCCGCCGATAGAGGATTTAACCTGCACCGTCTTTATAAGAGCCTGCCAGTGGATCGGCAAATTCTTGAGAACCGTCTCATTGAGATATGTGCGGATATCAGATTGTGCCCAGCCTCCGGTATTGACATTGGTCGTATGGTGCTTATACGGCGCAGACATCGCGCCGATCATATGCCACACGGTCTTGGCCATCGCCGTCCCGTCGGCAAGGCGGAAGTGATTGAAGCCAATCAGGGACAGAACAATGGACGTGTCCGTGAAAGCTGTCGTGGGAGTCAGAATCTTGATCTTATCTCCAAGCTCGAACCACGTTGCCGCCTGCCCCGAATTGATGATGCCGAACAGCTCACCTAAGCTATAGCCGCTGTTGTCGCCGCTCTCGTCGGAATACAGATAATCATAATCTGTTGCCTTTACTGCAGGAACAGAAGCGGCCTCAAAAAGAGCATTAACGTTCAGATCGGATTGGACGTTGGTCGATACCTTATCCCAGCCTGTAAAGATGTCGTTTGCAGAGCGATACGGCATGTCTCCGGAGTAAACCGCATCGGAATATACCTCAACCGTCTGCTCTTGCAGCAGGGTAAGATTGTTCCACCATTTCACGGTGTAAGACCGCGCCGATTCAGTGAATACAGCAGTGACCTCAAGGTTCTCCGTGACGTATGCGAACGACTTATTCCAAGACGTGAACGTATATACCTTGTCGACGGTCGGAGCCTTCGTCGGCGTAGGAATCAGGCCTGTAGCAACGGGATCGACAGCAGCCCCGTATTGGGTGACCGTTTGCGTATTGAGCACAGAGCCGTCTGCACCCTTGAAAGTCACGGTGAAGGTAGGAACCAGTTCGCCGTATGTGACCACCAGAGACGGGAACGCGGCTGTTACTGTATCATACTCAGTCTGCGAAATACGGGCAACAAATGCAGCGCCGGTCAGAACAAAATGATCTGCGTTGGCACCGTTGCTGTCAAGACCGGCAAGATTGGCCAACCGCAGCAGCAGCGATGCATTTTGCAGCGTCCAATCTGCACCGGTAATGCGGCCGCGGACAAGGCCTGTAGCATCAATGCAAAGCGTCTGCGTATTGATCTGAGGAGAGTTTTCCACCCAGAGGCTTGTCAGGCTTGCACCGGACATTGAGAAGGTCTGCAGTTTGGTCAATCCCCGTGCAACCAGCGTCCGAAGTGCGGGAAGATATGCCTTTTCGAGTGGAGCGCCGGGCGCAAATGTCACGCCGGTAATTGCGGAATTGGTCAAGTACAGCTCTCGCAATGCGGCAAGCCCGGGCAGATCCAGCGGCTTCGCAAGTGCTGTAGCGCCGCGCAAGTCGATTACTTCCAGCATTTTGTTGCTGCCGACCGAAACGCCGCCGTATTCGGCGGTCATGCCGGTGTTCTCATAACCATCCTCTGCAGAGCCGAGAAGCAGCCGCTGCAGCCGGATCGCGGCGGAAATATCAGCGAACTTAGTATACAATGCCGCCATGCTGCCGATTGACTTGATGATGGACGAACGGTAGATATATGTCTCAAGGTCGTTCAGGGCCACATTGTCTGGACATTCCAGTGTATAGGTCTGGCCCTTCTTGGCTCTGGTGACAATTTCCGCAGCGTTGCCATACTGGACGCGCAGATAGGTGTCAGCATACGGCACGACGGAAAGAATATCGCCGTCCGGCTCCACGCCGCTCCAACTGTCCGGAGCATTCACACGCAAACTGATGCGGTCAGCGGTTGCGACGCTGCCACGGTACTTGGAGGCCATATAGCCCTCTTGGTAGATTTCAAACTGCCGCCGCTGATCAACCTTTGTCCCGAGCATCTGATTGATATAGCGTTCTTCTTCTGTGTTGTAGAGATAAGCCGAGAAGTATTTGCCCCACATATCCTCAGCGACCAGCGCCTCCGGTCTCGCTGCCTGATGCGCGAGGAACTTCGAGAGCAGCCGACTTGCGCTCCAAGCGCCAGCGGATTCACGATCCAAGAACATTGCTTTCAGCTCATCGGAAAAAAGTGCCCGAAGGTTGACCCACAAAACGCTGTCGGAGGCATTGAACACCTTGGATGCGCCAACAGAGTCCGTGTCCTCAAGCCCATAGGTAAAGGTCAGGCCACCGGAGTTGTCGCACCCAAGCGCAGTGTCATTGTCATAGTCTTTGTTGAAGTTCCAGCGGTAGTTACCTTCTGTGTCCGGTTCGTAGCTGACAAAGCAGTTTTTTGCACGATTATCCACCATGCAATGCCGTTCAGTGAATAGATAGTGATACAGGAGGCTGTTGACATTGAAGTGATCTGCCAGCTCTGCTTTGAACTTGGCCGACCGGTACGCTGCCGTATCATTGGTGTATGCTACGCCGTCGTAAGTTACAGATGCCGGCAATGCCGCACCGGTGGCTGCGGTTGTATCGGTAGATACCACCCACGACAAAAGCGCCTGCCACGCTGCTTTCTGGGTTGCGGTCGGGCTTTTAGGATATCGGAATTCAAAATTCCCGTTGCCGTCCCACGTTTCCTCGGACAGATCGTCAGATTTGAAACGGCATTGCGCGTTGTTATTATTGCTGATCTCCACGCACATGACTTCGGGATAGTCTTCAGTCTGCCCGAACACCGCAAAATTCTTCTTGCTATTGTTGAGGTCGCCGCAACCGTACAGAATGGTTTCTCCAGCCTGCACAGTCCGAGCGCCAACGGCAATCGGTGCATCAGCAGTAGATGTAAAGAAAATTGCGCACGGAACGCCCTGCACGGTATCGCGCACAGCCGCGTTGTCAGCACGAAGCTTGGTGATATTGGGCTGATATGCATTGTAATCGTCTGCCAGGATAACGTTGTTCGCATTTTCCGAGCTGGCGATGTTCAGCTTGATGTTTAGATAGTCCACAGGGATGCTGTTCTCCGTCATAGCATAGCCGGAAAGAAACTCGCCGTTGCCGTTCGTCCATGTTGCCTTGGAGAAATCGAGGTCGAGGTTGAGAGCAGCCAGGATATATTCCAGCGAGGACGTGCCCTGCGCTTTCATGACAACGTTCGTAGCGTAGAAATAAAAATCAGCGCCTCCGCCTTTATATACGCATTCGACGGTGCAGGTGACTTCATCCGACTTTGCCGTGGTCATACGATCTGCCCAGATGTGGATAACCCGGAGCTGCGGATTTGCCACAGCCAGTGCATTCAGATCAATCGCGCCATTGGCGGAGAAGATATTGTTGCGCTCATACCGCGCGACCATCTGCGCCGTATCAGTGCAGTCAGCGACAAAATTATCGATGATCTCATACCGGGTTAGGCTATTGGCATACATCTTCACACGGTACAGCCAGACGTCGGCATCAGTCGATCCGATTTTCACCTGCTCCGGTGCGGCCTGCGTCCAGTTGTCTGTGTCAGAATAACCGAATGCGCGCGCCGGAGAACCCTCCAGCCACACAACCGCTAGCTTGTTTTCGGAAGATGCCTCGATGTTAATATCCATTTCGATCTTGGTATCTTCGCAATAGGGAATTGCCCGGCTCTGCAGCTCCGACGTCAACGTAGCTTGCTGCGCCTGAAGCTTCAGCCCGATTCCGTTCGCCTTGCAAGTCAGAATCTCTGCATCGTAGTCTCGCACCTCGGTGGCTCTGAATACGATTTTGATTTCCTTTCCGCTGGTTTTTGCGTTGTCGTTAAAGAACGAACGGTCAAGCTGGATATAGGTACCTCGTTTGATTACTAGGGCAGTGACGCCATCCGCGTCCTGCTTGAAGCCTCCGTTTACCCAGTCAAAGTTGTCGCTGTATGCAAACGGATGGTTGACGCCGCTCCCATCAGTGTAGCCGAAGGAAGTTACATTTGCTTCGGTGTTGGTATGACCGGCGGGATTGACGTCAAGCACAAGGCCATTGGTAACGGGGGAAATATCGTAGCCGATAGACGTTACTGTCAGCACGATTGCCGCCGACACAGAGCCGTCTACGATCAGCAGATTCAGCGTGCCGGTTGCAGTGGGGCGGTATGCCCATGTCTGCACGGTGCGGCCAACAGTGACCGTTGCAACAGTCTCAGAGCCTACGCGGAGCTGTGCGGTTGCTGTCTCATTCGCCGGGTCGTACAACATCCACTTGATTGCAATGGTTTCGTATTGCTTGGCTGTGGGCGCGCTGTCCAGCACAGCAATTACCGGCGTAGTGTTTCCTGCCGCAGTCCAGATGCCGACATGCACCAGCGGGTCTGTTGTGATTGTGGAACCGCCAGAGGAAATCTCAAGCCACGCCTTAACCGTATGCGCACCGTGTGCCTGAGCGTCAATTGTGACGGACACCGTGCGCCCAGTTGTGGTAATACTCTCGCTGTATACTTCCATACCGTCGACGCTGATTTTCAGCACCTTTGTGCCAGAGCCAGTCGGTACGAGCCGCAGCGGAACAGCGTTGGCGCCGTGTGCACTGATTTCGTCCATGTTCCATGTCAGCCCATAGGAAGCTACCATAACCGTCCACGTCATACTGCGGGAATTCCCATAGGCATCTTCGATGGTGAGCTTGATGGCGTTCTCCACGCCGTTGGTCAGATACTGCCGGACATCAAAGCTGTTGTTGCCCTGATGCACCGTCTCTCTCGCGACGATGGTGCTGCCGACCTGCCACGTTGCCGAGCCATCGCCAGTAGGCGTATTATCCGTATCGTCCGTGGACGTCCACGAATAAAGAACTGGATAGTTCTCGACGCTGTCGTTGATCGTAAGCGTACGGGAGGTCATGCGGTTTACAAGCCGCATCGTCGAGCCGAAGCTTCCACCACCACCCCCGGTAATCGTCCAGCCGTCTCCGATGGTTTCCTCCTTGTTGCTATCATAAAGATACAGCACGCCGTCAATCTCCTTGAGGCAGAGATTTGAGAGATCAACGTCCGGCTTAATCGTTGCGAGAGATTCTTCAATATGCCGGATGTAGTCTCCAATTTTTGGATACGCGGTACCCTCATTGTCCGTGCGGCCATCCCAGAGTTCTGCGAAAAATACAGAAAGCGGAATGCGGCGGAAGGTGTCACCCTGCTTTACGTAGACATCTTCGGTGTTCAGAAGCTTCTCGATCTGCTCAACTTCTGTGATTTTCTTACTGCTCAGTGCCATATAACCGCCTCCTTACTTGCACAGGGCGTGCCACACAAAGGTGATGTTGTAGTTGTTGGCTTGGAGCGCAGCCGATTTAGGCGAATACCATGACACAGTCTTTCCGCTGATTGCAACTTCAAGCCGATACGTCGGAGAGCCATTGCCGTCAGAATCGTTAAAGGTGATACCTCGCCCGGCGTAGGGGAAAAGCACTGCCAGCGTGATAAAGTTGCGATTCTGTGCAGTGATTACAATAATGTTGGGGAGTTCTCCATCATCGAACGTCAGAGAATTGGGGTTATCAGATCCGTAGCCTCCTGCCCCAACGTAGGAGCCTGTTACCGACACTGGTCCCCAATACGGTGCGCCGTTTGGCCGCTGGCGAAGCAAGCCGCTTGAGTATTTAGATGCTGCGATTGTCCCTAAAGCAGACGCCGATTGTGCATACACCATTTGATTGGCCGCCCAAGAGCTTTTCCCAGTGCCTCCACGCGCCACTCCCAACGTGCCGCTGGTAATATTTGTAGTGGAATGCGTGTGGTTCGTTGCGGCCGCGCCCGCCTGCGCTGCTGTGACCTTATGCGGGTTTTGCTTGTCCCCGATATGAGCGATCAAGGCAGAAACCGCTTTTTTAAGCTTGCCGAAAGCCACTGACATTTTTTCGCCGGCAGACAACGCGGTGAGGGTCGCTGCCTCCGAATAGGTAGGCGTTTGGTCGTTCGTTGCGACATTCGGCACATTGCCAAGCCCAACCTGCGCCTTGGTAACACCGTGTGGATTTTCTTTGTCCCCAACATGCGCCTCAAACGCTGCTTTTGTGGCATAGGCCAGCGATTCGTTGATGATGGCCGAAATGTTCTCGGCATTGCCAACGAAAATGGAGAACTCCATCTGCGTTTCGAGAATAGACCCGGAGCTGGCTGCGATATAGTCGGCGGTTGCTTCCGGCTCTGTGCCATAAGCGTAAAGGATCTCTTCGGTGGCATCGTCCTGATTCTGCGCAAAAATGCCGACCTCTTTCAGCCTGAAACCCGCCTCCACATCAGAATTGTTAAAGCTCGTTTCGAGGGTCGCATTGTTGCTGTTGACCGTGATTTTGGTGATTGTGAGCGTTTTCAGCGGGTTGCCGAGACCAGTCGCAGAACTGACGTCCTGCGGATCGCCATTGCCGATCTGGACGCTCGAGAATATGATTTTATCGCCTGACATCGCGCGAAGCAGCGCGTTCAGTCCGGCGTTTGTGAGTTGCAAGGTCATTATATGAACCCTCCTTATGTGGTGAGCATATTTCCGCTTTCATCCAGCAGCGGCACACCGTTTTCATCGGTCAACAGCGTAACATCCGATACGTCAACCGGTTCGCACGTGATTGCGCCGGTCTTTGCAACCTTCATAGCCATGCCCACATAAAATTTCTGCGAGTGAGCCAGCTGAGCGGAGATATGATCCAACACGGCGCTGCAGCGCTTGACAACGTCCAGCACGGCCATGAAGGAATCGTACTGTGCAACAATATTTGCATTGTTTTTAGAAGAAACGCGGAAATGATACGGTTTCCCGCCATATTCAAACCATTCTTCTACTTTGCCGTCGCCAAGGTAGTCCGCAACAGCGGTTTCGATTGCCGACTTCGTTCCGAGGTGCTTGTGGATGTACCAGCTGGCTTTCAGTGCAGCACGCTTTTCGGAAATCGAAGCATCCGGTCTCCACCAATCCACCTTAAAGTCTGCCGCCAGCGCATCCAGCATTGTCTCATCCAGATCGTCAATGTGGGTATAAATCTCGGCAAGCTGCACCTTCTGCGCAAGCGTCTCCAATTCACTGGCGATGGCCGAGGCAAGCGCCTGTATGCTGGGATCGTTCTGCAGCACTTCCGGGAGTGTGCGCAGGAAATTGTCCGCGTTGAGACTGTACTTACTCATCCTCGTAGCCTCCGCTTGTAACGGTTGTGCTGACGAGCTTTGCAACCTGTGGCGTGCTGTGGTCGCTGCCGTCTAACAGCTGCGTGAACACAGGCGACGTCACAGCGACGCGCTTAACCCCGGTCTGCATCAGCAGAGAAATGAGCTTGGACGGATTGATGTCACGGCCAAGCTTTGCACACTGCCATTTGGCATAGTCCGCAACAGCTGCATCGACCTGCGCTTTGATTTCGGCAGCAGACACCGTTGTGTCGCTCGGGATGTAATAGGTAAGCGCAATGTTGTAGTCAACCTGCGCGGGGTTCTTTACGCTGACAAGGTCGGTCAGAGGGCGCACTTTATCATCGTTGCATGCGGCTAAAATCAGTGCTTTAACCGTATCGGTGGCGATTGTGCCGTCGTCCATCAAAGCATAGATATCCACATGGCCCGCTCCGTCGCCGGTAATAGAAACGTCGAGCTGCGTAGCGGATGCAAGCGTGCCATCGGCCTTGATTGTGATATCCAGCAGCCCGTCCACATAGCTTACCGTGTAGTCGGTGGTTATGGTGGCCATAACGCTGCTCCCAGCCGCAGCCACAACGAGGCTACTCACGGTCAGATTGTCTCCGCCGAGGAATGCGTGTCCACCATAGACGGGAATTGTTTTCGCAATGTGCCGCTTCGGGCGGATAGCCTTGACGTCCGCAATTTCCGTAGATACGGACTTTGCCCAATATACATAGGCCCCCATTGGGCCTGCCGTGGAGTATGCGTCCTCCGATGCTTTCAGCAGCTCAAAAAATTCAGCGTCAGTTGCGGCATTCGCGCCGCCGTCTGCAACTGTGATATTGGAACAGTTGACGTAGTACGGGAATACATCGACCACGGTGTTAAGCTGCCCGGCCAGATAGCCGTTCCCGACCGTTCCAGCCGTCTGGCATCGCACGGCAACGTCTGCCGTGGTGCTGCCGATTGGGATATACACATCTGCCGTCGTTGCCCAGATCAGCGTATTGGCCACGTCTGTCACGCGAGTTCCTGCGGGAATCAAAATAGCAGATTCCTGCGCTTCCGATATGGAGAAGCGCACCGTGCAAGTTGCGGCCTTGGCCGATGGTCGCAGCTGCGTGTAAAAGAGTTCTGCCAGCGTATCCAGATTTTCCCCGACTGCACGGCTGGGAATATTTTGGTTGGCGGCATAGTTGATCGCTACGCGCGTCTGCACAATAATATCGGCCACCCACAAGATAAACAGGCGTTCCGGACTTGCCGGTTGTACCGTAGTGCCGGTCATTTTTTCATAGGCCGCAATCATGGCGGTCACAAGCGCCGTAGTATCCGTCCCGACAAAAGCGTAATCGCTACGCATTGATGCTCACCTCCACGATAGGGATTAAGATGCCTGGCTTATTGGCATCTTCTTCAAATGATATATCTTCAACCGTCGCACGCGGCTCAAATGCCTCAACCGCCTCTTTGATTTCCGCAATCGCCATGGTTTTTGCGACAGGCTGTGGACGATCGAGAAATTCCATAGGAAGCCCAAACTCCCGATATAACGGGCAAGAGCCGCGGCGCGTCCGGAGGATGATTGCAATATTCTGGAGGACAGATTTTACCGTGTCCGTCTCATTCAGCGCGACTGCCGCCGTGCCTGCCTTTACCGTATAGGTCATACGATCACCTCTCTGTGTATTCGGTGAGGCTGAGCGACACCGTTGCGCTGGTCAGATTTCCGTGTCCATCAAATGTCTGCATTTTAATCTTATGGGATTTGATAACCCATCTGTATTTCCCATAGGCTTTTGACCCAAGCACGAGCGGCAGCGCTCGGCCCGAGCGTTCGTAGTCCCATATCTTCACGATATCCGCCATGGGCGATACCCCCAAATAGGCGGACAAGGTAATGTCGAACGAAATGGTATCTGGCGCCAGTCCAATGAACTCTACTAGTGCGTCTGTCAAATGTCGGGAATGCGTGGCGTAGTTCGCACTGCCGGACCACGTCATATCCGAAATTGTGCGCACCGTGTCCGCAGACACCTGAAACGCAATATCACCCAAGCAGCCGACTTGCATCACAGCACCCCCAAAATGTAGCCGTCCGCGTTGAAGCACGGGAGATAGAGAACGACTACGGTATCGTTAATATCCGGCATCCAAGTGTCCGATGTCCCATGTCGCAGGACTGTCAGCCAGCCGGACGTAAAGCCCAGATCGTGGTATAGCACACGGGCCTTGCGTCCATCAACAGCCGTTACTGTGCCAACTCTTACGATTTTATCCATTAGTAACCCTCCAGCACACGCCGCAGCATCACTGTCGTAGTGTACCCTGCGCTGCTCACGCTGTGCTTTGACTGCTTGATGATGTACTTGCCATCAAATGCGCCCCAACCGTCGAGCAGCACCGTAACCCCGGCAAGCAGGTCGGGGTCGCCGGGGAAGGTAAAACTGCACGTTCTGGCATATTTGTTGTGCAGCCGGAGTTGCTTTTCCGCTAGAGCTTTTGCCTCAGCCACGCTGGAAACTCTGGCCGTAATTTCGAGCTGCTGATTCTTTTCGGATTCCTTGTAATCCTCAATGTAGGCAGTCGCCTCAATGCATCTGCCATCAGCAGCGTAGGAGACGCGGCAAGAAGCGTACTGCGTGTCCGATTTTCCGACAGACAGCTTATACTTCGTGTAACCGCACCCGCGGGAAATCGTTTTGATTGGCGATTTCGCCTCATAGCTGGATTGATCGAACAGCACGAGGATATTTGAGGTTGCCTTGAGGCTTACGCCGGCGTTATGGCATAGTGTTGATAAAAATGCGATATCGCTGCTTTGCACCTGCTCCACGCGGTCATAATACGGATCGTCAGCAGATTCAAACAGGCACGCAAGCCCGTTTCGCGCTGCCATCTCGCGGGCAATGCCGAGCAGCGTATAAGATTCCCACGCTTGGGAACGCTTGGTCTGCCGGATTTGCCCGTCAAACGGGAGGGCAGTTGCCTTAATTGTCACAGTGGCCGGAGGGCCGGAGGCATCGATGGTATCCAACTCGAATTGACCGCAATCCAGCACCTTGTCGGTGCCCTCCCCGTTCCAGTTCTCACGAACAATGCCGGCGCGGATCTTTAGGCCGGACGTGGTGGATGCTTCCGCCGCGCCGCCTGTCGAGGCGGATCCGGCTTGCTCCAAGTACGTCGCACTGACGTAAGCAGTCTGTCCGCTATACTGTATTGCGGCCCACCCATCGGCAATGGACGATACGGACACCGTTGCGCCGTACGCCAGCGCCCCTAACTTGGAATAGCCCGTTCCAGGGCCGGAACGCACATTTAAGCCAATCGAGGCGGTGACCCGATAAGAGGTCGCCGCCTCGCTGACGCTTTTGGTGGTAACTGTGCCGGAGGACGCAGCAGCCGCTTGCACCATGTCGTTCAGCCATCGGCAGAGCCAAAGACCCTCGCGGTCCTGCAGTTTGATCTGCAGATCGTCCGATTCATCTTCTTCATTGTCCGTATAGGTCAACGACAGCAGATAGGGCTTCATGGACTGCGTGATGTTGACACCGGCAAACGCCACATCAACAGCAGTACGCCGGGCGAGATTTGCGTTGCTCATCCGGACACCTGCTTCCACGGCGGGAGCGCCGACATATCATCGGCAGTCGTATCAACGTCCGGCAGCGTGAGCGTTATTCCGGCAGGCAGTATGTAATATCCCGCATGCTCCTGATTGGCCCGCATCAGCTTATCCGTATAAGCGACGCTGCCCATCTTGCTGTAAGCAATGCTGTCCCACATATCGCCTTGTACCGCAGTATAGGTCTTACTCATACATACGCCCTCCTATCCGCATCAACGCCAGCCTCGTTGAGCACCTGCATGATATAGTCGCGCATTTCTTCGTCGTGATTGCGAAGGACCGTTTCCAAATCGGCGGCATTGGTTGCTCCGTCAAGGTGGTAAACCGGCGCGAAGCGAATTTCCGTCACATTGCCGCCTCCGTTACCGGAATTGGGCAGTGCTTCAATGATCCGCTGCGTCTCCTGTGCGGGGAACACAGAAGCCCCGCGTTGTCCAACGATCAGTTCCGGGCCTTCCTCACCGGCGATAAAAATGTCCCCGGCGCTCCTTGTACCGGTTGCGTTTTGGCCGACCTTTTGTGGCGTGGGATTTCCGGCAGAGGCCGAAGCCAACGCAGAGGTCGCAGCATCGGCAAGGCGCTGGTATGCCGACTGCACATTCGGAAGCATAATGTCTGCCTGATCGATAAACGCCTGAATCGTAGATGCCGCACTCGAAGCTGCCTCCTTGCTCAGGTCCATGTTGGAGATGGTTTGCTCAAAATCGCTCTCCAGCTCGTCCATCTGCGCAGAGAAATCGGTTTTCAGCTCTGCAATACTGGCAGAGGTCGCATCTTGTTCGGCCTGCAATGTCTGCCAGTTGGCAACCATCGTCTGCAGATCCTCGTCGCTTGCAGCGGCCATGCCTGCGACAGCGTTCGCACTGTCTGCGCTGCCATCGGCAAAGCTGGCGATTACATCGCTCAGACCCTCAATGTCCGCAGCACGATCCCGCAAGCTGGAAAGATTCGCATTGTAATCCTGCCAATACTCGATCTGGCCGGAGAGCGCGTCATTGATCGACGAAGCGCTTGTTGCAACGACGTCTGCGGCCTCATCCCAAAGGGCATACTGTCCGCTTATGGACTGCTGCGCAGCCTCGTATGCGTCCGTGTAGGCCTTGGTGAGTTCCTCCAGCGGCGTGAGCATTTCATCAACGGCAGCAGCGACTTCCTGTTGCTGCGCCGCCAACTCAGCACTTGAATCGGCACTATCGTCAACTGCGCCAGTAAGATTGTCTATAGCCTCCTGCTCAAGGGCAATCTGCTCCTTGGCGGCATCTGCGGCCTCTTGGCTGTCCTGAATTGATTCCGTGTAGTTATCTACCGTTTGCTGTGCATCGTAGACTTCTTTCGACAGATCGGGAAGCGATTTCTGCAGCTCCCAGTATTCCTCTGTCACATATGCAGATGCATCTCCCATAAGGCCATAGGATTCACTGAGTTCCCGAGCCTTTACTGCCGCCTGCTGCCACAGCTCATCCATCCGTGCAGTAGCGTCATTGAATGCCTGCGTCTTATTTTCAAGGTCGATCTGTGCTTTCGTAAGCTCAATGCTTTTCTTTTCGGCATCAACCAAGATGTTTGCGTACTGCTTGGTCATCTCGGTTAGTTCATCCTGATATGCCTGCTGAATCGCATTTTCCTTCCAAGCGGCGGTGTTGGCGCGCAGGGCATCTGTGCCGCCCTGAATCGTGTCGGTTTGGAGATCAATATACTGAGCAAGCTCCGGAACCGCCTGACAAAGCAGCGCCAATGTATTGTGATACTCTCTTGCCTGTTCGTCGGTGGATATGCCGGCGGCTTCCATCTCTTCAAGTTTCGAGATGTAAATATCCGCAACATTCGCCGTAGCAATCGTGGCCTCTGCAGTTTCCTCAAAATTGGCCTTGGCCTCATCCATCGCAGCCGTTGCTTCACGGGTTGCCTCATTCAGCTCGTATACAGACGGCACAGTATCTTCTGCAGAAGATGCCAGCGCAAACAGCGCGGCGGTAACGCCAATAATGGCGGTAGCTGCCAGCACAAAGGGGTTGGCCAGCATAGAGGCATTCAGGAGGTCCTGCGCAATTTTTGCGAGTTTGGCAATTACGACGTAGGCAGTCAGTGCAGCGACATAGCCGCCCACCGTGGCAACAAGAATGGTGATTGCCTTTACCGCGCCGGGGTGTGCCGTCACGAAGTCAGTGATATTCTTCAGCACCTTCGTGCCGATCTCATAGAGCTTCTGCAGCGCCGGGGTGTAATTGTCGCCAACGGCAACCTTGAGGTTGTTGTATGCATTCTGCATCAGCGTCAGCTTGCTCTCGGTGGTTGCGTACCGCTTCTCGGCCTCTCCGGTCAGCGCGGTATTCTTCACCCACGCTTGGTTGGATACGTTCAGCGTATCCGTCAGCCGAGTGCCGGACTTCGCAAGCGAGGTGATCATTGTGACCATGCGCGTCTCGGTGATCCCCAAATCAGAGAGGATGCCATAAACATCCTGACCGCTGCTATATGCGCCGTTCAGCCCGATAATGAACGCATCCAGCGCATTGGCTGCGTCATTGCCCCATGCTTGAGCGAACGCATCTGCAGACATGCCCGCAACACTGGCCCATTCTTCCAGACCTTCGCCAGACGAAACGGCCGAGTTGATCTCGGAGATCAACTTCGTCATTTGCGTGCCGCCGTTTTGTGCGCTGATACCAAGGGAGGTAACCGCCGCTGCAATACCGACAATGTCGGCTTCCGACATACCGGCAATCGAACCGGCTGCGGCGATCGTCTGTGACATATCGGCGATATTCTTCTCTGTGGTAGCGAAGTTATTGCCAAGGTCAACGATGGCTGACCCCAAATTAGAATACAGCTTTGGATCCATACCGGTGATGGACGCGAACTGCGCCAGCATGGTCGCAGCCTCTTCGGAGGTCATGTTCGTCGCCGTACCAAGCATGGCCATGACTTCTGTGAAGTCTAGCAGGGAATTCTTCTCAATTCCGAGCTGCCCGGCCGTTTCTGCGATCGCCGCCAGCTCAGTTGTCGTGGCCGGAATCTCCGTAGACAGCTCCTGCACCGCGTCCGACATGGCTGCGAACTCCGCATCGGTCAGATCGGTTGTTTTCGCAACACCGGTCATGGCGCTCTCGAACTCCACCGAAGCACCGACGCAGGCACGGAACTCATCATAAATTGCGTGGAGCAGTTTGGTAATCCCCAACGCAGCGAGTGCGCTTTGAACAGCTTCAAGCGCCTCGGTGGAGCGATCTCCAAAATCCTCAGCGCCATCCGCAGCTTGACGTTCCTGTTCGGCAAGCTCGTCAATCTTCTTGCCTAACCGGGTGCTTTCCTGCCCAAGGTTGCTTGTGTCAACACCGGCCTCATGCAGAGCCGTCCCCAACTCGTCCAAGCGTTGGGTCTGCCGTCCCAATGCGTCCGATGTCTTTTCAATCTGCTGCTGCTTGGAAAGCAGCTTGTTTTCCAGATCAGAAGAATATGTTCCGGTCTCGGATATTTCCTTCTGGATATTGTCGTACTGCTGCTGCAGCACTTCCAGCTTTTTCTTTGTGTTGTCGATAGCGGCTTGCTGCTTCTGATAGGCAGAAATATCGGCCTGTGTGCGGCCAAGCGCCTGAATTTCCTTTTGCGTCGCAGAAAGCTCGCTCTGCGCCGCACGGAAAGTTCGGGTAAATTCGCCATTCATCTGCGCACCGAGTCGAAATAGCATTTCGTACTCTTTGCGATTGGCCATATCCTCACATCCTCTCTACTTCTGCCGCTTCTTCTGGGCCTCGTTCATCTCCTGCACCATACTGTTGCTTTCTTCGATCCACGCCGCCAAAGAGCGAAAATTGAGAGAAAGCCAGTATGGAACAGGAGTGTTATAATTGCGCGACAGCGTCATGCACTGCCGCCGGAGCCATGACCCGCCGTCGCCGGTTACTGCTCCGTGCTCAGCAAAAAAGAACGGGCCGCACTCCGAATGCGGTTGTAGTCAGAAATCGGCAGGGCGCGGAGCATGTCCTGCCCGACAGGGGTCGTGCAGGCTTTTGCAGCCATACGCACCAGATACTCGCCAGAAAACGTAGGACTGACGATGAACTTACCCATTGCCTGCAGCTCTGCTTCGATGGCAAGGGAATCTTCACCGGTGAGAGCGTCCCAGTTGAATGTCAGCTCCGTATAGCTCTGGCCGTCATACTCAAAGGGCTTCTTGAACTTGAGGGTATATGCTGCAGGGGTTTCTTCCTTCACAGAAAAAATGTCACTCATGGGGATTCTCCTTTCAGAATTTCAAAAAACCTCCCCGGTACGCACTGTACCGGGGAGCAATCAGATGTTTACTTGCCAAGCGCCTTGCGCACGTCGGCCAGATAATCGACGCCATTGATGATGCAGATAGAGTTCATGGGGTCGATCTCGCGGATCTTCTGGCCATCCACATAGGTGGCCCAATAGCGCACGGCGTATTCGCCGGATGCGTCGGCAGCGGATGCGGGAGCGAGCGTGCCGCCGCCGTCCTTCTTGGGCAGCACCACAAGCACATGCTTGACGCTCTGCGCCGCGATCTTACCCGCAACGGGGTCCTCGACCTGATTGGCAACGCGGATGTCGAGGTTGTGGCGTCGAGGCTCGGACAGCTTCAGCGCAGCGGTGGTAGTCGTGCGGAAGTTGATTGTGCAGGTCATGGCCTCGAAGTGGCCGGGAATGATGGCCTCGATGTTACCAGCGATGCCCGCTCCGGAAATCTGCTGAGACAGTGCGGTCAGATCAGGCAGCTGCACAGAGGCGATGCCCATGAATTCCGTCTTGTCTTCATAGACCGCGAAGTTGATAACGGTTTCCTGAATCTTCATGTGGTTATCCTCCTCTCTTACAGCTGCATGGCCGCAGTCACGTAGCTGGAATTGTACTCAAGGGTGACATCAATCTCCTGCGCCGGGCTGGGCGAAGCGATGTAGATATGCACCTTGATGATGCCGGCGAGGAGGTTTTCAACCGTATTCTCGTCGGCAGGAGCTTCGACGCGAGCGCCGTACAGATACCCGGCGCCAACCAGCCCATTGAGCCAGATGTTGGCAGCGTCGACAACCGTGTCAATCAGGCGGCGCGTAACCGGCGCATCCAGATAGGACCAGAAGGTGCGAACCAGCGTATTGCCAACCCAGTCGAACACGCGGGCGCAGGGAATGAAATATTCCTCCGCCGCTTTGCTGGTGGGATAGCAAGCCGTATAGTTGCCCCACACGACCAGATTGCCGAGGATGGCAAGGCCGGTTACGATACCCTGCGCATTCAGCTTGTTTGCCTGCGGCTGCGAGAGCAGCACTTCCGTGCCGTCCTTGAGGACCATTGCGTCGCAGGCCATCGCTTTGCTGGACGGGCTTTCATACGGGCAGCCATCGTTCCCGCTATCCGTCTGTGCCATCACGCCAGCTAGATGGGTGGACATATGGTACTTGCGGCCATCCTTCATCACCATAGGCCAGCAGACGATCTCGTTCTTGTCCGCGAGATTCGTCTGCTTATAAGTGATCGCGTTGTCCAGCGTGGTAGCGCCGGTAGAATCTGCGGCGATGTCTACCAGCGCCTTGGCGTGGAACATCCCATTGATGCCACTCGCCTTGAGTGCCATTGCCGCAGCAACGGCGCTGTCGCCAGAGTAGCCGGGAGCGCACAGAAGGTCGGGAGCGTGACCGGTTGCGGACATACACAGCTCCGTGTTCTCCAGCCCAGCCGCAACCTTTGCGGCGGTAAGCTGTGTCGGTGCGACCTTGTTGTACGCAACGGACAGCGAGGTCGCCTCGTAGCACGCGCCATCTTCGAGCACTTCGATGATGAGCTTGCCATCAGCATAATAGGCCTCATAGTCCGTACCGGCGACATAGGCCGTGCCAGTACCGCCGGATGCCTTGACGGTCAGGCCGCTGTCCTTGATGGCTTCGCCGGGCAGCACGACCTGATGATTGGCCACGTCCTTGTCCGCCGCAGTGACGGCGGTTTTCATACTTGCGGGGTCAAACAGGTTGCAGAACGCAACCGGCTTGCAGCCGTACAGCTTGAAATAGGCGTAGGCGAATTCACTGAGGTTGAAGCTGTCCCAGTCGTCGGAATAACCGAGCTTCGCTTCCACGTCCTCCCAGCTCTCGCACAGCACCGGGACGCCGATTTTTGCCGGGGTGGATGCCATATGCACCGGTGCAGCGCCGATTACAAACGGGATTCCGCTCTCGGCGGCAGTGGGGATGCTGGTGCTCGGCTCCCCACGGCTTACGTAAATGCCATGATTTACCACTTTCTAATCCTCCTTCATTTTGACCGCCAGCGCTCTACGCCGCTGCGCGAGCAAGCTGCCGGGCGTATTGATTTTGATTCGAGCCTCTGCCAGCACTTCGCCGGAAACAATCAGATCGGCAATTTCGGGATACCGCTCAACTGCGCTGCGTACTGCATCGCTTTTAATGGTCTCCCGTTTGCTGCCCTCGAAAATCGTACCGTGCTGGATTACGCCGCGCACGCTCGGCCCAATGTATGCGCAGAATGTGCCGGCATTTTTATCCTTGGCTTTTACAGCCATTCGCGCCACTTCCTTTCTACAGATGGCATTTTCCATGTAGTGGACATTTCCCCGGCGAAATATGGTGCTGTATTTTCGGGGTAGATTAGCACCTCAATGCCGGCCTCCAAGTCCAATTCGAACTGTCCGCCGATTACGACATCCTGCAGCAGCCGGATGCGCAAGCGTTCCATCAGGTTAAGCAGATGCAGCGCACCTTCCTGCTCATCATTGCAATACACGCAGAAGATGGAGCGCACGACGGCGCTCCCCGCTTCCAACTGTCCGGACGGTTGCGTGTCCTTGCTGGTGACGATCTGATGGATGATGTACGGCGCCTTTTTGGTCGCTGATGTACTATCCGGCAACCGCATTTTGTAAACGGTAGCCGGGCGGTCTGCGGTGACAGTATCGCCCTTTTGCGTGCGCACGGGCAGCAGAAGGTCCTTTGCCGCTTCGTCCGTAACGGCCTTGAGCTGCTCTAGCAGGTTTACAAGCGTCATAGCGCTACCTCCAACCGTTCAGTATTGCGGCGACTTCGTGGTCAAGTCGTTCGTCAAACTTCCGCATCGCGCCGTTCACAAGGGATTCCTGCACTTCTTCTTTTCCAAGCATCTGTGGGACTGAGCTTCCCATGATTTCCTTGATGGCATCGCTGCCGTCTGCCGTCATGCTTCCGGTCCGCTCGAATATTCCGGTATGACCGGATTGCATTCGGGCAATAAATCCGCCGTCAAACCGTACGGGCGAGGTGCTTGCCAGCTGGTGGCCTGCTGCACTGACACCAGGGTACGTGCGTCGCCAATGCCCTTGGATTACTGCTGTGACCGGGTGAGATTTGTCCTGTGTCGGCTGCTGCGGCGTTGTGCCATTGTATCGATAGAGCGGGATTTTGCAGCCGCTGAAAAGCACCTGCGCCGAAACGCCCTCGCCGGGATGGTAGGTGTACTTGGTCTTGATGTTCTGCTCAGAACGCAGCGCACCGGCAGAAATCGCATAGACCTTTCTGATTTCCTTGGAGCTATTCGTGTGGAGATGAGACGCGGCGCGACTCATTGCTGATTTAACGGCACGATTCATCCCGTCTGGGATCCCAGCCAGCAGTTTTTCTGCTCTCTCCAGCGTATTGCTGCCGACCTGTTCTATGCGAATCAGGCTCATTCATCAATCGCCTCCAGTTCGGCACGCAGCATGCCCAGCTCACACACGGAGGTAGCGACGTAGTATTCGCGGAAGAAACCGCCGCCGCCCTCCTGATCGTTGATCTTGATGCGCTGGCCCTTTTCAGGTTGGTTACCGCCCAGTGACCGGATAGAGCAATGCAGCACAGACGATACAAGGTATAGCCCCTGCGCATGGTCTGACACCAGCTGGCGCCGGTCCTTTTCTTTCATGCCGGACAGGACGATTGGTATATCCGCATAAGTGACGCCATCGTAAATGACCGTGCGTTTTTCACCGTACTCGTCGAGATTTAAAAACACACGGTCATTATCCGCCAGTGCCATATCCTTAAAGCGGCTCATACCACGGGAGCCTCCGCACCGAACACCGGCAGAACATATTCGCCGGGGGCAACTTCAACCGCAGTGATCGCATTGATTAGCTGCGCCTTGGTCTTGAGCTTGCCGGTGTTGATGCCCATATCTTCTGCCAACTCGCGGAGCTTATCGTTGGTCAGCTCTTTCAGCTGTCTCGGGTCGATGCGGTCCGTTTCTTCGCCCTCTGCGCCATTTTCTTCGCTGGGGGTGTTGACGCTAGGGGCATTGCTATTGAGGCCATCTGCGCTTGTTGCAACGGCCCCGCTGCCACTCTGTACTGCCATGCGAGCGATGCCGAGTGCGATCAACCGCTCCGCCTCTGCCTCCGGCACTTCACAGCACTGACCACGCTCGATGGTGACGGGGTGCGCAGAGCCGTCCGGCCTGTGGCCGTAAGCCCCGCTGATGATCTCGATGTTTACCATGATGCGCTCCTTTCTGGCTAGTATCAGCCAACAACGTTGGCGGCGTAGATGTACGGGCAGTAATTATGCGGCGCGGCAAGAGGACGAGCGCCCAAGCGCAGCTTGCGGATGTCGGCCTCCTGGTTCAGCGAGAACTTGGGGACACGAGTTGCGGCATGGGACGCAAAGTCCGTCGCGCCGTAATCGATCTGGGTGATCTGGCCATACATCATGTGGCCGCAGCCGGGAGCGGTGACCATGGCGGAGGTGGCGGGGAAATACTTCTGCTCGGTGCCGCTGGCATCAACGTAGGTTTCGTCCACAGAGATCACGTTCAGTTTGAAGCCGCCGAAGTTCAGCGTGCCCATGTAGACAACGCCGTCATAGCGGCTCAGTTCCTGATCGACCGTGCCGATGATGATGCCGCTATTGCGGTCAAGCAGCTTCTGCACCTTGTCCATATCGAGAATCGCGTCGGCCACGTCAGAGCCGACAACGAGATCGGCAGCACGCAGGCCACGCTTGGAGAGCTTGCGGCACATTGCTTTGACATCGCCGAAGAAATCGCCGCCGGTCGCATCCCACTTCGCCGCAACCGTGTAGGTGTGGTCGCTGGCCGTATCATAGAACTGTACATGCAGCTTCTCGCCCTCGGTCTTATCGTCGATGTAGGTCTGCATGGTGCAGGCATTGTTGATCATGGTCTGTGCGCACATCCATTCCTCACGGCGTACGATGCGGCGCTCCATGTCGGTCAGGTCGTCCAGCTGCAGCCGGGCCGCGCGCTGGGCGGGGGTGCTGTTGGCGTAGATCGCCTCACCGAAGCCGCGCTTGCGCAGCTCGTCCAGCGTCAGCAGACGGGAGGGCGCGATGAACGCGGGCTGATACTCATGGATTTCATAGCCGCGGCGCTCCATGGGAATGTCCCCGGCGCGAGCAGAGACAAACGCCGCCATCTTGCGGTCTCCCTTGCGGTACTCGGTCAGCACCTTGTCGGACGCAAAGACGTCACCTGCACCGGTGGGGAAATAACGATCCTTGAAGAACGTCTGCTGAGGAACGATTTCTTCCACGATCGCCATCAGCACATAGGTGTCAAAAAAATTCAGTTCAGGCATTGTTCTTCCTCCTTAGAGTGCAGCAGCGGCAGCCTTGAAGACGATGCCGCGCATACGCAGATTGTCCTTGTCGCTCTCCGTGATGCTGTAACCGGAAGCGACGCTCACCTTGTCAGGGTCGAAGCAGCCAGCGGTATAAACCGCGGCATTTTCATCTGCAGCGGTGCCGATCTCCACATCGTCACATAGGATGCAGTCCGGGGTAAGCGTCTCGTTGCTTACTGCGGTGGTGCCAAGCGCCACCAGTTTGCCGTCTCCGCCGGTCCCGGAGGACTTTGCGAGGATTGTGCCGCGCTTGAGCGTTGCAGCAGCAGACAGATTACGGATCGTACCGCCGCGCACCTCGGGTGCGGGCTTGATGTCGGTGAGCAGGCCGTCAAAGTCCATCTCGCCGAGTTTCTTGCTCAGATTGGTCATGGGTTAACCCTCCTTCTTCTTGCCGAACAGCTCGGCAACATTGGCTCTCGCAGCCGCCATGCGTGCTTCCGGCGTCTTGCCCGTCTCGTCAGCCTCTTCACCCTCCGTAGAACGCGGAGCCGCACCGACGTTTTCCGCGCCGGAATCCTCACTGTCGCTCGCAAGGTCAGCAAGGAATTTCTTACCCTGCTTCGCGGCTGCTTTTGCAGCGGCCATCAGCAGATCAGCAGCAGTGCAGGGCTTGTCTCCGTACTTGGCCTGCTGCACATCGGGGGGATTGAGCAGCCCGGCAACCTCGTCGATTTCCTGCATGCGTACGCGTTCTGCCTGGATTGCGGCATTGACCGCGTCGGCGTGGTCGACGGAAGCACGGGCAGCGGCCTCCGCCTGGGCGATTTCGTCCGGGTATTGCGCCCGGAGCTCTTCCAAAGTCATGGAATTTCCTCCTTCGTTGCCGGTAGTATCCGGCGAATTTGTATGTGTCTCAACCGGGGTGGAGGCCTCGGGTGTGACCGTGGGAATAGAGTCCGGGGCAAACATCCCCGGCGCAAGGTGAATCTGCTTACCGCGCACAAACAAGCTGCGCCCGTCTGCGCTGGCAGCAATATTGGTCGGCTCGGCGTCCTCAATCAGTTCATCAGCAAAGCATTTTTCGATGGCTTCTTTGCCCGTCATATAGGTCGTGTCGGCCATCATGTGCAGGATAACCGTGTCCGAAAGCCCAGTTTTCCGCTTATAGACCTCTGCCTGCATCTTGTCCCATGCGTCCTGCTGTGTGGCCTGTTCCCGCAGCTCGTCGGCATTGTAACCGCCCCACAAAAACTGCCAGCATTTATGGATCATGATGATGCTGGACGGGTTTACCTTGACCGTATCACAGGCGCACATGATAATGCTGCCGCCAGACATGGCGACCCCATCCACAATGCAAGTGAGCTTTGCGCCGCTCCGGGCAAGCTCTCGCAGGCGGTTATGAATCATGTTCGATGCTCCGGCGTCACCGCCGTAGCTATTCATGCGGATGGTAATGTTTTTGCAGGAAGAAATCTGCTTGAGATCCTCCAAAAACTCACTAAGCAGAATGTACTGCCCTTCGATGGGCTCGCCCCACCAATTTGTCGGCTGCTCCTCGTAGATATCCCCGTACATGGTGATCTCCGCCGAATCCCCGGCGGAATCTGTAGTCGCCATGGCATAAACGGACTTTTTGATGCTGACTTGCGGTCTCTGGTGTGCGCTCTTTGGTCTGCTCATTTTTTGTTCTCCTTCCAAACAGAACTGGATGGGATATACGGCGCATATAGCCATTCTCGAAAACCGGCGCGGCAATCATTATTGCAGCGGCGCTCTCGATCGCGCGGGCAATATGCACATGTATCAGTGAAATAGTTCCAAATGGCGTTCGCCATCTTCCAAACGCCTAGGTCTCGCAGGTGCTCAAGATTCGTCTTCCTCATCATTGCCACCATCCGGAGCAGCAGACTGCTGATGCGCCGTGCTCCCGGCTTTTTGCAACAACTCATTTTCCAGCTGCAGCTGCGCAACATTTTCTTCCCAGTCGCCGCCTCCCAATTCGCGGGTGATCTGCTCATGTGTTTTGATGCCGCAGCCGGTCAGCAGCAGAGCAGCTTCGGCCTCTTTCTTGGGATCAAGCTGTCCTTGCACCGGGCCAATCCACCGTGCGCCGCACCACGCCTCCCGCACCAGTGGATCAGTGAAAAAGCCCGGCGCATTGATGCGGCCGAGTGCAACTGCCTCGGCCAAGAATGTCTCATAAATTGGCTGACAGAAATCTGCAACAAACCATGAGCGACGCATTTTGAATGCTTCCCATGCTTCCAGCAGCGCACCGCGGCTGGCCGAATAGGAGCTATTGAATTCCTTGATCAGCACGTCATAGGGCAGTTCCAAAGCGGACCCAATCAGTCGACACAACGTTTTAACAAATGTCTCGAATCCGGCTGTGGGGATATTGGGGTTTCCAAACTGTACCTTTTCGCCGGGAGCGAGATGTGTGACCGTACCCGGCCCCATTTCGTATTCGTTTTCATCGGCCGATAGGTTACTGTACGCCGGGCCCGATCCGCTTACGGCATCTGCCGGCATGCCGTCGATGTCTCCGCCGCCGACCTCGTTAAAGGGGGTGTCTGCCGGATCGGTTTCCGTTTCAACCCACGCGGTGAAGAAACTCTGCACCAGCGCCGCCATCAGCTCCGATTCTGTATAGCGCCGGAGCTGGAGCAATGGCTCAATGACCTGCGCCAAATAGGGTACGCCCCGGTATTGGTCCGGGCGCTCGGAATCCATGATATGCAGGATGTTCGGCAGCCCAGTGCGGTCACCAAAGGCGGTTACCCTCGCCCATGTCTTCGGCTCCGCTGTAATCTGGCCGGGATAAACGTTGCATATGTAGTACGCAACGACGCGGCCGTTATCATCGACCTCGACGCCGTCATATACCTTATGCCCGGCTCCGGAATACCCGTCTGGCACTTTGCCTTCCGTTATCCCTGTCGTGGCTGCGTAGCTGCCGCAAAACTTAGAGGGCGTGGATATGCGGTCCGCCTCAATCACGTGCAGCCGCATACGATACGGATTCTGGGCTGTGGCAGGATAGCGCTTGATGAGCACAAACACGTCTCCGGACAGTAGCCATGATTTCAGCGCCAGCTGCTGGAGACTTTCAAAGGTGTTCAGCCCCAGAGCGTCGCAGTTCTGCTTTTTTCCGGCCCATAGCCGGAATTCCATTTCTGCCGTATGCTGCCATTTTTTCGCCGCATCGGGCGGCAAGCCCAAGGCTTCTGCATCGACGGTCGACCGGAGCGTCAGCCCTGTGCCAATGACCTTTGTACGATTGGTATTGATAGCGCTCGTTGCCACGGGCGATGCCATATACAGCATTCGCGCTCGCTGGCGCAGCGTGGCGTTGTTGCGGTTGATATCCTCGTTGGGTGCGCCGCTGGCCGGGACAAAGCCTCGCAATGCGCGGCGGGTTATGCTCGCGCCCGCCTCGCTGTATCCCTTCGCCTGGGTGTTGCGCGGCCTCGTGTTTTTTCTTTTGCTCAATGCTTTCACCTCCTAGAATGGTAATAAAAATAGGCCGTCTGGCGGCGAAAGGAGCAAACTCCGCCAGACAACCTATGCAAAAGCCCTTGCGGGCAAATTGCCAATATCATTTTCGTGACCTCACGAAAAAGGTCACCAGTCGCGCGGGATCACGCCAAAAGCCTTGCGCCGCTTCTTCCCGGCAAGCTCGGCCTCCAGCGCGTCGATCTCGCTCTCCATTGTTTTGATCTCCTCGGACAGCGCCGGAAGATCAAAGCGGGTAAGCTGTCGATCATCGATCATATAGGACTTCACGCCGCCATCGACCAGTGCCGTATAAGCATCATAGAGCTTTTCCAGCGCCTTGGTTCGGAATGTCAGCCTTTTTTCCAGAATGGTTTTGCTTGCCATAGGTCCTCCTACCAATCGTCATAATATCGTTTTGTTCGCTTGCGTTGAGGCTGACGGCGGCGGGGCAGCTCAATTGTAGCCGTTGCAGCCGCCTGTATTCCAGCAGCGGACTTGAGTTGATTGTCGATTTCGTCAAGGTTTTTGGGGAGTGCGCGAAATGCAGCCAGTGCATAGTTCCGGCAGTCCAGCGCCTCATTTCTCTCATGGCCGGGGATTTTCTTCCAAGACCATGGCTGCTTTTTGTTCGGGTCATAGACCTTTGTTTCCGACAACAGGCCCGCAAAATAGGCGCTGCCGTAATCGTCTCGTTTGGGGAAATGACAATATTTCGCACCCGGCGTCTGAACGCGCAGATTATCCATAATGATCTCCTTGCCGGAGTCGACACCAATCTGATACTGCCAGCATGTGCCAACAGCAATTTGGTTCACGATGATTTTCTGTTTCTTCGGCGGCGCGGTATACGGCTTGTCGCTGCCCGGCATGCCCTTGATGCAAAACACCTTCCTGCCGAGTCGCGCCCGGCACTGCATACGGACTTCCTGTGTAAAGTGTCCGCCTTCATCCACAAAGGACATGGACACACGCAAACCAACACCGTTTTCAAATCGTAGCACGCGGTCAAACACAACCTCGTCAAGTTTGCGCCAGGTGGCTTCATCATCCGGGCGGCCCATAACAATGCCTTTTTCAATTCCCCAAGTCTCACCAAAATGCCCGTGGCCGACAATCTCATATTCCATGCGATCATCCTGCGTGTCGATACCGGTAGTCAGCACAAGCACGCCGGGCGGCAACTCAATTGGTTCGCCGCTTTTGTCCTTGCCGTAGTCCTCGCGGCGAGCGAGCAGCGAATCCTCATCCTCAATGTCGCCGCGGTCTTCCCACGGCTCGCCAAAGCAGGTGTTATAAACGACCTGCATCTTCTTGGTGCTGCCGAGCGCATTGAGATATTTCAGTACGATGGTTTCCCATGAAGCCCACTGGCTGACAAAAGCGTTCAGCCAGAAAGAGCGAGTTCCTTGCGTGTATGCTTCTGGGTTTTCTGCGACCCATCTTGCTGACGCGCGTTTCATCTCCACTTCCGAAGAAACACAGCCGCAGCCGGGGCAGACGTAATACACAGATTTCACGCGGAACGTTTTCTTTCGGGCAATGACGGATTCTTCGTACTCAAAGCGGATGTCTGCCCAGCGGATTTCGTGGTACTCGCCGCAATGCGGACATTGTGACTTCCAGCGTTCCATTGTGCCGGTGTAGTAGGCAGCTTCGATGGCACTGGCATTCTTGATCGTTGTGGTCGAAACCTCGACAGCCTTGGCGTTATAGAACGTGGTCTGTCTGGCCATCGCCAGATCCCACGGGTCGCCCTCGTTGCCGGCCGAAAGCGCCCATCGATCACGTTCATCACCGAATACGTACCGGATGGGCTTTGATGCCAGCGCATGGGCCTCGGTCGAACCGCACATGGTCAGGATGCCACCGGGGTACGCTTTCTGCAGGATTGTATTGCGGGAATCGCGGCTTTTGGGCGTGGACACCTTTTGCCGGAGAGCTGGGCTGTCTCGGAGCATGGGCGCAATACGGAGCTTGGAATACTCCTGCGCGTCAATGGTCGTGGGATGAATAAACAGGATAGAGCCAGGGTCCTCGTCGATGATGTAGCCGATGCAGTTATTCAAAAACTCGGACTTGCCAACCTGCGATGCAGCCACCATGACGATGTGCCGCACCTTGGGGTCGGTAAATGCGTCCATTGGCTCTTGCAAATATGGGGTACGGGCAGTGCGCCAAGGACCGGGTTCGGCGGCACTCTCCGCAGACAGGCGGCGTTTGACTTCTGCCCACTGGCTGACCGTGAGATCGTCAGGAGGCGTCATGCCGGACAGTGCCTTGCGCATCGCTCGGTTTAGCCGTGCGGCGCCGCGCTTTCTGGCGTTGCGCTCCGCCTCTGTCAGCGCTGCCGGGGCATTATTCTTCGTCATAATCGCGCCCCGCGTTGCCCCAGTTCCGGCGCTCGTTGACACGCTCAGCGTATTTCTCCGGGTCATAGCGGTAGTTGGACAACTCGCGCATAATCGCGTGCACTTCCTTCCGGATACACTCGGATGCCTCGGCCGGGCTGCTGGTCGCAGCAACATCGACGGATAACCGCCCCGGCAGCGACAGCAGCGCACTGCGGATTGTATAGATCAGGTCCTCGGTGAACGCTTCCACATCTTCGGACCGATGCAGCCGCCCCTTTAGCTCCTCGACTTCCATCTTGGCCAGCTGAGCTTTGGATAACTTAAGCTGTGCCTCTGACTGCTTCCGCGCCGTTTCCAGTTTTTGTTCTGCCTCGCTGACCTGCGGCTTGGAAAGGAAATTGATATATCGCTGAACGGCATCGCCAAGCTGGAAGTACCCGCGCCGTACCGGAATGACAGTTCCATCCTGCGCCATCTGCTGCACCCGTCTTGCCGTAATACCAAGGATCGCGGCAAGCTCCGTTGTGGTAACCTCAGCCTCTGCGCTGACTTTTTCTCGTTCAGCCATATAGCAATCTCCTTTCGCTCTATTGAGGGCTCACCAGAATTGCACTGGAGCACCAAAAGGTGTGACCCTTACCCTCGTGTGGTCATATATAGGAGAGGACGGCACACAGCATGCCTAACTGTGTGCTCCTGAAAAAAGAATCGCGCAGGAAAATGAATCCCTGCGACGCAAACAGCATTAAATTTCGTACCGGATTTCGTAACGAAATTATCGAAAATCGGTACCACTAACTAGGCGACAATCGGGGTCGTCGAGCCCGCAATGATCCCCCCGCACCCCCTCACAGTACCTTTTGAGGCCGGGCCGGGCGGCATCGATCACATCGTCGCAAATACAGCGTCTCCTTCTTTGATGAACATGACTTTGCCACATTGCTCGCAAACAACTTTGAAGTACTTGGGTGGCTTCTCGGCTACCGCAACTGCGGATGCCTTAGCCTTATCCAATTGCTCTTGTGTAACAATCGCAGCATTCGCAGCTTCTTCCTTTGCTGAGCTTTCAAGATAAGCAGCATATCGGGCACGACGATCGCTATCCGACTCACCCTGTGTGCCACCCATATCCGATTCAAAAAAGTCTTCTGCAAAGCTGTCGCTTGGAACAGAGAAGCCTAATGCATCTAGGTCAAAATCAAAATCCAGATTCAGCATATCGACTTCATGCAAAAGGTCCTCATCAATCCATTCGGAGAACTCTGATATTCTGTTATCCGCGAGACGATCAAGCTTTATTGTCTCCTCGTCCGCATCCGTGACCACGCAGGGGATCTCTTGCATACCCAGCCGGATCGCAGCGGCGTATCTGGCGTGGCCTTTGACAATGACCCCAGCCCGGTCAATGACCAACGGCACATTGAAGCCAACCTTCGGGATGATCTCTACCAGCAGATTCACCGTCTTGTCGTTTTTCCGGGGATTCCGTACATATGGCCGGACCTCGGAAATCTTCCGCATGACGATCTGATTAACAATTTCCATCGCAGCCCAGCTCCTTCCGATATTTGTGCATCTGACGTGCCTGGTTCTCGGAAATCGCGGCACGAGTGTACGAATTATTCTCGTACAACTTCGCATAGCCGGTGATGTGCTTCAGGCGCACCAGCTCCTCCGGCTCAAGGCCAAGCTCATTGCAAACCTGCAGATCGGTGGCACCGTTCATCAGCATCTCCATGACGATGTTGGACATACCGTTAATGGAGTGCTTCCCTCTGGCGCGATTGTGCCGCACCGTGGAGGCCATAAGATCATTCATTGTTTTGCCATGCAGTACAACGCAGGGAAGTTTTCCTTCGCAGGAAGCGTAAATATCCTTGTACCGGCGCATGATGCTGTATCGGTGAAAGCCATCAACAATGACGTATCGGTCTTTCTTCTCATCGTAGATGGTAACGACCGGCTGCGTATATCCGTCCGCTTTAACGGAGCGGTATAAGAGCTTCATTTCTTGGGTGGCAACGCTGTTGGGGTTGTAATTGTTCGCGTGGACCTTTTCAACGGGAATCCACTCGACGTTGTAAATGGGTTGATCTGCAATCATGACTTTGCCCCCATGTACTGCTCAAACTGCTCGGCATCTCTCTGGCGATACACCGGCATTTTGGAGCGAATCCTGAAGCGGGAGCGGGCGTTGGCGTTGTTTGTGCCGTCGATGTCGTTAAGTACGATCTCTTTGACATGCACGCGATACCACTCGTCCCCGGTCTGATTCTTCCAGCGGCGGCGGAATAGGTCATGATATTCGGGCTTTACAATGTGTACAAGCAGGTAGTCCCGGTACTCCAGCCATGACGCAAAGGCAAACGGGAGCTGACGCGGAATAATATCACCGGAATCAAAGGTGTGGGCAAATGTGCCGACGCCGCTGACGCGCCGGATAAACCGGTTGTATGTCTCCGGCTCAAACTCTTGCAGCATTTCAATCGAGTGCCATGCGGTTTCGTGGATGAGAGCGGAGACGCGCATGGCCTCTTTCGCCAAGCCCCATTGGTATTGAAGGTCGTAAACACGATTATAGGCCCAATGATTCCGGGCAATGGCCGTCCAGATATCATCGTTGGTAAAATCGTAAATCGGCCAAAAGACTTGGCATCGGCCAACCTTCTTTTTGCACCATGTGACGCCCTTGTATCTGGCCTCGTGCTGCGTGATTGCAACGCGCCGGTTCAGGCTTTCCGTCATTCGCATACCCACCAGCACTGCGCATTTTTCGGAATCTGTGCAGTATCCGGGCAGCACATTCACCAACTCATGGAACCGGTTTTCGGTGCTGGGGTTTTCCTTAATGGAAAGCGGATGCTGGGGATGAATCCAGATAGCCTTGTCTTCCGGTTTCCAAACGCTGATGAAGTTCTTTTCAGGGGAGAGCGTATTTGTGAACTCGAACGGGATTTGGAACCAGAACGGCATCACTTCCGGGAGCTCCATGATCTCCTGCATATAGTCCACCGTCGCTTGCCACTCGGCTTCCTGGTCGAGCCAGAACACCTTGAGCGGCAGACGGCCGCGCTCCTGCGCTACCATCAGCGCCATACGAAACAGAACGGTACTGTCTTTGCCGCCGGACATACTGACGATCACATCATCGTGATTATCGTAGATAAAGCGGATTCGCTGCAGCGCTTCCTGAAACACATCGTTTTCCAGATAAATCATGCCGTCACACCTCGTTGCGGCGTGTCGGCGCCGAGAGAATAGTTTGCTTTGAACAGCATGGGGAATCCTCCTTTGTGTGATGTACTCACAATCCGTTCCAGCGGCGAAACTTTTCCGGACTTGAGCCATCCCCGCGCAAAGGAGCAACGCGGGGCAGATCCTCCTTTCCCATAAAGATTGGCGGCCCTCGCTTGGAGAGCCGCCCGGCTTATGTAGGATTTTACGAGTATAATCATAGCAGCCCTTAAGCGTAACCGCAAGTAACACAGGGTAACAGAGCGTAACGACTTTTCACTCGCCAAGGTATCGATAGCACACCATTTTTACAGATTCTTCGGAGTTGCGCCCTCCGATAACAGCCGCAACCTCTTTCCAGCGCAGCCCTCGGAGGTATCGGAGCCGGAATATCAGGCGCGTTTGATCATCAGTAATGGACTGGATGAAGGGGAGGATTGTTGCTTCGCTGGCCTTGACCTCGGCTTCCAGATAGCTGATACGGGCATCCATATCTGCGATTTCCGATGCCAAATCGCCAACCTTATCCTTAACGCCCGGGGCATGGGGCATCCCGGTTATGACCGCCGCTCCCGGGAACGCCGCTTCCCGCAAAGAGAGCAGCATTTCTCGCGCCTTGGTGAGCCGCTCTATGCTTTCCAAATGCTGATTTAAGTCTGCAAGCGTCAAGTTTTCACCCTCTTCCATCCACTACCTGTTTCCTCGCTTCTGAATTGGCGCATCTCCAAATTCCATCTGCCGATATACCGGCGCTTCTTCCTCAATGGACGTTACCTGCACGCGCCCGTATTTCTCCAAATCCATGGCGATGCGTTCCTTTAGCCCCTGCGCGCTGCCCTGCGGCGCGTCAACCCGTATGGTGATTACCAGCATCAGCGCACAGTCTCATACGAATCGCTTTTTGGGTTGTATTCCAAGTCTACCGGCGCGCCGCAAGCAAGGCAGCCGTATGTGAGCGTATCCTCCACGACATTGGTGCGATACGTGAAGTGCTTTCCGCATTTGCACCGAAGGTATAGCGGGCGCAAATTTGCGATCAGCGTTACTCCACCACACTCACAGCGGTATTCTGTGATTGGCACTTTAGCGTGGAAGCCGCGCAGTTTCCCGCATTCTCTGCAGCGCATCAGGAGGAAACCGCGATACGGTTTTGACCCAGCTGCTTTCTGCTCATGTCCCCAAGAATCCTTCGGGCCAAACATGCGCTCAACGCGGCTTTTGCGCTTTGGCTGCTTTGGCATTGGTTCCGGCTCAGGAAAAGGCGTGGCTATGTCCTGTACACCGCGCCATGCCGGACGGCAATCCGACCCAGTGCCATGAGCACAGGTCCATCGGCTTGCCCCACCGAATTCCTCCTTGCGGCCAAATCTGCAATACTCGCAGTTCCCACTCAGCCACAGTAGCGCAGCAATATCCTCCGTGGCCGCGAAAAGAACAGCGTCAGCGTTACCCAACTCACACGCCATGTCAAAGAGCCGACTGTAATCGTCGTACTCAATTTTGCCGCTTTGGTTCAGCTCATTAAGATAGCTGATAAGAGTATCATTTTCCTTCATTTGTAGCCTCCTTAAAATATGGGCATGGCGTACATGGGACTACCTCAAGGCACAGGCACGAACCGTGTTCGCCGCTGGCTTGCATAGCGCAGATATCGCAGTTCATGCCGCATTGCTCAACCCCAAACGCGCACCTATCGCATAAATCAACGTTTTTGATATGGATGTCCTCTGACATCAAATCCACCCCCTATGTTCTTCCTTCGCTTTGAGATTTTTCTCCATGCTCAGCCGCCTCGACATAGCACCAGCTCTGCGGCGGTCGCTCAAGCGTCCGCAGTTCAAAGCCGCTTTCTTCTGTCCGAAGCCCAGTAAACTCGCTCAACTCGCGCGGCGCGTCATAGATCACCAGGTCGGTGATGCGCCAGCCGATGGGATTGCCCTCCGGCGCATACTTCCATATTTCCTTGCGTGTCAGGCAGGCCATCCGCTCGATCTCCTCCGGTGTCTCCGTCACGAAGCACGGGCGGCCATGGCTGAACAGGATGAAGCCCTTGCACGTGAACTCTCCGATAATCTTTCCGCCGCCGTAAAATTGCGGCTTCGGGTACTCCGTCTCAATAAAGTCTTCATGCGGGTACTTCGCCTGCGTGCAGTAGATATAGCACTTGAACGGCGGGGCCAGCTTTGGCCGGTTCTTTCTGACCTCGATGGTCTTCTCGCCGGAAGCGATCTTTTGACACCATTCCGGCCGGATGCTAATAAGTACAGATTTCATGGCAGGTACGCTCCCTTCGGTGCATCGGGATACGGCATCCAATAGCCAATGTAATCACCCTCGGCATCCTCCGGCTGAATAAGTGCATTAACATCGAACGCCGCTTCTTCCTGTCCAGCGTGCCAGATTTTCTGTTCCGTATCGAACATGGCAGGTGCAATGAATTTGTATTCTTCCGCTTCTCCGTCATAGCGGCTATAGACACGTGTTGCTAAAACGGACACGATACAATGCACCCATGAGCAATCGCGGCCATCCTCTCCTTTCTTTGGTAGCCTTTCTTCTACCGGAATCCAACGCGGCAGTTTTGCTTCCAGTTCCGCGATTTTCGCTTCCTGCTGCTCAATCAGTGCTGCTGCAGCATTGAGGTCATTGACGATTGTTGGCGGGACGTCCTCGTAATGTGCAATGCACCAATCGGCATACGCTCGAAGGTCGTGCGCCATGGCTTCCGCGGTCACTGCCGTTCACCCCCATCGTCAATATTCCCGGAGTGGGTAAATAGTCTGTGTGTCCCGTTCTGGAGGCATTTTTCATCGTCGGACATTTCATACCCCATAAGCTCCAACCATGCGTACAAGGCGTCCAGCATAAGATTTTTCTCGTGCTTTGGCCATTCAGCCAAGTAAGAAGAATGGTAGCCATTTTTCTTACTGTCCTGGAATTGGGCGTAAATAATCTCAGGTGCCAGATCGTTGTTGGTCAAGGACGTCGCTGCGCTTACGGCTCTATCCCGCGTTTCATCCCATTTCCCGTCCGGATCGACGCCCATCATCTTGATAAGGACATTGCGGTCAGGGGATTTATAGAGGGTTGCTGCTGCGATAATGCCTATCGCGGCGCCGCGGAGGATAAGCCCGATATTCTTCTGCGTAACCGTCAAGTTCTGAATGAATTTCTGACGCAGATCGAAGGCGATTTCTTCTTCCTCTTTTATGGCTGCGTGTGCATCGGCGATGGCCTTTTCTTCCTCAATCTGAGCCTGAGACTTTTTCTCCGAGGCGGCCCGTTTGCGTTTTCTGTAGAAGGAAAGACTGCCCCAGTTGTCGATGTAATACAGGATCCCGTCTGTATTGCCAAGTCGGAAACCGCTTTCGGGTTCCCAATTGTCAAGGTTAATGCACTTCACGGACTCGTATTTTGAACTATACCGGTCCGAATCAGGGATGAGCTTTAACCCCAAGTCCTTAATCTGCTTTTTCGCCTCCGGCAAGACTTTCTTCCGGTGCTCCTCCCGAATGGCGCGAGAGACAGCGCCGTCAAAGTTGTAGGTTCCAATGTCCTTCAGAAGTTTGTTGCGCGTTTTAAGGCTCTCGACCTGGGCAAGCTTATCAAAATCAGACAAAGATAACTGGCGAGAGGAAACCTCTTTCAGCGTATCGGAATCAAGCTCGGCCATTTTCAGCCGGCGCCGCACGGTTGCCTTTGAGAAACCGGATTTCTCAGCAATCTGCTCCACGCTGTCGCCGAGGTCGAGCATCATCTGGAACCCCTGCGCCTGTTCATAGACGGTGAGGTCGCTGCGCTGCATATTCTCAACAAGCATGGTTTGCAGCTGCTCCCGCGCATCCATTTCCACAACGATGCACGGGAGTTCGGTCAGCCCGGCCAACCGCGCGGCCGCATGGCGTCGGTGGCCGATAATGATCGTATAGCCCTCCGCCACGGTGTGGCGATTGACGATACGCCGGCCTTCCTCCGTCGGGTTGGCGCGGTATTCGGCACACGCTGTGCGGTATTCCTCGTCGGTCATATCCCGCAGTCTGGGAACAACGGTAAGATTTTGAAGAACGCCGCTTGCCTTGATGCTGTCGGCAAGCTCGGCCAGATCGCCGAGATCCTTACGCGGATTATCGGGATGCGGATAAAGCTGATCTATTGCGATATTCACGATTTGAGGCATGATTTGTTCTCCTTTTCAAAACAGTGTGAGTTGCCCGGCCTTTGTTTCTTTCAGAGGCAGAGGCGACTGCGCCGCTTGCTCATCTTGCGTTTTTAACTTGCTGGTAACTTGCGTATCTTGCTTTTCGGTCAAAGAAAACAACAGTTCCATTTGTGCAGCAATGCGGCGATATTGCCAGACATCTCGGAAATAAAAGGGTGTGTACCAAATATTCTCTCCCGGCCGGGGGATAAGCCCCCGGCGGTCGAGACAGGTTTGAGGATGTGTGAGCGTATTCGCAATGGTTACATAGCCGGGGCAGCCCAGAAGGCTGAGCTGCAGATAGCACATGAGGCCAGCCGTATAGTCAATATCCTGCGCAGTAAAAAGGACGGATGTCTGATAATTGATGCCTTGTCTGCGGCAATCGTTCGCAAGCGCTACCAGCAGCGCACCAGCCCCGCAAGCCGGATCGTTGACAGAGACCCAGCCGTCACGCTCGATGCGGGCTTTGAGGTCGGTGCCGGTGATTTCAGCCATACACCTGCCGACACTGTAAGGAGTGAAGAACTGACCGGCGTGGTCATTCCCCAATTCCAACGACATATACAGTTCGCCAAGGAAGTCCTGGTCCGGGTTGTTATCCATGCCTGTTACGACTGCTGCCAGCATTTCGGCAAATCGTTCGAGTGCAGCAGTCTTGTATTTGCTTGCGATTTTCTTATATGTTTTCTCCCGGACTTTGGCATTTGTATGGTCAACGGTGTTTGAAATAGCAATTGCGGACATGACCACAAAATCTGACCATATCTCCCACCGGCTAAACCGTCCGCACAGGCTATCAAATGTCCGGCAGAAATCCTTCTGCCCCGCGTCGCGGACATTACGAGTCACGCTCTTCATGGGTTACTCCACAGCAGCGGGAGCAGACTTGCTGGCTTCCCGCTCCATTTCGCGGCCACGTTCGACACCGCGCATGTAAACCCGGTAAAGGTAGGCGGTCATTGCAGCCTTGTCCATGTGCTTGATGGCCTTGTAGTTCTCTCTGGTAAGCGTCGGCGCGTTACTCATTGTCGGTGGCCTCCTCGTCGGGGAGATCAGCCGGGAGCACCTCGCGCGGCTCGGAACCAGCGTACGGCCCGACAACTCCGGCATCCTCCAACGCTTCAATCAGCCGCGCAGCCTTGGCGTAACCGATGTTCATACGCCGTTGCAACAGCGCGGGAGAGGCTTTATTCTCCATCCGGACAATCCGGGTGGCTTCGGCCAATTCCTCGTCCTCGGCCATATCTGCGCTCTCAGCGGCATCGTCCGCATCGTCGAGGACATCCCCCGGCATATCGCCGAGATCGTCCTCAACCTCCTCCGAGACATCGGCCTCGCCGTAATCGTCGGCTTCATCCTCGTCGATAACCGGCATCAAGCCAGTGCGCAGCGCACCTTTTTCCATGACATCGCGAAAGAAATACTGCTGCCAGTAATTGATCATCTTGGCCAGCACGGATTCGATCTTGGTGCGGAGCGTCTTGCTGATGGTGAAGGTGCCGCCGGTGACCTTGGTTTCCAGAACGCCGTCCCGGAAGATCCACGTCATGGAGGCCTCGGGGCTGATATAGCCGGTATCCTCAACAGCTTCCAGCATGGTAATCTGAGCATCCATGCCCTGAATAGGCTTGATGATCAGCTGGATGGGGTAGGCGTCCTTGATAAAGCGGTACGTCAGATCGTGCTCGTCGCAAAGCCCCTGCAGTTTCTTCTTCTGGGCTTCATACATGGAAATTTCGCTCATTTTTTACTCCTTTCATTTTCAGTCCAGCAGCATCAACGTGCCGTTCCATGCTGTCTGGACTTGATACGGTTCCAAATCGGCTTCGGTAACGTATTTCCGGCCGAAGCACTCCTTCATGCGGGACCAGATATCCCACGGGATACGGTAAACATAGCCGGAGCTGAATCCGGCAACTACGAAGCACCTCGCACCAAGCGCCTGATGGCGCGCCATGTAGTCCTGCTGAGTTTGAAGGACACGGCTCTGCTCCATTCGATCGGCGGCGGTGAATTTCGCCTCGAACATGATCGTGCGGCCGCCCTTTATCGTCCCTTTGTAATCTGGCTGGGCCTGTTTCTCATAATAGGCGATGAACTTGCCGTTGCCGAGGCTTTTTGTGGGATGCATTGGCTCGGGCGTCTTCTCGATGATCGCATAACCCCGCTGCGCATAATAGGCGAAGGATTCGCCCAGACGCTGTTCGAACTGTGCCCCGCGTGCCTTGGCAATCTTGCCAAGCAGCTGGCGCCTTGGATCCTTGGTGGTGCTCATGGACCCTACCGCCGGCGGAATGCGGCGTGAATCGCAATCAGCGCCAATGCAGCGGGGAAGAACGCCAGCGGACGAAGGCCGGCATACCACACGCCAAAAGCGATGATGCCGCAGCAGGTAGCGGCGATCCCGAGGCAAAATACCTTGAAGTCTCGCAGCTGCTTCCGGTGCAGCCTCCGCTTTCTCGCTTCCTCGGCCTGCGCTGCCGCGCGCTCCCGCTCGCTGTATTCGCGGCGCTGCCGCTCGGACTTGTGGAAGATGGCCGCAATGTCGGCGTCTCCGGATATGGTGCGGGAAATATGTGCAGGGAGCTGGATTGCATTTACGTTGTTCATTTTGTTTCTCCTTCCAATTCGGTTTCCATGGAGCCGTCGCCCAGTGACAGACGGTCGGCTACCCCGGAAATGACTTTTTTGATGTCCGCCGGGAGCTTCATGTACTCCCGGTTGCTTGTGCTGCGGACACGATAGGCTCTCTGGAAATTGCTTGCAATAACCGAAGATACCGTATCTGCGTCCATTGTTGCCCACTCTCGGAGCTGCAGGGGCGATCCGACCAACCGCTGCACCGTGGGCGGCAGCCTGTCAAACTCGGCCTGCGCGTTGTACAGGCTGTTTCTGGTAGCCGCTGCCACCAGCCCCCACGCTTCGATGGCAGTCATTTCGTTTGGCGCGCGCATTTTGGCGATTTCTTCTTTGATCTCACCAATGTTCGGGGGGAAGGTGTTTGTCCGGGAGGCAATCATAGCCTTGACAGCAACTGCCACTATGTCGACGGGATCATCCTTGAACATTTCATGCCAAAGGCTGACCGTGCGTTCCGCCTCCTTGACGTCGATACCGCGATAAAACTGGGGATAGGCGGTTTTCAGAATGGTCAGGATCGCAGAAGTTTCACTTCGGTTCATAGCCGCTGCCCTCCATAATGTCTGCGAAGATGTTCCCGCTACCACTGGCGTGAGGAGCGTTGCCGCCCCGGTATCTGCCGCCCTTGTCCTGCTCCCCGGCAAGCCAGTTGTTGATGAAACGCCGAATCCCGGATTTTGTCTTTCGCTTTTTGGGGTTGGCATCACACCAGCCGACCATCTTGCATAGCTCCTGCTTCACATCAACCGCCGGATACAGAGCCACCCATTTGTTGAAATCGCTGACAGAGACGTTGAAATATGTACCGTCGTTCAGAATCATGGAGGCGATGGGCGGCGCGGAGCTGCTTTGCGGCTCTGCGCAAGAAATAGCTTTCTGTCTATCTCTAGCCTCTTTATCTATATCTGAACTCTGTTCTCTATCTCTATCTCTAGTCTCTAACTCTTTCTCTATCTCTGGTGTAACAATGTGCGCACCTTGTTCTTCTTCTGTTACGCCAGAGGGGAGAACATTGTTTTGCCGAGCACGGGACCGCCGCATTCGAGCCGCTGTGTCTGTTTCGCTGCCGACAAGGTTTTCGTGGTCGGCCAGCACAAGCGTCCCGTCAACGTCCTCATAGATCAGACCGACGGCCTTGTAGAGGTTGAGAGCGACACGGATCGTATCGGCTGAGAACCACTTCAGGTCGCGCTGGATTTTGGGGATGTCATAGGGAATAATGACCTCGCCAATCTGCCGGGAAAGCCGGCCGTCGGTGTTGATCGTCTTGAGGCAGAGCATCTGATAAAGGACCACGTAGTTGGCGCCGCTGGGCTGAGACATGAAATAGTCGATGGTATCAGAGGTCATAAAGGACTCTTTCAGCTTCATCCAGTAGTACCGTTTACCTGTAGCCATGGTGACCTCCTCCCTTCTCAGAACGGAAGATCGGAATCATCGTCTTCAATTTGGGCGAAATCCGAGACATACGCTGAATCATAGCCGGGGGCGTCCTGATAACTGGCCTGTGAGGGCTGCTGCTGGCCGGATTGCTGACCGTTCCCGTCACGTTTGCTGTCGCCAAAATAGACGCTTTCCGCTACGATTTCAGCGCTGCGGCGCTTGTTGCCCTCTTTGTCGGTCCACAGTCTGATCTGGAGCCGACCGGAGACCACCGCCATACGGCCCTTGGCGAAATACTTGCTGACGAATTCAGCCGTATGCCGCCAGGCGACGATGTCTACGAAATCGGTCTGCTTTTCAGCGCCGTCTTTACCGGAATAATCACGGTCACAGGCCAGCGTGAAAGATGCGACGGCAATGCCGGAATCGGTGCGGCGCAGCTCCGGATCGCGCGTCAACCGCCCCATCAGGACGATCTTATTCAGCATGGTCGGCCTCCGGTGGCGTGTCGGGCACGGTACGCACACGCGGTGCGCTAAGGATAGGCGCAAGCGTGTCATGCAGTTCCCAGTTCTTCCCCGCACAGCTTTGAAACAGGGCCTCGCAGATACGCAGCCGTTCTGATTCACGGATAAGAACTTCCAGATCGACGTCCAGAACGATACCGGATTCGGCGGTTCTTTCCTCGGCGCACAATACATGCGGATCACAGTTGTTGATCATTTTCAAATCCTCCTTGGTGGATAATATCGATTACTTGCTGGCACTGCCGTTCGTCAAACATTCCGATATGGGTCTACTTGACGGGCAGTGCCATTTTCCCGGCCAGCCATGCATAGGCATCTTTGCGACGGCCGCGGAATGGGCCGCGTTTCCAAAGCGGATCAAAGGCTGCGTGTGCCTCCATCTTTTTACGACGAAGGCCTGCGTCGGCCAGACGGCCCATCGGCTTGTCCGAACGCCCATGGCAGCCCACATATGCGCCGCAGTAGCGGCAGAGATATGCTTTGTGGCCGTAGCTGTGGCCGTAGATCACCGTATCATCGACCAGCTCAGCCTTGTGGCCGCAGTAGTCGCAGTAGACAGTCATTTGTTCCACGCCTCCTTGTATCTGGCAATCATCTCCGGAGTATCCGTCTGGATGCCGACTTCCCGACATTCGGAAACGATCCCGTCCAGAAAAACGCTCATTTCTTTGGTGGAATACTCGCTGGTGCCTTTGATCGCTCGGTAATGAATGAACTTCTTGCCGTCGATGTACCCAACGCCAACCTCGGCGTAGTGGCGTGCCACCAACGAGGGCGGGATGCCCTCGCGCAAAGAAAACAGCACTTTGCATTCATTACCGGCTTCATCGGTGTAGCTTTCTCCCGTACCATAGCGGCGCAGCATTTCTTCATAGACAGTGTCCTTGTCCGACTTGATAGCAGTGGCCAGCTTCTCAATGAGGCTCCACGCATAATTGTTGGCGTTGAGGCTGCGCGGTGTGGCGCGCTTCTTGATGGAGAAAGTAATTTCGCCGCCGCCAAGCTGTCCCCACAGCTGCTTACAGCTCTCCCGCGTAGTCAGAACCAGGATGCTTTCGCCGGTGCGGGAGAAAGCCCATTCCTTGAGCCTCCCGTTCATAGCGTTTTCCACTTCTCGCAATAGAGCTGCAGAAGGTCTACCGCGCGAAGCCAATCGAGGAAGTCGGAGATCACCGGATAAATGCTGGGGGTTTCTTCCCGAAAATAGGATTCATGCCAAACGTCGGAACCGTTGCTGATGATGTAGGTGAACTTTTGCGCTTCGGGAATCAACTCCATGTAAACGGGATGCTGTGTGCTGGTGATGTATTTGCCCCGGTCATAACTGCCAGAGAATTTGATGTCAATGACATTCCCGGCTTTCAGGCAGTCCAGACGGCCATAGAGCAGCAGCGGGACACCCTGCACCTCAATCGGCTTTTTGGCCCGATATTGCAGCAGGCCGCCGCGCACATCTGCCGCAACGATATTGGCTGCATCGTACCACTTATTCGAGCGATCCCCGCGACCGACAACAATGTCGGTCACAAGGTTCTCGAAATCTATGCCCCGCTGCATAGCCTCCGTGGTAGGAGTCGGGTCGCGGCGGAGCGTGGCCATGAATTCGGACATGGGGTCACGCTCCGTAGTGGCGTCCTCATATGGGTTACCCTTGAGCGCATAAAGCCACGAGGAGAGCAGCGAGTGGGTCAGCAGGATGCGATCCATTTATTCCGCCCCCTTCGGCTCCTTCGGCGCCGGGGTGTACTTGCCCAGCACTTTGTCATAGAACAGGCCCAGTTCCTTGATTCTCTTGTTCCATGCAACGGTCAGCTCTTTTTCGGACGTCAGCGCATGCGGGATTTCCTTGAAGTACGGCATTGCCTCATTCGCGGTGTCGGCGTTCGAGACAGCAGCGATGATCGACCTTCCGGTTTCCATCGCCGTCTCATATGCTGCCTGATCAGCGGCGTTCTGGGCGACTTCTGCGGCAGCCTTGGAGTTGTAATCGGCAAACAGTTTGGTCAGGAAATCGTTCTGGCTATTCGGGCCGAGAGCCGGAATTTTCCAAATGCCGTGGATACCGCGCGTTCCCTTCGCGAAGTATCTCTCACAGTTGGAGAAACCGATGGTGCGATCATTGCCAAAGACCTCGACGAAGCCACCCAAGTCCATAGGCTCCCACACGTTGTTCTTGGTCTGCCCTTCGACCTTGATGCGGAGGCGGGTATTGTCGCCGTCTTTTTCCTCCACAGCATGGAACACCACCACGATGTTTTTCTGCAGCTCATAGAAACAGTAGTCCATGAGCCGGACGAACTCTTTTCCGACGAAGCCGTAGCCCTTGAGCGACAGGCTGCCGTCGCGCTGGCCGTACTTGGGATCCTTTTTGATAGCCCACAGGGACATGAGGGAGATGAGCTTGCCGCCGGTGTCAAACACCAGCGTATCAAAGCCCTGGGTGTTCATCGGCGTCAGATCGTCGAGGATTTCCTGATAGTCCTTCGGCTGAATATACGGGACGCGGTAGCGCGGCTCGATACGGTCAATGCCGAAGTCGACATCGATGTGCAGCGGATTCGGCGTGGACAGCGCCAGCGTGGACTTGCCGATGCCGGGGTAGCCAGCGATCAGCATACGGATCTTCTTTTCGCCTTCCTGAATTTTCTTGGGGTCACGAATCATAGTAAATACTCCTTTCGGGCGGCTGTCCGGCCGCAAATGGTGTGTGTAATGCGCTCGTGGCAAAACTGGTCAAAATTTCCGGTCTCGCCCATCCTGGTGGCGTTAAACTGTTCCTGGCTGTAGCAACAGCTGCAGTTCATGATCCCACTGATTTTGTCCGGGTGGACTGCTCGAAACAGCCGGCACGCAGTGTGGATATCCGAGGCCTCAACCTCTGTCCACCCTCCGACAAAGGGGTGACCGTCGGAGCCGTAAGTGAAATAAAATTTCATTTCTGTTCCTCCATGCGGATGCGCCCACCGCTCCACGCGCTGATCTGATCGGCAAAGGTGCTGCACTCCTCGTCGGACAAGCCGACAAGATCCGGCTCGCCATTGACAAAGCCTTCTTTGAGAATGACAATGTCGCCGACAATGGGATTCCCGTGGGCTTCTATGCCGTAGAGGTAACTGCCATACGGATTGAGTGGGAGGCCTCGGAGCAGCCCTTCTTCGTTGACAACCATGCAGTACGGAAACTCAAGCCGCCGCGGATGGACTATCTCGATATAGCCGTCGACTGCCTTGCCAACGCTTTTGTACGCAGGTCGGTCAAAATCAGCGATGCGCATTGTGTTACGGGTCGTGATAATAAGTCCTTTCATGATCTACATCTACTCCTTTTCTGGACACGGGAAGCAATCGTCAACCTCCCATGCGTCTTTCGTTTCGACGCAGCCGTCGCATCCGACATAAGCGCCAAAACGGTCTTTGTACATTGTTTCGCATTCTTCTCCGCAGCACGGGCAGCGGGGATAGCGCGGCTCTTTGCCGTCTGGATAACCGGTGCGTTCCATGTTCTGGATAACAGGATCGTCCGGGATGTCATTCCACATCTGGCCCCGCCTCCTTTCCTGCAAGATAGGCCCGGACAATGTCTGTAATCCAATCTTGCATGGTGGCGTACCCATCGGCGTGGATATGCTGTTGCAACAGCCCGTATTCGCCATCTGCGAGCCTTGCGGAGATTCGGCACGTTAACCGATGCCCCGAGTTTTTGCGGCGTCTGCGCTGCTCCAAAAGCTCTGGGGCAAACGCCAGATAGAGAGCCTCCAGAGCGTCGGCGCGGATGTCCACGCCGTAGGCAGCGCCATTCTCACACTTGCTCTGCATGGTCTTGTCGTACTTGGGATAGAGCTGCTGCACAACAGCAACCATGTCCCCAGCGGGTATGTTTTTCGCGTGGCGCAGATCGCGCAGCTCGTCACTCATCAGAAATACCCCCTTTCAGCTTGACTTCCTGTGCCGTCATTGGTAAACTGTGGGTGGCTATTTTCGCCTGAGGTCGTTCCCGTGGCAGCGGGGGCGGCCTCCTTTTTTGTTCTGCTTTGGCAATCACAAGGTTCGCCCGGGTCAAGCGTGCATCCACATTCGGGGCAAACCCGGTAATAGGCCATGTGCGTCAACTCCTTTCTTTTGGTCCGTCTGGTTGCGATTGACTCTCTGCCCTCCTTTCTTTCCACCTGTCAAAATCGGCTCGAAGCTGTGGGTCAGCTAAAGCACGCTTGATGCTGGTAGCAAGGACAGAGCAGGCTATCTGGAACTCAAAAGCCGGAACCTCTTTGGGATTGATCCCGACGGCTTCGCTGGTGCGGATAACCTTTGGCGTTGTGCGTTTCAAAAGCTCCTCCTTTCATAGTCGCAAAAATGCGACTATACAGCTAAAAAAATTTCAAGCGCATCCGCACCAGAAAGCCTCAGCACATCACAAATCTTGTGGATGTCACGAATGGTCAGCGTTGAAGATTTCAAGCGCCGGTAAAAAGTGCTACGATTGACCCCAATTGCGTCCGCGACTGCCTCTTTTGTGGTGTTGCGTTCCGCAATTTTCCCGTTGAGCTTATTGACATCGACGTGGAACATGTTTTCCCTCCTTTCTCGCAGTCTCATTTATGCGACTGTCTGTATTAAGAATACCCCATCTTGTTGCAGTTGTCAATAACCAAGTTGCAAAAATGCGAAAATAGATGTTGCAAATATGCAACACTGATGGTATACTCTTATTACTAGCACAGGAGGTTGTTTGTATGACCACAGGAGAACGAATCAAAGCACGCAGAAAAGAATTAGGAATTACAGCTGACAAAGTCGCTGAGCAGATCGGTGTCTCTCGTTCTACGATGTTCCGGTATGAGAAGGGTGAAATTGAAAAAATACCAATCAACAACCTAGTCCCCATCGCACGAGCGCTTCATACAACGGTTGGATATCTAATGGGGTGGAGTGACGAAAAAAACTCCATCCCCGTTGCCGAGGATGGAGCGGATGCAGAGGCTATGCACTATTTTGATCGCCTTGCGGAGGATAAGAAGGTGGAGGCACTAAATTATCTTCGCTATCTTGCATCGAACGAAGATAAGAAATAAACGATAATTTCTCGTTTGCGCCCAATTGCGCAAAGAGGCCGCAGATATCAGCCCAAACCAAGTGCATCATTCGTTTTGATACTCCCTTCGTTAATGTCTGCTAGCAGTGCCTTGATTATATCACACATAGTATTTCCGTGAAATATTTTTGAGAGAAAATAACATTCAACTTATTTCGACAGAGGTGATTTGATATGGATGCTATTCATTTTCTTTCTGCATGGGCTTCGGGGGTGCATGAAACGCCAGATCAACGCAAGCGAATCGAAAACGCAAAATCCTCGAAGACTACTCCGCTCGAAGTTAATAAAGACGCGAAAACCGGCGTATTCCCAAGTTCCAACGGTAAGCCATATGAGACAAGTCTTCACGCCTGCACATGCAGCGATTTTTCCCGGCGTAAACTTCCTTGTAAGCATATTTACCGGTTAGCTATGGAATGCGGTGAGCTTGATGTGCCGTTTTCCACCGGGGAAAACAAAAATGTTCTTGCGAACCGCCAGCTTTCTGTCTCTGAAGCAGTTGCAGAGCTGGAAAATTTGTCAGACAGCCAACAAAAAATAGTTTCCGGAATGCTGTTGGAAATACTATACCGCGGAGCAAAGACAGTGGAGATTGCGCAAAAGGACGACACCAATGCATTGCTCTCGTCCAAACTTATTCAAACCCACGGGCGCGTTAATGCCGGGGAACTTCTCCAGCGCATGCCCAAGAGAGACATAGTTGCGCTTTTGGAAGCTCACGGAGTGGCATACGACAAAAAGCTAAAGAAAAGCGACCTCGTTGTTTGGTGCGAATCAGAAGCAACCGCTATATTCGCTGGTTTGCCCGTAATTAATTTGTGCTCTTTTTCTGAGTGCTTTAATAGGGCCCGCCGAGGAGTGTATACGTATCTTCTTCGCAAATTTGGGTGGGATAGTTATTGCGATCCCGAAATGCGTGAGCTATATTACCCGCATGGTGCTAAATTTGGAGATGCTTGTATCTCTTTTGAGGCCGCAAAAGGCAACGGCGTTACGGCAACAATTTCCGGTTGCCCTGATATTTGCTTTTTCCCGGATGATGAAATTACTCGACTGCTTACGCTGTATGGGCATAATAGATGTCTCGGCGGATATCGTCCCAAGTTAAAAGCGGAAATTTGGCCGGAGGAGCAAGGCAATGCAGAAGAGTAGTAATCACTTGGGCAGCCAAGTCGGCGTAATCTATGCCAGGTATTCTTCTTCTGGCCAGCGCGACGAAAGCATTGAAGGGCAGCTGCGCGACTGCCACGCATTTGCAGAGCGGTACAACATCCACATCATTGAAGAATACTGCGACCGCGCCATGACCGGCACATCCGATAGACGCCCGGAATTCCAGCGAATGATCCGTGACAGCAGCAAGGGCCAGTTTAACGTCGTGATCACATGGAAAAATGACCGCTTTGCCAGATCGCGATATGACAGCGCCGTCTACAAGGCCAAGCTGAAGCAGAACGGTGTCCGGCTCTTGTATGCGAAGGAAAGCATCCCAGACGGGCCGGAGGGGATCGTGCTCGAATCGGTGATGGAGGGCTTTGCCGAATACTATTCGGCAAATCTGTCACAGAACGTCAAGCGCGGCAACTACGATTCCGCGCTCAAGCGGCAGACGCTGGGTCAGACTGTGTTTGGTCTGCGCAAGGGGGCGGACAAGCGCTTTGAAGTTGATCCAGCAACCGGCCCTGTTGTGCAGCGCATCTTTCGGGAGTATGCCGCAGGGCAATCGGCTGTGAGCATATACACCGCACTCAACGAGGAAGGATTTCGTACCCTTCGAGGGAATCCATTTAACAAAAATTCGCTTCGGAAGATCCTCCAAAACGAGAAATATGTTGGTGTATATGAATACGCAGACATTCGGGACGAGCACGGGATCCCGGCCCTTGTAAGCCGGGAGACATTTGATAGGGTGCAAATAATGCTTGAGAAACATCATCGTTCACCGGCGGCAAAAAAGGACGCTGGCGGCTTCCTGCTCACAACGAAGCTATTTTGCGGAGCATGTGGTGAGCCAATGACCGGAGACTGCGGCACGGGTAAGTCCGGCACGGTGTACTCTTACTACATCTGCAATGGCCGCCGAGCTCGGAAGTGCAAGAAAGAGCGCGTTTCCAAGGAGTGGATCGAGGACGTTGTTGTTGCTGCACTTGCCGAGGTCGTGAACAACGACGAAATGATTACCTCATTCGCGGACCACTTTGTGGCATGGCAGGCTACCCAGCAAACAGGCAGCGCGGTTGCCGATTTGGAGCAGCGCATAAAGCAGATCGACATGGCGATCAAGAACACCATGAGTGTCATAGATAGCGGACTGATAACCGAAAGCCTGAAAACCCATCTCTTGGAGCTGGAGGCGGAAAAGACTGCGCTGGCAGATGCGCTTGCGAAAAAGCGGCTCGACACTGTTGAGCTTGACCGGGATACCGTGATTTGGTTCCTGGAGCGGTTCCGTACCGCAGATCTGAGCGACCCCGGCTGGCGCATTTACATCGTCGAGACGTTCTTGCAAGCGGTGTATCTGTATGACGACGGGCGCTTGCTGCTGCGCCTCAATTATGGCGGCAAAAACAACGAAGTCTCCTTAAAGGCTGTTGAAGAAACTGTGGCCGAGGGCGAACAGTTAAGCTCAATGTTCGAATTTCGCGTACCACGGCGTGCCAAAAGGAGCTGCCGCGAACACCCTGCGTGCCGTTTTACGGCTTGCAGCGTGTTCGTGCTCTTTTTGTATGCACCGCAAAGCATGGCCGCAGACGTTTTTTCGTCTGCGGCCATGCTTTTTAAGCGTTTGCCTCGCGGAAGAGCTGATAGGAACAAATCAGCTTTCGCATCAGGCGATCGTTCTGTTCAACGTCGCAGTCCGAGGAAAGCGACGGGCACATATCAAACGCCGTACACTGCGGCAGGAAGCGGCAGTCCACGCATTTTTCGCGCACGCGCGTGTTGTTCATCCATTTGTCATGGAGCGCGGGCTTCGTGATCCCGTCGCGAACCGTGCCGACCGCCATATCCGCCTGACAGTTCTGACAGGCAAAGAGCGCGCCGTCATAGTTGATGATCGCGCTGTGCGGCGAGTTCGACATGCAATGGATCATCGGCATCTGCTTTTCGATCGGCTTGATCTTGAGGAAGCCAAGCTCCTCCATCCGCGTCCGCATCTTCAGCCATTCCTTGCGCAGCGCACGCCGCGACTCGCTCGGCGTGAGATCCTTCCACTTGAAAAATTCCTCAAACAGCAGCGCCGGATAGGCCGAGAAGCCCTTTCTTCCGCCGAAGCGCTCCGCGAGATAGTCGATCAGCGACCAGACGCTCTCAACGTTGTGGCTGTCCACGTTCACACGAACGCTCACCGCGATTCCCCCGTCGAGCAGGCCTTGGATGTTCTCGATCGTGCGGGCGAAGGGATTTTCACAGGGGTCACGATAGCGCTTTCTCTTGTTATGCTCCTCATCCATGCCGTCGAGCGTGATCTGAACCTTTTTGAGCTTCCATTCGTCGCGCGCATGGCGGATCAGCTCCGGCGTGAAGAGATAGCCGTTGCTCACCATGGTGGATTTATAACTGACGCCAGCCTCATCCAGCATGGAGGTCAATTGATCGATCGCCGCTGCGTTGCAGAGCGGCTCGCCGCCAAACCAGTAGAGAACGATCTCGCCCTCGCGTTTGGTTTTCATGATATATGCAAAAACGTCCGCCACCGTTTCGGGCGTCATCGGCAGGGTCGAATGATCCGGCTCGAAACAGTAAAAGCAGCGCGCGTTACATTCTAAAGTTGTAAAAATTTTATAGAAAGACATTCCGGCCTTTCGCTTTTCCGTGAGCCTCAGCAGCTCGAAAAGCTCCATATAGGACTGCGTCTCATTCTCGCTCTCCGGAACAAAAAAATGCGCGTCAATCAGTTCCGCAAGCGGCTCCGCATTTTCTGCGGGCAGCTCGGCCGTCTCCTGCGACAGGAGCGCCCACTCCGTTTCGTTCAACTCGTAAAACGCGTGCGTCATGGTGTGAAACGCCAGATGCGCGCCGTCATGCTCCAGCAAATATGCAAAGCAGCTGCGGCGATAGGTTCCGGGGGTCACGGGCTTTTGCAGTACCGCTCTGACCATTTGCGTCGGGGCTTGTATACATTTCATTGCGTTACCTCTTTTTTAGGGAAATGCCCCATTGTTTCCAATGGGGCATTTCTTAAGTAGCTGATTAGTCGAGCGTGCCTTCGAACGGGCAATCGCCGTCACAGAAATCTCTTTCGCACTCCGAGGGCTCTGTCACGGCAGAGGAGGCGGTCAGGACATCTTCCAGTTCGAACTTCTTGACTTCCGCGATGGGGGTCTCAAACTTCATGAAATTGTTCTCCTTTCAATTAAAATTTATGCCAGAACCAAGGTTCTACATACAAAATAATGTGTGGCTCAGCCGATTTTCCAAGCGACCATGGAATCGCCGTACTTGATCATTTCCTGAA
>OLGE01000078.1_pt1 | contig 104439 bp, 86 predicted proteins | sample 1605151 | NCBI WGS metagenome assembly OLGE01 (sample SAMEA3888912, study PRJEB22519) | human gut metagenome | biome: human gut; feature: human-associated habitat; material: faeces | place: Denmark | collected 2010
TTTTCAATCTGGCGTTTTGCCTTCTTCAGTTTTTTTTTACGTCTTTTGAATCTTCGTCATCAAGGCCATTTATTTCGGCAAGTTTTCTATTGATCTGCCCGGCAACGGCTTTGATCTCCTCGCTTGTTACCGGGGTGTCATCGCCCGTTTCTGCGAAGTCCTTGTCACCGTAAATCTGATTTTCTTTCCGTGTAATTTCTTCTACATCTCTTAGGAACACCTTCAGTTTTTCATCCAGTTTCTTTTCATTTTTCTCTACGGCTTTTTTCCAGACGAAGGTATATTTATTTGCGGCGCTTTCAATCTTTGTTCCGTCAACGAAATATTTTTCAAGGCTGACATAACCTTTCCTGTTCAGAAGCCTCACTGTCGATACGAATATTTCCTCGATTGAGTCTTTCAGCTTTTCACTTCGGAATGTGTTAATCGTTCTGAAGTCCGGTTTCTGGAATCCAGTGAGCCACATCACGTTTACATTCTCGCGGCACTGTTTCGCAATCTGTCTTGAAGAATATATTCCTGTCATGTAGCAGTAAATCATTACTTTCAGGAGCATGACCGGATTGTATCTGCTTGCTCCGCCGCCTTTTGTATTTCGTGCAAATGCTTCTTCAATTTCGAGTTCATCTACTGTTTTACTGACAATTCTTACAAAATGATTTTGTGGAACCAGTTCGTCCAGACTTGGTGGCAGGAGCCACTGCTCGCCCTGGTTGTATGGTTTGTATGTGATTTTATCGCTTACGCCTCTGCTCATATTTAAATTTTAGCAGATTTGAATTCTCTTGTAAATTTAAAATAATTAGGGCTGCCCATTTCTTTTTGGACAGCCCCAGGGATTTTTCAATCCCTTTGGGCGAAGTCTTGTTACACTCGACTTCGCCCAAAAACAAAAGATAAAATCTAGGAGGATTTTATGAAACGCTTATCTAAACTCGCTGCTATTCTTGCAGCACTTGTATTAGCCTGTGCATTCTTTGGATGCTCAAACGGAAATTCATCTGATGATGACGACCAATCAATAACTCTTTCTGACGGAAGCTATACATTAGCAATAACGAAAACTTCTGATGGAATGGTCGAAAAATATGATATCAAAGCAAATGCAAGCAATGAAAGTTGGACTTTTAAGTCTGGTTCAAAAACGAAGACTCTTGATCTTACAACAGAAATGAGCAAAGACGATCTTGCAAAGTTTAATGCAATGGACGATGATAGTAAAAAGGCAATGGCTAAAGAGAAAATGAAGCTTCCTGATGATGCAGAAATCTCCTTTGCTGACAATAAAGTGATTGCAAAATCAAATATTTCTGCTGCAGAGCTTACAGAAATGCAGGAGAACTATCAATTATCATCAATTCCATCCAACGCTAAAATCGAAACAATTAAAGATAAAACTGAGTATGAAATAACTATGTCTATAGAAGGTACGACAATTGTATTTCATGTCAATAAAGACTAAAAGCTTTTGCTGATATGTAAAAGGGGCTGTCCAAAAAGAAATGGGCAGCCCTAATTATTTTAAATTTACAAGAGAATTCAAATCTGCTAAAATTTAAATATGAGCAGAGGCGTAAGCCGCTACAATCCAGTAATGCTGCTGAAGGTTTTAATCTATTGCTATATGACAGGAATCTACTCATCGAGAATGATAGCAAGACAGTGCCGCGAAAACATAAATGCAATGTGGCTTGCGGGATTCCAGAAGCCGGACTTCAGGACAATCAATAAATTCCGGAGTGAAAAACTAGAGGGCTCAATCAAGGAAATCTTTATATCCACAGTAAAGCTTCTGAATAAAAAAGGCTATGTAAGCCTTGAAAAGTATTTCGTGGACGAAACCAAAATCGAAAGCGCGGCAAACAAATACACCTTTGTGTGGAAACGCGCGGTCGAGAAAAAACGAGAAGAAACTTGATGAAAAATAGCAGCGCTCTCTTATCTAAAAGATAAAGACGAGTAAAAAGTAAAGCCGCCCTGTCTGACTACACGTGGCGGCTTTATCGCTAAAATGTGGAGACGACCGACGAGTCGGGCATTTCCTTTATTTGTATATTAGCACCAACACGCTTTTTCGTCAAATCTATAAAAATCAATATAGCACGCCGCGGGCTGAAAATATCTTCGCCCACAAGCTTCTCCAGCCCGCTTTCGAGTTTTTGGCAGGCAAAAACTCGCTTCTATCTCTTCCTCACAGGCTCAGGCAAACCAGGTTGCTCGAAAAAAAAAAAAATGCACCCCGCGGGGCGCATTTTTTTTCATCTTTTCACGAAACCTTATTTCTAGCGCAAGAGCGAAAGAACATTCTGTGAACTCTGATTCGCCTGAGCCAGCATTGCTGTTCCTGCCTGTGAAAGAACCTGGTCTTTTGTGAATTCAACCATTTCGTTAGCCATATCTGTATCGCGGATTCTTGACTCAGAAGCCTGAAGGTTTTCTGCGCCAACGTTCAATCCCTTAATAGTCATATCAAGGCGGTTCTGGTAAGCGCCAAGGTCAGCGCGCTGCTTGTTAATCTTTTTCAACGCTTCGTCCAAAGTGCCGATTGCGCGGTTTGCATCATCCGGGCCTTCCAAAGACATGATTGTTTCATCACCAACATTGCGAAGACCAAGAGCCATTGCAGACATTGTTCCAATGTAAACCTGAGTTCTCTGGTCCATGTTTGCGCCAATATGAAGCCACATAGATGCAGTCACAACATTTTCGCCAGTCGGGCGGGCAAAACGACCAGTCAACATATTCATACCGTTGAACTGAGCAGCAGAAGCAACGCGGTCAACCTCAGCAATCAAAGAAGAAACTTCAACCTGAATCTGCATGCGGTCTTCAGCAGAGTAAATACCGTTGGAAGACTGAACAGCAAGCTCACGGATTCTCTGAATAATATCAGTGGTTTCCTGCAAATAACCTTCTGTTGTCTGAATAAAAGAAATGCCATTCTGAGCGTTTGTAGAAGCCTGTTTCAAACCTCTAATCTGAGAACGCATTTTTTCTGAAACAGCAAGTCCAGAAGCGTCATCTCCAGCACGATTAATTTTCATACCAGAAGAAAGCTTTTCCATGCTCTTCTGCTGAGCCAAATCCTGAATTCCCTGTGCCCTCTGAGCGAACATCGCGCTCATATTGTGATTAATAACCATAGTTTATCTCCTTGGTAAGTTTCCAAAACTTATTACAAGGGTCTCACCACCCTTTACTTTACTATCGGAGAATGGCAAACCGACTTTAGAAAAAAAATAAAAATTTTTCACATATTAATTTTTATAAGGGCGCAAACGCTTTCAGCAAACAGGCTTTCCAGGGCTACCCTCGCGGTCGTTGGCGCCAGCACGGCTCCGCCGGTCCGCCGCCAATTCGCTGCGCTCACCCTTCCAATCCTGCGCAAGATTTGCATGAAAAAAAAATTAAGAATTCAACATAATTGAATATCATCGCTGAAAAAAGACTTGCCTTATTTCAGAATCCCACGTTTTATTTGCACAAATCCACGCCATACGATATAATCTAAAAAATTTTTAGTGGAGTTCTTAAAATATGTTAAAAGGGCGTCATTTAATCGAACCTGGTGATTTGTCTGTTTCTGAAATTGATGAGATTATTTCTTTGGCAGAACAGATAACAGTTGATCCTATTTCTTTTCAAGATGTGTGTCGCGGGAAAATTCTTGCGACACTTTTTTTTGAGCCAAGCACAAGAACACGACTTTCATTTGAAGCGGCAATGCTTCATTTAGGAGGAACGGTAGAAGGTTTTGCGGACGCATCCTATACATCATCCTCAAAAGGCGAAACTCTTGCAGACACAATCCGTGTAGTTTCTTCCTATGTCGATGTAATTGCGATGCGAACTCCAAAAGAAGGAGCGGCTTTGCTTGCAAGCAAATATTCGCCTGTTCCTGTCATAAACGCAGGCGACGGCGGACACAGCCACCCGACACAAACTCTTACAGACTTAGTCACAATACGCAGGCTTCTCGGCGACTATCAGGGACTTACCGTAGGATTCTGCGGAGACTTAAAATTTGGCAGAACGGTACACAGCCTTACTCAGGCACTAAGCCGCTACAAAGGAAACAAGTTCATCTTTATAAGCCCAAAAGAGCTTTGTCTTCCAGAATACATGATAGAGCAGCTTGATGAAAAAGGAATTCCCTACACAATTGCGGAACGCCTTGAGGATGTCATCGGCGAGCTTGACGTCCTTTATATGACCCGCGTTCAAAAAGAGCGTTTCTTTAACGAGCAGGATTACCTGCGGCTAAAAGACAGCTACATCCTGGACAAGGAAAAGATGAAGCTTGCAAAAGACCGGATGTTCGTGCTTCATCCGCTTCCGCGCGTAAACGAAATTTCCCCGGAAATAGACGATGACCCGCGCGCCGCATACTTCAAACAGGTAAAATTCGGAATGTACGCAAGAATGGCTCTTATTGCAAAACTGACCGGCGCCCTTTAATAAAAAACGCCAAAGTTTTTGCCAGCGGGTTTGCGTTGCAAACATCATCATCAGGCGCAATTTCCAACTTTATTGAAAAATTGCGCCAAAAAGTCAAAAATTGTTATTTGACCTTTTTATGAGAGGAAATATGTTAAATATAGATTCAATAAAAAACGGACTTGTTATTGACCACATACGCGCCGGTTCAGGCTGGAGAATTTTCCAGTGGCTTGGATTAGACAAATCATCCTTCTGCTCCGCCCTTATAATGAACGCGCCGTCTAAAAAAACAGGAAAAAAAGACATAATAAAAATTGAAAATGTAATGGACATCGACTTTTCAATACTCGGATTCATCGACCCGAATATCAGCGTAAACGTGATTCAAAACGAAAAAATCGTCCGCAAAATAAAAATGGAACTTCCATCCAGAATTCAAAATGTTTTCAAATGCAAAAATCCGCGCTGCATAACAGCAACGGAAACCTACATAAAACCGACCTTCCTGCTTGTTGACAAGGCAAAAGGCCTCTACCGCTGCGAATATTGCGACACAATGTACAAGGCCGGCGAAGACGGAACTGTCGTGGAGAAAGCATAATGCCGGAAGTTTTGCTAATCTACAACGCACGGCTTCTTGATGAAGCCACAGACAGCCCGGGCGCAGTTCTTTCAGTAAACGGAAAGATTCGTGCAGTTTATCATGGATATTTTACAAATTCCCAGACTGTCACAGAACTTGCAAAATCTGTCTTAAAAGAAGACGGTTATAATGACATTCCAGAAATTGAACTTTTTGACGCAAAAGGCCTTACGCTTACACCTAGTTTTATAGACATGCACGTTCATCTTCGAGACCCCGGGCTTACTCAAAAAGAAAATCTTGAAACAGGGCTTAACGCCGCGCTCGCAGGTGGCTACGGAACGGTCGTTGCAATGCCGAACACAAAGCCCGTAACCTCAACCGGCGAACAGGCAAGAGAAATCCGAAAGCGGGCCGCCTCATTAAAATCTGCAAATATGTTCCAGGTATGCTCAATAACCGCAGATTTTGAAGGAAAGGACGTTTCCCACCTTCTTGGCCTGAACAGCACAGAAGTTCCTGTAATTTCAGAAGATGGAAAAGAAGTCGCATCCAGCGCCGTAATGCTGGAAGGAATGAAAATAGCCGCCAGCAAAGGAATGACGGTTGCATGCCACTGCGAAGACCCTGAACTTGCCGCCGCGGCGCGCCCGCTCAGAAAACACGCCCTGGAAATAATGAAAGAACACAACCTTACAAGCTGGGGAAGCATGCAAAACGCGGAAAACGCGCCTGAACCAGTAATAGAAGAAATTGAAGATTATCTTTCAGACGCAAACGAGCTGCTTGCCCTTGCAGAAGATATTGCAACAGAACGCAACATCAACATAGCAGAACAGGCAGGCTGCCACATACACCTATGCCACGTAAGCACCGCAAAATCAATGGAGGCAATCCGCCGGGCAAAACAAAAGCTGGCAGATGAAGCCGCAGATTTTTACGCAGATATGGCGGACAGCGCTTATGACAATTACATAGAAGGAACTCAATTCAAACCGATTGAACCGCTCGAAAACGGTTTTTCCGTAAGCTGCGAAGTAACACCGCACCACATTGCTCTCTGCGGAACAGACGAACCGAACATACGCGCCCTTGTAAATCCGCCGCTTCGCTCCGAAGACGACCGACTAATGCTCATAGATGCGATCCGGGACGGAACAGTAGACTGCATCTCCACAGACCATGCGCCGCATACACTGGAAGACAAAGCAGAAGGAGCGCCGGGATTTACAGGATTGGAAACAAGTTTCGGCGTATGCAATTCAATTCTGGTAAAAGAAGGACAGATTTCCGCAAAAAGACTTTCCCAGCTTATGTCAGCAAATCCGGCAAGGCTTTTAAAGCTAAAAAAAGGACTGCTTAAAATCGGTTTTGACGCAGATTTTTCAATCGTAAATCCTGACGAATCATGGACTGTTGACCCAAAAAACTTTCTCAGCAAGGGAAAAGCGACACCTTTTGCAGGCAGAACCCTAACCGGAACAATAAAAACCGTTTTTATCGCCGGTCAAAAACGCTTTGAAAAACAGTAAAAAAAAACAAGCCCTTTGAAGAGCCCAGATAAACCTAAGCACAAGTAAAACACTTCATACCGTTGCTACGTTCCCGTCCTGGCGGAGTTTTGAAGGCTACTTTGAAAGGCATCTGGACTCATCAAAGGGCTTAAACTTTCCATAGAATACTATATCAGATGTAAAAAATCAAGTAACCGAATTATTACAATCGGATTTTACTTTTTCTATAAATTTATTTTCAAAACCGGCTCTAATCCAAATGCTGTAAAAATTGCGGTTAAAAAAAAGCGGAGTTTTCCAGCAATGACTTTTAACACTGCTCTATGTACAAGATTTACTGCATTACATATTTCAAATCGTAATTTCAACGAATCATTTATAAGCTGGTAATATTTTTCTGTCAGTTATTTTAAGCCAAGTCTGTTTTGTTGGTGAAAAATCATAAGAAAAATCATTTTCTGTTTCAAAAACATATAAAGATTGAATTACTTCTCTATCTTTTTTAATAAAACTATTTCTTGTTGTATAAAATCTTATATTAAAATTATATAGAGCCAGTTTCAAAAGTCAGACAGCCATAGGATTTCCAGATTGAAGTTGAGTTATAAGCTGATTTTGAATAATTTTTAATGCAGTTAAAACAAGAACAGAATTCATCAGGATAAAGGCAATTTTTTTATCAGAGCGATAACAAATCCTGTCCGGAATCAACCAGTCTTTCAGGTATGCATTAGCACGCTCAACAGTCGTTCGAATTTTAAACCGTTCTTTTTTCGATAGTTTTCAGCGGTTTTTCAGTCCTGATTTCATCCTTTCTGGGCCTGCCACGCTTTTTTTTACTATTTTCGTCCGACTTCTTGATTTTTATGGGTTTTGACCGGACTGGAATTGCTGTTGAATCTCTGCAGATATGCATAACAAGCCTGTCTTTTAATGCGGTACATATTAATTTTTCATGAATTTTTTGTGATGTCTCATCCTGTGCTAACTGTGCAAATCTTCTTGAGAATGTTGCCTTGCTTGGAATTTTTGCGAATTTACAAATTAGACGGAGATTGCAGTCTACCTTTAATCTGCTTATCAAATCCTTTGTCGTATCTAGCCTGAAAAATGACTGGGCAAGGAATGCCCTGAAAAAACTGAAATTGAAATATGGCGGCCGTCCCATTCGGGTCTGTTTTTCTTCAATTTTCACACAGTCTTCGATTACTTGCAGGATTGCTAAAAATTCCTTGTGCTCATCATTAAGATATTCCTCGAATATTCTGTCATTTCCAAAATCAAAATTAAAAAGTGGTTGTGCTCCGCACAGAATTTCTGTTATACTTTTCATGGCAGTTCCGTTATTTTTGTTTTTTGTTCACAAACTATTATACACGGTTTCTGCCTTTTTTTATTTTTTTAGACTTTTGAAACTAGCTCTATATAATGAACGTAATTAAAATCTCTGAAAATTAACATTTTCACACTGCTTTTTAGGGAGTCCGCCGTATGAAAAATATTCCGTTAAGTAACACTTCAAAATTTGTTCCCGCTGTTGCCGCCGGCTGCATGCGAATCGATTCGCTTGGAACAGAACAAGTTACGCGCTACATAAATGCGTGTTTTGATTTGGGAATTACTTTTTTCGACCACGCTGATATTTACGGCGGCGGTTCATGCGAAGAAATTTTCGGGCAGGCGTTCTTGAAAAGCGGGATAAAGCGCGAGAACGTAATCTTTCAGTCGAAATGCGGCATTGTTCCCGGAAAAATGTACAATCTTTCAAAGGAATACATTGTGGAAAGCGCGGAAAGTATTCTGACACGTCTGCACACTGATTATCTGGACATCCTGGTGCTTCACCGCCCGGACGCACTTGTTGAGCCGGAGGAAGTTGCCGAAAGTTTCCGCATTCTGAAAGAATCGGGCAAAGTGCTTCATTTTGGCGTTTCAAATCACAAACCGGCACAAATTGAGCTTTTGCAAAAATACACCGACGAAAAATTGATTGTAAATCAGCTGCAGTTTAGTATTCCTGTTTCAAATATGATTGCAAACGGACTGGAAGTGAATATGACAACCGACGGCGCAGTTGACAGGGACGGAAGCGTGCTTGATTACTGCCGGCTGAACGACATCACGATTCAAACGTGGTCGCCGTTTCAATACGGATTTTTTGAAGGCGTTTTTATCGGAAGCGAAAAATTCCCCGAACTGAACGCCCTACTGCAGGAACTTTCCGTAAAATACAACTCTACGCCCACCGCCGTTGCCGCCGCTTGGATTTTGCGCCACCCGGCAAAAATGCAGCTGATAACCGGAAGTACAAACACCGAACGCCTGAAAGAAATTGTATCCTCCGAAAATATTGCGCTCACCCGCGAAGAATGGTACAAACTGTATCTTTCGGCAGGACATATTCTTCCGTAATGTTTTTAACGGATGCCGCCGAGATTCTGTCTTGGCAACACAAAACACATTTTTTTTCATCGGATTTTTCAGAGCTTTTTGACACTCGAAACAGATTTTTTCCGATAAAAAGCAAACAGATTCATCATTTTCATTATCTGAAAGGCGATGGCAAAAATAATATCTGATTCGTGCGGAGAGTTTCATCCCTGCGGGGCTGCAAGCAAGTTCTCCGATGATTGCGTCGAGGCTGTTGATTTTGAGAGTGATTGCTCCTCTATCTTAACTCTGTTGAATATCAATCACCAAATAAAAAAGCGGCATACATTTTGCAATGAAAACATGGACTTGCAGCAAAGTCGTCCGCTGCTACACCAGCGCGTGAATCATCTTCTGCAAAACTGCAATTTTTTCTTTGTCGAGCGCAAGCAGGTCGTCCACGATAGTCTGAATTTCATTCAGCCGGAAAGTCCGATTTTCGTTTTTCCCCATTACCAGATATTCCACTGACACACCGAGCGTCTGCGCAATCTTGACCGCCGTCTCTACGTTCGGCAGCACGCCGCGCGCATCGATATATGACAGAAATGTGCTGGAGCTGATTCCCGCAGCCGCCGCAACTTCTTTTACGAGCATTCCTTTAAATTCGATTTCTTCCCTTAGCCTTTCCCTGAACGCCATTTACATCAGCATATCAAAATAATGAGATAAAAATATTGTTGCAAACCGATAGATAAACTTCAATATATTGGTGTCACTTCGTAATCTGCGCACAATTTATTGAAGTTCGGAACACTATTTTTTACAAGGAGTCGTTACGATTAAGTAATTAGAAAAAAACGAGAAAAGCGTAGTACTCTAGATTGACGGATCTGGAGAGCCGGTGGAAGGCAGAATAAATTGCGAGAAGCAAAATCTCGGTAAGGAGTCGCTGTCTAAGCCAGCCATCGTATAACAAAATGCGGCTTGAGGTATACCCCCAAGACCGCGAATAGGAGAACGGTGATTCGACGCACTCGTATAGCTCTCCAGTCCTCATTTTATATTTTGGAGGACAAAAATGGAAGTGGCAGGAAGATTTATTGGAATCGATTTGGGTAAACGGACATATGAAATGTGTATCGTTGACCAGAAAGGCAAAATCACTCGAACCGGAGGTAAAACTGATTTTGCGGGAATCGATAGGCTTTGTGAAAAACTGAATGCAGATGATGCAGTAGCAATTGAGGCATGTAATCTGGCATTCAGAATTGAAAGGGCAATCAGAGAATCTGTTGGATGTAAAGTTTGTATTATGAATGCAGGAAGGCTTGCAGTCATATATATGAGCACAAGAAAAACTGATAAAGAAGATTCTATGAAACTTGCAAAACTTCTGAAGAATCATGATGAAGATGAACTTCCAATAGTTACACCTCCAAGTGATGAAGAATGGGAGAGACGAAAGCTATTAAGTGAATATCGCTCGCTTAAATGCCAGAGAACAAAAGAGATAAACAAACTGCATGCAATCTTTGAGCATAACGGATACACACAGTTTGTCAGAAAAGACATGAGCAGTGAAAAGAATAGAGACAATATTCTTCCTCTGCTCAAGGGATATGAAAAAGAAGAAGCTGAAAGACTTATAGAAAGGCTGACGCTTCTTGAAAAACAGATTGCTCAGCTTTTGCAGAAAATAAATGCAGAAGTTGAGAAGGATGAAAAGATACAGAAAGTAATGACTGTTCCTGGAATAGGACCAATAACAGCCCTTGCTTATGTAGCCTATGTTGGTGATGTGAAACGTTTTGATAATGCACATCAGGTAAGCAATTTTATTGGATTTGTACCTAAAGTTGATAACTCCTGTACGATATGCAGGTCTGGTCATACAACTAAACAGGGAAATCCTCTTTTAAGGTCTTTGCTGGTTCAGGCTGCATGGGCGAGCGTAAAGTCTAAGAACGGCGGAGCTTTAAGGGATAAATATAAATATATGGCTGAAACCCGTTGCATTGGAAAAGGAAAATCCATAGTAACGATTGCCAGAAAATTGGGTGAACTTCTTTATTTGATTTTGAAAACGGATCAGGAGTATAAACCACAGAAGTTTATTACTCCTGAAATAAGGATTTCAAAATTAGCAGAAGAAGCTCTTGAATATAGTTAATTAGAGGGCTGGAGAGCCCAAAAACTTAGTGTTGTAATTGACACTAATCATAGGAGTTTTTTATGAGATTGAAAAACACAAAGAAGAAAGTCTGCGTATTTAGTCACAAGGAGTTTTCCCTTTCATTAATAAGATCCAGAAGATTAAGGCATCCTTTTTGTCTCATTCGTTCTATATCTTCCTCGCTGCTGAGTTCACCTATAACACAAAGGGCATCAGATTCCAACGAATCATCAATCTCTTTTTCTATGAAAGTTATGTTTAAAATCTGACAGGCGTAAATCAAAAGGAAACGGATGTAGCTTTTTCCATACAGCGCAAGTTTATTTTTTCCGTCATTTTTAGCATCACGGATAATATCACAAAGAGCATCATTATAAGTATTTGCAAGCTCAAAGGTGCGTCTTGCAAATTTCCGGCTGCGGGCCTTTAGCTCTGCGATTCCTTCCGGAGTGATTGCATAAGCAAGTTTACGCATATTTACATTTGTAAGCATTATCCAGCCGCGCTCAACAAAGCGTTTAAGAACAGCATTCATAAGACCGATTGACATTCCGGCATTTTCCGCCAGCACGCGCTGACTTGCCATCGGCTCTTCTTCAAGGGTTGCGGCTATGCTTTGCAAAGTTCTTACATCACTATTCATATTTTGAACATCATAGCATATTTGACACAGTTATTCAAAGGCTGATTTTCCGGCGTTTTTTGTGAAGATATTTTTCAAAACCGCCTAAAAACATCCTGCAACAGCAGATTTAAAACAAAAAAGGCCCGTCGTTTTGACGAGCCTTTTTTTGAGACTGACACGATTCGAACGTGCGACCCCCACCTCCGCAGGGTGGTGCTCTAATCCAGCTGAGCTACAATCTCATTCAAACATGTCAGCTAAAACTGTGTGATTTCGGAGGCGACAGGAGTTGAACCTGCCCAGCCCTTTCGGAACTGACGGATTAGCAATCCGTTGTATTACCGCTCTACCACACCTCCAGCTATCGGAGCGAGAGGGATTCGAACCCCCGGACCCGTGAAGATCAACGGTTTTCAAGACCGCCCCAGTACGACCGCTTTGGTATCGCTCCAAAAAAGATGTATACATAAGATATAAGAAATCAATACCGATGTCAACAGGAAAACATAAAAATTTTTAGTTTTTTTTTATCAAAAACGTTCATTTTTACAAAAAGGTTGAATATCGAGTTTTTTTGCAAAAAGAATAAAAGCGCAGGCAGATTTGCAATTTGTGAAGATTTTTGGCGATTGAATTAATTAAAGTGCGGAGCACCCGAATTAATACAAGCGTAGCGCGAGCCAAATCCATCTGAGCAAATTGAAAATATGCCGAAAGCGTTCTTTCGTAATTTGTAAAAAAAACTCGAAATTAAGCCAAAAAGTCAAATTTCGGACTATTTAATATACAAATCCTTAAAAATTGTGTTATATTATAGAATATAACCGTGGAGGAGATATGAAAAAAAATAGCTTGTTGCTCGGAATTATCCTTGCGATTGTCGGACTGATTATGACAATCACTCCCTCTGGATGCATAAAGGCCGTTGTAATAATACTTGGAATCGAAGCCGTCGCAAACGGCGTTTATCAACTGCTTTACACACGAAAACTTTTTCCAGATGCCGCCTTCCAATATTCTGTGATTATCCGCGGAATGCTTAGCATAGTAGTCGGACTTCTGGCTTTCTTCCTGCCATTGCGTTTTGCAGAAATCATCTGGACTGTCATGCTTTACGTTCTTGCAGTTTACCTTCTGGTCGGCTCGGCATTGCTTTTATTTTCATGCGGAAAACTTCAGAATACAAATGTCGACCGCCGCCAGTTCATCACAGAAGCGGTAATTTCTATCATACTCGCCCTGATTATGCTTTTGATTCCAGTCCACATAGGAACAACCCTTGTACGAATCGCAGGAATCGTCCTTATTCTTACAGGAGCGGCGTTTATCGTCCTCTACATAAAAAACAAACCTCTGGTACAGGAACCGGTTCAAGTAATGGACGACATTTCCGGAGATTTAACAAATTCATAAAAAAAACATAAGCAGGATTAAAAATGATTAAAATTGAAAAAACTGAAATTTTCGGCTGGGAAGCGGCTATCCGCGGAATGAGAAACTCTTTTAACAGCTGGGATAAAAGCGACAGCCATTACGATTCCGAAACCGGAAAATACATTCCAGGTCCTGCAGATATTGACTTAATGGACAGGCTCAGCCGTTCCGGTCCGAGCCACGCAAAATTCCTAAGATACATAACCGTTCAGTTTGATATTACCGCCCCAAGATACTGGTGGGCAGAAATGGACACCTACAAAGTCGGAACAGTAAGAAACAGCTGCTCCACAATGCACAAGGTGCAGGCAAAGGAATTCACGCGCGATGACTTTTCATGCGAGCACCTGAGCGAAGAATCCCTAAAAACCCTTGATATTCTGATTTCCACTATAAATTCAGCCCGAACACGATTCAACGAGACAAAGGACAAGGACGAATGGTGGCAGATGATCCAGCTCCTGCCAGCCTCCTTAAACCAGAAAGCAACGGTTCAGCTGAACTACCAGGTTTTGCAGGGAATTTACGAAACCCGAAAAAACCACCGGCTTGATGAATGGCACGACTTCTGCCACTGGATAGAAGAACTTCCGCAGAGCAACCTTATCACACTTCCAAAAAAATAATGGATTTTCTTCTTATGGGAATTGCCGCAACAATAATAATTGCGGCATTAATGTATTTCAGGACACTATACTTTAAGCAAAAAAAATCCGGCACAAAAAAAACAACTCCGGCAAAAAACAGAAAAACCACAGGAAACGCTGTAAACTGCCCGGTTTGCGGAACTGCGCTCCTGCCCGGGGAAAACCTGGTTTCAAAAGTTTTCACAACAAACGGGCAGGTCAACGACCAGATTTGCTATATCTACGGATGCCCGCACTGTTTTCCCCGCTGCGAGCCCGGAATAAAAAGAACCTGTCCTGTCTGCAAAAAAAATGTTGAGCAAAACCAATATCTTCTTGCAAGACGCTTTAACAAAACAAAAAGCGGAACTCCGCACGTAATAGTAAACGGCTGCGGAAACTGCAACCGGCGATAAAAAAGACAGGGCAAAAACCGCCCTGCCTTCTAAAAAAAAACAGTAAATGAGCAGCACCCTGCGAAATCATCCGTAAAACCAGACTTTCCCGCAAGGCACAACAGCCGGGTGCACACCTTATTCCGGCACGTAAGCCGTGGCATGAACCCTCCGCGCAGACCAATACAATCTTTTAGTCCAGCGCAGACATATCCGTAATTTCTTTGTCGTAATCGACACCTTCAATATCAAAACCATTGATGTTCAGGAAATCATGCTTGTACCCTTCAAGGTCGCATCGTTCCGCAAGATTTTCCTGGGTTACGCCGCTCATAAGCTTCGCAACCTCAGCCTGAACATCATCAGCCATTTCCCAGTCATCAACACGGATTCTGTTCTCAGAATCAACAGGAACAGCACCAGCCGCGCCGTCAGCGCCGGTGAACAGACGCTCTGCGAACAGACGCTCCATCTGCTCTATGCAGCCCTCGTGAGTTCCCTTGGCCTTCATAACTTTAAACAGAACCGAAAGATACAGGGAAATAATCGGAATTACAGCCGAAGAGCGGGTAACAAGCCCCTTGTTCACAGAAACATAAGCCGCGCCGCCAACAGACTTTGCAAGCTGAGCGTTCAGTTTATGCGCTGTAGCCTCAAGATCCTTTTTTGCCTGGCCAATTGTTCCGTCGCGGTAAATCGCGTGGCTCAGCTCAGGTCCTATGTACGAATACGCAACCGTGCGGCATCCATTATTTAAAACACCGGCATTTTGCAAAGCATCAATCCAAAGCTGCCAGTCCTCGCCGCCCATAACCTTTACAGTATTGGCAATCTCCTCTTCCGTCGCCGGCTCCGCCGCAGATTCCTTCAAAGTTTCAGACATAATGTCTATCGCCTGGCCCGCATACGTTTTTCCAATCGGCTTAATAACCGACTTATAAAGAACGTGCAGTCCGGTAGCAGGGTCAATCTTTTCCGGATCAGAGCGAACAGGAGAAGCTAAAGAATAAACAACCAGATCAACTTTCTTTCCAGTCTTTTTAATTTCATCAATAATCATCGCGCGGGTTTCGTTTGAATAAGCGTCCGCGCTGAAAGTTTTCGCAAAAAGACCGTCCTTTGCCGCAGCCCGGTCAAACGCGGCATTGTTATACCAGCCCGGAGTTCCGCCCTTTTTGTCCGTAGCAGCTTTTTCAAAAGAAACACCGATTGTATCAGCGCCATACTCAAACGCAGCGGTGATACGGCTTGCAAGCCCATAACCTGTAGAACAGCCAAGAACCAGAACAAGATTCGGGCCTTTTCCACCTTCCTTCACACTTTTTGTTCCGCGCTTAGCTTTCTGCGCCTTTACATAAGCAATCTGACGCTCCGTATCCTTTGCGCAACCCACAGGATGCGAATTTATACACATACTGCTTCTTACCATAGGTTTAATAACTGGCATAATGCCTCCCTTAAAATTCAATTTATATAAATCTGACAATCAGTCTTACATTTAACAAAGGGGCGCCTGCCCCTCGGCGGCACTCCGTAGCCGCCTGCCCCCTCTAGCGGGGACACCCCGCAACGCCCCGCAGACTCTTCCTCTAGCGGAATTTCCTGAATATAATGCAACCGTTGTGTCCGCCAAAACCAAGCGAACAGCTTGCGGCAACATCAATATCGCATTTAACTCCAGTTTTTGGAGTATAATCAAGATCGCATCCATGCTCCAAATCCGGCTCATCAAGATTCGCCGTCGGCGGAACAAAACCTTCCTCAATCGCTTTTACACAAACAATCGCTTCCATAGTTCCGGCAGCGCCAATCATATGTCCGGTCTCAGATTTTGTAGAAGAAATATGAAGCTTATAAGCGTATTCACCAAAAACACTTTTCAGCATTTTTGTCTCGGCAGAATCATTTGCGCTCGTAGAAGTTCCATGCGCGTTGTAATACTGAACCTGCTCCGGCTTAAGACCGGCATCAGCCAGGGCGACCTGCATAGCCTTTGCTCCGCCATAACCATCCGAACGGGGAGCGGTAATATGATAAGCGTCGCTTGTCGCGCCAAATCCGGCGACTTCGGCGTAAATTTTTGCGCCGCGGGCTTTCGCATGCTCAAGCTCCTCCAGAACAAGAACCGCAGCGCCCTCGCCCATAACAAAACCGGAACGATTTTTATCAAAAGGGCGGCTGGCAGCCTTAGGATTATCATTAAAATTCTGAGTAAGCGCCTGAAGAACCTGATAGCACCCAACATTAAATCCGGTTATATTCGCATCAGAACCGCACGCCAGCGCCATATCAACACGGCCAAGACGAATCATATCAAGCGCAAGCCCGATTGCATCCGTGCCAGACGAACAGGCGGTAGACAAAGTCCATGCCGGCCCCTGAATATTAAAATACATACTGACATTCGCGGCGGCTTCATTATTTAAAGCCAAAGGCGCGGTCAGCGGAGGCAAACGGTTCACACCGGCATTCAAATCATCATATTTTTTGTAGCCGGACTCAACAGCCTCGTTCAGTCCGATTCCGACACCGTTCACAATGCCCACATTTTCATTTCCAATCGTTTCTTTTGAATAACCGGAATCCACAACCGCCTCGATACTTGCTCCAAGCAAAAATCCAGTCTGGCGGTTTATTTTTCTAAGCATCTTTTTTTCAATGCCATACTTGGAAATATCAAAACCTTTTACTTCCGCATCAATCTGAACTGAATAATCCGTTGAATCAAAAAGCGTTATTCTATCCACGCCGCTCTTGCCAGCTTTTATAGATTCCCAACTTTCCTTAACACTATTTCCAACGGGACTTACAGCACCCAAACCTGTAACAACAACCCGGCGTTGATTCATTTTTTCTCCTAAAAAAACTCCGCGTTAGTACGTAAAACTGCCAAGTTTTTACAAAACTTGCGGCGAGCCACGGATGGCGAGAATCACAGTTTGAGAAAGCAACGCTTGAGCAAACTGTGATGATAAAAATTACAAGGATGTAATTTTTATCATGCCTCCTATAAAAAGTTAATAAGCAAGTCCGCAACGCAAACTTGCAAATAAAAACTTTTTATTATTGTTCCATTTTATCTACAAATCATTAAGATTATACAGCAAATAAACTATCTTTTAAAGATAAATCATTACGACATTTTTAGTCAATATGTCAAAAAAAAACACAGCCAAAAATAAAAAGCCCCGGAGCCAGGTCCGGGGTATTCACATTCAAAACGGATAAAGTTAATGCTCTTCCATAGGATGGTCTTCCAGAAGACCTTTATGGGAAATATTTACAGCCCGGTTCAAATAATGAAAAGTTATAAAAATTCCCCACACAAAAAGCAGACAGAAACTCAAAAGAATAATTCCGTTTCCAACCGTCAAAAAATAAGAAATTACAACCGCAAGACAAACCACGACCTGAATCGCCAGCAGAAAGAATATCGCGGCAGGCTTGGAAAAACCTATATTCAGCAGCTTGTGATGTATGTGCGCTCTGTCCGGAGCAAAAATTTTCCTATGCTCCCTGGTACGTCTCCAGACCGCCGCAATAACATCCGTAAGCGGAATAGAACATAGCAGAAGCATTACAGGAAACTGTATAACTTCAAACTTTGAATCAGAAGAACAAAACAAAGGCGCAACCGCAACTATAAAACCCAAAGCCTGGCTTCCGCCATCCCCAAGAAAAATTTTTGCGTCAGGCTTGTTCCAGAACAAAAAGCCCGCAAGAGCGGCGCACACAATAAAATAGAACAAAAACATATTGTTGTTTTGCAATTTAAATACAATTCCAATCGCAAGGCACGAAAAGAACGAAATTCCACCGCAAACCCAATCCATTCCGTCTATAAGGTTAAAAGCATTTACAATACTTATAATCCAGATAAAAGTAACCGCCTCGCCTACAAAAGGCGGAAACTTCCACATAAAAAGCGTATTAAAATGATTAGGGCTCAGGCTTACAATCATAGCGGCAACAATCTGCACAACAAGTTTCATTTTTGCGCGCATATTTAACAAATCGTCCATAACGCCGAACAAGAGAATAATTCCAAAACCCGCAAACAGAGAACCGTAAAACTCAACCTTCACGCATTTAAAAAAGAAAAGAATGCTAAACCATACAATCAGTACAGACGCAAAAACCGCAATGCCGCCAAGGCGTGGAATTTTTCCCTTATGAATTTTGCGTGGATCCACTTCATCGTAAATATTGAATTTTTTACAGATTTGAATGATTAAAGGACAAAAACCGAAAGACAAAACCGCTGATGCAACTAGAGGCAATACCATGCTGAAAACTCCATAATAACAAGTATCGATATTTAACCCCAATGAGCCAATGAGCCAATGAGCCAATGAGCCAATTTTACCCCATTACATTTTCATTTGCAAGGAAAAATCAATTTTTATAATTTTTTTTTCACGCCTTTTTTAAGCCCGTCAGTCAAAGTCCTGCTCAACCAGCGCAAGCGCAACCGCCGGCGCGACATTCTGCACCTTTACGTGTTCCGGCACAAAAAAAACAGCCGCAGTATAGTTCACAATCCCTTTTATTCCTGCATTCACAAGCCTGTCCGCCATCTTCTGCACCTCATTTTCAGGGCAGCATAAAACGGCATATTCGATTTTTTTAGCGGCGCACACGCTTTCTATCCGGCTGGCAGGAAAAAGCTCAAAAGTCGAACGGATAAGCTCAACCCTGTTCAAGCTTGAATCAAAACCCGCGCACACGGAAAAACCGCTTCCCTCAAAAAAAGAATCATCCAGAAGCGCCGCCCCCAGCCTTCCAAGCCCCACAATGCAAATCCTTTTTTTATCGCCAGAATTTCCAGGAACAGAAAGCGAAGTTTTTATATCATTCTTTAAAACTGAAATCTCATAGCCGTTCTTAAATCCGCGGTGTCCGGGCGGCAGCTGCAGAAAGGCAAGGTCATACCTTACAAGAGAATCCTTTACACCTAGAAGGGCCGCGATTTCCCCGGAAGTAATGCGGGCTTTAGTCCATTTTTCCAGAAGATTCAAAAGCAGGACCATACGTTTTTTTGTAGAAACCGGAATTTTTTTCTGCATGGAATCAATATAACGCATTTTCTTTATATTTTCATATAAAAAAGAAAAAAGCCTGACCGGGTAAAGAATGGGAAAACGGCCAGGCTTAAAATAAGGAGGACTAATTTAACGGTCGAAACGTCGGCTGCCTAAAAACGCAACGGATATTCCTGTAACCGGGCGTGTAGTTTCGTAATACGAAAGAACTTCATCCGCAAACAGCCTGTCAAGTTTATCCTGATAAGCCATTATCTTTCCAACATAATTCAATGTTACCTGCGGAGTACTGTCTGCACGCACTTTGTTTGTTCCGGCATTGTACATAGCCAAGGCCGCAACTTCATTTCCTGCGACATTCATGCAAAAACGCAAATGGCTCATTCCATATTTCGCACTTACGGCAGGATTAAAAAAATCTTCTTCTTTTAACTGCGGAAACGAACGGTTATTCAACTGAAACAAACCGCGGTCTATAGAAGAATTTCTATTCTTATTCACAGCATTCACGTTGTAATGACTTTCTGTATACGCCAGCGCAAACGCCAATGAAAGCGGAATATCATTTTTTTCAGCTTCTTCAAGAATCGCCATCGCCGTCTCGCGGTTTCCTGTAACATGCAGGTAAAACCACTCAACCGCCGCCCTTGAATTCGGCTGTCTGTAGAGAGAAAGCCCGTTATCACCAGTCTTAATTCTTGCGGCAGAAAAACCAGCCTCTTCAATAAGATTGTTAAAATCAGCGATAACTTCGTTTTCAACTTCCGTAGCAGCCTTTACAACCGGAACAGAAGCGTCTTTACTTTTAGCTGGCAACACAACTGCAATCACACTCGCAATAACAAGAAGCAAGCCACAAAAAATCAAAGAATTGCGACATGAGTTTTGGAAACCAGAATTTTCAATCTGATTCGTCAAGTTAAACCTCTTTCGTCATCTCTCACTATTAATATGACACAACATTTAGAACTAATCAAGAGAAATTTGTTATTTTTTTAAGAAATTTTAACTTTTTTTTGAAAAACCTTTGCAAACAATGCGGTTTTTCGCATTTGATACGCTTTAATACAAAACCAGTTCGCATAAAGAAGTCTGCGGCAACAATCCGTACTTTTTTATGTTCGATTTTCCGGCAAAATAAACATAATGGCCATGCTTCACGTTCATTTCAGAAATAAACCATTCAGACCAGCTGTTTCCGTCAAGTTTTTTTCCGGCGTCTTTTTCCATAAGCTCAGAAGCAACCGCAAAGCCAAGCACGCTCCCGCAGTCCTTTATCCTTCGCGCCGCATGAACCATCGCCTTTATAAACAGGTCCGCCTCGTCCGCATCAGAAAAAGACTTCCGCGCCTGCGGAACAACAAACGCGAACGCCCCGGCCGCCTCGAACTTCTTTAAAGACTCACGGAGCGCCGCGAGGAATTCCTCGTTGTAGCCGCCGTCAAGCTCAACCATGCTCCAAGGACAAACAACCGCCGTAAGAGTTCCGGCCGCCGGAACAGGCTGCTCTTCAAGGCAATCCGCCTGAACAATATTAAGATTTTCAGTGCTTATCTCTGAATTATCAGAAATCTTTACAAGTTTATTTTCAACAACTTTTACCAATGGTTCAAATTTCATATTTCCTCAAAAAAAAAGACCCTTGCACGTAAATAAAGCGCAAAGGTCTTTGTCTGCAAAAGCAGATACAACTATTCAGTTAAAATTTTAATTACTTCAGCCTTGTCCTGAGTATTCAAAATCTGCTGCCGCTTTTCCGCGCTCTTAAAAAGAAGGCTTACTTCAGCAAGGAACTGAAGGTGCGGACCTGTCTTATTCACAGGCGACAAAGTCATAATAAAAATGCGGCACGGCTCCTGATCCAAGGAATCAAAATCCACAGGATTGTCCGAAATTCCAATGCAGGCAACCAGATCGCTTACAGAATCAGTCTTACCATGAGGAATAGCAATTCCATGCTTCATACCAGTAGACATCTTGCGTTCACGGTCAAGAACAACTTCGCGCGCTTCTGCTTTATTTGTAACCTTTCCAGCTTTCACAAGGATGTCAATCATCTCGTCAATAATTTCTTCTTTTGTAGTTCCCTTCAGATGAAGGTTTACAGTATCAGTTGTTAATACAGTTCTCAAATCCATATATTTAATTCTATTTACGCTTATCTTTTCTGTCAAGAAAATTTATTCAATATTGCAGGTATTTTTTTTTAGCAGAAGCCGTCTTTTCGGAATAAGAAGCATGTTGTTCAGCGCGCGACCCGCTTTTACTGCAAGTCCTCGCCTTCGGCTCCGGTCTTTCCGTGGCAATCGGGGCTAAGTTTTTTTAGAAATACACGAGAATTCAGCGCGAAAAAAAACTTTGCCTGCCAAACTGTTTATTTCCATATATTTGCGGTATACTGATTTTATTATGACTTTAGTTGAAAAATTCAGAAGCGACGCAATCCGCTCCGTAAAGCGGGAACGCGCAGAAAACAACGGACGTTACAATCCAGGCAAAGCCTGCGATTCAATACAGAAACTTTTTGAACGGAACTGCGCAGTTTCCGGCGGAATCGCAAGGGCAATCTCTTTTTACTGGCGCGACGAATACATAGACCGCTCGGAAGCCCCGGAAAACGAACCTACGGAAGAACACATCGACAAGCTTTGCGCGTTCCTTTCCTTTTTGAACGGAGCAGACGAAGGCGAGGAAATTCTTTCCGTAAGCGACCTTGAAGAACTGAACGACGCCGTAAACGACGAAGCGGAAACAATGCCGCTGGAGCTGCTCCAGTCGATGATGGGAAAACTTGTTGAACGCGGAATTTTGTAAGGCTCAAAAATTATGACAGAAAAATATTATTCATCCTGCGCGCAGTGCCCAAGAAAATGCGGCGTAAACCGGACAGAAAAAAAACGCGGTTTTTGCGGCGAGACCGACGAAGTAAGAATCGCGTCGGCTTGCCTTCATTTTGGAGAAGAGCCGCTCATCACAGTTCACGGCGGAAGCGGAACGATTTTTTTTACCGGCTGCACGCTAAGGTGCGCCTTTTGCCAGAACTACCAGATTTCCCAGGACGGAACGGGCAAATCTGTTTCAATGGAAGAATTTTGCAAAATCTGCCTTAAGCTTCAGGATGCCGGCGCGGAAAACATAAACCTTGTAACCGGAAGCCATTCAATTCCAAAACTTGCGGAATACATATCGACGGCGCAAGACGCAGGCTGCGGGATTCCGTTCTGCTGGAATTCCTCCGCATTTGAAAATGTGGAAATGCTGGAACTTTTAAAGCCTTTTGTAAAAGTATGGCTTCCGGATTTTAAAACCATGGACAGGGAACTTTCCGCAAAACTTTTCGGCGCGGCGGAATACCCGGAAACAGCGGAAAAGGCGGTTCTATGGATGCTGGAAAATTTTCCGCTTAAAACAACAGAATCCAGGGCAAAGAACGACTACACAGACGCAAACGGCGAAAAAATCCGGAAAGGACAGGCAAAAGAAAAAATAGTCCAGGGTGTAATAATCCGCCATCTTTTTATGCCGGGAAAATTCCAGGAAACAGCGGATGTCCTTGAATGGCTTAAAAACCATGCGGACGGAAAAGCGATAATCTCTTTAATGAACCAGTACACGCCTGTTCCTTTCGCAGAAGACGAAAACAAACTTAAAAAGCGGAAAAACGCGCTGGGCGCAATAGAAAACCGTCTTGTAAACAGCCAGGAAGACAAAGACCTTCAGGATCTTATTGAAGCGTTCGGGTTTGAAACGCTCTTTTACCAGGAGCTTACAGATGACACAAGCTGGCTTCCAGATTTTAACAGAATACAGCCGTTTTCCAGCAAGCTTGCAAAACCTTTATGGCACTGGACCTGCGGATTCATAGAATAATTCAGCGCGGCGGAAACGCGGGGCGTTGTGGGGTGTCCCCGCAGAGGGGATAGGCCGCAACGCACGGACAAAGCAGGGCGCATGGCCGTGTGATGCGGACGCAAGGGGAGACTTCCCTTTTTTTTATCAGGGCAAACGCATTATAAATAATTTAAGTAAACTTTGGCGCGAAAGAACGGTTTCGTGGTCAAAAACACTCTGATTGTTGAGACCGCGTGAGCGGGCAATTCTATAGTTACTTTGCAACAATCAGCGTGTAGGGGATGTCCAATAAGTATCTTTTTTGTCATTTATAGGCTTGACCCGAAATTCTAAATGCATATATTACAATCATTTAGAATTTGTTCAACAATGACATTCAGAACTTATTGGACATCTTCGATTTTGAACCACGAAACCGTGACTGGGAGCAAGTTTTTTGCTGAATACATTTATAATGCGTTTGCCCTGCTTTTTTTATTTTTTCCGCTTGCTTTTTCTACCATTCGGTATATAATCAGAGCCATGGCATCAGATTTTCAGACGGATTCCACCAGAAATCAGATTTTTGAAGTTTCTCTAGGTCTTTTTGCAGAAAAAGGCTTTGACGCGGTTGGCGTTCAGGAAATTGTCGACAAGTCAGGAATTACAAAGCCCACGCTTTATTACTATTTTAAAAGCAAAAACGGACTTCTGGAATCAATCGTGAACAAAAAAGAATCGGAGCATCTTGCGCTTCTGGAAGAGGCCGCGGTTTACAGGCACGACTTTTTTAACTCTCTTCTGGAAATTCTAAAGACAGAAATCAATTTCGCATTAAAAAACAAGGATTATTTTAAGCTCAGGACAAACCTTATGGATTCTCCGGGGCAGTCCGAATCTTTTAAAATATTTTTTCCGTTTGCGGAAAAACTTGAATCCCTTATGCTGGAATTTTTCAGGCTTTCTGCGAATGAATTTGGAAATATGAGAGGAAAGGAGGAACTTTACAGCACGCTTTTTTTGGCGAACATCTGTTCAATTGCAAAAAAAGTCGCGGCAAACACAATTATGGCGACGGAAAAAAATCTTTATACGATTATACACTCGTTTGTCTATGGTTTTGCCGATTAAAATTCACAACTTAGAATTCACGTGTTATAATTTTTCAATGATGATATTCTGCGGAAATCTGCAGGGCAATCATCAAAAAAAAGAATAAAAAGGAATAAAAATGAACAATAATATTGAAAGAGACTCTCTTTTCAAGGCGACCGGAACTTCAATTCCGCTTGGAGCGATTTACACAAATAAAAAAAAGGGCGCTGTAATCGGTGAATACACGGATCTTCCGGAATTTGCGAAATTCTGCAAAAAGGCGGATTTAACGCTTCTTCAGCTTCTGCCTGTAAACGACACAGGAACTCAGTCTTCTCCTTATTCGGGGCTTTCGGCTTTTGCGCTTCACCCGATTTACATCGATATTTCCGCCCTGCCGGAATTTGATTCCCTGTATGCTTCCGACAGCAAATTTAAAAAAGCGTACGACAAGATACTCAAGGATTTTCCTTACAATGGCCTTGGCCGGTACAGCTACACAGGAATTCTTGAGGCAAAAACTGAACTTCTGAACATGCTTTACGAAAAAACAGAAATCGCAAAAAATGCCGCTCCGGACGCAGAGCTTGAAAAATGGATTAAAAAGAATGACTGGATTGTGCAGTATGCGGTATATAAGAACCTTAAGGTAAAATACAATCAGGCTACATGGAAGGACTGGTCAAACGAGGACAGGACTCCGGGCGAAAAAGAGATAACTTCCCGCTGGAACGACAAAAAACTTCTAAAAGACCACCTGTTCTTTGCATGGGTTCAGATGAGGGCAAACGAGCAGTTCAAATCTGCGACCGACAAAGTAAAAAAGGAAGGTATCACTTTAAAAGGCGACATGCCGATTCTTATGAACGAAGATTCATGCGATGCGTGGGCATTTCCTGGAATTTTTAATCACAACCTTCGCGCGGGGTCGCCTGTTGACGGACAAAATCCTACCGGACAGAACTGGGGCTTTCCTACATACAACTGGGATTATCTGAAAGAGCATAATTATGACTGGTGGATCAGCCGCCTTAAAAATGCCGGACAGTACTACGGTGCGTACCGCCTTGACCACATCCTTGGATTTTTCAGAATCTGGGCGATTCCTGTGCGCGACACTACAGCCGTTCTTGGACACACAGTTCCATACGTTCCGCTCAGCCGGGACGACCTGCACAACATCGGTTTTGACGACGGAAGAATCCGCTGGCTAAGCCAGCCGCACGTTCCTACAAGCCTTATAGAAGATATTACATGGAACCACGACAAGGCAGTCGCGATTCTTTCCAAGTTTATGGACCGAATCGGAAACGAAGAGCTGTGGCTTTTCAAAAAAAGCGTTGCCGGCGACAAAGACATTTATGAATCTGACTTGAACGCATTCTGCGAGGGAGACGCCGCCCAGCGCTGCAAGGACGCTTTGAGCAAGGCATGGCAGAACCGATGTCTTATTGAAATAACCGAAAATAATTTTGTTCCTGTCTGGACTTACTATGTGTCTTCTTCATGGAATTCGCTGAACGACGGCGAAAAAAATGCCTTAAAAAATCTTTTCAGCGCAAAAGAATGGGAACAGAACAGGCTTTGGGAAACGCAGTCAGACGAAATTCTTTCGACGCTCACAAATTCTGTAAAAATGATTCCTTGCGGAGAAGATTTAGGCGCAGTCCTGCAGTGTCTTCCGCACGTTATGGAAAAAAATGGAATTCTTTCGCTGCGCGTAAACCGCTGGTGCAGGAAATGGTCTGAGCCGGGAAGACCGTACGTTCCGATGAATGAAATTCCTTATCTTTCTGTAACTACAACTTCCGTTCATGACTCTACAACAGTGCGGCAGTGGTGGCAGGAAGACCGCGACGGCTCAAGCCTTTTTGTACGAACAAATCCGTGGGCGTTTGGCGTAGACGGCTTTGACCAGAACAGAATCAACGAGATTGCAAATTCTCCGTTCACTCCTGAAATCGCCGAATGCTACCTGAAAGGCGTCGCCACTTCAAATTCTGCCTGGATAATAAATCCTCTGCAGGACTTTATTTCTATGGAAAAGAAATACTGGCTTGCCGACTCAAACGCGGAACGAATCAATGTGCCGGGCTCGGTAAATGATTTTAACTGGACTTACAGAATGCCGGTCGCCGTGGAAGAACTTGAAAAAGACAGCGCTCTTATTGAAAAAATCAAGGGCATTGCGGCGCTGCACAAATAATGTAGCCCGAATGTCGAGTTTTTTGTAAAAAGAATAAACGCGCAGGCAGATTTACAATTTGAGAAGATTTTTGGCGATTGAATTAATACAAGTGCGGAGCACCCGAATTAATACAAGCGTAGCGCGAGCCAAATCCATCTGAGCAAATTGGGAATCTGCCGAGAGCGTTCTTTCATAATTTGCAAAAAAAACTCGAAATTAAGGCAATGTAAAAAAAAATTACAGACGAAGTTTTTCAGCTTTTAACACATTTCCTGGAGGAAAAAAATGGGAATCTCTTACAACGAATTTCATATAGGACGCAGAATTAGGGATATATGCAAATTTGACGAGCGGCTTTATTCATCAAGCGGCAATGTAGTTCTGGCGAACCTGCCTGCGGTACGAAAATTCACTGAAAAACTCAATAATTACTTTGATGAAAAAAATCAAAAAGAAAATCGTGTTTCTGCCGGTTCTATAAATGCCATGGGACTTATTGACGAGGTTTTCCACTACGTCTGCATGATGTACCGCCGCGACAAACAGATTGACGCCTTTAAAAACGTGCTTGAAGCGCTGGACAATTCGTTTACAAAAGCCGCGGTAGACAAACTGCTGCTTGATTTTACAGAAGAGTTTCCTCCTGTGGAAGTCTACCAGGGAAAAATAAGCGCGGAAGAATACCTTGCAAAAAATGAACTTGACGCAGGCACAAAAGCAATGCGCTCAAACCGGGAACAGACACTTGAAGAGCTGATTTTGCTCCGACTTGCAAACGAAAATCCTGCTTTCAAGCCGTTTTCAGTTCTTTTCAGCGATTTGGAGCTTCAGAAAAACCCGATTTTTAACAAGGCATGGGCGGCTGTCCAGAAAGAATTCCAGAATCTTCCAAAGTTCGGGCCGTTCAACCATGATTTAATCACAATGCTCCGCGAGCCTGTTGTTTTCAGCCCTGAAAGCCTTAAAGGCCAGCTTGACTACATCCGCCAGTACTGGACAGATTTGCTCGGCGACTTTTTGCGACGGCTTCTTTCCGGAATGGATACTCTTACGGAGGAAGAAAAAATGTTCATGCGCTACAACCCTATAAACGGCGGCGAAGTGAACATGGAAGCCTACAATTACGATGGGCTTATGAAAGAGTACGAGCGTTTCAGTCCTGACCGGGAATGGATGCCATGTGTAATTCTTATGGCGAAGACTGTTCTTGTATGGCTCGACCAGCTTACAAAAAAATACAATCGTCCTATCACTCGGCTGGACCAGATTCCTGACGAGGAGCTTGACGCTTTGCGCGACGAAGGCTTTACAGGCCTATGGCTCATAGGACTATGGACGCGCTCAAATGCTTCAAAAAGAATAAAGCAGCTCTGCGGAAATCCGGAAGCAGCCGCGTCCGCATACTCGCTTTACGACTACAACATCGCAGAAAACATCGGCGGTTGGGATGCGCTTTCCAACTTAAGGACAAGACTGTGGCAGCGCGGAATCCGGCTTGCTTCTGACATGGTTCCAAACCATACCGGAATGGACAGCGACTGGGTTGTGAACCGGCCTGACCTATTTGTTCAAAGACGGGACTTGCCTTCTCCTTCATACACATTCAACGGCGAAAACCTTTCATGGGATCCTAATGTCGGAGTATGGCTTGAAGACCATTACTACAACCATTCGGACTGTTCCGTTGTCTTTAAGCGCGTTGACTTCCGCAATGGAGACACTCGTTACATTTACCACGGAAACGACGGAACAGGAATGCCATGGAACGACACTGCGCAGATTGACTTCCTTAATCCGGAGGCACGTGAAGCGGTCATGCAGGATATTCTGCACGTTGCCCGGAACTTCCCGATTATCCGTTTTGACGCGGCCATGGTTCTTGCAAAAAAATCAATCCGCAGGCTTTGGTATCCGAAACCGGGTTCAGGCGGAGACATTTATTCACGTTCTGAGTACGCTCTTTCCGACCAGGAATTTGAGGCAAAAATTCCAAACGAATTCTGGCGCGAAGTTGTAGACCGCGTTGCAAAAGAAGTTCCAGACACGCTGCTTCTTGCGGAAGCATTCTGGATGATGGAAGGCTACTTTGTAAGAACCTTAGGCATGCACCGTGTATACAACTCTGCTTTTATGAATATGCTTAAGAAGGAAGAAAACCAGAAGTACCGGGATTCTGTAAAGAACACAATCAAGTTTGACCCGCAGATTCTAAAACGCTATGTAAACTTTATGAACAATCCGGATGAAGACACGGCAGTAGCACAGTTCGGAAAAGACGACAAGTATTTTGGCGTATGTACTTTGATGATTACAATGCCTGGACTTCCTATGTTCGGCCACGGCCAGATTGAAGGATTCACTGAAAAATACGGAATGGAATTCACAAAGGCGTACAAGAATGAAACACCGGACCAGAACCTTATAAACCGTCACTGGCACGATATTTTCCCGCTTATGAAAAAGCGATATATCTTTGCGAACGTTGAAAACTTCCTGTTCTACGATGTATGGGACAACGGACACGTTAACGAAAATATTTTTGCATATTCAAACAGCGCCGGAAACGAATATTCTGTTGTTTTCTATAATAACAAGTACGAGCGCGCCCAGGGATGGATTAAGCAGTCTTGCGAATACGCTGTAAAAATCGGCGAAGGTGAAGAGCAGCACGTAGAAATGCGTTCAAAATCAATTTCGGAAGGATTAAACCTTCATGCAGAAGATGATAAATTCTGCATTTTCAGGGAACACCGATCCGGATTATGGTTCGTGCGACGCAGCCGGGAAATCTGCGAAAAGGGAATGTACATCGGGCTGAACGGATTTGAATATCAGGTTTACATGGATATTCACGAAGTTTCTGACGGCGCAGACCGCAAGTATCAGACTCTTTGCGACACTTTGCAGGGACGAGGTTGCTACGACCTTGAAACAGAATGGGAAGAAATCTGTTACCGCGAGCTTTACCAGCCTTTTGCAAACTTTGCCAATTCAGTTCTAACTGGCGTTCACGGAATTTTAAATCCTGTTTCTGGAAAAACCACTGAAGCGGAGGCGAAAAAACAGTTCAAGGAAATCATTTCATCTGTAAATGACGCGGCGGTTCTGTTCTATTCTGTCGCGAACAAATTTTCAGGCAGCGTAAGACTTTCTGAACCTAAAAAGCAGCTGAAGGATTTTGTAAGACTTGCAGAAAAAATAATAGTTCTTGCGGTGAACAACAAGTCAAAACCGGCTTCAGACATCATAGCGGCTCTTAAAAAAGCAAAAACAGACGCGGCATACCTTGAAACCCTGTTCGCAACAGACAAAAACATTGCGGAACAGCTTATATGCTTTGCAATGGTAAAAGAATATGCTGTAAACGGATTTGCCGAAACGTGGGCTTTCGCGCGAAAATTCAGCGATTACCTTTCTTTAAACGGAATTAATCTTGGCGATTCACGCGGAAACATCGGAAGACTGTTCGTACTGGCTTCCGCATGCGATGCAAAGGCTTTTGTAAAAGACCAGAAAACCGCTTTGTACAACATTGTCAAGCTTCTGACAGAAAGCGACAAGGCAAAAATGCTCACAGGGGCAAATCTTTACGACGGCACAGTCTGGTTTAACAAAGAAATCAGCGACTGGACTCTGGCACACGGATTTGCGCTTGCCATGCTTGAAGAAAAAGAAGCGGAAGCAAGCCTTGAGGCATTCAACGCACTTGTAAAGGCAAAGGACAAGGCTGAATACAAATGCGACCTGTTTATAAAACCTTTTGCGCCAAAAACGGAAAAAAAAGCTGTAAAGACAAAAAAGTCTGAAAAGGCGGAAAAACCGGCAAAGGCTAAAAAAACTAAAAAATAAACAGAAGCCGGCTTTTGCGCCGGGGTGTAGACAAACACTCTGATTAAAAAAATGCAAGGCAGACAGACCGATAAGATTGCGTTCTTATGAACGTGCTTATCGGTCTGCTTTTTTTTTACGTCAGAGTAAAAAATGGCAGGAACAAGACCACAGGTTTCAAACTACAGGGATTCAATAATCTTTTTGATTTCCGCAGAAGTCTTTACGCAAGGCTTTCCGGTTTTTGAAAGTTTCTTTGCGGCCCGGATTGAATCCGGCATTTCAGGCTTTTCCCCGATTATATGCTGCACATATTCAGAAGAAAGGCTCGGATGGTCACGCGCAATCAGAACCGTAGCGTATTCTTCATCGCGGCTTGCCTTTTTAATTTTTGCAGAAGCATAGGCCCGCGCAGTATGCCGGTCGGCAAATATTCCGTATTTTGTAAAAAGCTCCTTTGCCGCATCAGTAACTTCAAGGTCTGTAACATCTACAGGAAAAACAAAATGGCGCATCATAAGCTTGTTTGCGCTAAAAACATCTTCCAGACGCTCAAGATTAGAAGGCTCCGAAGGATCAGAAGGAGCGCGTTCTTTCAGCGGAACAAGAGAATCAAGAATAACCGGATTTCCGCCAGGATTCACCGCAAAACCGTCCGTCGCAGGAAGAATAAATCCGTTGAGCGGAAGAGCAAACTGCCAGGCATACAACCCCGCGACAACATTGCTGTAATTTCCTGCCGCCAGGGCATAATAAATATCGCTGTGAACTTTATTTTTTATCCTTGAAAAAGCGAATGGATAAAAAAACGCCTGGGGCAAAAGCCGCCCGATATTCGCAGTATTAGCGACTGTAATATTGTGTTTCTTTATAAAATCAGAATCAGCAAAAAGTTCACGCGCAAGAAGATGGCAGTTTTCCCCAGAGCCGGCAATTTCAACAGGATAAATGTTTCCGCCGTTCCAGACATAATCGCTTTCCTCAACTCCGCGGACATTGTTTTTTTCACAAAGAACGACAGCCTTCAGATTCTTTTTGCCTCGCAGAGCCCACGCAAGGCTCGCGCAGAGCTCTCCGCAGTCTGAAACGCCGGCAAGAACCGCCTTTTCGCCTTTTAACTGAAGAATCGTATCCAGGCAGGCCGTAAGATAAGAAATTCCAAAATCGCGGTGAGAACCAGTCGGCGTATGATTCAATTCCAAAAGGAAAAAGTTTTCGTCAATCTGCCTGATTTCCGGAGAAAACGGAAATGCCCGGGTCGCTATTGTCTCGCAGACAATCGGAGAAAATTCATCATTTATAAAGGCGGAAGTAAGTGTTCCTGCAATTGAACTGAACGAAGTATCTTCATTAACATTTAAAAGCCAGCGGCGCAAATCTTCTGTTTCTGAAGGTACATACAAACCTCCATCCTGCGGCATACAATTCAGAACCGCCTGCGCAAAGTTGACTGATAATTTTTTGTTTCTTGTACTTGTAAATTTCATTTGCCTAATTATACCAAAACGATATTAATGTGGAAACAATAAAGACTGTTTTTTATTCTGCCGACAATAAAAAAGGAAGGTTTTTAATGCGAAAGGTTATTTCTTTAATTTCAGACTATTTTCTTACTCTGATTGTAGGTTTTGCAATCGGAATGTTCATCTGCATTCAATATTTTGACAGCATAAATCTTATAGCCGGAGAACGTTTTTTTGTCTCAAAGGAAACCATTGTCCTTGGAATATTCCACACGCTTCCGGTCATGTTTTTTCTGCTTCCTTTTGCGCTTATGCTTTACAAAATCCGGCACAAGGACAATCCTGCGCAAAGTTTCATAACATTCGTCTGCCTTTCGCTGTTGAACTGGTTTATTTTTTATCCTGCCACGCTTAAGCTGCAAAACATCGCGGAAAAAAATTTTTCAGAAAAAAACGCAAATCTTGAGCTGAAAAAACTGACCTCTGGATATTTCAGACAGTCGGGCGGAAAACTTTATTTTTTCAGCAAAGAACCCGAACCGGATTCCGCAGATGTAATTCTTCTGGAAAACCGCGCCGAACCGCTGGACTTTGCAAAAGAAGAAAAACTTGACCTTTCAAGAACTTCGGAATTCTACAGAAATTCAAGTCCGTTCCGCGACCCTTTGGCAAAAGACACCATGAACGACATTCCATACCACGTCATAAACATTTTTCACTCGATAAAATTTCAGGCGATAAGGGCATGGAATTACGGACTTATTTCCTGGCTATGCTTCTGTTCCCTGGGTTTTGCCCTATGCTCACTGTACAGCCTTATAAAATTAAGTTCCTGGCGAATGATAAACGCCCTGAGCGCATTGTTTTTTACAGGAATATTAATCTGGTTCAACGATTTTTATTTTTCGCCGATGAACAGCGGCATGCGGAATTTCCTTCATGAACTTTTTTACGAAAGCGGAAAGCTGAACTTTTTTATTGTAAACGGGATTGATTTTCCGCTGATGCTTATAAACTTGCTATTCGGACTTACATTCACAGCCACCGGAATAGTAATCGCAATTTTAAGAAACAAAAAACAGGGACGAAAATGAAAAAAACAACCAGAAACTTTTTTATATACATCGCTTTTTGTATTTTTATTCTTCTGCTGAGCCTTGTCTACGGATATTTTTTTGCAAAAATCCCGGAATTAACCTCAGATTCTGTCGGAAAATTCAAATTTCTTTCCGCGGCAAGTTTTTTCTGCCTGATAATTCCATCGGTTTTTGCAGCAAGCGCAAATGTCGTCTGGTGCATTGAATTCGGGCTTCATCCGGAAAACAGCCGTCTAAGATTTTCCAATGCAATGTTCAGCCGCTACAAGGGCGTAATCATAAATTCCCTGATTTTTGTGTTTATTGTAACCTGCGCAGGCGAAATTCTAATGCCGCAGATCTATTCCAGAATTAAAAACATGGAATTCAAGCCGCAGTTAATGCGTGAATACCAGAACTCCGCAAGATATTTTTTTGAAAACAAGAATTACGAAACAGCCTTTAATTTTGCGCAGCTTGCGTACGAAATCGATCCGAAAAACAAGGAAAACCAGAAAATTATTCATCTTACGGAATCATACAACGATAAAAAAGAAGAAATTTCAGAGTCAATAAAAAAACAGATCAACGAAATGACTTTCAAAGGCGAAAATTTTGACATTTATACCAGAAAGCCAGAAATAATTTCAACACCGTACAAGTCATTTGAGCTTATGCAGACGGCAAAAGACTGCATTGCAAAAAAAGACTGGTTCGGCGCTCATTATTATTCCCAGCTCGCAATAAAAACCAGCGACCCAAAAGATATAAACATCACTGAATTAAAGCAAATTTCTGCGGAAGCCTGGAACAGACTGAACCAGGCAAGACAACCGGGAACTTCAGCAGAGCAGAAAATCTTTGCAAAAAAATATGAAGGCTACGTTTCTCTTATAAATGGCGACATCCTGCGCTCATATTACATATTTCACTCGCTTTCGCTTGAATCAAAAAAACTTTCGGCAGACCCTGATATTGTCCGCTACCTTGAAATTTCAGAAAAATTCCTTAAAAGCCAGTATTTTTTCCGGGATGAAACAAAAAATCTTCAGGAATACGAATGCGCGAACAGCGTTTATTTTAAAATTCAGGAAAATGCCTCCGGAAATTCAACCCTTTATTTTATCCACGGAATAACATCGGACAGCACGGCGAAAAATATGATTTTGTATCTGCGCGGACTTGAAATAATTGAGCTAGACGAATCCGGCTCTGTTATTTCCGGATGTCTTGTTCCGTACGCAAAAATGACGGCTCTTCAGACTGAATTCCTTGATGAAGATACAAAAAAATTTCTTGAAATAGACAAAAAAATTACGGCAGTTCCTTATATTCTTCTTAATTCCGTTGACAGGAACTTGCCTGACCAGACAATTACTCCTGAATACAAAATCGGGCTCAAAAAAACACCGCAGGAAAGCTTTAAAATCCTTAAAATGCCGTTCAGCGACTTCGAGCTGATAGAACAGGCTTCCAGCGGCGCGGATTCTATGAATTTGATTTCTCTATTCAATTTTGTAAGCAAAGCTGAAAAATACGGCTATTCCGCGGAATCTTTTGCGCATATCCTTATGAACAGAATGCTGAAGCCTCTTTACCTACTGATTCTTTTTATTGTAATAGCATATCATGCGTGGCACTTCCAGCTTGAAGAAAATTCAGTTTTCAAATTCAAGTGGATTATAATGTTTCCGGTTCTTTGCGCCGCCTATTATTTCCTTTACAAACTTGCGCTCTGCCTTTTTAAATTTATAAATTACGGACTTTTAGGTGTCTCAGGAGTTTCTTTTTCTATTGCGGCCGGCACAATTGTCTATGTTTTAATTTTTGCAATTGTTTCTGTTTTCTTTTTGTCGTGCAGAAATTCATCCGGAAGATAACAATTTTTACGGCGTTCCTGGCGTGAACGCCAGTCGCTATGTCCAGGGTTCGCTGACGCTCATTCTTTCGAACGGCTCCATAGCCTAACGCATTTTTCAAATTTCCCTTTGTAAATTTTCTATAGCTTCTTCGAGCAGTTTTATTGTTTTTGAATGGTCATTTTTCTTGTTGCTTGATTTTCCAGTTACCAAAAATTCTACGGATGTGTTCAAGGCATCTGCTATTGTTACAGCCTGTTCAGCGTTCGGAAGTCTGTCTCTGTTAATCCACGATTGCAATGTATTGTAACTTTCATTGATTTTTTCAGCTAAATCTCTCTGTGTCATGTCCTGAAAATCTAATTTATCTTTAACTCGTAACCAAAAATCCAACATATATAAAAAAATAGCACAAATGTACCATTCATTACTTGATTATTATGCTATCAGTACTTATTATAGAAAGAAGTTAGCACAAATGTGCGAATCTTTACTGCTAAACTATTCGTTTGTTTTAGTCTTACAATCTTGCAGTAAAGATACAAAATTAGGAGGATTTTATGAAAAAAATTATTACTGTTTTCTTTGTTTTTAATCTATTAATTTCAGTATTTGCTGGTGAAATAAAAGATATTATGTCTATTCCGTTTGGTGCATCTCACGATGAAGTAAATACTATAATGATCACAAAGAATTTTACGAAAGCTTCAGATTGTAGAATTTCATTTGATACATATGGAGGAGCATACGACATTGTTCAATATGATTATGGAACTTTTGCCGGCAGAACAAATGTAACTATGTATGTTTATTTTTTTCAAAATAGAATGTATTGTATGGAAGCTTATGGAGGTGGCTCTTGGCAGACTGTATTAGATGCCTATATTTCAAAATATTCTTTAACAAACAAAAAAACTAATTCAAAAGCATATTATGATGAAAAAGATAATTATGTTTTACTTACAACGATGATTTGGGAATCAGGAATTAGAATTGGTAATATGGAAATTAACAATCAATTAGTTGATTATGCAGAAAACTACGAGAAAGAACTTGAAAGAAAAAAACAAGAAGAATTGGAGAGATGCAGAAAAGCTGAGTTGAATACAATAAATGGTGATATTTAGGTTAGGAGCGAACTTTGAAAAGATATACAATAATTTTTCTATTTCTATTCATCCCAACTATAGTTTTTTCTGACCCCATCATAAACGGTTTTGGAATTTTCTATCATCTTCCGTACAAAGATGCACTTTCTCAAATAGAAAAAGACGGTTTTACCATTACTGAAAAAACAGATTATCGTGATACAAATACTGATCGAAAAATTGTTAGAGTTGATTCATTTGAATACGATAACCTTCCTTACAAAAATGGTACATTTTGTTTTGATCGAGATGTAGATGGAAAATATTATTTTTCTCTTTCTGAAGGTGATATAGACACAGATAAAATTGATAATAATTTAGAATATGCTGCAAAATTTTCAGTCTTCTTACAAGAATGTAATAAAAAGTATATTATGAATACAGAACAGTATGATGATGTTCAGCTTATTGGTTATAAAGGAACAAATGGTGGTTATATTCTTTTGGCAGTATCTGACAAACTCCATATTATTTATTCACCGAAAGCTCCTTAAACAAAACCTAACAAAGGTGTAGCCGACAGCGGGTCGAATACGTTGTGTTGTTATATAGACGCCCATAATGTGGTGCTTATTTATATATATCTTTGATTTATGCGCTAAAGGGGGAATAGTGTAATGAAAAATGATAGAGTAAAACATTCTCATATTATACCAGAATTTTATTTAACTTATTTCTCATATAAGGATACTGTCCATCCTGATAACACCAGTTCAACTCTTTTAGCATTTAAAGACAACTTTAATGATTGGAAACAAAAAGGCTTTGGTAAGAAAAGTATTTTCACTTTAAATGGAATTTATGACTTTGATGTAATTCCTGAACAGATTCAAACTGTCGAAAAGTATTTAGGTAGTATTGAGACAGGAATGGGTGTTGTAATAAAACAATTACAAGAACATAAAGAACTGGCAGATGAAAATTACAAATATCTGTCAATGTTTATTGTTTCATTAATGCATAGAACTCCGAAAAATATGAACCAATTTCAAAATACAATTAAAAAGCTTCATGATATGTTTGAGCAATTTGATTCTTCCAAAAATAAAGAATATACAAAAGAATATTTTAGTGGATATGAAGATGCTTCAAAAATTCAAATTATGAAAACACCAGATATTGTAAATGCTTCAAAGTTTTATAAAGATTCTTTTTATTTTCTCTATAACACATCAAATACGCCATTCATAACAAGTGATAATCCTGTTATTATTGAAGATATGCAAAAAAATATAATCGAAGGGATTTTGACCTTTCCTGTTCAGAATAATATTCCAATAAATAGAAAATCAATAATTCTTCCGTTGACACCAAATATTTGTATTTTATATTCCGATTATTTAGATAGAAGAAAAATTGACCAACAAGTCATTACAATTTTTGATGACAATATTATCTTTAAACTAAATATGCTTCAATTTCGTAATTGTGAAAGGTTTGTTGTCTCGAATGTTGATAACTCTCATATTGATTATGCAAGATGTTATGCTGATTGGTGTAATAAAGATTATTCGTAGGAATTGATTTTTTCCACAGAGCAGAATGAATATATGTTAAAAGCAGAGTTTATTGAACATAAGGCTTTTAGTTCTAAAATAAACATTTATGATGTGGATAAATTCAATTTAATTAATGATTACGAATGTCTAAAATCTATAAGGACATATGATAAATCTGAATATATGAAAGTTCAAAATATTAAAATTATTGAAACTAGAAAGGATTATTTTATAGTAGAAAATTTGCTTTGATTATATTAGGGAAAGAATTGAAATGTCAAATATAAAAATCAAAAACATTCCAATAAATCATTTTCGTGGCAATTCAAAAGAAATTACAATCGATACAAATGACAGAAACAATTATTGGTGATAACGGTTGAGATAAAACGACAATAATTTATACAATCGAATTAGCAACAACAGTAATCGAAAGAGCTTTTTAAATTTCTCTATTTCATATAATGATGGTAAAAAAATTGAGATTTCTATTGAAATAACAGAGACCATAATTACAAATTCAACTATAAAATATATTTATGATAAAGAATCTGACAAGACGAGATATGAAAGAAATCTAATCAGGAACAAAAGCCTTTGTTATGCACCTTTTAGTCTAAGACACTCTAATATTGTAACCTTTTAATCCATAAAATCGTAACATGGGTTAAGTGTCTTTATCAATGCAAATAATATCTTAAATATAGAAGATTAAATAAATCTGGATTTTATTTAGAACAAAAATTCATATGGAACAGGTTCAAAATTATCTGACTTTTAAAATTGTACATATATAAAATTATGTAAAATACAGCCAAGTCAATCTTGTTTATTTTTTTATTTGACAAATGTAAATACTTAAGTATATACTACAATTATACAAGGAGGTGCCCCATGTATTCTACAAAAGTATTTACAAGTGGAAACAGCCAGGCTGTAAGAATTCCAAAGGAATATCATATTGATTTCTCTGAAATGTTCATAAAAAAGATTGGAACAACAATCATTCTATATCCTCAGAATCGTCCTTGGGAAAATCTTAAGAAAAGCCTTTCAGAATTTACAGATGATTTTATGTCTGACGGTAGAAATCAACCAAAACTTGAAACTAGGGAAGAGTTCTGATGTATCTATTAGACACAAATATCTGTATCTTTCTGATAAAAAATAAGTTTCCGAATCTCACAAAGAAAATCCTCTCTTCTGACAGTAATGAACTGTTTTTGTCATCAGTTTCAATTGCAGAAATGGAATATGGAGCTTCAAAAAGTCAAAATAGGGAAAAAAATCGTCAGGCATTATTGGATTTCTGTACAGACTTCAATAACATACTTGATTTTACAACAGAAGACACAGAGGCATATGGCTTAATAAGAGCATATCTCGAAAAGGAAGGAAAAATAATTGGTCCTTATGATATGCAGATAGCAGCTCAAGCAATGACAAGAAATCTTACAGTTGTTACAAATAATTATGATGAATTTGTCCGCATTCCTTGGATAAAAGTAGAAGATTGGACAAAGAAATAAAGAAAACCTAACATAATTTTCAAAAATGACTTTTTAAATGTTTTTAAATATGTTAATATTTAAAACATGAAAAGTCCAAAAGAAATCAGCTTCTACACACTTTGCAGCATTGAATAAGCGCAGTCGCTGGCACGTTCGACTTTTCGAACAATGTCGATGTACTGGAGTTCTTCTTTTTACATCGGCACCAGAATCAAGACGTTTGCGGCTGGCTTTTTTAAATTCTTTTTTTGTTTCGTCAATTTGTTGCTCTATTGCTTCGCCGGCAAGTTTTTCGTCTTCAGTAAAGCCGATTGCAAAATAAACGCAGACCTGTTCATAGAAAATGCGAACACGTTCTACGTAATCTTCTATTTCCTTTGCTCGCTGAGATGTAAAAAAACTTTTTCCTGAAATATATTTTCCTAACACAATGGAAGAGTAAGTTGTAAAGAATTTTAATCCTTGATAGTAGCATACCTTAATGTTATAGTATAGACATTGGGAGCATTCCTGCCCTAAGTGGAAAACTTAAACTGGGTACACTCCGCCCCTAACTGGAGAACTTAACGGGCGACTTTTACAGTCGCTTTTTTTGTTGGAGATTTACATGCAAATCGGAACTTTCTCTTTATAAAATCAATGATGAGGGAGATTTTAGTTACAAACTTCTTATGCTTGCAGAATATAACTTTTGCAAAGAAAACCGAGAAAAGATTGAAAAAACAGCAAAGAATCTTTATGAAAAAAAATGCAATTCATCTGAAGAAGACTTCCATGTTGGCAGAATAGTAATTGATTTAAAAAAAGTAGAAGAAGCATGTAGTATTTATAAGAAGTAATTCATTCTTTTATAACTTTCACAGTCTCTTTACCCACACTTAATAGGCATTTCTCAGAAATCTGTCGTTTAAACAACATTACATTCCTCATTGCCCATAGAAAATAGGCACTTGTCGCTTATAATGCAAGTGAGCGTTAGGGCATGGTTCAGTTCAGCGGCGCCCTTCCCAGCGCTAACGCATCAGCATAACATTTATTTCCTCCGCCATTTTCTGAACGCCCAGCTCTGTTCCGCCGTTTTCTATTCCTTTGCAAAGCGCAGAAATAAACGGCCTTGCGGCAAGACATTTTTTCGCACCGAGCGACACCGCAACCTGAATATCGCGTTTTTTTCGGATTCCGCCGTCAACCCAGAGCTCTTCGCAGCAGGATTTTAAGATTTTTGCATTTGCCTGTAAAAATTCCGCGGTAGAACCGGTTTCTGTCTCCACCCTGCCGCCATGATTTGAAACTATAATTATCTCCGGCTTCAGCGCCTTGCAAAGCTCAATATCTTCTTTTGTAAAAACGCCCTTTATTGCAAGCGGAAGTTTTGAATATTTTCTAAATTCGTCCAGCTGCGCGGCAGATTTTTTTTCAAGTTTTGCCTGGTTACGCATTGAAACAATATTGTACGCATCAATATCAATTCCAGCCGCCAGCGCATTTCCTTCAATCCAGTCAATGCGCTCAAAAAGCCGCTCATTTGAATACGGTTTTAAGAAAAAATACGCCTTTATGCCAAGATTCCGCACCGCCGCAAGCCCCAGCTTAAGTTTTTCATCAGGAGCACCGTCGCCAACACAGACAGAAATTCCTTCCTTTTGCGCCGCAGAAAAATAAGGAAAATAAAAATCTTCCTCGGAGTTAAACCCGATGTTCTGAACCGCGCCTGTAACCGGCGCAATTCCAAGATTTTCAGCGGTTACGGAAACATCTTTTTCCAACGGAATCTTATCCCAGCCACCGCAGTTCAAAATAAAATTCCGGCTGCTGTCTACACCGCCCATTCCTGGCATTTGCCCGACACAACCGCGGCCAAGACAAACGCCGCAGAAACGGCAGTTAAATCTGTTTTCAGAAAGAACCGGCACATCAGTCACCAAAACAAATTCCTACAGAACGCCCTGTCGCAATAAGCGGGTCGTCAAGCTGAATATTTTTTACCTTGCCGGCGCAATCTTCAAGCGGGATTCCTACAATCTGATTGTCCTGCATTGCGACAAGCTGGCCAAAGTCACCGCGAGCAAGAAAATCTGCCGCGGCTACGCCGAACTGCGTCGCAAGAACCCTGTCATAAGGGCTTGGCGTTCCGCCGCGCTGCAAATATCCAAGAACAGAAGTCCGGCTTTCAAGTCCGGTTGCATTTTCAAGCTCTTTTGCAACACGGTAGCCAATCGACTGAACCATTTCCGCGCGGGTCTTTTTAAAAGTCTTTTTGTCCATTTTTGCCTCTTCTTTTGAAAGAGCGCCTTCAGCAACCACAACAATTGAAAATTCTTTTCCGGCATCTCGGCGGGCAAGCACATTTTTAGCTACGGAATTTATATCATACGGGATTTCCGGCAAAAGGCAGACATCTCCGCCGCCGGCCAACGCCGAATACAATCCAAGCCAGCCGGCTTTATGCCCCATGACTTCAACAATCATTACGCGGCTGTGCGAATGAGCCGTTGTATGAATGCGGTCAATCGCCTCTGTGGCAACATCAACCGCAGTGTGGAATCCAAATGTCACGTCAGTGCCGACAATATCATTGTCTATAGTCTTTGGAAGTCCGATTACGTTCAAGCCTTCTTTTGCAAGAAGCGAACCTGTCGTGTTCGTTCCGTTTCCGCCAAGAACAACAAGGGCGTCAAGCTTCCATTTTTTATAGTTCTTCTTTATTGCCTCAACCGGCAAAAGTCCAGTCTCAGGATCAGGAACTGGATTTTTAAAAGGCTTTTCGCGGCTTGTTCCCAGCAGAGTTCCGCCGCGCGTCAATATTCCGGAAACGGTTTCTGAAGTAATAGGAAAACCGTCTCCTTGTATAAGTCCACGGTAACCATTTCTGATTCCCACAACTTTCATTCCATAATTAATCATCGCAGAGCGGCAGACTCCACGAATTGCGGCATTCAAACCAGGAGCATCTCCCCCGGAAGTCAAAATTCCAAATGTTTTTACGGCTGATTTATTTTTCATACCAGAATTATAACCTATTTTTTTACAGTTGTAATTGAAAATTTGCATAAAAGCAATATAATATAATAAAGAATAAATAATTCATTAATGCGGAAAGAGATAGAATGACTTTAAGCGAACTCATCAAAACCAGTACAAAATCCTTTTTTTCTGGAACAGAAGAAAATATAATGTATTTTTCAGTGCCGGAAATTTTAGTTGACTATATATACAAATTTTTTCCGGAAAAAGGAACGGTCATCAACCTGGAGGATGATTTCTCGCCTATAAAACCATTCCTGGGAATTCTTTCAAAATTCAAGCCGACAGAACGCGATATTGCGGAAAACGCCTACACTCTTCACAAAAGCACATTCAATTCTTATTTTAAGACCGGTAAAGCCGACCGCCGGATGGACCTTATTGTAACGGAAGAAATTTTTTATGAAAAACTAAGGCTGAAAGACACGATTGTCAGACTCTTTAAAAAATATGTTTCAGGTGTTTTTTGCATCCTGAACGCGCAGCTGCTTCCTGAAAATTCCATTGAAATACTAAAGGAGCTTGCAAAGCAGAAACTTGGCTGTAAACTGATTTTTATTTTCAACTACATAAGCACCGAAGGGAATTCCAGCATAAACGAATTTTATCAGAAAATTTCAAATGAAAAGAATTTCTTTGAGATTAGAAACTTTGACAAATCCTTGAAAATCCCGGAAAAAATAAAAATACGGAAAAAGCCAGGTTATGACAAAATAATTTCTTTTTTAAAAAACTGCCGCTACTTTCTTTCTTACGAGCAGGCTGTCACATTTCTAAAAAGCTTTGAAAAGGAAATAGTTTACTTTAATTTTTCCAAGACACAACTGCGGCATATTCAGCTTGAAGCAGGACTTCTTTTCTTCCGGGCTGGACATTTTGACAGCGCGATTTCTTGCCTGAATTCAATTATAGAAAATCAGAAAAACGATGATATTGAAATAAGCGCGCTGTATTGCCTTTGCCTTTTAAACCATGAACGCTCTTCAAATTCAACGGCATTGAAATACGCGAAATTCATAAAAAAATTACTAATAAAAAATCAGGACAATCCGTTTTTTGCGCTTGCATCAATGATGGATTATATCATCACCCAAAAATCAGACAGAGAAGAATCTGTATCGCGCTACGAATTTACGCTAAGCCTTCTGGAGCAGCAGTGCCTTGTGAACAACTATCTTTACACCCTTATGATTGTTCCTTGGCAGACGTTAAACGACTACGAAACTCCGTACAATATGATGCCAAAAATTGAAAAGGCAATCTCAACGGCAGATTTTCTGGGAAACGAAGCCGCGCTTTCAACCGCGTATTACTGGAAAGGGATTCTGCTTCTTCACAACGGAAAGTCAAAAGATTCCGAAGTCTGGTACCAGAAATGCAATGAGCTGCGCGCAAAAATCGGAGACTTTTACACAATCATGAAAATAAAAAATGGACTTGCGTACAAAAACATTATCGCCGGGAAATTCAAGGAATCATACAACCTTATAAACAGCTTTATCGGCAGAATAACAGAACTGAAAGACAACGCAGAGATAATCCTGACTGTTTCAAATCTTGCAACAGCGCTTTTTTATTCAAGGAACTTTTACGAAGCGTATATTTTTTTCCAGAAAATTCTTCATTTTTTTTATATGTTCGACCTTGAGAATCAGACTGTAAATTCTTTTTTACCTGAATACAACGATATTCTGACGTTCAAGACGCTGCTTGAATTTTCCCTTGGCTACACTACGCGCGCAAAAATAAACTACCAGAACATAATGCACAACGGAAAGCCTGTTACAACAATAAATTCGCCTATCCTTTATCTTATCAAGGCGGAGATGCAGGTTTCTGAAAAAAAATTTAACGAGGCGCTTGAAACAATAGCGGAATGCGAGGGACTTTTTTCAAAATTCAGCTCCGCGCAGGATTTTATGCGCGTTTTTGTTTATTATGAATTTGCAAATGCGCTGAAAAAAGAAGATAATTCAACCGCAGCCAAAGTTTTTTTTGAAAAAGGCTTTAATCTTGCGAAAAAATCAAATTTGACATATTTCACAAGGGAAAAAGATTCGCTTACAATTGACGAATATTTTAACGGCATCGAAAAATTTCCTCCCGTAAACATAAACCTTTATGACATAGACGAAAAAGCCGAAAAAGAAAGACTTATGACCGAAATGCAAAAGCGGCTCAGGGCCTCGCTTTTTCTGAACAAGATAATGATGCTAGGCTCTGACAGCAGTTCCGTAAAAAATTACAGTTCTAAAATCGCAATGGAACTTTTGGATTACGTTTCGGCAAATGCAATTTTTATTGCGGAAAAAACTCATGAAGGCTGGAAAACTCTTGCACATACAGAAAAAAATGCGGATTCAGAGGACATTCAGAAAAAAATTAAAAATCTGAGAAAACCAAAAACCCTGCCACAAAACGGGAACAGCCTGATTTTTATTCCTGAAGAGGCGGTTTTTTACGCAAACATTTCAAAATATGATTTTTACGGAGCGATTGTTATTATTCCAAACAAAGGAAACAAATTTTCCGAGCAGAAAACGAACGTCCTGAACATCGCCATCTCGAACATTCAGGCGCAGCTCATAATGCGTAACCAGAACGAAAATTTGCGCATAATCTCTTCAACAGACCAGCTTTCCAAACTGAAAAACCGCCGTGCGCTGCATGAAAAACTTTCCCTGGAAAGCGAAATGATACGGCGCTATCAGAAAAAAGGCGAAAAATGCTTTCAGATGACAATAAGTTTTATTGACCTGGATAATTTTAAGAATATAAATGACAGTTTCGGGCATGAAGCCGGAGACCTGGTGATTTTAAAATTTGCAAATTTGCTGCGCAAGGTCTACAGAAGCATCGATTTTATAGCGCGCTTTGGCGGAGACGAATTTGTCATACTTTTACCAAACACAAACTGCGAAGAAGCAAAAAATGCGGCGGAACGCTTAAAATCCGAATTGAAAAAAGCAGATTTTTTTATACAAGACATAGAAAGTCTTCTTTCAAAAAATATTAAAATCAATCCCGACCAGAAAATAGGATTCAGCATGGGAATCGCAACTAATTTTAACCAGAAAGACATTTCCGACATAAAAGAAACGCTTTCAAACGCAGACCGAGCCCTCTACAAAGCAAAAGATTCCGGGAAAAACACAATTATTGTTTGGGAAAAATGTAAAATTTTACAGAAAACATCATAAAAAAAGCGAAGTCCGGAACTTTGATTCCGAACCTCGCTTTTCATTTTCACAGCATAAAATAAATCAGCATGAAACTATTTGCTGAGCAGATTATTCATGCTTTTTACGAAATCTGCCGGGTCTTTAAGTTCAACACCGGCAATAAGAAGAGCCTGGTCAAACAGCACTTCCGAAACATCGGCTGCAAGCGCCTCATCAGATGAATCTTTAAGTTTTGCAACAATCGGATGTTCTGCGTTGATTTCAAGAATAGGTTTTAAATCCGGACCGTTCTGACCCATCGCCTTCATCATCTGAACCATCTGCCAGCTTGGGTCGTTCTGGTCAACTACAATGCAGGACGGGTTTTCGCCGCTCAAAGTTTTAGAAAGTCGGACTTCCTTTACTTTGTCGCCCAAGGCCTTCTTGATTTTTTCTGTGACAGGCTTAAATTCCTCTTCCTTCTTCTTAGCCTCTTCCTTGTTGATTCCTAAATCTTCATCGCTTCCGCTTCTGTTTACAGCCTTAAGCTCAAAATCCTTGTACTTTCCATAGCCGCCGATGACAACTTCATCAATATCATCGTCCATTACAAGAACTTCAAAACCTTTATTCACATACGCTTTAAGCAATGGATTTGCACGAAGATTCTTTTCATCGCTTCCGGTAATATAATAAATCGCCTTCTGCTCCGGCTTCATCCGGTTTACATATTCTGCAAAGCTTGTGTAGTTTCCGTCGCCTGTTCCGCTTGCGTCTGTTGACTTAAACCGAACAATTTCCGCAATTTCATCGCGGTTTGCATAATCGCCGTAAAGACCTTCCTTCATCGGTCGGTTGTAATTCTTTACGAATTTATTCCATTTTTCAATTGCTTTCTTTTCTTCGTCCGTACGCTTGCTTTCTTCTGTCTTTTTTGCCTTGTCCGCATCTTCGCCCATCTTTTTGAATTCGCTGAGCAGTTTTTTTACAGAAGAGCTTCTGATAGTTTCAAGAATTCTGTTCTGCTGCAAAATCTCGCGGCTTACATTCAGCGGCAAATCTTCTGAATCAATTACGCCGCGCACAAAACGCAGATAAGCCGGCAAAAGCTCGCGGTCATCATCAGTAATGAAAACTCTCTTTACATAAAGTTTTACACCGCTCTTATAATCAGCCTGATACATATCGAACGGAGCAACCTGAGGAACGTAGAACAATGTTGTATATTCCAAAGTTCCTTCCGCATGAGTATGAACGTAGTGCAACGGCTCCAGTCCGTCGTGGCCTATCGTCTTGTAGAATTCATTGTAATCTTCCGGTTTAAGCTCGCTCTTCGGGCGTTTCCAAAGCGCGCTGGCCGTATTAACCTGATCAACTTTATTTTCTGTTGAAGTAACGTTTCCCTTGTCATCATACTTATTCTGGTCATAATGAAGATAAATCGGGAACGCAATATGGTCTGAATATTTTTTTACCAGCTCTTCAATCTTCCATCTTGAAGCGTAATCCTTGCTGTCATCGTTCAATGCCATAACAATCGCAGAACCGCTGAGCTCCGGATTGTCAAAGCCGTACTTTCTTGCGATTTCGCTTTCCGCGCTAACTTCATCCAAATCATAGGAATTTGTTCCATCGCTTGACCAATGCCAGATTTTTCCGTCTCCCGCCGCTTTGCGCGTGTAAACGTCAATACGCTTGGCAGCCATAAATGCTGAATAAAATCCTACGCCGAACTGGCCAATCAGGTTAGAATCTTTTGACGCTTCGCTGGTTAATTTTGAAAGGAACGCTTTTGTTCCTGAACGCGCGATTGTTCCCAAATTGTTCTGCAAATCTTCATCATTCATTCCGATTCCGGAATCCTGAACAACAAGAACACTGTTTTTTTCGTCAAAAGAAATATCAAGACGCGGTTCAAATTTTATATTTTTGTAAGCCTCATCAGAAACTGTAAGATATTTCAGTTTATCCAAGGCATCGCTTCCGTTGGAAATAATTTCACGAAGAAAAATATCTTTGTTTGAGTACAAAGAATGAATAAGTAACTGTAAAAGCTGATTTACCTCTGTTTGAAATTCATGTTTTGCCATTTTTGAAAAACACCTCTTTGAATTTTAAAAAATCTAGCAGCATAAAATTCGAGTTTATGAAAAAAATAAAAGCGCAGGCAGATTTACAATTTGTGAAGACTTTGGGCGATAAAAACAATTAAAGCGCGCAGCGCCCAAATCAATACAAGCACAGCGCGAGCCCAACCGTCTGGAGCAAATTGGAAACCTGACGAAAGCGGTTTTTCAGAATTCATAAAACTCAACTTTTATGCTATTCGTTACTTTTAAATATAAGAAGAAGAAATACAAAAAGGCAAGTATTAAATTGAATTTAATTTGCCGCGCAAGCCTTTGTTAAAATCCAGATAAGCTCAGGATAATTTTTACGAAGTTCTTCGGGAGACATATTCACCATCGCTTCAAATTCCATGTGAAAAAGCTTGTCCTTTCCAGAAACCGGCATATAATCAACATTGGACTGAGTATAAAAATGTTCAATGCAGCCATACGGAAGCACATAAACACGCGCAGTTTCAAAAGCGGCAAAAATCAGATTGCTTAGATTGAACACCACAGGAATTGTCCGCGCTAAAGGAATCGGAAGAATGTCTTCCAGTTTTTCGCCCAAAAGGATTACGCCCATAAGAACCACAGTCTTAAAAGTATCCAGCCCTTCCGGCTTTTCATATTTTTCGTAAAGCGCCTTCAGTTTTTGCACAAATATATCAATTTCAGGATTTATAGGAAAATCAATCTGAACCACACTTTTTCCGATTTCAACCAGATAACTTTCAAGGCGTGAAACAAGTTTTTCAAGGGTTATTTTTTCAGGAACACCATGCCGCGTAAAAAGCAAGCGGTAAAAAGGCAGCTGCTTTTCATACTGTTTTTCAAGCCATAAATGCGGCCTGGAATCCTCGCAGACCACATCCCGCAATTTTCCGGCAAAAAGCGAATCCATATCTGTAATAATTCTTCCGTCCGTTCCAAGCAGCGAACAGACTGTAAAAAATACGCCGAGCTCATCTTTTCCGCCCACATCAATCACGCTTGTTCCAACAACCCCCGGAAAATTTTCCATGCAGCTCAAAAGAATAGTGAACATCTGCTGGTCTGTGTAGCCTTCAACAAAAATCTGGTTATCGCTAAAGAAAAACTGCTTGTGGTACGTATTGAACCTTGGCAAAAAACGGCGGAGCATCGACTCTGTGTTTTTATCAAGCAAATCAATGCATGTAGGAACGCGGTTCACGTGGCAGACCACAACGCCCAGAATATCCTCCGCGAACCGCAAATCGATAAAATAAGGCGAATGTGTCACCAGAAAAAATATCCGGGAAGAATCATTTTTCGCGGCCTTTCGTATTTCGTTCATAAAAAAAAGCTGAAACTGCGGATGCAGGTGAAGCTCCGGCTCGTCCAAAATAAGAACAGAAGATTTTAATCCGTACAGCGCAATCAGAAGCGTAAGGATTTCTTTTAGGCCGTGGCACTCGCCTTCCTGAAAACCATATTCTATATCCCACGCCTTGTTCACTACAACAGGAACAACAGTTCCGTCCGGATTTTTTTTAAATTTTATGGTTTTTCCAAACATACTGGAAATTACAGTTTCAATTTTTTTGCAAAGCGCTGAATCCGTTTTTAATTTTTCCAAAAGTTCGTTCTGGTTGGAACGTTCCGACCGCAAAAAATCAACTTTATAGCCTTTTTTTTCAAACTGAGACGAAATTTCTTCCGCAAGCAAAGTTTTTCCAGAGCCGTTCGGCCCTACAATCAGATTAACCTGATTCCATTTTGATTTTTTGAACGCGGCTTTTCCCCATAAAAAGGGAATTTTAACCTTTGTTTCAACGGTAACCATATTCTAATCCTTGCGGCGAACTTCAAAACCGATTTTTAGCTTCTTGGCAGCAGTTTCGTTTCTCCGCTTGTATTTTTTATAAAGCATTTCCTGCGCGCGCTTTTTCAAATCATCTTTTTTAGTGGAAATTTCTTTCCACTGTCCGCATTCAGTAAGCTCAAGCGCATTAACCCGGTCTTCAAAATAGATTTCAAGAATATTTTTTACTTCCTTAAAGACTGAACGATCCAAAACCGGGAACATAAGCTCAATTCTTCTGTCAAGATTTCTAGGCATCCAGTCTGCGCTCGAAAGATAAAGCTCCGGGTCGCCGCCGTTCTGAAAATAAAAAATTCTTGAATGCTCCAGATACCTGTCCACAATGGAAACCACCTGGATATTCTCGCTGAGCCCTTTTACTCCGGGAACAAGCATGCAAATTCCGCGCACGTTCAGCAAAACCCTTACGCCAGCCTGACTTGCCCTGTAAAGAGCGCTGATGATTTCTTCGTGCGTAAGGCTGTTCATCTTCGCCATAATAAGTCCAGGATGCTCAGAATCGCTTCTGTCTATTTCGCGCTGAATCATGGAAAGCAATTTTGACTTCAAAGTTACCGGAGCCATTGCAAGCTGGTTCATATTCTGCAAAGTTGAATAGCCTGTAACAAGGTTAAAGAACAGCGTGGCGTCGTTTACAATTTCGTAATTTGCCGTAAACAGCGACAAATCCGAATAAATTTTCGCGGTCTTCGGGTTGTAGTTTCCGGTCGCAAGGTGCGCATACCTTCGGATTGTATCGTTTTCGCGGCGCATAACCATGATTATTTTCGCATGAACTTTCAGGTTCACAAGACCGTAAATTACGGTAACGCCGGCATTTTCAAGCTCCTTTGCCCAGCCGATATTCCTTTCTTCGTCAAAACGGGCCTTAAGCTCAACAAGAACCACAACCTGTTTTCCTTTGCGGGCCGCTCTTTCAAGCGCGCTTATAATAGGAGAATCCTTTCCGGTTCTGTAGAGCGTCATTTTTATCGCCTGAACATTCGGGTCATCAGCCGCATCTGAAATAAATTTTACGACCGGTTCATAAGATTCATAAGGAACGTGAAGAAGAACGTCGTGCTGCTTTATAATATCCCAGTAAGGCTCATCCTGCGGCAACTCGGCCGGGTAAAAATGCTGCCATTCCGGAAAGCACAATTTTTCCGCGCCTTCAACATCGCGCAGGCTTCCAAGGACATTCGGATCAATAATTCCGTCCACGCAATAAACATCGTCATCTGAAAGCTCCAGCTTTTCCATAAGGAATTTAAGGATTTTTTCGCTTGTACTGTTGCACGTAATTTCAACAGGAAAAGACGACTGGCGTTTTACAAGAACTTTTTCCATCTCGTGAATAAAGTTTCTGCCGGAATCTTCGTCCACTGCAAAATCCGCATCGCGGGCAACCTTAAAAATCATCGTTTCTTCAACATTAAAGCCCGGAAAAAGATGCGTTCCATATTGAGTAATTATTTCTTCCGCAAGCGCAAACTGCTTTTCATGGCTTTCGCTCGGAAGCCACACAACCTGCTGAATTCCTGCCGGAATCTGAACCAGCGCAATGCGGGGAGCATTTTCATCGCCCTTAAAATTTGAGTCGGTTTTTCTTATTCCGGAAATAGGCTTAAGCAGAAAAGCCGCATATTTCGCAAGATTTCCTATGTGCGGAAAAACCTCCGTGTCAGTTCTTAAAGGAGTTAAAAGAGGATAGACATCATTTTTAAAAAAACTCAGGGCGTATTCATTTTGAACCGCTGAAAAATCTTCCGGATTCACATACATTATATGCTTTTTTGAAAGCCCCGGAAGAATATCGTTTTTTAGACAGTCGTGCTGTTCCCGGACAATCTGGTGCGCGCGGGAAGAAATCTGGTGAAGCACAAGCTTCGGTGTCAGCCCGGAAATATCAACAAAATCAGGATTTGTAAACAGCTGACGCTTTACGCTTGCAACGCGAACCATAAAAAATTCATCAAAATTGCTGGAAACTATAGAAAGAAACTGAAGTCTTTCCAGCAAAGGAAGTTCTGTCCGCAGAGCCTGATGAAGAACCCTGCCGTTAAATTCAATCCAGGAAAGCTCCCGGTTAAAAAATCTTAGTTCCATAATCATTCCTCCTCGTTTACAGCAAAACAACCTTGTATCCAAAAACGGACTCAAACAAATCGCCTTTTTCTTCAAGCGCAATCCTTTCCAGGGAAAGATTCTGGCTTCCTTTTGCTTTTATAATCAAAGAATCTTTTTTAAGATGCACGGATATATCCTTCAAAGAATATCCATGGCTTCGGTCAAGCGCATCAGCAATACGCAAGATTGCCGTTAATTTTAGAATTGTCATGCGGTCGCTTCTGGCAAAAACAGGAAACTGCTCGTTGTCCTGCGGCATCTGCCTTCCGCGGTGATAGCGCGCAATAAGGCTTACTATAAGATTTTCTGTTCTTGTAAGACCAAAAATTTCCGAATGGCGGATGATATACTCGCTGTGAAGATTATGGTCGTCCATTCGTATAAAAATTCCAATATCGTGAAGTATTGAAGCAACTTCCAGAAGAATTACAGAACGCTCTTCCAGAGAAATTTCTTTTTCAAGGCAGCGGTAAATTTTTATAGCATTCTCGCGGACCCTTTCCGCATGCCCCTGGTCTCCGTGGTATTTACGCAAAAGAGAAACCGCGGACGCCGTTATCTGCTGGTGAAATTCTTCCTGAAGCTCATCGCCCGCCGTGTCTGTATGACTTATAATAACGCCTTCGCGGATGTTCGTTTCCGGAACAATAATTTTTTTGCAGTCCGTATGATGCACGAACATCTTGTAAATCAAAAGGCTTACACAAAGCGTCTGCGCGTCATTGTAGGAAATTTTAAAGCGCGCTACACACTCGTCAATTGAATATTCCTGAATCTCATCAACAAAACGGTCAAAATCATCGCGCTCAATCGACCACAAAAAAGTTGAAACCGGCTTTCCGGCATTTATGGCGGCAAGGGTCGCATCCGAGCCAACCGCAAGAAACTGTTTTGCGTCCGACAGATTAAGCTCGCTTTCCAAAAGGCTTTTTGCGTTCAAGGCATACTCTTCAATATAACGCTGAACGTCATCATGGGAAGCCGCAGCCTGGCCACGCGTTTTTAGCTCAAGCCGCGTAGTTCCAAGCCTAAGGCTGTGCGCACCGGCAATCTTTCCCTTTTTCATCAGCATTATTTCCGTAGAACTTCCGCCGACTTCAAGAATCACCGAATTTTCAGAGCGTACTTTCGCCGCCTCTTCCTTTAGGCATTCCGTAACCGCAAGGTACATCAGCCTGTTTTCTTCAATTCCGTCAATAACCTTTACGCGAAATCCGGTCGCCAGAAGTATTTTATCCATTACAGGGTCTTTGTTCTTTGCCTCGCGGAATGCAGATGTCGCAATAACAGTTGTTTCCGCAGGAGCTATAGACCACGCGACAAGCTGCTCCTTAAAGCGCTGCAAAATATGAAGAATCTGCGTCTGAGTTTCCCTGGAAATCGAGCCGGACGTAAAGACATCCCGTCCAAGGGAAACTGGCATTTCCGAACGGTCAAGAATATTTCTTTTTCTTTCCTGCGTAAATTCAGCAACCAACAGGCGCACACCCGTTGAGCCGATTTCAATAACTGCTTCTGGTGTTGCCATATCGACTCCCGAAATGAGGAATAAAAAGAAAACCGCATTTTTTATGAACAGCGGTCTTCATTCCTGTACAATATCAAATTTCAGCAAAACAAAGGCTGAAAAAACTTAAATTTTACAAAAATTTAAAGTTTATCAATAAGCATTGAACATTTACCCGAAGGAATCGGCAAAGTCTTTTTCTTCTGGTCAAGAATGTTTATCGTGAAATAGTAAAGCTTTTCGCTTTCCATCTGTATTTCCCAGCCGCGTGGACTTTTATTACTTAATATAGTAATAAGGTTTCTCTTTAAAGAAAGATTTTCAATTCCCATAATCTCAAGGTTAGGAATAATCCAGTCTACGGTTTTTCGCGGAAGGCTTATTGAAAGCCCGATGACATTTTCAATCATAAGAGCAATTGTAGAAAGCCCTGTTCCTATCATGTAATGAGTTCTTGGAAACCAGTCCGAACCTTCAAGCTCCGCCTTTTGAGAGCTCAACGGCTTGTAGGCCTCATAAAAATCGCCCTTCTGATTTTCATCTGCCGGCATAAGACCATCAAGAACATAATAAAGATGACGGATGGAACATTCGCGCGCAAGCTCATAGCGCTGATATTTTTCCAAACCTTTGATAACCATAAAATTGAACATAGGGAATACGCTTCCGCAATAGCCCTGTCCGGATTCCTTAAAATAAAAGCTGTCCGCAGAAAGAGAAGGGAACGGATGCTCAAGTCCGAATGTCGCAGGATTGCTAAAATGAGCTATAAGCTCCTCAGACTTGTCTGCGCTTGGAATTTCCGCCAGAAGCGGCCAGAAACCGGCGATTGTCTTTTCCTGGAGCTTGTTGCAATCCTTGTCCAAATCCATATAGAATCCGGCAGAAGAATCCCACATCATTGAATTGATTCGTGTTTTTATAGAAAAATAGTTTCTTCTGTACTGAAAGCTTAAATCCTTGTCATTAAGAATGTCGCCCAAGACTGACATGTGAGCGCAGTTTATGGCAACCGCCGCGTTAAAATCAATCGGATAAAAAACATTTTCGCGCGGAGAATTGAACATTGTGCTTGCCGTAGCCGGAACAGCATAAAGTCCGTTTTCCTGCTTAAAGTTTTCATCAACCCATGCCATGTATTTCTGCAGAACAGGCATAACCTCTTTTATTCGCTTTTTATTTGCGGATTTATGGTAAAGATTAAATTCCGCCCATGCAAACAAAGGAAGCCCCACGCCCTGCGGATTTGACTCATCCAGCATAGGTTTTCCGGTCTTTGCATCATAGCGCCAGCGGATTGCGCCGTCTTCTTCCTGTTTTGAATAAAAATAATCAATATTTTTGTTCGCATCATAGTTCCTGTTTGAATATACAAGAAAAAATGATGAAAAAATACTTTCAAGCTGGTCTATAACGAGTTTTTCGCCACGCGGATAAATAAAATAACCGTCAGAAGACTTTTCCCCGCTCTTTGGATCAATCCAGTAATCGGAAAGCATTGTCCAAGTCTTATTGTAAATGTCTACAAAATCCTGATCATAAAAGTGGATTTTTGGAAAATCATGTTTGTTCATTTGGTTAGAGTATATCACAAGTTTTTATAAAACGGTATAATTTTCTATTATTTTAGGAGATTTTCGCGTGTATCAGTCATTTGTGTACGTTGAAACAAGAATTCAGCTCGCCTCTGTAGATTCAGTATTTTTAACAGATAAATCATCCGGAAAAATTTCCATAGAGCCTTCTGTCCTGCAGAGCGTCTATACGCTCGCAAAAGCGCTGGGCTGCCAGATTTCAATAATCTCTGACATTGAAAAAATACTTACACCAATCCCGGAAATTCCCGGCGGAAAAACCATCAACGGCTATTCAATAAAAATTGCGGAAAAAGGAACAATGAACCTTATGTTCCACAGCCACAAAAAGACAATTAAAATTGAAGAAGTACGAATTGAAGAAGACTTGGGAAGACTTACACACGCAAACGGAAAAACAAGGATGGACTTTTCTTTTGCCGGAAATCCAAGCATCCGCATAAAAACAGAGCCTTCATTTGAACTTGGCGAGGAAGTGCACATTTTTCTGGAAGAATTGCGGAGGCTTACCCAATACCTGAACATAGAAAACACAGAACAAAAGGATTCCTATATACGATGCAACGCATACGTGGCGCTTTCAAAATATCCGCAGCTTCCTGACTACTACGTTAAGCTTCGCAATTTAAATTCTTTTAACTTTGCAAGAAAAGCCGTCAACCACGAGCTTACAAGACAGGAAAACATGATTTCCGCCGGGGAAAAAATCAACAGCGAGAGCAGGCTCTGGAACGAGGCAAAATCCTGCACGGAATTTTACAAAAAAAGAACACTGTCCAAAACAAGATTCAAGCACCTTTCGCCGCCACAGACAATAAACCTTGAAAGCGCGGAAGAAAAACTTTCCGCAGAAATAACAATTGAACTTCCTGAAGCAAGACGCCAGCGTTTTAAGCGGCAGTACGGAGTTTCCCGCCTTCGTTCAGAATTTTTGTGCGACACAAAGGAAAAAGCCGACTTTTTTGAATCAGTCGCCGCGCTAGGAGCGAATCCAACAAACACAGCGCACTGGATGGCCAGCGAGCTCGCGCGCCTTTTGAACAAAACAAACATCACTCTTTCAAAATCAAAGATAACGCCGGCGCATTTTGCGTGGATTATAAAAAAACTTGACTCAAATGAAATCCATAGTTTTACCGCAAAAAAACTTCTCCGCCTGACCTTTGAAAACGGACATTCGCCGGACAAGCTGATGAAATCGCTGAACATAACGGAACTTGCGAACGAAAAAGACTTGCTTCCGTTTGTACAGAAAGCAATAAGAGAAAATCCGGAGCAGTGCAGGATTCTTCAGAACGGCCAGATGCAGCCCCTTGAATTTCTTACAGGCCTTGTAATGAAGGAAACAGAAGGACGCGCTGTTCCGCAGGTTGTAAAATCACTTATAAAAGATGAGCTTAATATAAGCGTAATTTATATGATTACAACCGGCGGCGCAATTTCCGCAGTCCGCAACAAAGACGGAACTATCTCGGCAGGAGACTCAACCGTCCTTAAAACAATCGCGGAGCAAATAGCCCCGGACACTCCGCTCCAGGTAATTTCAGCAGGGCAATACCTCAGCGAAGAGCTTGAGCCTTCCGACTGGGCAGAACTGATTGCAGAAATCAACGCCCGCATAAGCGCAGGAACAGCAAGTGGAATAGTTGTAACGCAAGGCACATATACTTTAAGCTACACCGCGGCGCTTTTGTACTGGCTTTTTTCTGACTCAGAAGTTCCAATCGTAATAACGGCGTCCTCGTCGCTGCCGCTTGAAAGCACCGAAGCAGAAGTAAATTTAAGGCTTGCAATAGAAACCGCGTCCAAAGAAAAGAGCGGCGTTTTTGTCGTTTACGGCGGAAAAGTCCTTTCCCCTCTGAACCTGCATTTTGAACAGCCGGGAATTTTTTCCAACTGGAACCTGACTTCGCAAAAATTCCGGGAAAGCGGCCCTGTCGCAACGCAGTTCAGCGGAATCTCCGACCTTGACAAGGACGTAGTTTCCCGGCTTCTTGCTGAAGCCAGCCGGAAAATGTTTATGTGCAGGCTTTACCCCGGCTTCAGAAGCGAAATTTACAACAAGATGCTAAAATATTCTTCCGTCCACTCTATCTTTATCGAAATGTACGGAATCGGCTCCGGAAACATGACCGACAGCGATTATTCGCTTAAACCCATGCTTTTAACCGGAAACCGCCGGGGAATGCGCTTTTACTGCACATCCCAGCAAAAAATAAACCTTGATTTTTCCCAGTATATAACCGCCCACGGAGTCTGGCGTGAAGGCGCAGTTCCAATGGGCTACCTTACCACAGAATCTGCGGTCGCCCTGTACTTCGCCTGCTCACTTTGCGCCGACAGCGACGCGGAGCTTGACGAAATGATGGAAAACTACGCCGCGCTTTACTCAAATTAAATCTATTCAGTATCCTGCGTTTCTTCCGGCTTTGCAGCCATTTCGCCTGCGTGCGGATAAACCAGCCGAATCTGTTCAATCTGGCTCTTGTGCCTTGATTTTAAGAGAAGCGAATTTGAATCATTCTGATAAACGTATCCGGAAGAATTGTAAGTTTCAAACCTTGCGTCCGTGCGGAACGCCAAATCATAGATGTAGATTGTCTGGAAGTGCTCAATTCCGGTTATAATCACATAATGCGTGTACGAAAGCGGGAAATCGACATTCAGGACAATTGACCCCTGGTTGTCGTTTTCATAAGAAATATTTTTTGCGCAAGTCCATGCCCACACAGCCCTGCCGTTGTTAAATGTAAGAATTTCAAAGTGAGGATAGAAATAATTGTCGTGAACTACAATCGGATACAGCTCGCCAAGAGTCTTTAAATCAAAAGAAGAGCTTTCCTTTAGATATGAACTTACAATAAGCCGGCCGCCTGCGACCAAAGAAGAATCCTTTACTGTTTCACCATAGCGGAGGATTGCGTCGCCCGCCTGAACCGCCTGAACAACAGAAAGGAATATTCCGTTTTCAGAAATCGTAATAAAATTTTCATCAACAGCGCATGAAGAAGAAATTTTTTCAACTGATTTTGCCGCCGCCGGAGCAAGAATATTCGCAAGCTCCTGATTTTTGTCGCAAAGGTCGTTATAAACGGCCAAAATTCCGATTGCCTGCAGAAGAGGCTTTTCCGAAATCTCTGCCACGGATGCCGCCGCAAGAAGTTTTTTTACAGAACCGGCGCCTGGATGCATGCACATATAATCAGCAATAAAGCGCACGTTAAAAATATCAAGGCCGGAAGATTCTGCCGCACGCGCAATCATTTCTCCGTAATTCTTAAGCTGCGCCTGCAACGGTTCGTTTACGCGCGCCAAAGTGTCAAAATACGGAGCAGAAAGGAACGTACGCAATGCGTTCCTCTTGAAATTCTGAGGAACAGAATCCAGCGCCTCGTTGTACCGTCCTTTTTCCGCCATCGCCGCGACAAAGGAAACCGCCTCCTGCTCCGCCACAGTCTGGGAATCCGAAGGAATCTGCGCAAAAGAATTTATAAGGTTCTGCTTAAGGTTTTCAACATTATTTCTGTACGCTGCCTCGGACGCACCGTCAAACGCGACCGTATCCTCAAAAGTAAACGAATGCGTTCTGTTAAAATAAGAATAAGAGGCGACTTTTTCAGTTTTTGCAAGAACAACATAATCACGATGGATGGAAGGCGCGTTCAGTTCCCAGGAATTCTTTTTGGTCTCAACCTGAATCTGCGAGTCAGTCCGCAAGAGAACGGAAGTTCCAACCGCAAAATTATAAGGAACAAAAACGCGGGAAACTTCCGGCGGCAAAGTTCCTTCAACAGAAAGGTAAGCTTTCGCCGTATCGTCGCTTACGGAAAAACGGAGCGCAATGCCGTTTGAAAAAGAAAGCTCGCAGGAAAGCGGAGAAACTTTTTTCCACGTTTTCAGCACAATCGGCCTGTCCGCGCCGTTAATCATAGCGCGCACCGGATTATCTTCTGTTCCGCTGAAATTCAGTCCGTTAAATTTCACAGAGAATTTATTTTTTAACAAAATACTGTTATCATCTTGAGCAGATTCTAAGAGAGTAATATGGAGATTTCCTAATTTTTCTGAAATAATAGAATCATTCTTAAACTGAAGAATGAAAATTCCGATGATTAAAACAGCATAAACTACTAAAAGCGTAAAAGCCTTTCTTAAAAATTGTGCAAACATTTTACTAAGTTTAACTAAAGGACAGATGAATTTCAACAACCATTTTATGTCCTTTTCTGGAGAACCAAATGAAATTTAAAGTATTTGTCATTTCACTTTCGATTTTTCTTTCCATGAACATCTGTTTATGGTCAATCAGCGCAGAAACAATAAATTTTGCGGAAGAACTGCAGAAACGCCTTATGGGCGGCGACATAGACGGCGCAATTTCGCTCTACAAGGACATTCCCGACAACCTGAAAGACGATGTGGACCTGAAAATTCTGGAAGCGTCCCTGCTGCTTTCCGTAAACAGGCTTACAGAGGCTAAAACAATCGTAAACGAACTTAAAAAATCCGGCCACAACACAGTTGAAGTAATGGAAGTTGATGCGGAAATAGCAAATGCGTCTGGAAAACTTGCGGACATTCAGAACGCGACAAACGCGCTTTTAAAAGCCGACCCAACAAATGTAACCGCAAACCTTATCCTTGCAAACCGCTGGGCGTTAAAAAAGAAGTATAAACTGGCATGCGATTACTACAGAAAAGTCATTCAAAAAGAAAGCGACAACGAAGACGGACTTTTTGGCTACGGACAGATGAATTATTATCTTGGCAACCTAAAAGAATCAAGAAAATCATTTGAAAAACTTGCGGAAATAGCTCCTGAAAACTCAATCGTGTTTCAGTATATGGGAAAACTTGCCGCCGAGGAAGAGAATTACAAAATCGCAATTGAAAAAATACAGAAAGCAATCGATTTAAACCCGGAAAATTCTGATTACTACATTGACTTGGGAAATTATTACAGAAACCTTGGCCGTTATGCCGATGCGGAAAAAGCGTGGACAAAATCAATAAATCTTGCGCCGGACTATTTTCTTGGCTATACATACCGCGCAGGTCTTTACGACGAGCAGAACAAAATTGAGGAAGCCCTTGCGGACTACAAAATGGTTGTAAAGACAAACCCGAAATATTATTTCGCATTTGAGGAAATAGGAATCCTTGAATTCCACATGGAAAACTGGGAAGAAGCGCGGAAATATTTTTCAAAAGCGAACGAAATCAGCGAGTCCTACGCATACAAGCTGATGATTCTTGCGACATACATAAAGCAGGGAAAAACTTTTGAAATGAAGCAACTTTCTGAAAAATACATGAAACCGCTGGACAGAAATTCCCTTGAATACAAGATGATTCGCCTTTACCATGACCAGGGACCGATGAATGCCGAAAACGCAATTGCAAAAGACATTGAAAAAGAGACAAACAAGAACAAAAAAGGAAAAATGAAATATTATCTTGCGCTTTACTACGATATGAAGGGTTCAAAATCTGTAGCCGCGGAATATTACAATCAGATAACAAAACTTCAGACGCCAATGTTCTTTGAATACAGGCTTGCGGAATGGGCGCTCCCGGCAGATTTGAAAAAATAAGGAAACAGATATGAATCAGACACAAAAAGTTTTGGAATTTAATGGAAAAAAAATCACTTTGATTGGAACTGCGCATATTTCGGCGGAAAGCATCGCTGAAGTTACCGAATACATAAAAAACAACAAGCCTGACTGTGTTGCGATTGAACTTGACGAAAAACGCTGCGAATCAATAAAAAATCCCGAAAACTGGCAGAAACTCGACATAATCAAAGTTCTGAAGCAAAAGGAAGGATTTCTTCTGCTTGCGAATCTGGTTCTTGGCTCATTCCAGAAACGGATGGGAAAAAACACCGGCGTAAAACCCGGCGACGAGATGCTTGCCGCGATGAGAACCGCCGAAGAGCTTGGGATTCCTACAAAGATGGCAGACCGCCCGATTCAAACGACCCTGAAGCGCGCGTGGGCAAAAAGCTCGTCCATGGGAAAAATCAAGCTGCTTTCCGCGCTTATTGCCAGCGGCTTCAGCAAGGAGCAAATTTCGGAAACAGAAATCGAAGATTTAAAAAAATCGTCCGAAATGGATTCCATGATGAAGGAGCTTTCAGAATATCTTCCTGTAGTAAAAGAAGTTCTTATTGATGAGCGCGACAAATTCCTTGCCTCCAATATCTGGGAAGCGGACGGAAACAATGTAGTGGCAGTCATAGGCGCGGGACATCTTAACGGCGTCGCCGGGCACATTGAAAACATCGCAAAGAACAACGAATCCACCGACACTTCGGAAATAAATTCTATTCCGGAAAAAAAACTTGGTTCAAAAATCGCGATGTGGATTATTCCTGCGCTGATTATCGCGCTTATTGCCGCAGGTTTTGTAATCGGCGGAAAGCAGGCCGGCTCAAAAATGGCGTTAGGCTGGTTTATCTGGAACGGTTCCCTTGCGGCTATCGGAGCATTGCTTGCGGCGGCGCATCCGGCGGCAATCTTAGTTTCATTCATAGGCGCACCGATAACATCTCTCTGCCCTTTTATAGGAATTGGAATACTCTCTGGAATAGTTCAGGCGTTTTTTTGCAAGCCGCAGGTAAAAGACCTGGAAAACCTTGCAGACGATGCGGGAAGCCTAAAAGGATTCTACCGCAACAAAATCCTTCGGGTGCTTCTGGTTTTTATACTTTCTTCAATCGGAAGCTCAATCGGAACATTCGTTGCCGGAGCAGACATAATCGCGACATTTTCAAGGCTGCTGGGAAAAAACTAGCATTGATTCCCCTCGCTTGGATTACACACACCGCCCCTCTCCGGGGCGAAATATAAGATTTTTGACAGGAACAGGGACAGAAACCATACCCGCAGGCGAATGAACGTTTTTTTACGAATTTACCATTGAAACATCAAGACGGTTAAACGGAATGTTTATACCTTTTTCGTCAAAAACCTTTTTAATCGCAATATAGACTTCATTCTTCATTTTTACCAGATCCGAAGTGTTAAACCATACAGCAAGGACAATGTTAATTCCGCTTTCGCCGAAACCATTGTACCAAACGGCAGGCGCAGGATCCTTTAGAACCGAAGCACAAAGCGCAGGAACAGAAGAAAGAGCGTCCAGCACGGCTGTCATATCGGAAGAATAGTCGACAGAAAGTTCAAACGAAAAACGGCGGATTGAAAAAAAACTGTTGTTCTGAAAGTTAGAATTTATTATTGAGCTGTTAGGAATTCTTATCATCTGGTTGTTCACTGTATGAATCTTCACTGAAAGAAGCCCAACAGAATCAACCGTTCCGGAAACTCCGCCGACTTCAATAAAATCACCGACTTTCATGGTTTTTTCACCAAGAACAAAAAGACCGCTGATTAAGTTGCTTACAGAAGTCTGGGCCGCAAAACCGACCGCAATTCCGGCAATTCCCGCCGCGCCCCAGATTGCGCCAAGTTTTACACCGAAAAGGCTCAGAATATACATAACCACAAGCGCATAGAAAATATACGAAATAACTTTTGAAATTACCAGATTTGTCTGCGGCTGTATTTTTCCGGCGGAAACCTTTTTTATAAAATGCTTTATAAGCTTAAACACAATCCACATAAAAAGAATCATGAACAGCGCGCCTATAAGCCTGAAAACATTTGTCAAAGTTAAAAGATTTTTTACAAAATCCATGAATTTGCTGGAAAACTGACCGACAGTTTCATTCGCGGCAAACGCAGCCGCCTCGCCTACCTCATGAAGAATATCCGATTGCCCTTCCATATTGCCTGACCACCTTAAAAAGAATTTATTCTAAAAATTATGCCTGCAAATATCATTTATAATACATTCAGAACACTTAGCGTTCTTTGCCGTACAGACATACCTTCCGTGAAGAATAAGCCAATGGTGCGCATGCCGCATATATCTGTCAGGAATGCGCTCAACCAGGCTTTTTTCAACAGCCTCCGGAGTATTTCCTTCCGCAAGCCCGATTTTCGGACAAATGCGCAAAAGATGAGTATCAACAGGCATTGTGTGCTTTCCAAAAACAACATTCAGAACAACATTTGCGGTTTTTCTGCCAACGCCCGGCAAACTCATCAGGGCTTCGCGCGAATCCGGCACAACGCCGCCAAAGTCTTCCAGAAGTTTTTTACTTAGTCCAAGAATATTTCTGCTTTTCGCATTGCTAAGTCCAATAGACCTGATAAAAGAAACAATCTGCTCCTTGCTCAAGGCGCACATCTTTTCAGGAGTATCCGCGGCCTTAAAAAGAGATTCTGTAACCCTGTTCACGCTTTTGTCGGTTGTCTGAGCCGAAAGCACAACGGCAACAAGAAGCGTGTACGGCGAATAATAATTCAACTCCGGCTTTGGCTCAGGATTTTCAGCCTTGAAACGTTCAAAAACAGAAATTATCTCTGACTCAGAAAGAAGCATTTTTTCTATAAGCTATTTTACAGCGGCCTTCAGAGCGTCAATCTTATCAGTTTTTTCCCAAGTAAATTCGCTTCTGCCAAAATGACCATAGCTTGCAGTCGTCTTATAGACAGGACGGCGCAAATCCAAAGCGCTGCATATTCCTGCAGGCGTACAGTCAAAAACAGTTTTTACAGCCGCCTCAATCTTGTCTACAGAAACTTTTTCAGTTCCAAAAGTCTCCACAAGGATTGAAACAGGAAAAGGAACGCCTATCGCGTATGCAAGCTGAACTTCCGCCTTGTCAGCAAGTTCCGCCGCCACAATATTTTTTGCAATGTAACGGGCCATATAAGCCGCAGAACGGTCTACCTTGGAAGGGTCTTTACCGCTGAACGCGCCTCCGCCATGACGCCCCATTCCGCCGTATGTATCCACAATTATCTTTCGTCCGGTAAGACCAGCATCTCCGTCAGGACCGCCTGTAACAAACCTTCCGGTCGGATTGATGTGATACTTTGTCTTTTCGTCAAGAAGTCCTGTCGGCTCAAGAACCGGCTTTATAATCTCATTTATAATTGTCCGCTCAATTTCTTCATGCGAAATTTCCGGATTATGCTGATGAGAAACAACAACCGTGTCAATTCTTGCAGGTTTTCCAGCTTTATATTCAACTGTAACCTGGCTTTTTGCATCCGGACGAAGCCATTTTATTTTTCCAGATTTTCGTAACGCGGAAGCCGCCAGCAGAATCTTATGTGCAAACATAATAGGCGCAGGCATAAGCTCCGGAGTTTCATTGCAGGCGTAGCCAAACATCATTCCCTGGTCGCCGGCGCCCTGCTGACCTTCATATTCAGCAAGACCAGCCCCAACAACACCCTGATTTATGTCCGCAGACTGGGCATGAAGCCTGTTCTCAAACTTAAATTTTCTGGCGTCCAGACCAAAATCCTTGTTCACGTAACCGATTTCCGCCGCTACAGAACGCGCAATCTTTTCAGCATTTTTCTTTATGAATTTGATATTTTCCTTTGCGTTTTTTGTAAAAGAAATCTCGCCGCCAACAAGAATAAAATTCGTCGTTGCAAAAGTCTCGCAGGCAACGTGGGCATCTGGATCAAGCTCAAGGCAGGCATCCAGAATCGCATCCGAAATCTGATCGCAAAGTTTATCAGGATGACCTTCGCTGACCGATTCAGAAGTAAAAAGATAATGTGATTGTCTAGAAGAAAAAAGTCCCATAAGACTCTCCTTTTTAGCAAAATTTTCCAGGCAAAAAGCCTAATCCGCTTGCAATTTGGATAAATCAACGGATGGATTTATAACGGTTAAAACATAATGCAAAAACAAAAAACCTGCAAGTAGAGGGAAAAATGAAAGAAAAATACTTTCCCTCGGATGAACCTTTCAGTTTATGTATAACGACATCTGCACAAAACATAAGTTTTTCATTACTATAAAGATATGTCTAAAATCGTTTGTATTTGCCTTAGCGCGACAATTCAAAAAACAATACAGTTTAAAACATTAAACCTGGAAAACGTAAACCGTTCGGAAAATTACATAAAGGACGCCTCCGGCAAAGCCGTAAATTCCGCAAGGGTATTAAACCAGCTTGAACCGCAGACTTCTTCCGTGGTCTGTCCGCTCGGAATAAAAAACGCAAACGACTTCCTTGAACTGGCAGAAAAAGATTCTATAAATATTACGGCAGTAAAAATTCCCGGATTTACACGCGAATGCTGGACGCTGATAGACAGAAGCAGGCATACAACAACAGAGCTTGTGGTTTCAGAGCCCAAATTTAATGAAGACTATTCCGCCGCAGAAGAAGAACTGCTTTTTGAAGCCCGGAAAGAAATAGAAAAATCCGAAGCCGTAATCCTTGCCGGAAGCCGCCCGGAATTCTGGACGGAAGAAATCTGCGCCCTTATCGCAAAAATCACAAAAAGCGCCGGAAAAATATTATTAGCCGACTTCTGCGGAAAAGACTTGGCAAACACGATTGAAATTTGCGTTCCCGACATAATAAAAATCAACGAGGAGGAATTCTTCAAAACATTCGGATATTCCCCTTTTACACCGGAAAAAGCTTTAAAGGAACTAATCAAGGCAAAAAGCAGCGAACTTCAGAATATCTTAATAGTAACCCGCGGAACAAAATCAACGCTCGCCGCTCAAAAAGGAACTTTTGTGGAATTTCCCGCGGAAAAAATAATTCCTGTAAACACAACAGCCTGCGGCGACTCGTTCAATGCCGGATTTATTTACGAATACCTTAAAACGAACGATTTCCAGTCTGCGCTGGCAAAAGGAACCTGGTGCGCCGCCCGCAATGCGGAAAACATTCGCCCCGGCTCAATAATCTAAAACAGCAGAACTGACAATATTCCGCAAACCCAGTATAAATCCGGTTTCTTCCCTGCATTTTTTTACAAAAAAAAAGATTTACAATCCAAAAGAATTGCAAATCTTTAACATGGGCCATCTAAGACTTGAACTTAGGACCAAAGGATTATGAGTCCTCTGCTCTAACCACTGAGCTAATGGCCCATTAGGTAGGAACTAATATACCATAAAACTGATTTTTTGGTCAATACAGCATAAAAAAAGGAGCATGGCGGAAAAGCACCACGCTCCTTTCTATCTACAGAACAATAAATCTATTCAAACTTCGAATACAACTTACTGCATTACCTATGAACAGTCTTTTAAAGATTTGCCAGATATTCGTTAATTCCGGCAGCCGCCTTACGGCCTTCGCCCATGGCAAGGATTACTGTCGCCGCGCCAAGAACGATGTCTCCGCCGGCCCAAACCTTAGCCTTGCTGGTAGCCTGCTTTTCATCAACGGAAATGTGGCCTTTTGCATCCTGATTCAATCCTGGAGTTGTTTTTACAAGCAGCGGATTTGAACCGTTTCCAAGAGCAACAATCATTGCATCGCAGGCAATTTCATGTTCGCTGCCAGGAATTGCAACCGGCGAGCGTCGTCCAGAAGCATCCGGCTCACCCAATTCATAAGACAAGACTTTTACACCGCAAACGCGGCCTTCTTCGTTTCCTAGGACTTCAACAGGGTTTTCAAGGAAACGGAAGTTTACGCCTTCTTCCTCTGCGTGCGCAATCTCTTCAAGACGGGCAGGCATCTCTTTGCGCGTCCTGCGGTAAACAATGTCAACCTGTTCCGCGCCAAGCCTGAATGCCATTCTGGCGGCATCCATAGCAACATTTCCGGCTCCGCATACAACAACATGCTTTGCCTCGTAAATTGGAGTCGCCGCGTGCTCTTTGTCGTAACCTTTCATCAAGTTTGCGCGTGTAAGATATTCGTTCGCACTGAAAACTCCGATTAAATTTTCACCAGGAATTTTCATAAATTTTGGAAGTCCCGCACCTGTTCCAACAAACGCCGCATCAAAACCTTTTTCGCTCAAAAGTTGATCCAAAGTGTCTGTGCGGCCAACAAGGAAATTCAGCTCAAACTTAACGCCCATTTTCTTAAGGTTGTCAATTTCATCCTGGACAATTGCCTTTGGAAGTCGGAATTCAGGAATTCCGTACATCATTACGCCGCCAGCCTTATGGAACGCCTCAAAAACAGTAACATCGTGGCCTGCGCGCGCGCAATCTGCTGCAACAGTAAGACCTGCAGGACCTGCGCCAATAACAGCAACCTTTTTTCCTGTTTTTACAGCGATTACCGGCATTGTAACTTTATTATTTTCACGTTCCCAGTCAGCAACAAAGCGTTCCAAACGACCGATTGACACCGCTTTTTCAGCTGACTTGTAAACTTTTCCAACCGTACACTGACCCTGACACTGTTTTTCCTGCGGACAAACACGGCCGCAGATTGCAGGCAGCAACGAAGTTTCCTTGATTGTGTCGACCGCGCCCTTAAAATCTTTCTGGGCAATTTTTGCAATAAACTGCGGAATTTTTACGCCAACCGGACATCCGTTGATACAAGGCATATTTTTACACTGAAGACAGCGGTTCGCCTCAACAACAGCCTGAGCTTCCGTGTATCCAAGCGCAACTTCCGCCATCTGGCGGGCACGTTCTTTTGGCTCACGGGCCGGCATTTCCTGCTGAGGAATAGCCATTCTGTCCTTATTTGTAAGTTCTTTTCCTTGAATTTTTGCCAGTTCTTCCTCGGCAATCTTATTCAGTTCTTCTATAGTTTTATGTGACATATAATTCTCCAAAAATTCATTTCGCCAGACTCAAAGCGACCGCATGCTTAAATAAATCAGCGTATAAAATGAGCCTGCAAAATCATCCTTTATTTCGCCAGGGCGTCTGCCTGAGCCTGAAGCTTACACTTGTGGAAATCTTCAGCTTCGCGCGCCTTAAAAGATTTCATACGCATCATCATGTTATCCCAGTCAACCTGATGCGCATCAAATTCAGGACCGTCAACGCAGACAAATTTTGTCTCGCCGCCAATAGAAACGCGGCAACCGCCGCACATTCCTGTTCCGTCAATCATGATTGTATTCAGGGAAACTGTAGTAGGAACATTGTATGGTTTTGTTGTAAGCGCGCAGAATTTCATCATAATCGGAGGTCCAATAGCAATAACTTCCGCAGGCGGAGTCTGAGACTCGCACATTTCTTTAAGCGGAACTGTTGAGACACCCTGACGACCGGCAGAGCCATCATCCGTCATGATTATAACCTCATCGGCAATTGCCTTCATTTCATCAACATAAATAAGCAAATCTTTTGTACGCGCGGCAATTACAACAATCACTTTATTTCCCACTGCTTTATGAGCCTGAACAATCGGATAACACGGAGCAACGCCAAAACCACCGCCAACAACAACTACAGGACCGTCTTTTTTTTCAATTACAGAAGGATTTCCCAGAGGACCGAGCAAAGCGGCAAGCTCATCACCGACATTTTTAAGCGAAAGTTTGTAGGATGTCGCGCCAACAGCCTGAAACGCAAGGGCAATCCAGCCTTCCTCAGCATTTGCATCAGCAATTGTAAGCGGAATTCTTTCGCCAAACTCTGCGTCAACCTGCAGAATAATAAACTGACCGGCTTTTCGGTTTCTGGCAATTTCCGGAGCTTCAACTTTCATGTACCAAGTTGCGGAAGCTTCCGACAGCTTGCGTTTTTCAAGAATCTTAAACATACCAATATTTTCCTTAAAATCAAAATACTGACTTTATTTTAATACAAATGAAAAAAATTATCCATTGCAGAAAACGAAACATAAAATTTCCCAAAACGAAGGAAACCGGAATGTCCGGATATAAACAAATTTCATTTTTTCATTGTTTCATTTAGCAAAATAAAGTATAATCATATAAGTTATAAATGTTCTTAGGAGGAATAAGAATGTCACTTAAGAAAACTTTTTCAAAAGATGGCAAATGTAATGTTACATTTACAGTTTCTTCAGAAGCAGCACAGGGTGCAAAAACAGTCAATATCGCAGGAGATTTCAACAGCTGGAGCAGCACGGACACACCTATGAAAAAAGGCAAGGACGGCTCTTTTTCTGTAAAATTGACTTTAGATGTTGATAAAGAATATCAGTTTCGTTATTTGCTCGACGGATACAAGTGGGAAAACGACTGGAAAGCTGATAAGTATATTCCAGCACCTTACTCAAATGCTGACAACTCTGTTGTCGTTACAAAAAAAACAAAGTAATTCTTTTGCAAAAAGGGGCTGTCAAAGAACGGACAGCCCCTTTTTTTTTACTTAAGGTTATTCAGCAAAGAATCAAGCTCCGCCTGAGTAATGAATTTTTCACGCAAGTAATAGCCTGAAATTTCCTTCTGCAAATCCTCGATTTCTGAAATCTTCTTTCCAAGCATTTTTTCAAATGAATACTGCAGCAGCCTGTAGTCGCGGAATTCTTTTATTCCCATATCATTTGACCTCTGGTAGTCTGAGGCAATTTCATTCCACGAAGCGCCGCAAAGAGCCGCCAAATTAGCGCTTACAACTCCAGTTCTATCCGTTCCAAGACGGCAATGAACATAATACGGGCCAGGATGCGAACCGATAAACCTTATAACTTCCGCCATCATATTTCCAAATTCCCTGGAATTTGAAGCATAGTAAACAGTGTTGTAATGCGTATCTATAAAAAGCTGGTTTCCCGCCTGACGGATATCGCTTACATAGACTGAAATCTTTTCCTTCTTTATATCAATTGACTCATCACCGGAAAGCGTAATTATCGACTTTATTCCATTATCCTTAAGCTGCTTATTAACAAGCGCGATTCTTTTTTCCTCTGTGTTATAATTAGGGCGGGAAATTTTATACGGATGATAACCGCGGAAAAGTTTTGTAGTTCCCGGCACAAGCCTGAAATTTGAAATCATCGCCACATCCGCAGAATTTTCAAGATTGAAGCTCTTAAGTTTTTTAAGTTTTCCGGCAGTTTTCGCGTTTTCAATAACAACCTGAGGATTATCAGACGGCAAAAGAATCAGACAGTTTGTCGACATCTGGAATCCCGGAAACGGATTTTGCATCGCAGGTTCCATAACCTCGTCTTTTTTACGGATGCTGGTTGCCTCAACAATGCGAACCTCATACTCAACTTCTGCAATTACATAAAATTTAAATTCCGGAAAACCCGAATTTCCTGGAATCATTACATCTTCAAGATTGCATTCATAAGTCCATGTTGAAAATTTATATTTTTCAAGCTCCCAGCTGCTGTTCTTTTTTGCCCAGCCATTAAACGTACCTTCCAGAAAGACTCTTTTCGGCGTTTTAATTCCGAATCTTGAAGAATCAAAAACAAAAACGATTTTTCCGTCATCCAGCAATTGATAGCCAAGCCTTCTATTGACTTTATTCAGCTCAAATTCCGGCTGATAATTTACAACCTGAACATTTTTTTTTGCATAAACCGAAAAACCGCTCAAAATCGCAAAAACCGCGCATAAGAAAATTCTTTTTACCGCCACTTAACCTGCTCCTTATAATTTATAAAAATATTTATTTGGCTTAATTTCGAGTTTTTTTTTACAAATTACGAAAGAACGCTTTCGGCATATTTACAATTTGCTCAGATGGATTTGGCTCGCGCTACGCTTGTATTAATTCGGGTGCTCCGCACTTTAATTAATTCAATCGCCAAAAATCTTCACAAATTGCAAATCTGCCTGCGCTTTTATTCTTTTTACAAAAAAAACTCGATATTCAACTTATTTTTTTATTATATCCGATAATTCGGTGCAAGTTAATCAAAAATTCCTGTAAAGAAGATATTCATAAAAAAGTGAAATTTATGTAAAATAAAAGCATGGAACAGTACAAAAAAGAATTTATTGATTTTATGGTTGAATGCCAGGTTTTAAAATTTGGCTCATTTACGTTAAAAAGCGGCCGCCAGAGTCCATTTTTTATGAATGCAGGCGCTTATGTAACCGGAAGCCAGCTTGCCAGGCTCGGCGAATTTTACGCAAAGGCAATTCACGACAATTTTGGCGATGACATTGATGTTTTCTTCGGACCGGCCTACAAAGGAATTCCACTTGCTGTTGTGACTGCTGTAGCATATTCCAGGCTTTACGGAAAAGAAATCAAATATTGCTCTGACAGAAAAGAAGAAAAAGACCACGGCGCGGACAAAGGCGCTCTGCTCGGCTACAAAATAAAGGACGGAGACAAAGTTGTAATAATAGAAGACGTTACAACCTCCGGAAAATCAATTGACGAAACTTATCCAAAAATAAAGGCCCAGGAATCAGTTCCCGGCGGAATAAAAATTGTCGGCGAAATTGTAAGCCTTAACCGAATGGAAAAAGCCGCCGACTCAGCAAAATCTGCGCTGGAAACAATAACTGAAAAATACGGATTCCCTGCAAAAGCGATTGTAACTATGGCTGATGTTGTGGACACTCTTTACACAAACGGCGATAAAAAAATCATCACGCCGGAAATTAAAAACGCAATCGACGAATACTACAGGCAGTACGGCGCAGCCGGATTGACTATTTAGCCTTAATTTCGAGTTTTTTGTAAAAAGAATAAAAGCGCAGGCAGATTTACAATTTGTGAAGATTTTTGGCGATTAAATTAATTAAAGTGCGGAGCACCCGAATTAATACAAGCGTAGCGCGAGCCAAATCCATCTTTAGCAAATTGGAAATCTGCCGAGAGCGTTCTTTCATAATTTGCAAAAAAAAACTCGATATTCAGGCTATTCAATTTTGCTATTTTTTGCAGACCAGAACCATCGTTGCGGCGTTCTGGTCGTAGGGCTGTTTTTGGTAGCCACCATAAACCTCAACTGTTTTATAACCTGTCTTTAAAAGTTTTTCTTTTAATTCCGGCGCAGAATAAAGTCTCTGCACAAATTCATGCTCAATCTTTTTTCCATCAGGAAAAAAAAGCGTCCATGCGGAGCGAAGCCCTTCCCAAGCGCCGGAAACCTTAAAATTTGTAACAACTTTTATTCCGGAACGGAAAAATTCTTCGCCTTCCGTAAAATTGATTATTGAAGTTTCCCGGCTTACCGACTCAAGAATAAAAACTCCGTCCGGCTTAAGAGAATCATAGATATTGCCCAGGATTTTATAGTCATCCTGCTTGTCTTCGCAATAGCCGAAAGATGTATAAAGGTTCACAGCGCAATCGAATTTGTTTTCAGCTGTAAAATTCCTTAAATCCTGATTTAAAAGATTTAACTCAACACCTTCGTCCAGCGCGCTTTCAGAAGCGGCATCAAGCTCAGACTGGATTATATCGACTCCTGTAACATTAAACCCCAGAAGGGCAAGCTCAACGCTGATTCGTCCTGGACCGCAGCCTGCATCAAGGACAGAAGCCCCTGGTTTAAGCCCCGCAAGCTTTGCAACGGCCTTTGCCACAGAAGACGCTTCCGCCCAGTGATTTTCATCAAAAATAACAGGCGAATAGAATTCCCAGAATTTTTCGTCTTCAAACCATTCTTTTTTCATGATTCGCCGCCTTTTTTATTGATATTTTTGTTCACCGCGCAAGCATCAATAGCCGTCGCTCATCGCTCGGTTGTTATCTTTTATGCAGAGCTCATCATAAACAAGACTTCGCTTTCGCAACTCCTGCTTCAAAGCATCCGGGTACGGCATATTACGCCAGAAAATTCCACGAACTTCCTTATCAAGACGCTGAACTCCGTTTGATTCTTTTGTCATCCAGAGAACATAGTCTTCAATAAAGAACGCCTTAAGGTCGCCTTTTAATTTCTGCCGGTCAATATACTGATAATACTGACCTGTAAGACCTTCCTCCATCCAGTAATACGAAGCCTTTTCTTTTGCAACCTGCCAGCGCAAATCCGCAACAGCAGTAAGGACAGCAATCTTTAAATCCCGCGGATACATCGGAACAACGATTCGTCCGCGGCTGGTAACTCTGTTGTAGCGGTCAAAAGGCTCCCAGCAAAATCCGCGGTCTCCATAAGTCGGAAGAAGCAGAACGTAAGGGACAATGCGGTTCGGAACATTTTTGTGAATACGGCAGAATGCGCCCGGATCAATCGATTCAACCCAGCGCAGAATATCGATTACATTTTCGCGTGTTCCAGTTCCACGTTCCATACAGTGGTAGAATTCACGCGTAAAAATCGGGAACTGATTTCCCTGTCGTCCGACCGTCATTTTTGCCATCTGACGGACAGTTTCAAATTCAATGTTTACCGCATCCGTATCTGCGGCTTGGGTTTGGTTTCCGCTGTGTTCAGAAAGTTTTCCTTCAACGCTATCATAAACGCCCTTTGCATCTTCAAAATCCTTAAGGCAGCGCACATATTCCTTTCCATTTTTAGAAAGCCTGTGAAGCCTGTCCGTAATCTCGCCAAAAAGCCTCTGCTGGGATTCTGTATAGGGAGCTTTGTGCGGCTCAAGCCCCGGAATTGTATTGTGCTCAAAAAGCTCTTTCAGGCGTTCCCGAAGTTCATCTTCAAGCACGTTCCGCTCGTTTTCTTTTATATTCACAAGGTTTTCCGCCGCCTGCATTTTTCCAGAATTCTTTGACTGAAGCTGCTGAAGCCTGTTCTGCTCCATCGTGTTCGCCTCTTCCTGAGTCAACGCTTTTTTTGGAGTGCGTTTTTCATCGGTCATTGAATTTGTAAGACGCCCGCTTGCAATTTCCCTGAACCATTCGTCCTCATACAAAACCGGTTCGCCAGTCGTATTTTCAAAAATTATCCTTGAAAAGAATTCTTTCTGCTCCGGCCTGAAAAGCGAAGGAAGCAACACGCCAAAACGAACCAGCATTCTTTTTGGCATAGGCAAATTAACGTTTGCCATTTTAGGCGCCATTCCGCGCACAAGCTCCCAATATGCCGAAATAATATTCTGACGGTAAACCGTTCTGTCCTTCGGATCCTGGCAGGTTAGATATTTAGAAAGAACCTGATGAAGCCGCTGCGCAGAAGCATTTTCGCCGGTCAAAGCGGTCTTGTAATAAGTTGTATCATCAAAAATCTTTGAAGAATTTTCTTCGGTAAATTTTGTAATCTCATCAAACTGGCGGCGGCTTAAATCCACTTCATGAATAGAACGTTTTCTTGGCGCGGCCGGCTCCGCATTTGTATTGAACAGACTTGAACGGCGCGTAAAATCCTTCATTGAAAAAGAGTCATCTTTATGGTCAAATTCGGAGGAAATTTCCATGTCATCGCCAGAATGCTCATCCACATCCGCAAGTAGTTTGTTTATCTCATCCTCAAAATCATCAGCCATAGCGTACCTTCCAGTTAGTTATTTAAAATAGCCCGAATGTCGAGTTTTATAAATTCAGCATAAAACAAGAATTTAATGTAAATGACATTATACCACGATTCTTGAATGAATGGAAATTTCTCCGCTATCAAGCGCTTTTATTTCGCCGTTTTTTAGTCTTACCACAAGCTTTGCGTCTTCTGTAATATCCTGAACAATGCATTTATAATTTTTGTCTTCCGAATTTATTACTGGAGAAATTTCAATTTCCCTGCCAATCAAAAAGGAACGGTCTTTATATTCCTGCATTGATTTTTTTATCTCTTCCTGTCCGCCGTCCATAATCGCAAGGAATTCGTTTACAACTTCCGCGCAAAGCTCAGACTGCCTTCGGTTCTTAAAAGAAGAAATCAGGCTTCCGGCAATATCCTTAAGCTCTTCCGGCTGGTTTTTGTTCGTTACAATATTGATTCCAATTCCTACAACAGCCGCTTCAATAACTCTTGTTTCAAGGTTCGCAACGCCTTCTGTAAGAATTCCGCAAACTTTTTTTCCGCCCACAAAAACATCGTTCACCCATTTTATTTTTGCGTCCACTCCGTAGATTTTTTCAAGGGCACGGGAAACGGCGACTCCAGCAGAAGCAGTTATTACCGCCGGAGCAGTAATATTTCCATTCGCAAATACAATTGAAAAATAAATTCCGCTTTCTTCCGGTGAATAAAACTGCCGCCCAAGCCTCCCCCGGCCGGCAGTCTGTCTTGCGGCGACATAGACAGTCTTATGAAGGGATTTCGCATCTTTTTCCGCCAAATCCCGTTTTGCCTGCGTATTCGTTGAATCCAGCTCTTCAAAAAATTTTATTTTTACAGACTTATCCGAAATGTGTCTTTGTATTTCAGAGGCATTGTAGACATCGTTTGAAACAAGCCTGTAGCCGCGGTTCGTCACAGCTTCAATCTGGGCGCCTTCCGAACGCAATGCGTTTATCGCCTTCCAGACAGAAGTTCTTGTAACGCCGCAACTTTCCGCCAGCTCCTGCCCTGAAACAAAACCGTCATCTGTCTTTGAATTTTGTAGAACCGAAAAAACGGAATCCTTTACAGTCATTATTTATTCTTTCCAAGAAGCGTAAAATTTTCAGCAGGATTAGAAAATACAATTCCGCTTCCAGGCTTTGAAAGGCAGTCCAATTCCTTTACAGCATCAATAATCTGGTTTGCCTTTGAATTTTCCGCCAGTACAAGAAGCATATCTTTTTCCGGAACAATCTCTACGCCAAAAAAAGTCTCATCGCCGGGACGCGCAGTTCCGCGCGCAGAAAGAATAGTTCCTCCTGTCGCGCCCGCATTTCTTGCCGCAGCCATCGCGTCATCCGCATAGCCTTTATTTACAATTATAGTGATAAGCTGATGTGTTGTTTCTGTCATATTTTCATCCTTTCCAGTCATTTTTCCTGATTTTACAAACTGCGAAACCTTTGTGCTGAACAAAATTCCAAAAGGCTGTTTTTTTTCAGAAGAAGATTCTTCCATCGCATCCATAATTTTTTTTGTATTTTCAGAAGGAACAAGAACGTAAACTATATCTTTATTTGAATCCGCCAGTCCAAGAATCTGAAGAAATGTGCTTGCGGCTGTTCCTTTTCCGCGGGAAATCGTTCCGCCCTGAGCGCCGGCATCAACAGCCGCGTGGGTCAAAAGTTCACCGCAATTTCTTGGAACAATACCGATAATCATGTCGTACATCAGTTTTCCTCCGTTTCTTTCGTTATGATTTTATTCTTATTCTGTTTTGCCGCAAACAGAATTCCCAAAATCTGAATTGCAATCAGCGGCGTCATTGCCACCAGCGCAATCACACCGAACGCATCGGCAGAGCCGCCCGCCGCATGGGAAGCGCCGATTGTAAAAGAAAGAACAAAAGTCGAGGTAATCGGACCGGAAGCTACTCCGCCAGAGTCAAACGCAATTGCCGTAAAAAGCTTAGGACATAAAATCATAAGAAGCAGAGCAATCGCGTATCCCGGAACAATTATCCTCATAATGCTGAATCCCTGAAGCGTGCGCCACATCGCAAGTCCAATGGCAACCGCCGAGCCGGCCGCAAGGAACGTAAGCATAAATTTTCGTTTTATTGTGCCGCCGGAAAGATTTTCCACCTGTTCAGTAAGAACCCATACAGCAGGCTCCGCGCATACAACAACCGCACCCAGAAAAGCTCCAGTTGCAATAAGAAGTACATTCCATAATCCGCCAAGCTCCGCCGCCTTTCCGCCAAGAACAGTACCCAGCTGCTTTCCGGCGTCCATAAATCCGCCGTTCACGCCAATCAAAAATACCGCAAGACCTATAAAACTGTACACAAGACCGACAATAACCTTTGCAACTTTTCTTGGAGGCAAATGAAGAAGAAAAATCTGAAAGAAAACAAAAAGAATAAAGAGCGGAAGAATTGAAAGCGCGGCTTCCTTTGCAATGTGCGGAATCAGATGAACAAAGATTCCAAGTCCGGCAACTGTTTCGGATTCCGCCATGACTTCATTGCCTGAATCAAGCGCTCCTGAAACAGAAAGAAACATTCCGTAGGCAAGAACCGCCATAATCGGACCTATAGAAGTTATTCCGGTAAGCCCGAAGCTTTCGCTGTCTTTATCTGCGCCGGTTGAACGGACAGAAGAAACGCCTATTCCTATCGCAAGAATAAACGGAACTGTCATCGGGCCTGTTGTAGCGCCGCCGGAATCAAACGCGATTCCTCTGAAACTTTCAGGAGTAAAATATGAAAGAATAAAAACTCCCACATACAGAAACAGGAGCGTAATCTTAAGCGGCCAGTTCAAAATCGACCTTAAAAGCCCTATGGTAATTAAAAGCCCTACGCCCGCCGCGATAATGTAAACCAGACAGGTTTTATTCACCGCGGAAAAAACGCTGTGAATCTGATCTCCAAAAACCTGAATGTCAGGCTCTGCAACCGTAACCAAAAAACCGATTACAAAAGAAATGCTCAGCAAGATGAACAGGTTCCTCTTTGAAACCAGCGCCGCTCCGGTCTGTTCACCAAGAGGGCGGATTCCAATATCAACGCCAAGCAAAAAGATTGTAAGCCCCAAAATAAGCAGTACACCGCCAACTAAGAATCTTAGCAAGAGCGGCGCGCCTATGGGGGCGACAGTCAAACCAAGAATAAAAACTATCAGCATTACAGGTAATACCGAAGTTACAGTTTCTTTGAATTTTTCAAGAATATTCAACTGTCAGACCTCCAAATTTATTTTTTAATTTTTTTTATTTCCGTAGCAATCCCAGCCTTTCAGTTCAATTCCCTCAACCCATTTTTTCGCCCAGGCTTTTGCGCCTTCCAAATCCTGGTCTTTATAGTTTCCGCATTCTTTTTCCGTTGCGGCAGGAACAGGCTTGTCCCATACAGCAACTTTTCTAAGAATGCTCAGCATCCGTTCCGCAATGTATTTTTCGTCCCTGTCGCCAAAAACAGTAAAATAAAAGCCTGTTCGGCATCCCATAGGACTGAAGTCTATGACGCCTTCAACTTCATCGCGGATGTATTCCGCAATAATATGCTCAAGAGAATGAAGCGCGCCTGTAGACATAAACTCTTTGTTAGGCTGACAAAACCTTATGTCAAATTTTGTAACAACATCGCCTTTTTCTCCAGTTTTTTTTGCCGCAAGCCTTACGTATGGAGCAACAACTTTTGTGTGATCAAGATTAAAACTGTCAACCTTGTAGTTTCCCTCTGAATGTTCCGGCATATTTCCTCCCATAAAAATTCCGCGTTAGTACGTAAAACTGCCAAGTTTTTACAAAACTTGCGGCGAGCCACGGATGGCAAGCCTCCCTTTTTATCTTCAGTCCAAGAATTCGAGCATTTTTAAAACAACTGCCGCACATTCTTCTGAAGCAATTTTCTCATTAAAGCTATAGGTAACCTCATAGCTGTCATCGGCATTGTCAGAAATGCAGCGCAAAATAACAAACGGAATCTGGTTCAAAAAACACGCATGGGCAATCGCCGCTCCTTCCATCTCCACGCAGGACGGCGAACAGATTTCTTTAATATGCTCTTTCTGCTCCGAATACGAGACAAACTGGTCGCCGCTCGCAATCCTGCCCAGAACCAGCTTGTATTTTTTTGCGCTTTCCGACGCCGCAAAAGCCTTTTCAGCCGCCTGAATCATTTTTTCGTCAGCAGCAAACGCAGAAGCGTGCATCTGCGGAATTTCCGTAGGCTCATAACCAAAAGCAGTTACATCCATATCATGATAAACCGCATCTGTTGAAACAACCATATCGTGGATGTGCAGTCCTTCCTGAATAGCACCGGCAATTCCCGTGTTGATTATTTTTTTTACGTCAAACTGAATAATCAGGCGTTGCGCGCAAAGAGCCGCATTCACCTTTCCAATTCCGCTTTTTACAACAACAACATCCTTTCCGCAGAGAGTTCCCTCGTTGAACACAAGGTTTCCGCTTTCAGTTTTTTTAAGGCTTCCGTTTTTTTTCATTTCCTCGCAAAAAATGTTTATTTCAACATCCATCGCACCGATTATTCCAATTTTTCCCATCTTTTTTCCCGTCTTTATTTTTTGTTTTTACTTTGTACTTCTTGACTGGCTTGATTCTTTTGCAATCTGAATCAAAAACGAAACGACAAGCAAAATTCCGCAGACAACAACCGCAGAATCCGCAACATTAAAAGTCGGCCAGCGTTCCATTCCAAAAAGTCCGTAAAATTTAACATCAATAAAATCAACCACGCCGCGCGCCCTGAAAAATCTGTCTATAAGATTTCCAAAACCGCCGCCAAGAATTCCACAAATCGCCCAGCGCTGAAGCATTGAAAAATCCTTGTTCCTGAAATAAACAACGACAACCAGAACCATCACCACAAGCGGAACCAGCCCAAAACTCAAACGGCGCACTGCCAGCGGCCATGAATCCCCAAGGCTAAAAGCAACACCGGTATTGTAAACCCGAATAATCCTAAGAAAGTCCCCAAGAAACGCAGGTCCGATTCCAAGCCGGCCGTTCGCGTAATCAAGAGGAATGTAAAATTCAACTAAAAATTTTGTAATCTGGTCTGCAAGTATTATCGCAAAAGTCAATATAAATGGAAGCAATTTCTTTTTTTCAATATTCATAAATAAAATATACCTTTTATTCTTTTTATTTTAAAGAAAAACTGAATAAATTTATAATCCTGTCGGAAAATCTAAAAATTCAGTTTCAATTCCTGTTTCTTCTTTTAATTTTTTAGCGATATTTTTTACTCCGACAGTTTCGCTTAAGTAATGTCCCATCGCAATAAAATTAATTCCAGATTCTTTTATAAAATGGAAAGAACTGTGCTCTGCCTCGCCGGTAATATACGCATCCAAATCCGCAAGAACCGCCTGCTCAACGTCGTGCTGTCCGCCGCCACCGCCTGAGACAATTCCAACGGTTTTTATTTCCTTTTTTCCAAACGGAAGCACACACAGCGGTTTTTCATCCTTGTCATGAACCCGCCGCGCAAGCTCCTCCGCAGAAAGAGGATTTTCAAGCTCGCCCTTTACGCCGCACAACATTCCGCGCCATTCACCGAACGGCCGCAAGTTTTTTAGTCCAATCCGGGCAGCCAGACCATAGTTATTTCCATAAGGATTGTTCGCATCAAGCGGAATATGACAGGCATACAGCGCAACATCATTCTTTAAGAACGGCGCAAACTTTTTGTACGCAGCGCCCTCAAGAACTCCTGTTTCCGGCCAGAAAAGTCCGTGGTGGACAAAAAGGACATCCGCCCCGGTTTCCGCGGCTTTAAGGGCAGTTTCCTGGCAGGCATCCACCGCAAAAGCAACTTTTTTTATTTCTTTTTTGCAAGGCTCGCTGTTCTGAATTTGAATTCCGTTTTTTGAGACATCAGCCGGAAAGTCGTCAATCTTCAAAAAACTTCTGAAATATGCGTCAAGCTCATTCAGTGTCATCAGTTCCTCCGGGGATCGCTTCTACAGTTTTTTCCACAATTATTTTCAGATTTTCAAGATCCGGCTCGCGCTCCAGCTTAAGAAAAAACGCCGTAAACGGAGAAGTCTGTTGAACAAAGCCAAATCCTTTTGAAGAATATTCCGGCAAACCAGAAAGCTTAAAAACTCCGCTCACGCCCGGCAATTTTTCACTGGCAAAATCATCAAAGCAAATATCGCTCATCCAGTCGCCTGCTAAAAAAACCGGTTCAGAGGCAGATTTTTCTTCATTTAATACAAAATCCAGCATCGCCTTTACTTCGCGCTCACAATTAAAAGAATAAAATTCTTTCTGCATTTCAAATTTCACAGGATTCTGAAAATAATTTATCCGCATAAAAATCTTTCTGAAAATTCTAAAGTCCGCAAAACTGTTGAACCACTTTCCGTCGCGCGCAAAAAAATCGCCGGAATAAACTTTAAATCCTTTCGCCGCAAGAAATTTCATGTATGGAATGTATTCAACGGAATCAGCCCTTTTATCTGGAATCAAAATCACAGAACGCAGATTTGCATCTTCATTTTCCGCAGGCGAAAAAATCCTGACTTCCGCGGAAGCAGGCTCAAAATTTTCCGCTCTTTCAAAGCCGCCGGAAAAATCGCCGGAAAGACGTACCTTTTCTTCAATCACGCCCGCTCCGAATTCTTTTTTATTCAGAAAAACAGGACGAAATTTTACAAGAAGCGCCGCCTCAAAAATGCACAGAAGAATTATAAATATTGAGCCGAGCCTAAAACCAATACTGTAATGATCAACGTAAAGTCCGCCTATAAAACGCAGGAAAGCGCGGAAATTTATAAGGACACAAAACAGAGAAATCACAAGAATCGAAAGCGAAAAGACATCTGCGTTCCAGGCAATAATATGCAAAAAAGCAAGAACCAGGCTGAGCGGCGCAAGAACCGTAAGGGAATCAACCTTTCCGAACTTTAAAAGGAAAATTCGCGCGCAATTCAAAAAAATTAAAAAGAGAATCAGCAGCTCTCCAAAAAAAGGACTTTCCATACTTTTTAATTTTATAGAATTTTTTTTATTTATAAAAGATTATTTTCTTTACCGCGCCAATTTTGCCGCGCGATTTTTTTTCAAAATCTCCTGCGATTGCCCGGAATGGCCCGGCTGCCGTTTTTTTTCTTTCCGCCCATTCAGCTTATGGATTCAAAATTTTGACCATTACAAAATCCGCGAAGGTTTTCCTGTAAACAGAATGCGCAGGTTCAATTTTATGTAGCAAAGTATTTCCCTGGAATAAGCGTTCAGCACAAAAAGCGCTGGAGTTTTTGCTGAAATTCCGCAGATATTAGAAAAACCCATCCGCCGCGCAAGCCGCTCCGCGCGCGCAATGTGGAAATCATTTGTAACAACGGTTACCGGCGCGGAAAGAATTTCCTCAGTAGAACGCCCGGTGAATTCAGAAAGAATTTTTACGCTGTACTGAAAATTCTGTATCGTGTCCTTCGCCTGGTTTTCAGCAAGAACCCGGTTTCCTTCAATACCGAGCGATTCCAGCGCAGGCTTCAGCACATCACTTTCCGGGCATGGAGCAAAAACGCCTTTTCCGCCGGAAACAACACAGACAGCCTCCGGATGAATCTTTAGATATTCCGCGGCAAGTTTAACACGCTGCTTCACGCTGTCAGTCAGCTCGGCATCTTTCGTAATTCCACCGCCAAGAAGAATCACATACTCCGGATTTTCAGTTCCATCCGCCAGCTTCGGGCTGCATATAAAATACAAATTTATTCCGGCAATCAAAATTCCCGCCCCACAGACTGAAAAAAAAGCGGTTTTTACAGAACGCGGAATTCTTTTTAAAATTTCTTTCCACGAAAATCTTTTTCCTATAAAAAAAATCAACAGGCAGACAACCGAAAGCCAGAACCATACGGAAGAAAATCCAAAGAACGAACCGGCCATTGTTTCCGGGGAGCAAATCCGCATCGCGACAAAATAAGCATTGAACAAAACCGCAAGAATCAACCATGTTATCATAAATTCCCCCATATTTTCTTATTTAACCTTAATTTCGAGTTTTTTTTTCAAATTATGAAAGAACGCTCTCGGCAGATTTCCAACTTGCTCAGATGGATTTGGCTCGAATTCGGGTGCTCCGCACTTTAATTAATTCAATCGCCAAAAATCTTCACAAATTGCAAATCTGCCTGCGCTTTTATTCTTTTTACAAAAAACTCGACATTCAGGCTATTTATCTTCATCAACGCCAAGCCCAAAAAGAGCAAAATCGCCTTTGCAAGGGTCGCAAGGCCAAATTTCTTTTAAGGCGGCGGTTATTTTTTGAGCAGTCCTCATGGAAGCCGGCGAATTTTCAGGAATAAGTCCAAGCTTCACGGCTTCCTGAATAACGTGCGTGTCCAGCGGAATTATCAAGTCTGCCGGCGAAATCCAGCTCCACAACCCCAAGTCCACAGGAGAATCCTGCCTGACCATCCAGCGCAGGAACATATTCACGCGCTTGTTCGCGGAATTTTTCCCCTTCGGAACAATTTTACAGTTTTCAAAAGCCGCAGAAATCGCCCCGGCAGGATTTTTTCCCGAATCAAAAATTTTTATATACTCACCGAAAGTTCCATATTTTTCCAGAAGAATTTTAAAAGCGCGGAACAGATTTTTCATTTCATCATAAGAATAAAAGCGGTAGAATTTTTCATCATCGTCACCCAAAAATGAACAAAAATCTTTTTCAAACGCACCGCTTTTTATCCACAAGAAAATTCCGCCGGCCTTGTCCGCCGTTTCAAAAATAAAACGGATTTTTGGAATAAACTGTTTTCTGTTTCCAAAAGAAAGCATCGCCGCCACAAAAGACGCAATCTCAACATCAGCCTGATTTTTGTACCAGCGCAAGAACTGGCTCGGATCAGACTGCAAAAAAGCGGAATTCTCGTATTTTCCGGCAAGCTCCTTCAGCCTCTGCTTAATTTCTTCCGTCATAAAAAACACATCACCAAAAATCCGGCAAAATCAGCCGAACAGCTCAGTTTTCTTAAGCCATTCACAAACCGCTTCGGCTTCCTTGTCAAGAACACGGTCGTCCTCAACAAACGCGCTCATCTTACGGACCTCGGCATGAACCTGTTTTGTAAACGGAGCAAAATCTTCCAGCCCGGCAAGGTCAACCGCCTGCATGGCCGCAAGCAGATGAGTCGCAAACTGAAGGAAAACCAGCTCAATCTGCTCGTTCAGCTTTCGCGCAGAAATCGTACCCATCGAAACTTTATCCTGATTCAACGCTTCCGTCGGCGCGGAAGTTATGCTCACCGGAAAACAGTAAGTCTGAACTTCACCGCGGATTGCAGAAATCGTAATCTGCGCCGCCTTAAAACCAAGCCGCAGACCGGCACGCGGACTGTCCGCCGGCGTAAACGGAATCAGATTTTCCGTAAGACCGTTGAATTTTCCGTCAATAATAACTTCCGCCTGCTTGTCAGACAAATCCGCAATGTTCGCCAGAGCCGTGCGCATATAATCGCAGGAAGCGCAAATGTGCCCGCCGTAAAAATTTCCGGTGTTGTAAATCCGCTCCGCCTCAATATCAACAAGCGGATTATCGTTCGCGCTGTTCAGCTCCTCCGTAATCCATTCGCGGGCAACGCGCAAAGTATCGCGGTAAACGCCGGTAATCTGCGGCGCGCAGCGGATTGAATATCTGTCCTGAATCTTGTTCTGCTGCACAACAAATTTCTTTCCGTCCATCTTGGAAATCTGGCTCTGCAAAAAATCCTCGTACTTAAAAACGCGCCTTGAATCTTTTATAATATTGTAGACATAAGCCGCAGACTCGCTCTGTCCCCTGTGGTTCTTAATCTCGCTTACTTTCGCAACAAACGGAGTATCTTTTCCGCGGGTAATCTCGCTTGTAACCGCCGTCAAAAAATCAGAGATTTTCGCAAGCCGCTCAGCCTTTTTTACAGCAAGGGAAGCAACCGCCGTCATAACGGAAGTTCCGTTCATAATCGCAAGCCCTTCTTTCGCCTCAATAGGAAGCGGCTCTATTCCTTCAGCCTTAAACGCCTCCATCGCAGGAACAACCTTTCCCTTGTAATAGACATTTCTCTGCCCCATAATAACCGCCGCAAGATACGAAAGCGGAGTCAAATCGCCGGAAGCGCCAACCGAACCAAGCTGCGGAATCACCGGAATAATATCCCTGTTCAAAAGCGTAACCATCATTTTTGCAAGTTCCGGACGAATCGCAGAATGACCGCCCTTCACATTTCCATTCAACCTTGCAAGAACAACCGCGCGCCCAGTTTCCCGGTCAAATTTCGGACCAAGCCCAATTCCATGATAAGTGCAGATAATCCGCTGAAGCTCGCCGGCCTTGTCAACGCTAATCTGATTGTGGCAAGAATCCCCAAAATCCGTTGTAACACCGTAAGTCGGAACGCCAGTATTTATGTAATCCATTAAAAATTTCCGCGATTTTTCCAGCCTGCTCCAAAATTCCCTGTCCTCAGGCAAATTCACTTCCTCATTTTCACAGGCAACCGCACAAACTTTTTCAATCGTCAAACCTTCACCATTTACTGTAACTGACATTTAATCCTCCCATAAAAAAATTCCGCGTTAGCGGAGAGCCACAGATGTCTTCTTTTTTTTCTTTTTTGGGCGCCAAATTAAATCCGCAAACGGGCTTTTCGTGGTTCCGCTGACCGCTCATTGCTCGCTGCGCTCGCAACCCGCCACAGCGGGCCACTACAATCCCGGGCGCACCCATTGTGAATAAACAATTGTATTGCAAAAACCATAAAAAGAAAACTGTGATTCTCCAGTATTTCAGGGCAAACGCATTATAAATGTATTCAGCAAAAAACTTGCTCCCAGTCACGGTTTCGTGGTTCAAAATCGCGCAATAATGCGCTACACGCTGATTGTTGCAAAGTAACTATAGAATTGACCGCTCACGCGGTCTCAACAATCAGAGTGTTTTTGACCACGAAACCGTTCCTTCGCGCAAAGTTTACTTAAATTATTTATAATGCGTTTGCCCTGTCCAGTATTTCCCATAAGATTCGGAAATTGATTTTAAGTTTCTGATGAACACAAGAAAAAGTTAAAATCATTTTTTTGTAAGTTCAAGCAGAATGTCGTCGTCAAAATGTTTTATGTTTTTCAGGTTAAATGCGAATGCGTCCGCCGGATGCAAAATGCCTTTGCCGGAAACCGGAGTTTTTGCCGTTCCGCCAAAAATTTTTGGCGCGATAAAAGCGTAAATGCAGTCCGCAAGATTTTTTTCAAGAACAGAAAAATTTATTTCTCCACCGCCTTCCACAAGAACGCTGTCAATCTTTCGGCAGCCAAGCTCGGAAAACAATTTTTCAAGAGAAATATTTCCATTTTCATCCGGGGAAACAGCCAGGACTTCAACGTTTTTTTCTTCAAGCGCAAGTTTCTTTTCGGCAAAAGATTTTTCTGCCGAACCCAGCGTTGCAACAACCGTTTTTATTTCTTTTGCGCTTTGCACAATATTGCATTCCAAAGGAATCCTTAAATGCGAATCGCAAACAATTCTAACAGGACTGTTTCCGCCTTTTATCCGGCAGTTCAGCATCGGGTTATCTTTTAGCACTGTTCCAATTCCGCAAAGAATTCCTGCATAACGGTTTCTAAGCTTCTGGACTTCAATACGGCTTTTTTCGCCGCTAATCCACTTTGACTCGCCTGTCGCCGTGGCAATTTTTCCATCCAACGTCATCGCATACTTCAGCGCAACGTATGGTCTGCCAGTTGTAATATAATGAAAAAAAATCGCATTCAGGGCGTCACATTCTTCCTTCAAAAAATCTTCAGCAACTTCAATGCCGTGCCGGCGCAGATATTCGTTTCCTTTTCCATGGACAAGAGGATTCGGATCGCGGCTTCCAACAACAACCCGCGAAATCCCGGATTCGGCAACCGCCTGCGAACACGGCGGCTGTTTTCCAAAATGACAGCACGGTTCAAGAGTAACGTAAATAGTTGCTCCTGCTGGATTATGCCCGCGTTCCATGCAATTTTTCAGCGCCTCCCGCTCAGCGTGCATTTCTCCATATTTATGATGAAATCCTTCGCCTATAATCTCGCCGTTTTTTACAATCACCGCGCCGACCAGCGGATTCGGGTTCGTCCATCCTTCGCCTTTTCTTGCCAGCCTTATTGCCCGGCGCATATATTTTTCTTCGTCTTTTTTCATTTTTCGGGTTCAGCCCCCTGTCTATCTACAAATCCGCGCGCAGCAAAAGTTTCTGCAAATCTGCCGTTGTTTCGCACATATAATCCGCACGGTTCAGCTCAAATTCCACCTTTGAACCGTAACCGTAAAGAACCGCCGCAACTTTTATTCCATTTTCATGCGCGCCTTTTATATCGTTGTCGCGGTCGCCCACCATAATTATCCTTTTCCTGTCTTTTTCTGAAAGTCCGCATGATTTTATGGCAAAATCAATCACCTGCGCTTTTTTGCTTCTGGTTTTATCCAGAGTGGACGCACCAACAAAATCAAAATATTTCCGCAAGTCAAAATGATTCAGAACAATATTCGCCTGCGGCTCAGGTTTACCAGTAGCAAGAACAATATGTTTTTTTTCATTTTTCAGTTTTTCAAATAGCGGAACAATTCCTTCATAAACACGGTTATTAAAAATTCCTTTTTCGTTATAATGCTTTCTGAAAATTTCAACCGCCTCAACGCACTGCTCGTGTGAAAAACCGCAATATTCGGGCAAGCTGTCCCAAAGCGAAGGTCCAAGAAACGGAATCATCTCCTGCTCTGTCTTTTTTATTCCAAAAGCAGAAAAAACTTCCTGCAAAGACTCAAAAATTCCCGGTCTGGAATCCGTTAGAGTTCCGTCAAGGTCAAAAAAAACATAATCTTTCATACATTACTTACCTACGCAAAAACGACTGAAAATGCTTTCCAGCACATCGTCCGCGGTAACTTCGCCTGTAACCTCTCCAAGAAAATCAATGGCGTCCTCCAAATCCTGAACAACCGCATCCAATGCAAAATCTTTATCCGCCGCAACAATAGAATGAGAAACGCTTTCAAGGGCTTCTTCAACAGCCAGCTTTTGCCGCGCCGAACCAAGCCCTGCCTGCGCGCGCTCGCTGCCCGTTCCCGAAAACAGAATCTCTTTTACCGCGCCATAAAGCTCAGAAAATCCATTTCCTTTTTTTGCGCTGATTTTTATTTCTTTTTTTATTTTTTCAATATTCTCTTTTTTAAGTGCAAGGCTGTTTTTTTCTGCCAAAGCCGCATCTGTCGCATCAATTTTGTTCCAGCAGAAAACCACAGGCTTTTCCGCGTTCCTTAAAAAATCAACATCGTCTTTTGAAAGCCCCGAAGCGCCATCGCACAAATACAAAATCACATCCGCATCTTCCGTAAGGTTTTTTGTAAGCTCAACGCCATGCGCCTCAATCACATCTTCCGTCTCGCGAAGCCCCGCTGTATCAAAAAGCCTTACAGGAAGCCCGCCAAAATCAACCCAGCTTTCAAGCCAGTCCCTGGTTGTTCCTTCTATATCGCTTACAATCGCCCTGTCTTCCTTTAAAATAGCATTGAACAAAGAAGATTTTCCGGCATTCGTCCTGCCGCAAAGCACAACGCGCGCGCCATCCTGATAAAGTTTTTCGCCCTGCCAGGAATCATTCAGTTCCGAAAGACGCCTTATCGCTTCCTGTAAATCCGAGCGGTCAAAAGAATCTGCAATCGTCTCCTCATCCTCAGGATATTCAATTTCAACCTCAATCGAAGCAAGCGTGTCTGTAAGCAGTTTTTTTATTCCGCTGATTTCCTCAAAAAGATTCCCGGCAAGACGGCCTACCGCACGGCTTCTGCTTTCGCCGGTACGGCTTTCAATTATCTCCTGAACAGCTTCCGCCTTAGTTAAATCCGCCTTTCCGTTTATAAATGCGCGGAAAGTAAATTCACCGCGCTCCGCCTGCCTGAAGCCGTTGTTCAGCAGGACGTTCTGAACCGCCATTACAACGCCCGGCCCGCCATGACAGCTGACTTCAACCATGTCTTCGCCAGTAAAACTTTTAGGCGCGCGGAACACGCTGACCATAACTTCATCAATTTTTGCGCCGCCGTTTTTTATCCATCCGTAAACAATAGAATTTCCCGTAGCCTGAAGCAATGCCGCCGGACGCGAAAAAACTTTTGAAAGCAGACTGACACACCCTTTTCCTGTGCAGCGGACAATTCCAAGCGCCGCAGGAGCTAAAGCCGTGGCAACTGCGCAAATCGGCTCTTCAGGAACATACTTTGGATCAGGCATAAAAACCCCGCTTTTACAGATTTTAAGATTATATGGGCAAAATCCAAGTTCTTTACAGATTGCAAATCCGCCTACGCTTTTGTTCATTTCTGCAAGATTGAAATCCAGCCTATAAAAAAAATCATAGCATAGAATAGAAAAAAAAAGAAGAAAGCGCGTCCGGTAGCTTTGCTATCTACCCTTAATTTCGAGTTTTTTGTAAAAAGAATAAAAGCGCAGGCAGGTTTGCAATTTGTGAAGATTTTTGGCGATTGAATCAATAAAAGTGCGGAGCACCCGAATTCGAGCCAAATCCATCTGAGCAAATTGGAAATATGCCGAGAGCGTTCTTTCATAATTTGCAAAAAAGGCTAGAAATTCGGGCTAAATATTTTTTTAAAATTATTTATTGGCAGATTCAATATCATAAAGTACAATCCCGGTGATGTTCAATGTGAATAAAATTCTCGTTTTTATTGTGTTTTTTAGTTTTTCTGCATTTTTTTCATGCTCAGCGGATGAAAAAGATTCGCCTGGAAACGTAAATCCCCGCACGGATTTTATGCGTGGCTTCGACGCCTCAATCGTTTCTCAAATAGAAGAAAACGGAGGAATCTACCGCACGGCAAGCGGCTCCGAAAAAGACGTTTTTGAAATCCTGAAAGAAAACGGCGTAAACTGGATCCGTCTAAGGCTCTGGCATTCTCCTGATGCTAAAAAATCCGCCGGCGACAACACATTGCAACGCACTGTTCAGATTGCAAAAAGAATAAAGGAAAACAACCTGCGCTTTCTTCTGGACATACACTACAGCGACACATGGGCAGATCCGGCCAGCCAAAAACGACCGGCGGCATGGGATTCCTGCGCAACAACAGAAGAATTGACAGCAAAAGTCTCTGAGTACACCGCAGAAATTCTAGAAGCGCTAAAAGATTTCCAGCCGGATATGATTCAAATCGGAAACGAAATAAATCCGGGAATACTGGTCACAAAAAGCGGCGCGGATTCAATTGAAGATTTTGCAAAACCATGCTGCTCATCATGGAAGTCCGAAGAAAGCGCGGAAAATATTGGCGAAATTTTGAATGCCGCCGCAAAATCAATCAGAAAATTCAACCCGGACATAAAAATAATGATTCATCTTTCAAGCAAAAACGGCGACAACCTTGAATGGTGGTTCAGAAAATTCATTGTCCTAAAAGACGGAAATCCTTCTGACAGGATAATTTCTTCAGACCTTGATTTTGACTATATCGGTCTAAGCTATTATCCGTTCTACGACCACGGAACTTTAGATTCGCTAAAATCAAACATACAAAACCTGAAAGAAAAAACCGGAAAGCAGGTTCTTGTAGCAGAAACTTCCTGGGCATGGACAGACGGCTGGAGCGACGAAACTCCAAACCTTTTTGGCGATGACCAGAAAATTCAAGGCGCAAAAAATCTTAAAAACTATATCTCAAAAATCAAGACGAAGGAATCCACGCGCAAAGCGGCAAGAAATGTGAGTCCAGAGCAAATAGACTCAACGCCAGAAGCCCAGGCCGCCGTACTAAAAGTGATTTTCAACGCAGTTGCAGAATCCGGCGGCTGCGGACTTTTTTACTGGGGCGGCGACTGGATTCCTGCAAAGAATATTCAGAACAACTGGGAAAATCAGGCTATGTTCGATTTTTCCGGAAAAGCGCTTCCGGCTCTTAAAGTTTTTAAGCAGATGAATTAAAAAACAAAATTCAACCTGATATTTAAATTCTAAAATATCAGGGATTTTTTTTACGGTTTTTTAATTTTTTTACCAGCGCGGCAATGCTCAGGAAAGCAAAAATAACGGAAGCCAGTCCAAAAACCAGTTTTTTGTGAACACCGTTTCCATCAGGACCGGCCGCAAGCGAATCCTGCAAAATTCCAAGTCCTTCCCATAATGTTGTAAATCCAAAAAAACTGAACAGAACGAATGAAACTGCATTCAGAAAACCTTCCGGCATTTTTTTCTTAAGGAATAATCCAGCCAGCATTCCTATCATATCTGCCGCAAAAAAACCGACAACGCAGGCTGCCCAGATAACAAATGCCCTTCCTATTCCGCCGTTCGCGCCAAAAGTAATTGCCGTAAGCTGCGTTTTATCACCAAGCTCAGCAATAAAGAATGTACAAAAAACCGCGGCGACCGCGAATTTAAACTTTCCGCTTTCCGCCTCTTCATCATCTTCTTCATTTTTTAAAATTGCCGTTATTCCAAAATAAAAAAATGCAGCCGACGCAATAAACTTAATCAGCCAGCCAGGGACAAATACGCTTATAATTCCGCCGGCAAAAACCGCGATTCCGTTCAAAACCACAATTGCCGCCAGCGTTCCGGGAATAATATCGCGCAACTTGTATTTGGAAGTCATTCCTATCAGCATAAACTGAGTTTTATCTCCCATTTCCGCAAAAAAATCAGTAAGCGCAACCGTAAAAAACAACAGCAAAATTTCTTTCATAAAAAAATTATATAAAAAACAACAAGTTAGACATAGACAATCGTTCGCTGCGCTACTCGCTTCAAATTCTTTTTGCAAATTATGAAAGAACGCTCTCGGCATATTTCCAATTTGCTCAGATGGATTTGGCTCGCGCTACGCTTGTATTAATTCGGGTGCTCCGCACTTTAATTAATTCAATCGCCAAAAATCTTCACAAATTGCAAATCTGCCTGCGCTTTTATTCTTTTTACAAAAAACTCGACATTCAGGCTAATAGCCAACTCCCGGACTTGAACCGGCCTTTCTCTCGCAGACTTCCTGTCTGCTCCTTCCAGGCGTCTCCGCTCACTGACGGCGGCTTCCTGCCGCCTTTTCCGCCCTATCCGGGCGGCGTTCGCTGCGCTACTCGGTTCAAATTCTTTTTGGATAAAAAAAATCCACTGCCGTTTTGGCGTGGATTGCAAATATATAAAGCCAACTCCCGGACTTGAACCGGCCTTCCTCTCGCAGACCTCCTGTCTGCTCCTTCCAGGCGTCTCCGCTCACTGACGGCGGCTTCCTGCCGCCTTTTCCGCCCTATTCGGGCGGCGTTCGCTGCGCTACTCGGTTCAAATTCTTTTTGCAAAAAAAAAACCACAGCTAAATAGCGTGGATTACAAATATATAAAGCCAACTCCCGGACTTGAACCGGCCTTTCTCTCGCAGACCTCCTGTCTGCTCCTTCCAGGCGTCTCCGCTCACTGACGGCGGCTTCCTGCCGCCTTTTCCGCCCTATTCGGGCGGCGTTCGCTGCGCTACTCGGTTCAAATTCTTTTTGGGGGATAAAAAAATCCACACCTAAATAGCGTGGATTGCAAATAATTAAGCCAACTCCCGGACTTGAACCGAGTACCTACGCGTTACGAGTGCGTTGCTCTACCAGGTGAGCTAAGTTGGCGGTTATTTGGTATTGCTGTTAAGGGCCCGTTCGCCCATAGAACTGCGGGTATCTACAATTCTTTGCATGTCTGTTATGTTTGCAACAACAATGCTGTCATTATACACTTCTATTTTACGTTTTTCAACCAGTCTGTTAATTTCTTCGCGGGTTATTTCAAACGAAAGTCCTGCCCAATGAGCTATATCGCCAGTATTAACATAAAATTTTCTGGAACGTTCATTAGGGTTGTTCGGAGGATTCATTTCATCAAGAAGAATAAATACATCTGCAATGCGGGCCTGCAAATCTTTTATGGCAAGAATCTTAAAACGTCTTCGCTGGTCGTAAATGCGCTTGCAGAACAGTTTAAGAAGGTTCAGGGCAAGAACTGCATTTCCGGTAACAATTGATTCAAAATTTTCTTTGCTGAATTCAAGGCATTTTACCGAAGTCTTTGCCATACAGGTCGCGGAACGCGGAGAATTATCAAGGATAGCCATTTCTCCAAAAAATTCACCCGGCTTTAGAATATCAAGATTTTTTTCAGTTCCATTCACATACTTCATAAGCTGAACAGAACCCCTCTGAATCAAATAAAAAGTGTCGCCCGGTTCAAATTCAGAAATAACAACCTGTCCCGGCGCATATTTTTTTGCAAAACGTTCAAACGCAGAAAGCTCAAACTGCTTCAGCGCGCCAAGACCACCATCCTCAGGAGCCTCATATTTTGGCATTCCGCGCTTTTCAAGATACATCTGGCTTGCCGCAAACAGTTTTTTAACATGCTCAATATAAGGCGACTGTGGAAAACGTTTTAAATATTTCAGGCAGACATCGTAGCAGGAAACAAATTCCTCATCTTCAAAAAAACTTTTTGCAACGGCAAGCATTCCTGCCTGCGGACTTTCAGGAGTCGAATTAAGAATCTGCTCTATCCGTTTGTGTATCTGTCTTAACTGCGCTGAAAAAACACGGAGCATTTTCATGATAATCTGTTTGTTTCCGCTAAAATTCTTTTCAAATTCTGGAACTGTAAGCGCAATAACCTGGCTGTCCTGAAGAACAGTTGCGGTTTCTTCACGAGGAAAACGCCCCAAGGCCGACTTTACCCCAAAAAATTCACCGGGCTTAACTTGGTTTGTAACAGTAATTTTTGTTTCCGGATCAATGCTGGTAAGAATTATCGTTCCGCTTTGAAGAATATAAATTTTATCATCTTTGTCATCTTCAAAATAAACAATAGAACCTTTTGAAAAATTTACTAACTTTGGCATTTGACTCTCCAAACCAGATAATTTTACAAATTGTACCATAATGAATAATTTTGTGCTATGCTGAATTTATGATTGATTTGCATACTCACACAACTGCTTCCGACGGTCAGTACACGCCGGAGGAACTGGTTTACAAGGCCGCGGAAAAAAATATTTCCGTACTTGCAATCACTGACCACGACACAATTTCCGGACTGGAAGAAGGCGCGGAAGCCTGCAAAAAAACAGGAATCACATTTGTTCCCGGAATCGAAATAAACATCCAGCGTCCAAACTGCGAATTTCACCTGCTTGGACTTGGCTTGAATTTGAACGGAATTTCAGAAAGCCTCAATAAGCTTTTAAAAGAACTGATAGAAAGCCGGCACGAAAGAAATGAATTCATAGTTTCCAAAATGCGCAGTTCTGGAATAAAAACAACCGTCGAAGAAATTCAGGCGGAATTTCCAGATCAAGTCTTAGGACGGCCTCATTTTGCAAGCTGGCTGACAAATCATCATTATGTAAAAAACCGTCAGGCTGCGTTCGATAAATTTCTTGCGCGGGACAGACCGTGGTACGTTGAAAGAGCCGGCGCAGACCTTGACGAAGCCGTAAAGGCAATCTACGAATCAGGCGGCGTTCCGATCATCGCGCATCCGCTTTCGCTTTATCTTTCCTGGTCTAAAATCGAACCGGTTTTAGCTGATTTTTTTGAACGCGGAGTAAAAGGAATGGAATGTTTTCATCCGGGCGCCAGGGTTACGGAATGCCTTAGGCTTCAGGAAATCGCCAGAAAACTGGGATTTTTTGTTACGGCAGGAAGCGATTTTCATGGTGAAAAAGTACGCTTAGACAGACGGCCGGGGCACACTTGCGGCGGAAAAATAATCGAAGACAAATACTATTACGAAGAACTAAAGCCGTTCCTTGAAAAACTTTAAAAGGGCAAAATCCAAGTTTTTACAAATTGCAAATTCGCCTACGATTTTGCGCATTTTCCACCAAGCGCGAGGAATCAAGCCTAAAAAAAACAAAAAAAATGCAATTCATTTCAGAATCTGCAAAAAAAATCTCTATATATTCAGTAAGCACAAAAAGTGTATTTAAATTCAAACTTATTTTTACAGAAGGTTTTTATGCAGATTTATTCATTTTCTCCGTTTGGATACGAAGGTTCACTTGTAACCGTAGAAGTTGACTTACGCCGTGGAATTCCGGCAATCGATCTGGTGGGGCTGGCAGACGGAGCAGTAAAAGAAGCCCGGGAGCGGATGCAGGCCGCGATAAGAAATTCCGGACTAGATTTTCCGCCGGAAAGAATTCTTATCAGCCTTTCACCTGCCGACCTGAAAAAAGAAGGCGCAGGGTTCGACCTGCCGATTGCGCTAGGTGTTCTGTGCGCAAAACAAAGCGATTCAGAAACTGAAAATCCCCAGCCCGGCGATACACCCGTTTTGATTATGGGCGAACTTGAGCTAAGCGGAAAAATACGTCCGGTCCGCGGAGTCCATGCCGCCGCTTCAACAGCGGCCAGCGGAGGAATAATGAGATGCATCGTTCCTTCCGCAAATGCAAATGAGGCCAGAGAAGTTCCCGGAATGAAAGTTTTTGGCGCGGATTCCCTGGAAGAAGCCTTCGCGGCTCTTTCAAATCCGGAAATTTTTACAGAACGCCCATTAAATGCGACCGGAAAGGAAGCGGAAATTCCGGAAAACTGCGAGTCTGTAGACGGAGTTCTTTTTCAAAAAGTTACTCCAGACATGGAATTTTCAAACATAAACGGACAGAAAAAACTAATCCGGGCTTTACAGATTGCCGCGGCCGGCGGACACAACCTGATTGCCGTAGGCGCGCCAGGCTGCGGAAAAACACTTTGCCTTCAAAAATTTCCCGCGCTTCTTCCGCTGCTTACAACAGAAGAAGCGCAACCTGTAACAAGAATTCTGTCGCTTGCAGGACTTCTTTCCGCAAAACAATCCCTTGTGCGAGTTCCGCCATTCAGAATTCCCCACCAGACGGCAACCATAGAAGGAATTTGCGGCGGCGGAACTTTGTGCAGACCGGGAGAAATCTCTCTGGCGCACAACGGAGTCCTTTTTCTTGACGAAGCAGCCGAATTCAGAACGAGCGTCCTTCAAATGCTCAGAGTTCCCCTTGAATCCGGAAAAATAACAATTTCCAGGGCAGGCCGTTCCACAGTTTTTCCGGCGGCGTTCCAGCTTTTAATGGCGACAAATCCATGCCCATGCGGAAATTTCGGATCAGAAACAAAACTTTGCCTTTGCAGCTCTCGTTCAATTGAAATGTACTGGAAAAAAATCTCCGCGCCATTGCTTGACCGCATTGACATCAGAATTTCCGTGGCAAACGAAATAGAAAAAAATAAAAACGAGCAGGAAGACAAGGAAAATTTAAAATCTTTTTCAACAGAATTCCTGCGGCGCGAAATCGCACAGGCTGTAAAAACACAAAGAAAACGTCAAGGCAAAAAAAACGCGTACCTTACGCCAGCCGAAATCGCCGGATTATGCAAAACTTCTTCCGAAACGCAGTCATTCTTAAACAGCTCCGCAGAAAAATTCAGTTTTTCGCCAAGAGCGACAGCCAGCTGCCTGAAACTTGCAAGAACAATCGCAGACATTAGCGGCTCAGAAACAATTGAAACAGAGCACATGAAAGAAGCGGTGATGCTAAGGAAAGCGTTCAACAATTTTATGGAAACAGAATAGCGGATTTCAATGTCACAACTGAAAACCGGCCCGGAACGCGCGGACATACTCTGGCAAAAAAAAAGGTCTTGCAAAAGCAAGACCTTATACCGGAGAAGAGACTTGAACTCTTACGCCATTGCTGACAAAAGATTTTGAGTCTTTCGTGTCTACCATTCCACCACTCCGGCGAATGGTATTATAATATCAGAATTACAAGTCTTTTTCAAGTGCAAATGCTTTGATATAATTTTTTTCAGGAAATTTTATGGACAATATTACAAAATGCGCGCAAGAAATTTTAAAGGATATATTCGGATACGATTCTTTCCGGCCACTGCAACTTGAAATAATAAAAAACCTGCTTGCCGGAAAAGACACGCTTGCCATAATGCCCACAGGCGGCGGAAAATCATTGTGCTACCAGATTCCCGCTTTAATTTTCAAAGGAATTACAATAGTTGTCTCTCCGCTGATTTCACTTATGCAGGACCAGGTTTCATCGCTAAAAGAAAATGGAGTTCCTGCCGAATTTCTGAACAGTTCACTGGAATTTTCCGAATATCTTGAAACCGTAAAAAAACTTAAAGACGGCGAAATAAAAATTGTTTACGTTTCCCCGGAAGGACTTGCGTCAGACAAAATGATGGGCATCTTCCATGAATGTTCAATGCCGATAAACTGCATAACGATTGACGAGGCGCACTGCGTAAGCGAATGGGGACACGATTTCCGCCCGGATTATCTTTCAATCTCGAATGTAAGAAAACACTTTCCGAACGCAGTCTGCCTGGCTCTTACAGCTACGGCCACAGCATCAGTCCAGCAGGACATCATAAAAAACCTTCAGCTTTACAGACCGACTGTCTTTACAGCAAGCTTTAACCGTAAAAATATTTTTCTTGAGGTAAAACCTAAAAAAAACGCCTTGTCGCAGGTAATTGAATGCATTGAAAAGCACAAGGACGAAAGCGGAATAATCTACTGCTTTTCAAGAAAATCCGTCGACGAGCTTACCATGAAACTTCACAACGAAGGCTATTCCGTCTTAAATTACCACGCAGGGCTTTCCGACATCCAGAGAACTAAAAACCAGAATCTCTTCATAAAAGACAAAGTCCGCATTATTGTTGCGACCGTGGCCTTCGGAATGGGAATCAACAAGCCGAACGTCCGGTTTGTAATCCACTACGACATGGCAAAATCCCTTGAAGAATACTATCAGGAAATCGGCAGGGCCGGCCGTGACGGACTGGAATCCCACGCGCTGCTTCTGTACAGTCCGGGCGACATTCATAAAATCAGATTCTTTTTTAACGAAGCCGCCGACCCGGAAAAATCCGAGCGGCTCTTGCAGGGAATGATAAATTACGCAAAAGCCAGAACCTGCCGAAGGCGCGCGCTGCTTTCATATTTCGGAGAAAATTTTTCCGGAGCAGACACTTCCGCAGACGAATGCTGCGACATCTGCGCAGCCGGACCGGTCAACCTTACTGACGTAACAATTCCTTCCCAAAAACTGATGAGCTGCATTTTCCGGCTAAAACAACATTACGGCGCGGCTTATGTAATCGATGTGCTTCTAGGTTCAAAACAAAAACGGATAATGGAAAACCATCACAATGAACTTTCAACATGGGGAATCGGAAAAGAACTGGAAAAATCAGACTGGTTTGAGCTTACAGACTTGCTGATTGAAACCGGATACATTTTAAAAGTCGGAGAATACAATGTGCTTGCTGTCTCAAAAATGGGCGCGCTCGCGTTAACAAACAGAACGCAGATAAAACTTCCAGTTCAATTGAATTTTAAGAATATTATAAACGCGCCTAAACAGAAGCCTTCGTTCGTACTGCATAAAAAGAATGAATTCTTAAAAAACCTTTCTGAAAAAGATACAGAACTTTACAATGCAATAAAACAATGGCGAAATTCTACAGCCGAAAAAGAAAATATTGCTCCTTATATGATTTTTGGAGACAAGACAATAGAAGAACTTGTTGAAAAAAAGCCAGCCAGCGAAAAAGAACTTCTTTCTGTTTTTGGAATAGGAACTGTAAAGGCAGAAAAAATAGGTGCTCCGGTTCTACGGATAATAGGAAATCACATTTAGACTTATTTTCTGCCTATAAAAAAAGAGGATGTCCAATAAGTATCTTTTATGTCATTTTCGGGCTTGACCCGAAAATCTGAATGTATATATTACAATCATTTCAAGATTATTGCATCAAGTACGCAAATGACATTTGGGACTTATTGGACATCACCCAATATATGTAAACGGACTGCGGCTTTGCCATGACCAGCCCGAAAAAAAAGGACTGCCTTTTGAGCAATCCTTTCAAGGTGTGGATTGGAGTCGAACCAACCAATGACGGTTTTGCAGACCGATCCCTTACCGCTTGGGTACCACACCAAATGTTTTTGTATTATGACAGAAAAAGAAAACTTTGTCTAGCACGAAAGTCCGGGATTTCGTTTTAATATCTCTTTTTGCACAAAATCTTTTTCCTCCTCAGAAGAAAAAATAAACTGCTCGGCAGAATTCCTTTCGGTTTTCACAAGCAATATCCGCGGATCAATCTCCGGCGAGGAAGAAAATTCAGAAGCTCCGCCTTCATTTGAGGCTGACAAAAGCGGAAGCGCAAGTATTTTTTCAAACGGCAAAAAATGTCCGTTTCCAATAAGTCCGTTTTCATAAAGGCCGCAAAATCCGTTCGCTAAAATCTCGTTAAAACTCATGTAACAGCCCAAAAGCGCAACAAGACATACAACAGAATCAGTAAAAACACCAAGACTTTTTACCCCGATAATAAAAACCAAAAGCGCGGAAAAAATCATAGTCAGAATCTGAAACAGAATATTCTTTTTTTTAAAGGAAATTATAATTTTTCCGGCTGATTTTACCATAATCTTTGTCTTAACCAGGACAAAAACAAGAATCAAAAAATACAAAACCGCGGAAACTGCGGAAATCAAATTAAAACCATTCAAATTCATAATTTTCTCCAGTCTATCGGAAAGCCAGCCAGTACGACAGCGCTTTTTTCGCAGATTCAAAAGCAAGCGGAAGTTTTTCAATATCATCCTTGGAGTCGATTTTTTTTACGGCAAAGCCCGAAACCTCAGAATCCTGGCCATGAAGTCTCTTTATAAGCTCATGCACATTTCCTTCACCTGCAGGAATTGAAGCGTCAAAAAACAAGTCGCATGTCTTATACGCAATATTTTTATACAGATAATCATTCGGAAAACTGCAAAGATATTTTACTTTTTCAGGCTGAACTCCAGTTTCTTCCAGACATTCACGGACAACCGCCTGCTCCGCAGTTTCATCCCTGTCTACAAAACCTCCCGGCAACGCCAGGAATCCTTTCCGCGGCTCTTTTGCGCGAATCTCAAAAAGCACATTGTTTTCCGCATCTGAAATAATCGCCCCGACCGCAGCCGCGACATTGTTGTACAAATCAAAGCCGCAGTCAGCGCAAAACCATTTTTTATTTTCAATATAACTGATATTTTTTCCGCCGCATTCAGGACAGAAATTAAATTTATTTCCAATCATTTAAAACCTCGCGCGGTAAGCGCATACGACAAAGACTCGGCCCTTTTCAGCGACTGAACAATAAGCGGAACCAGCAAAGGAACGACAGCCCGGATTTTTCCAAAAAGACCTTTCGCCTTGCCAAGTCCGCCGCGCACAAGCTGAGTCTTTACAATACAGGTCGCCTCATCCAGGAGCAGCGGAAGAAAGCGGAAAATTATTTCCATAGTAACAAGAATATATTTTGAAGGAATCCTGAACAGGCGCAAAGGCGCAAGCAAATCAGAAAAACCTTTCACAAGCTGAATCTCATCAATTGAACACGCGAATCCGCAAATCAGGCACATCGCACTTTCTGTACGCAGCAAAACTTTTATGCAGCTCAGAATTTTTGAAGGCGTAACCGTAAAAAAACGAAAATCGCAGTAACGGATTTCATCAGGCAAGACAGGCGCAAAAACCATCTGAAAAAGACAGAAAAACAAAAGAAGCGGAACAATTTTTATAATCGCCGCAAAAAGTTTTTTTGCAGGATATTTTGCAAGCAGCGCGTAACAGATTCCCAAAAGAAAGAAAATTCCACAGGCAGGCAGAGGACGAATAACCAGCGCAGAACAAAAAAGCCCAAGAAACAAGATATATTTCAGAACCGCAGGAAGTTTTCCTATAGCCCCGGATTTTCCAGCCTTTTCAGAAAAACTGAATTTTTGGATTCGCTCCAGAACCGACAGAGCCGGAATACGCTGCATTTCAGGCAGCGCGGAAGAAACCTGCTCTTCCCGGCAAAATATTTTTTCCGCAGAAAGATTTAACACACGGTCGGCAAAGGCAGCCTCATCACGCTGATGCGTACTAAAAAGCACGGTTTTTCCCTGAGAAGCAAGCTCCTTCATCAGGTTCATAACTTTATTCCTGGACTCTCCATCCAATGCCGCCGTAGGCTCATCGAACAAAATAATGTCAGAATCCATCGCCACAATGCCGGCAACAGCCAGCCGCTTTTTTTCTCCGCCAGAAAGACAAAAAGTCTGCCTGTCCGCAAATTTTTCAAAATCAAGATTACACTGATCCATTGATTTTTTTACAATTTCTTTAAGCTTTTTACCGCGGACACCCTTGTTTCCAGGCCCGTAGGCAACATCGTCTGCGGCAAAATTTTCAAAAAGCGCGGAATCGCTGTTCTGCTGGGCAATAACAGGGCGTTCTGTACAATAGATTTTTCCAGAATCGCTGGCTCGCAGCCCGGAAAGAATTTCCAGCAGAGTTGATTTTCCGCAGCCAGAAGGTCCGACAAGCGCGGTAAGAGAACCTTCATACAAATCCAATGAAATATTTTCTAAAACAGGAATGTCTTTTTTATAAGAAAAATTCAAATTGCGGGCAGAAAGAACGATTTTTTTTCCGTCCGGCGACCATTTGCTGGAATTTACAGGAAGTTTTTTGCCGGTCAGCTTTTCAACAAGTTTTTCATCCGCAAGAAATTCCGCAGAAGTTCCTGTCCATGAAATTTTTCCATTTTTCATCAGAATCACATCTCTTGCACGGCAGACAGCCTCCAAATCATGGCTTATATGAAGAACCGTAATTCCCTTGCTGTTTATAGAATCAATAAAATTATACATTTCTTCCCGGGACTTTGGATCCAGCATAGAAAACGCTTCGTCCAGAATCAAAATATCGGGATCCATGGCAAGGATTCCGCTCAAAGCGACTTTTTGAGTCTGCCCAAGGGAAAGATTCATCGTCCGGTGGTTCGCAAAATCCAACATTCCAGTAACGCCAAGACTTTCAATCACGTTCAGCTCAACTTCCGGCTTTGGAAAACCAAGATTTTTCGGACCAAATTCCGTATCCTGAAAAACAACTCCGCAAATAATCTGGTCTTTTGGCGACTGAAAAATAATCCCGACACGAAGATTCTCTTCTATTTTCACAGAGCCTTTCTGCGGTTCAAAAAGACCTGCCACAATCCTTGCGACCGTGCTTTTTCCGCTGCCGTTTTTTCCCGACAGAACAGTGTAAGAACCATGCTTCAGCTCAAAACTTACGTTGTTAACCGCCGCACTTTCAGCATTTTCATAAGAGAAATATAAATTGTTCACTTGAACCGCAGGCATGACGCTATTCTATAAAAAACTTATGCACATTTGCAAGCACAGTTTTGTTTTTAATTTGTGGAAAGAATGTGGATAACTTTTTGTCAATAGTCTTTTTATTAAAAATTATATATTTTTTATAATTTTTACAGCAAATTCGCGCACTGTTTTTACTGGATTATAAAAAATAACAAGAAATGGAAAAAACTGTCGCTTTGTTTCTTCGCCCAATTCTGAAAACTGTGCAAATTCCAACTCCTCTTTATCCATCTTTTGCAACTGAAGAAAAGAAAGCTTTCCTCCAACTTTCTGCTCCTTTTTTTCCAAGGTTTTTTTGTCTTCTCCTATAATCATGGCTTCAACATGAGCAGCCGATGATAAAAACGGTTTCTGCCCGACCACTTGTCCCTCAATAACCAAAATTCGCCCAATCTTCTCATTATCCACAAAATACTGACGGACTTTTTCCAAGCGAAGTGAATAAAGATCTATTTTATTTGAATCTTGTCCTTGGATAGGACCTTGGGCAACTCCACTTGCTGACGTATTATATTGAATCTCGTTTGTCTCTGCCGACTTAGTCGCATTCTCCATGGCCTGACTGGGAATAACCAGAGAGACTTCATCGTTGCTGACACTCCCCTCAGGCTGCTGCACTGGCCTTGCTGGAGCCTGGACTGGAATAAATTTATTTTTCAGGTTAGTGACAGCCCCCCTGAATTCGCCAGAAATCTCCCAGGCGGCATACCCGGCCATTCCTAAAACCAGGACAACAACTAAAAACCATAAAAACGGATGATGGGATTTCTTTTCTTCCAGCTGGGGCAGGGCACTCTGGGGAACGTCAGACGCTCCCAGAGGGGGGAGTGTTCCCGAACTCAAAGATAGCTGCCGAGTATAGTCTGAACTTTCTTCAGAAGGCAGAGAAAAGACTGTCATACAGACAGAACAGCGTAAGCGCGCCCCCGGTTTAATTCCGGAAGGGAGATTGAAACGGCTCTTGCACTTAGGACACACAACTTGCATGGCTCTGAACCTCCGGGGCGTTCATTCCTGTTGAAAGAAATCTTCTAGTTTTCATCTGGGATACAGATATCGGGGAGCGTTCTCAGTTTCTCCGCGCAATCAAGCCCATACCCCACTATGAAGCCATCATCCATAACAAAACCAGGGTAATCCACGTGCACATCGACCACACGACGGGCTTTTTTATCGACAAGGGCGGCAAGTTCCAGACTCCGTGGATTTCTCGCGCGGAACTGTTCCATCAGAAAATGCATCGTATGGCCGCTGTCCACGCAGTCCTCCACTATCAGGACATGTTTCCCCTCGATGTTGACTTCCACGTCACGGGAAAATGTAACATGCCCGCTGCTCTCTGTTCCATTGCCGTAGCTGGAAAGCCGGACAAAATCCACAATCATATTTTTATTATCGATACACCGGACCAAATCGGCGAAAAAGATAAAAGCACCTTTCAGGACACAGACAACAACAAGAGGCTCATCGCCGTACTTTTTCGTTATCTGCTCCCCAAGCTGCTCTACCCTCTTCCTGATGTCTTCACGCGTGTATAATGGCTTCAGCCTGGAAATTTCCATAGTAGTTATCCTCTCTTCGTAAGACTTTCAGATTTCGCCCGTTTTGAAGCAGGCTGAAAAAAGTGAAAGGCCTCATCCTCTGCAATGATATCTGAAGATGAGGCCTTTTATCAAAACTTTCCGGGGAACATGCCCCCAGTGAATTTAATTTTCCGCAAGGACGTGAAGAACAGCGAATTCGTCGCAGTCGGGGTACTTGGGGCAGTGCACACAGTCGGCCCAGATTTTCTGGGGAAGAACATCCTTCTCAACGGTGGGGAAACCGATATGATTGAAGAAGCCTTCCTGATAGGTGAGCGCGAACACGCGTTTGATGCCAATAGACGGGCAGTCGGCAAGACATGCCTGGACAGCCAGAAGTCCCAGCCCCTTGCCTCTCTGATCCTCACGGATAACAAGTGAAGCCACTTCAGCCAGATCTTCCCAAACAGGAGCCAGCGCCACACATCCGATAATTTCCCCGTCAGGCTTCACGAGAACAAAAAAGTTACGCACATGGCCATAGAGGTAGGTCAGGGCCCTGGGAAGAAGCTGTCCCTTAAGCGCGGCCTGCATCAGAAGGGCGTGAATATCCTTCACGTCATCAACCACGGCCTTACGAACCGTGACATCACCTTTCTGCATCATATCAGCCCCTTTACTTGTTCAGAAGGGGAGACAGAATCTGATCAAACTCGTCTTCAGAAGGAGCCCCGCTCCCTGTCACCAGCAGCTTGCCATCGGGATCGTAAATAACATTAAAGGGGATACTGCTGATTCCAAAGAGATCGACGAGATCTCTGTTGGCAAGATACACAGGATAGTTGGCACCAAAATTCTTCATGAAAGGCCCGACTTTGGAGGAAGTGGCGCTATCGTCCACGGAGAGGCCGATAAAAGCGACTTTGTTTCCGTACTTCGCCTGCATTTTGACAAGAAGGGGAATTTCTCCCCGGCACGGGGGGCACCAGGTGGCAAAAAAGTTGACGATCACCGGCTTGCCTTTGTTCGAACGGATTACATTTTCAAGTCCGGCCTTATCAAGAGTGGATACAACGTTGTTGCCGGCAGCGGAACAGTAAGCCGCGGGCAGGACAATCAGAGCCAGAAGTACGGCGAGCAGAAACTTCTTCATATGTTTTAGGCAGAAGATGCTTTCCGGCATCCCCCACACGACCTCCCGATGTGAAACCTGATTTTGAAGGCCCCTTTTCCTTTCGGAAAGGGTCCCCTTTCTATTTTTTAGGTGTCCAACATACCTTAGTTATTTTTCTTTCTCAAGAACTTAGCTTTTCTGCGGATGAGAGGAAGATACAGCCAGTGCTGAGCGGCGTTCTCTGGAACATGACACCCTATTTGACAAAGACACGCTCAGTACATACTTGATAACCCTTAGGACAAGACTCAGGGCCCGAACAGCGCAAACGCTATCCTTATAAATATAAGACATCAGGCCGGGACACCCCGGAAGGAAATATTTCGTGACACGCACCAATATGAGTAAAGAAGCAGCCCCTGACACCCTCACGCCGGAGTCCCACCGTTATCTCCAGACAGGAGTTTCCACACGAGCGGACACGCAGGGAGCTGAAGAAGCAAAGAGCATAAGCCAGAACGTATGTGTCACTCCTGACGTCATTCCTTCAGCGGAAACAGAGCCCTCCTCTCTGGAGGAAAAAGAAATTACGGATACCGCTGCTGACAGTACTATACGCATCCGCAGGAAACGTTCTGCGGCGAGACGCCGCACGAAGAGCAACAGCCGCGATGCAGAAGCTGAAGAGCTCACGGACGACTCCGTACAGAAGGACGCCGAAAAAGAAGAACCTGCGAGCGAACTGGCTGAAGTGGAAGAAATTGCCAGTGAGGATCTCGGAGGCGAAGAACAGGCTGATGACATTCTCTCCCCTGAGGTAGAAGAAGCAGACAGGGATGGGGAGGAACCCATAGAGCTTGAAGCCCATGATTCGTCTGAGGACATTTTACCAGCACCCACCCACAGCCGCCTCCCTTCCACGAGGGACAGCTTTCAGCTCTATGTCAGGGAAATAAGTCACTTTCCCCTCCTCAAACCCGAGGAAGAGCACGAGCTGGCTGTCAAATTCAGAGATACGAGAGACAAAAAAGCCGCTTTCCGTCTCATTTCCTCCCACCTGCGCCTTGTGGTCAAAATCGCCGTTGATTTCCAGCGTCGCTGGATGCAGAACGTCCTCGATCTCGTGCAGGAAGGCAATGTCGGCCTTATGCACGCACTCTACAAATTCGACCCCGACAAGGGGATCAAATTCTCGTATTACGCGTCTTTCTGGATCAAGGCGTACATCCTGAAATTCATTATGGATAACTTCAGGATGGTCAAAATAGGTACCACACAGGTTCAGCGCCGGCTTTTCTT
>OLGE01000079.1_pt1 | contig 102357 bp, 96 predicted proteins | sample 1605151 | NCBI WGS metagenome assembly OLGE01 (sample SAMEA3888912, study PRJEB22519) | human gut metagenome | biome: human gut; feature: human-associated habitat; material: faeces | place: Denmark | collected 2010
AAATTATAGTTTCAAGGCTATGTTTTTGAAGGTGATTGCGACGAGGATCTTGAATATTGTTCAGTATAATGGAGATGTTCATATCGTTTTTTACTGGAAAGGTAATGCTTTTCTATGGAATATCACTGATTATGAAAGAGAAAAGTAATGCGTCGGCCCTGGTCTGCTCCCAGAAGCGTTCGTCTCTGCTCCCAGGTGCGGCTGCGTCTGCTCCCTGGTGCATTCGTGTCTGCTCCCGTGTGCGTTTGTGGCTCGTTCCACGTTCGCTGACAAATACGGACAAGGAGGGAACGTGGTGTGGATGGGCGCGTGTGTGTTACATTTGAAATGTTTCCTGACTTCATCACTTTTTTGCCCCATTAGATTGCGTATGTTGAAAATCGGTGAGTTACGTAATCCAATCGGGTGGCTCAGGGTGACGCATTGACGAAGTCAGGAAAAGAATCCCATTCGTCAAAAGTGTGGCAAATCACAGTTTTGACGAATGGGAAACGGCGAAAAAGCAAAAATGAATAAAATGCACAGAAATGACACGTCCTCCATTATCCTCCCCAGCCGACAGACTCTTCCCCCTCTGCGTCCAAAAACTTTGCAAAAGCCAACGGCGATACAGAAATAATCCGTAACTTTGCTCCAGATGGGCATAGCGTTTATGGTTTGTGACACGTCAGTGTTCAGCGCGATAAACGTTATAGAAGTCGTCTGAACTTTTATGAAATTCAAGATTTGCCTTTATTTTTGAGGCGTTTTGGGGTCTTGAAGGGGGAGTGTAGCGAGCTATACGACCGATGAAAGGTCAAAAAACGGCCAAAAAGAAAGGTGAAGATGGAATGTAGAAGAACTCAAACTCCAAATCAAATCTTCGTCAGAAAAGTTCAGACGACTTCATAGTCATTCGCTCATTATCTAACATTTTAACCCTTATATTCGACCGCCGAATCATCGTGAGGCGAAAAACGAAAATGAAAATGAAGAAGTTGACATTACTGCTGTTTGCCTTAGCATGTGCTATGACGACATGGGCCAAAGGTATCGACACATTGGCTGTTGATCTCATCTATAAGGAATTATTGGCCAATCCCAAAGTGACAAAAACACCCGTGCGATACACTGGCGGATGGAAACAAGGCATAAGAGGCTTTGCCTGGCAGCAAGGAGAAGGCCGAGGCTGGACGGTAGGCACCCGTTTGGCACTGAGAAATGCGAAAAAAGCCGATTTCGACCGCTTCGCAAAGGTCTTCAAAGACTATAACCAATATACGCATGTCAGCATTCACGATAATCGCTTTGACATGGGATTGGAACGTTGCAAGACGTTCTATGGTATGCACTGGGATGACGGTACGCTCTATTTCCTAAAGGCGAAAAAGCTTGGAAACGAGTTTTGCGTGCCTATCGACTGGATCAACCTTAGCTATTACAATGGAGGGGAATCGCATCCGGACTATTGGGGCAGCATCGATGCGCCGACCCGCAGATTGTTGGGCTTGAGCCATTTGTGGAGCAGCGTGAAGCGAAACTTTGTGTTTATGAATCGTGCGTCGGTCAATTGGGACAGCTTGTATGTGGCCATGATTCCGCAGATAAAGGCTACGACGACCGATGGCGAGGCCGTGCGCTTGCTGCAACGCATGGCGGCTACGCTCAATGACGGCCACACTTTTGTCTATAGCTACTATCCGCAGGATATGCGCTCCATGCCGTTTTCCACACGTTGGATTGACGGCAAGGTGTATGTTGACAAGGTATATAGTTCCGCCTTTGCGAAGCAAGGTGTGCGCCGCGGACAGCAACTGGTGAGCATTGACGGCGAGGACGTCGAGGCTTATGCCAAGCGCGAAGTGATGCCTTATGTTTCGGCTTCGACCGAACAGTGGCGTCTACACGAGACCTACGATGGCATGAACTTGACAAGTCGTTTCGCCACAAAGCCCATGACCGTGCAGTTGCGCGATGGCAAGAAGCTGTTGAGTGTGACCTATGATTTCAAGGACGATGACTTTGACCTCTATGAAACCCAACAACCGAAGTTGCTGACGTATGATGCGATGGAACATGGCATTGGCTATTTGAAAATATCAAACTTCATGGACGGACGTTTGGTCCAGGAGTTCAATAGGGTTTACCCTGAAATCTTGGAAACGCGTGCGCTCATCATCGACATTCGCAATAATCCTGGTGGAAACTCCACCAACGGCGACTATATTGCCAAACACTTTTTTGCCGACACGCTTTTGATAGGTGCTTGGGAAAGCCGCCTATACATTCCGGCCTATGCCTCATGGAACTATCCGGAGAAGATCTATCGCAATGAGGGCACCACGTGGAGGCATAGCGAGCGAGACACGTTCCAGCTCTATCTCAAGCCTGTGGTGCTACTGGTCGACCGTGGCACATTCTCAGCAGCCGAAGATTTCATCTCCGTGATGCGTGCTACGGGTCATGTCACCCTGGTGGGCGAAAAGACTGGCGGTAGCACGGGAAATGGCGTAAGGGTTTCGATTATCCCGGGCGTTTGCGAAGCAAATATCTGCTCCAAACATGACTTTGCGGCCGACGGCTCAGACTTCGTGGGCTATGGCTTTACGCCTGACATTCCCGTCGCAGAAACCCACAACAGCTACTTCAAGGCCAAACGTGACAATGCATTGACAAAAGCCCTGCAATGGCTGAACAAAGGTAAGTTCTAACCACATGCGGCAAGGCGATACCCCATCATCTGTCCATTCACATGGCAGCGCAGCCTGAATGAACAGCAAAATCACACGTTCTCCACCTTGGTGGGGAACGTGTGATTTTTGGTGGCCATTAACGTTAAAAGACCGCGCGAAGCGCAAATATCCACGTGCGAAGCACGCCCGAAGCCCCCTAAAGTGCACAAGTCAAACATAGCATAAACTATTCCCGGAACATCACCGAACAGACGACATGTTCAGACGAAAATCACGCGTCAACCCGCCGCAAGGAAAGGAAAAATGTCACATATCTTTCGAATTATTGCCCGGTAAAACTTATTTAAGCAATAATTTGAAATATATTTATCGTAATGCAGACGCGCCACCTTGATTGATGGGCATGACGCGCATCGTGGTTGAAGGAAAGTTTGGTGGGTTCGTCCGAGAATGCGTTGCAGGCATAAAGCACACCTCGGCAGAGCTTCAACTTTGTTTGAATGCTTTGCCGAGGTGCGTTTGCTGTTTTATGTAAATTTGGTGGTGTGCGTGTCGCTTGACGGTTGGGCTGACAACGGGAGGGGCGGGAGATGATTCGGCGTGGGCAGACATGCTGGGCGTTGGGGCGTTTTCCGCGCTTGGTCACAACTGCGATTTGGCGGCGTGCCACGCTTTCTGCCAATCTGTGTCCAGCGAGAAGGGCGTGAGCTCGCTTCCTTCTTTGATGTACGATTGCGTTGTTTCGGTGTCGGGGTCGTTGAAGAGAGGGTTTGATAAAGACGCGTCCATAAAGAGATAAATCTTTTTTCTGCGTTCCTCATCGGAGAGTTTGTGGTCTTTCAGAATTTGCGTGAAAAAGAGGAAGATGAATTCAGACAGATAGTATGCCTGCGTGTTGAGAAATTCTTCTTTGACTTCCTTGCTGTTTTCAAAGGCTTTCTTTTTCAGGTAGACCAACGCCGTGCTTTTGAATTGTGCGATTTTTACCTGCGTGAAGCTCTTCGACGGCGAGTTCACCGTTTGTGTTGCGTTCTCAAGAACCATGTTGTACACCTCTTGTGCTTTCAACGTGTTGGGCGCCAAGAGTAGGGCAAGGAGCGAGCTATAGAATAAAGGTCTGGTTTTTTTCATTTTCTAAGTTATGGTGAGTCTGGCCGGGGGCCAGATGGTTTTTTGTGTGTGTTGAGTGGGGGCTCAAAATTGGTTTATAGTATCCATGCAGGGGGAAACCTGTCTGATATTGCCTTGTCAATATAAAACTAATTCTGAACACCTATTTATCGGGGGGGAGAGATTCTGAGATGATGGTCGATGCAGGCGGGGAGTTCCTCCGTGTGGTGCGTGACCATGATCAGCGTTCTTCTGGGGTTGGCCGCCATGTAGCGGTCTGTTATTTCTTTGGCTTTTTCACACCAGTGGCGGTCAAGGCCGTGGAATGGTTCGTCGAGTATCAGCAGTTGGGGGCTTTTGACGAATGCTCGTATCAGCAACACCAGTCGCTGCTCGCCATGTGAGAGTTCCAAATAGCACTTCTCTGCGAGATGTGGCACGCCGAATGTTGCGAGCCATTGTTGGCAGATGATGGTTTCTGCGTTTGATGGCGTTCGGTATATCCCGATGGTGTCGTGGAGGCCGCTTGCCAGAATGTGGATTACGGACAAATGCTTTTTATAGGTTGAGAAGATCTCGGGGGAGACGTATCCGATTTTTCTCTTTATGTCCCAAATGCTTTCGCCGCTTCCTCTCTTTCTCCCGAAGAGTTTGACGGGGAGGGCATAGGCGATGGGGTTGTCGGCCAGCATGAGGGAGAGTAGGGTGGTCTTTCCTGCGCCGTTGGGACCAGTGACGGCCCAATGTTCTCCGCTTTTGATGTTGCAGGAGAAGTTTTTGAACACGATGCGCGTTCCATAGGAGATGTTGATGTCGCTGAGACTGACGATTTCTTCTCCCGCTTCTGTTTCGGGGTAATCGCGTGTCGTTGGGGCGGGGATGGCTGCCACTGGCTGCTCTGCTTCCTCGCTTTGTTTGCTTTCCTGTATCTCGGTTTCGCGCGTGCGTTCGCGCATCTGTTTGTTTTCAACGTGGACCACCCTGTTGATGAAGGAGGGGATTTCCAACGGGCGGCAAACCACCAGGATGAGCGAAATGAACTGGGAGAGTTGCTGAAGCACAGCTGTGAGGGCAGCACGGCTGTTGGGGTCTAAGCCGATGTAGGGGTTGTCGATCACCAATACTGAGGGGCAGGCTTGCAGGATGCGCATCAGATGAAGGCGCCTCAGTTCGCCACTCGAAAGTTGGTTAACCTTTTTGTTGAGCAGAGGGGGGATGTTGAGCGCCTTTTCGATGTTGTCCATCGTTTGGGAGGAAAGGACGCGGGGCGCTTCGGCTGCATCGCGGCGACTTTTCTCCAGTGTTTCGCAAACGGTTGGGAACGTCATGTCGTCGCCGTGGTTCCAGCGCTGCTGATAGTAGGCGGGCGGGGTTGTTCCGTACACGTCGTTGAAGACGATGCTCCGAATGATGCCTTCCCCAGTATGCCGCTCCCCAGTCTGTCCGTCGGGGAGGACGGTTTTGATGGGGATGGCTCCCGTTATGAGCCCAGTCAGCAGGGATTTGCCGCCGCCGTTGGGGCCGCTGATGGCAACGGATTCGCCTGCCCGCAAGACGAAATTGACAGGGGATTGCAGCCGATGTGCCTCGTTTCTTGCAATGCCGTTTTTTATTTCAAGGATTTTCTGCATAGGGCTTCCATGAGTTTTTTTTGCGGCAGGGTCATTTTCCCTGTGTCGTTTTTTGCAGCGATGTTGTTCTTATAATCTCGCCACGACGCGTTCCTTCCTTTGACGTTCAGGGAATTTATGCTTTGCAGGAAATGGCAGTAGGCCGCTCCGAGCGCATCTGTGGCATCGAGGTAGGGCAGCATGTTTTCGTCTTTTATGCAGAAAACGCGCTTCAAAATCAGCGCCACTTGCTCCTTGCTTGCTCCGCCATTCCCGGTGATGGCCATTTTGATTTTCAGCGGGGCGTATTCATGGATTGGGAGACCTTTGCTGATGGCTGCGGCTATGGCCACGCCTTGTGCACGCCCCAGTTTCAACATGCTTTGCACGTTTTTGCCAAAGAAGGGCGCTTCTATGGCAAGTTCATCGGGCTTGAAGGACTCGATGATTTCGCTTATGCGCTCGTATATCCTGCCCAACTTCACATAGACGTCCTTGCAATGGCGGAGGTCGATGACGCCCATGGCGAGCATTTTGGCTTTCGATCCGTTTGTTTCCAGCACGCCATAGCCCAGGACGTTTGTGCCGGGGTCAATTCCGAGGATGGTTCGTGTTTGTTGCAATGGCATGTCTTGTGTGTGAATGAGTTGGTGTTGAGATTGTTTTAATCTTCTTTGCGTCGGGGTGTCGCGCGGGGGAAGGCCTATTCTGGAATGCTGCCTTTTCGCTTGAAGGGGGCGGTTCTTGACGTGGCCTGCCCTTTATTGTTGGTCCGACACAGCAGAAGTGTGATAAAGGCAAAAATACAAAATATTTTCTGATAAGTGGGTGTTCAGAATTAGTTTATATTGAATTGTCGTATTATTTTGTTCCTACAGCTGTCTTGAAGAAGGAGCGTAGCGGGCTACGTGACTGATGAAAGACAGCTGTAGGGGCAAAAGAATGCGGCAAGGCAATATTAAATTGGCTTATCCCTGCATGGATAGTATAGTAATGGTAAAAAATAACTTGTGCAATTTTGAGGAATAAGGAGTTATATCTTATGTCCTGTCTTTTTGCCGCTTTTGGTATTTGTCATCGGTCACATAGCCCGCTATGCTCCCTCTTCCAAATTCCAAAACCAACAAAAATACAGTACAAAATTGCTCAACTTATTCTTTCACCATTACATAAACTAATTTTGAACACCTACTTAAGTGGGTGTCGAAAAAGTTTTTATGTAAAATAATGGGAAACGTGTGGAATTTACCCTTCTGGCGACAACTATTTGGGAAAATAATTATACATTTGCATTTTAAATACCTTTGATTTTAGAATCATCTGAGATAATATGAAAAAGATACTTTTAACGGTTGTGCTGCTTGCAGCTTTTGTTGTTAATGCCAGCGCACAAGCGGTCATCAAGTATGACAAGAGTTCTCATGACTTTGGCAAGTTTGATGAAGAGAAAAAGCAGACGGTGGTGTTCGCTTTTACAAACACGGGAGATGAGCCGCTGGTTATCCAGCAGGTGATGACAACGTGTGGATGCACCGTTGCTGACTATACGAAAACGCCGATACCGGCTGGAAAAAAAGGCCAAATCAAGGTTACGTACAACGGCAAGGGGAAGCCGAAAGGCTTTTTCCGGAAAGTGATCACGGTGCGCTCAAATGCAACTAATGCCATGACGCGCATTTATATATCTGGCGACATGCTGGTGAAAGAGTGACATAGAATTGTTCTCATCTTCCCTCCTTAATTGATGGTTCCATGAACGCGAATAAACATACGACACAATATGAGCAAAAATAATCACCTTGTTATCATGGCAGGCGGCATCGGTAGCCGTTTTTGGCCACTCAGCAGTGAAAATAAGCCCAAGCAATTTCTTGACGTTTTGGGAGTTGGGAAAACATTGTTGCAACTGACGTTGGAGCGGTTTTCTTCCATTGTGCCAAAAGAAAATGTTTGGATTGTTACCTCCAAGGAATATAAGGACCTGGTGCTTGAGCAATTGCCAGACATCGAGCGGGGCCATGTTTTGCTGGAGCCGTGTCGCAGAAACACAGCTGCGTGCATCTGCTATGCAAGTTGGAGAATCAAGTCGATCAACGCTCATGCAAATATTATCGTTGCGCCCAGCGACCACATCATTGCTGATTTGGAGAAGTTTCACTATGCCATTGAAGAATCGCTACTCTTTGCTGCGGAGACCGATGCCATTGTGACTTTGGGCATTCATCCAACGCATCCAGAAACAGGGTATGGATACATACAGGCTGATTTGAGTTATTCGTCTTCAAGAAACTCGAACATCTTCAGGGTGGATTCTTTCACAGAGAAACCAAGTCTTGAGGTGGCAGAGGGGTATTTGAAGAAAAAGAATTACCTTTGGAACTCTGGCATTTTCATCTGGAACGTCAGTACCATCGTAAATGCTTTCCGAGTGTATCAGCCGGAAATGTGCAAGAAGTTTGAATCCGTTATGCCTTATTTCGGAACGGAGCGCGAACAGGAGCACATTGATCGTATTTATCCTCAGTGTGAAAACATTTCTGTTGACTATGCCATTCTTGAGAGGGCAGAGGAGGTTTTTGTTTTCCCCGCAACGTTCGGATGGAGCGATCTCGGAACTTGGGGGTCTTTGCGAACGCAGATTGGTCAGGACCAATATGGAAATGCCGCTATCGGCAGCAATATTGAACTGCACGAGACGTTCAATTCAATCATCCATACGAGCAAGCTGAAGAAGGTGGTTGTTCAGGGATTGGACGGATATATCGTCGTGGAGAATGACGACACGCTGCTTATTTGCAAACTCTCGGAGGAACAACGCATAAAGTTATTCCATTAATAAAGGTAGGCGTTCAAGATTGGTTTGTAATGTCATGGCGGAGTATCTCGAATCTTATTGCAGGGCAGTCCCGCAACCCCGTTGCAAAAAATCGATTAATTCGAGCCTGCCAGCGACAGCGCCCCTCTATTAATCTTGATTTTCCTGGATTTTGAACACCCTACCCCTCAGACGAGTTATATCATGCCGTATTTTTTAGAACAACTCTAAAAATGGATTTTACAAGTGAAATCATAAAATGGTATGAGGCAAACCAACGCCAATTGCCGTGGAGAGAAACGACAGATCCTTATTTGATATGGATTTCTGAAATCATTCTGCAGCAAACGCAGGTCAAGCAGGGGCTGTCTTATTATTTGAGGTTTGTTGAGCGCTTTCCTAATGTCAGTTCGCTCGCTGATGCTTCAACCGATGAGGTCTTGCAATATTGGCAGGGGCTTGGCTATTATAGCCGAGCGAGAAATCTGCATCAGGCTGCGCAGTTGGTCATGCAGAATGGCGGGGTTTTCCCGACCGACTATAAAGGCGTGAGAGCGCTGAAGGGGGTTGGCGACTATACGGCGGCGGCCATCTGCTCTTTTGCCTATAAGCAGCCCTGTGCCGTGGTTGACGGAAACGTTTATCGCGTGCTTTCAAGATTCTTTGGCGTGGAAACGCCCATTGATTCGACGAAGGGGAAAAGGGAGTTTTCGGAGCTGGCAATGGAAGTGCTTGACAAGAAGCATCCGGATGTTTACAACCAAGCCATTATGGATTTTGGGGCGAAACATTGCTCGCCCAGCCGACCATTGTGTGAAACATGTCCGCTCTCTGGCGGCTGCATCGCTCTCTCGACAGGTAGGGTTTCGGTCTTGCCTGTCAAATCCAAGAAGACGAAACAGGAAATCCGACATCTTGTGTATGTCATTATTAGGTGTGGAAATGTGGTTTATATTCGGCAACGCCCGCCTGGCGACATTTGGGCTGGATTGTATGAACCCGTCCTGCTTGAATTTAATGGCGAAGCGAGCGATAGGGAAGTGGTTGAAAATGTCGGCAAGCTCGTTGGCGGCAGCTTGAAAAGCATGAGGTGTGTCAAAAAGCAAATGAAGCATGTGTTGACCCACCGCGTGCTGATGGTTGATGCTTATGAGGCTGATATTGAAGCTCCCGTTTCGATAGATGGATATATATCCGTGGAAAACAAAGAATTATGTAACTATCCTGTATCGCGATTGGTTGAGAAAATTTTTGAATGCGCTTGCGGATGATTCGTTCTTTTCTCGAGCATCACTGGCGCTGTTAATTCAGCTGACCACGACAGGATTTTAGAATACTCACATTGATAAATCAAAAAACAACAATGACAAAGCATATTGTATTTTTCAAGTTCAAGGCCGAGGTCTCGGAGAATGTCCGCACATCTGCGTTTAAGGCGTTTAAGGATGGCATAGAGCGTTTGCCATCGGAAATTCCTTTCATCCGCGAGGTCTTTGTTGGGAGAAACTGCAACGAGGCAGAGAAGTGGGATGTTTGCCTGCATTCTGTGTTCGACAATCTGGAGGATGTGAAAGCCTACAGCGTTCATCCTTCACACAAGGCTGTCGCATCGGAATTTATGAAATTCGTTGCTGAGAGGGCGTGTGTTGATTTCGAAATCTGACAGACGAAATACAGGGCTTGGGGATAATTGTTGGAAGAATATTTTTCGGTGATTCCCATAAGCATTTGTTTTTTGTGTAAGTTGGGGCGTTTCCTTTTCCGACGGCTCATGGTCCGATAATTCCGACTGCCTATTTATGAAGCAAAAGTTGATATTGGCTTTCCTTATTTTTTTGTCTCCTGTTTTTGTTAAAGGACAGGAGACCGTTGTCTATGACCCTTCGGTGAGGACCGTGGTGTTTCAAGATAATTCTGCCAGCAATCGGGCGATGCCGGTGTTCCCGCTCCTCGTGTTGGGAGAATCGAAAAAAATTAGGATTAGCTTTGACGACTTGTCTGCTGAATATCATAGGTTTACATATACCTTGGAATTGATGGACGAGAATTTCAATGCGGAGGAATCCGTGTTTGAACACGATTATGTTGAGTCTGTCTCCGACGAGGGTTTGGTGGAGAATTTCACGCTGAGCCTCAATACTTCCATTCCCTATGTTCATTATTCCCTGGCATTCCCCAACGAATACATGAGGCCTAAGGTGTCTGGAAATTACAAGTTGACCTTTTGGAAGGAGAATGAAAACGGAGATAAAGTGGCGGCGTTCGTCACCTATTTTTTTGTTGTGGAGCCTTTGGTTTCGTTGGCGGTGACGGTGAATGGTGATACCGACATTGACAGAAATAAAATCCATCAGCAACTGACGGTGTCTGCCAGATGTCCGTCTTTGTCAATACGTGATGCAAAGGAGTTTACACTGGTGGTGCTGCAAAACAAGCAGTGGCACAATGCCGTACGAAATGTTTCTCCGTCTTCTGTGTCGTTCTTGCCGACACCGATGCTCAAATGGGAGCATTGCAGGGACTTGATATTCAAGGCAGGTAATGAATATAGAAAATTTGAAATTCCGAGCAGAAGATACCCAGGCATGCATGTCGAGTCGGTTGACAATCTTTCGAGTTATCTTCATGCCACGTTGTTTCCCGACGAACCGAGGATGACTTATCTTTATGACGAGGATCAGGATGGCATTTATGTGCCGTTGGCTGAAGACAATATGAATTCTGAAACGGAGGCGGAATATATGTGGGTGCATTTTGACTACTCGTTTCCGGAAAAATGGAAGGAAGAATTGCCGCATAGGATATATTTGGGAGGCCAGTGGACAAATGGAGCTGCAAGTGCCCCTGGCTTTCTTGCTCCCTTGGCCGACAATCCCCGTCGTTACACTGGCGCTTTCTTGCTCAAGCAGGGATATTATTCCTATTATTATTGGGGAACGGACGGCGATGGTCGCTCGGTCGTGCCCTCAATAGAGGGGGATTTCTATCAGACCCAGAATGAATATACGGTGTTGCTGTACCACAGATCTCCGTCAGATCGGCACACGCGCTTGATTGGGGCGACAACCATTGGAAAGCCATGACGAAGGTGTCAAGAAGCGATCGCAGTTCGTGCAGGTATATTAAGCCCTGGCCCATCCATAGATCATTTATAACCACAATATTTTTGAATAAATGCCTAACATCGTTTTCTTAGATAGCGAAACGCTTAACCATGACGATATATCTTGGGAGCCTATCAGTTCGCTCGGCGAGTTTAAAACATACAATCAGTGTCTGCCTCATGAGATTCTGGAAAAAGGCGGAGATGCTGACATTATCATCACTAACAAAGTGCGTTTTTCAGAGAAGGAGTTCTCTATGCTGCCAAAGTTGAAATTGCTTTGCGTTGCTGCAACAGGCTATGACGTGATCGACGTTGAAGCAGCACGGCGTAGCGGCGTGCTGGTTTGCAATTGTGCGGGATATGGAACAGGAGCCGTTGCACAAATGACGGTTGCTTTGCTGCTTGAGGTGTGTAATCATGTCGGGCATTACGTTCATGTTGTGACAAAGGAGAAAAAGTGGTGTGACAGTCCTGTTTTTTCATGCTGGGACAGACCTCTGATTGAATTGTCCGGTCGCAAGGCAGCGATAGTGGGGTATGGCAATATCGGAGAGGCCGTTGGTCGTTTGCTATACGCCTTCGGCATGGAAGTGTTTGCCGTAAGCAGTAAATCCGAAGCGGATTTGCCAGAATTTGTGAAGAAGACCACACTTCAAGAGGCATTTCAAAAATGTGATGTGGTAAGCCTTAATTGCCCGCTGACGGCAAATAATCAGAAAATGATCAACAGACAGTTGCTGTCAAACACCCGTAAGGGTCTTATTTTGTTGAATACGGCTCGTGGAGGACTTGTGGATGAAACGGCCGTTTGCGAAGCATTGGAAAACGGCACACTCTGTGCTTATTGCACCGACGTGTTGGGCATTGAACCGCCGTCTCATGACAACAAACTCCTTGCTGCGCCAAATGCTTATGTGACGCCCCACGTCGCTTGGGCAACGATAGAAGCCAGGAAAAAGTTGGTGGAGATGTTGGGAAACAACATCCGCGCATTCCTTGATGGCCATCCAGTTAATGTGGTCAGTTGAACGGTATAGAATCCTCTTTTGAATATCAAATAAAAATACATTATGACAATTCCAGATATTACAATCACACAGGTGTTTGATTTTGTTGGAACAGTGGCGTTTGCCATTTCCGGAATACGATTGGCATCTGCAAAACGTTTCGATCTCTTTGGCGCTTATGTAGTAGGTGTCACCACGGCCATCGGTGGGGGGACCATGCGTGACCTGATGCTTGGCTTGACCCCATTTTGGCTGACAAACCCTTTTTATCTGATCTGCTCCGCCTTTGCCCTTCTGTGGGTGATTGCATTCAGAAAGCTTTTGGTGAGACAAAACAATACATGGTTCTTGTTTGACACCATCGGATTGGCGCTCTTTACGGTGGTGGGCGTTGAAAAAACCATTAGCAGTACACCGGTAACAGGCGGGCATTATCCGTTTTGGGCCGCCATTATCATGGGAGCCATAACTGGTGCCGGAGGTGGCGTTCTCAGAGATGTGTTCATCAATGAAGAACCCTTGATTTTCCGTAAAGAAATCTATGCCTTGGCATGTGTTATCGGCGGATTGGCTTATTATATATGCTATGTCATTTTGAATATGACCCAGGTGCCGTGTGCCATTATCTGCGGTGTGACCGTGGTGGTGATGCGATTGTTGGCCGTGAAATACAAATTGAGCCTCCCGATAATCAATGGAGAAGAATAAGCGTCGAAATGCTGCGGAGGAGTCGGTTTCTGGAGAGCCATGTGGTGGAAGTTTTGCCATAATCTCTGCAAAGCAGGGCGGCTGCAACGTTCTTTAAGAAAGAATAACGTTGTTGAGACTTTGTGACTCGGTGGATTTTGCTAAATTTGTGTCGTTTAATTTCTTATCTCTCATGATTTTTAGAAAAATACGAAGAATAACGCTGGGACTATTGTGTATGGCCTCTATTCCAATGCAGGCTCAAGATTTGATAGCTGTTCAGGCGCCGATTGACCGTAAGCTGAAAGTGGTTGATTCTGTGGCTTTGCAGCGACTCATTGAAACAGACGAGTTGGAAAATGGTGAGAGGTTATATACATCATGGAATAACAACTCTACGCATTGTTATTCGTCAGCAGCCTTACCCGACAGTTTTAAAATTGACCTCCGAGGATTTGCGATGCCAACGCCAAGCCGAAACGTGACGAGCGGTTTTGGGTATCGTCCCTCATTCAGACGTTACCACAAGGGCTTGGATATTAAAGTGTATATTGGAGATACCATTGCTTCCGCATTTGACGGAAAGGTGCGTATCGTTAAATATGACGCAGGCGGCTATGGAAAATATGTTGTGATTCGCCACAACAACGGACTCGAAACCATATATGGTCATCTTTCTAAGCAGTTGGTAAATGTTAATGACGAGGTGAAGGCTGGAGAGCCAATCGGACTCGGAGGAAATACAGGATTCTCCTTTGGTTCCCATTTGCATTTTGAAACCAGATTGCTTGGTGAGGCAATTGACCCGAAATTGCTTTTTGATTTTCCGAATCAAGATGTGACGGGTGATTTCTTTGTTTATCATAATGATAAGCAATCAAAGAACAATGCGATGGCCTCAGCGCAAAGGCGTGAACCTGCTCAAGCAAGGTATAGAGACAGCCATTTCTATCAAGTCAGAAGGGGAGATACACTCTCTTCGATTGCAAAGAGACTAGGAGTCTCTGTTGAAAAATTGTGTTCAACAAATAATCTGAAAAAGAACTCGAAAATACGTCCTAAGCAGATTCTGAAGTATTAGTGCTGAGTTTAGACGGTATTTCTGTGAAATTTTTTTAGCTTCAGATGCTTTGCTCGCCTCCTCTTTTCGCTGGCGTTGTGTCAAGCAGAATAAAATACTGGAGAAATAATGGGGTAGTCCGTTTTCTTTTCGTAAATTTGTGCAAGTTTTCAAAGAGGAAGAATCCTTGGCGAAATCAGCATGTCTTTGGACTTCCAGCCATTTGGCAGGGTTAAAGAATTGAATATTAATAACTCCATAATATATAAGTTATGACTATAGATACTTGTGATTTTAAAGGCAAGAAGGTCATTGTTCGTGTAGACTTCAATGTGCCTCTTGATGAGAACGGTAACGTAACCGACGATACCCGCATTAAGGGTGCAATGCCGACTCTGAAAAAAGTCTTGGCTGAAGGTGGTTCACTTATTGTCATGAGCCACATGGGCAAGCCAAAAGGCAAAGTGAATGCCAAAATGTCATTGAGCCAGATTGTTAAGCCTGTTAGCGAACATTTGGGTGTTGAAGTGAAATTCGCTCCTGATTGCGCAAAGGCATCAGCTGAAGCTGCTGCACTGAAGCCAGGTGAAGTTCTCTTGCTTGAAAACCTCCGTTTCTATCCTGAAGAAGAAGGTAAGCCTGTTGGAATTGACAAGGAAGATCCCAATTATTCTGCAGCTAAAGAAGAAATGAAGAAGAAGCAGAAGGATTTTGCCAAGACCCTTGCTTCTTATGCTGATATTTATATTAACGATGCCTTCGGTACGGCTCACCGCAAGCATGCTTCAACAGCTGTTATCGCTGACTATTTCGATGCAGACCACAAAATGTTGGGCTACCTGATGGAAAAAGAAGTACAGGCTGTTGACAATGTATTGAGCAATATTAAGCATCCTTTCACTGCCATCATGGGTGGCTCAAAAGTTTCTACCAAGATTGGTATCATTGAAAACCTGATGGACAAGGTTGACAACTTGATTCTCTGTGGCGGTATGACTTACACGTTTGCCAAGGCAAAGGGTGGTCACATCGGTCTATCTATTTGTGAGGATGACAAGTTGGATTTGGCTTTGAGCATCATTGAAAAGGCAAAGGCAAAGGGTGTTAACTTGGTATTGGGTACTGACTGTGTTGCTGCAGACAGCTTCTCAAACGATGCAAATACTCAGGTTGTTCCTGCAGGTGCAATTCCTGAAGGTTGGGAAGGTTTGGATGCCGGTCCTGAAACCCGCAAATTGTTTGCCAAGGCTATCGAAGGTGCCAAGACAATTCTTTGGAATGGCCCTGCTGGCGTGTTTGAGTTCGACAATTTCACTGGTGGTTCACGCGCAATTGCCGATGCTATTGCTAAGGCCACTGAAGAAGGTGCTTTCTCGCTCATTGGTGGTGGTGACTCTGTTGCATGTATCAATAAGTTTGGTATGGCAGACAAGGTGTCTTACATCTCAACTGGTGGCGGTGCTCTTCTTGAAGCCATCGAAGGTAAGGTCCTTCCAGGTATTGCTGCAATCAAAGGCTAAGCAATAAAGTAGCGGTTTGCCACGAATATATTTGTGGCATGCCATGTTACTAAAAAATACAAGGCTGAAAGTTGGAATAGACTCGCATCAATAAGTCATCTTCCAAACTTTCAGCCTTTTATTTTATAGGAAAAGTAGGTGCTCACAATTTCCTGCTTTGATATTACAAAATATTTTTGAATACCTACATAAGTATGAAACATGTATTTGGTGTGGTGATGTGCCTCGCAGTCATCTTCTCGTCGTGTGGCAGTAATTCATCGAAGAGCGATGACATTAAACCTAAGGAAGTCGTATCGGCAAACAAAGAAGTCGTCACCTTAGCTTTAATGCCCATAGTGGATTGTCTGCCTTATTATTATGCAGAAGAACGCGGGTATTTCGAACGCTTTGGCGTCAGCGTGAAAATCGCGACATACAAATCCAAACTCGATTGTGATACGGCAATTGTAGGGCGGTCGGCTTTGATGGGATATAGCGACTTGTTTCACGCTATGATGATGTCGGAAGGCCGAAAAGTATCCGTTGTCAATTCAACACAGGGTGGTTGGAGTCTTCTGGTCAACAAAAGTTTGAGAATCAAGAAGACATCACAGCTGAGCTACAAGACAACGGCCATTTCCCGTTTTTCCACAGAGGCATATCTGCTGTCGTCTATTCCAAAGACGGATGAAGTGCTGTTGCCTCAGGTAAACGACCTTTATCTGAGAACTTCAATGGTTGATAACAACCAGGTGGATGCAGCCATGCTTCCCGAGCCTTTTGCAACGCAATGTCGCATGAGAGGGCATAAGGCCATTTGGACGGCAGTGTCGGCGAACAATTTCGGATGCATGCTGACGGCTGATAAAGTGAAAGGGGCAGAAGAGGAAAAGAATATCATTGCCATAACAAAGGCATACAACATGGCCGTTGACAGTCTGAACGCCCGCAACAATATGAGAGAGAATTTGTCTGGCATACTTGCAAAATGGGGAATGCAGGAATTTCCTGTCGACAGTTTGCATGTGCCGACTTATTCACACGCTGTCAGCTTCAAACAGGAAGATATAGCAGCTGTTTCCCAGTTTTTGCGGACGAGGAATTGTCGGTTTCGCTCAAGCGGAGTTCTCGTAAATGATCGTTTCTGCAAAAAGGCGGAGACACATTAGAGGATACCATTCAAGCATTCCCCGATGATTCTATCATCTGCTTGTGAATGTAAATTTTTAAAACTGCATCAGTTTAGTTTTACCATTACTAAAATCATAGGTAATCATTATGGATAAGACATCCTTTTTAGTATTACGCGACGAAGCCGATAAAGCCATTTGCGAGAAAAGACTTGGTGTTGCGATAAAAGCTGTTGAGGGATTGTGTAGATATGTTGAGGATGCCGAAACTACGGAAATAGTAGGGCAGGTGGACAATAATTACAGAATCATGTTGCACTATATGTCGAAAGGCGTTGCAGATGAGCAACGCAGCAACTATCATATGCGTTTCCTCCAACAAATAGATGGATGCTTTTCCAAAGTGTGTCGCCTGAGCGAAATCCGCCTGTCGGAATCCCACTATGCCCTAACATTAAATACGCTGAACAATCTTAAGGTTGGGTTCGACAAGGTGGGCGAAGATATTTCTTGCTGCACCCTCTTTGAGTTAATTTGGACTTCTGATGTTTGGAGTCAGGATGCACAGGAAAGAATTAAGCGTCTGATGGAAGCTCCCGAGTTTGATGAAAACTCCAAGTGTTTGATCTTAAGCGCCACTATGTTGGCTGCCCTAACCTTCTTTGATGTCAGAAAGGTCCTTCTGCTTGCAAGTTGCGTCAAGAGCAATAATGTGAAACTGCGTGCACGCGCCTTGATTGGTTTTGTTCTTGTAATGGCAAAGCATCGGTCGCGTTGTGAGTTATATCCAGCGGTGGGAGATTCTATAAGGGAACTGGAGAACCTTGAAGGTTTTTCAGATAATCTGCTTGATTTGCAGACGCAGATTTTTCTGACACTCGATACTCCCAAGTTCGAACAGCGTGTGAGAAATGAGATTCTGCCGTCCATCATCAAAGAGTCGCAAAAATTCAAACAACGAAAAAGCGGGTCTGATAGTCTTAGCGACATTCTGGATGATATGGCCGGGAAAACAGAGTGGGGCGAAGTCGGCGGCGATATTGATGAGAAGGTGAAGATGCTGATGGAACTTCAGCGCAAGGGAGCCGATGTCTTCATCGGGCAATTCAAGATGGTTAAACAGGGATTTCCCTTCTTTAATATCGCGGCCAATTGGTTTTTCCCGTTCACGCAAGAACATCCCGACTTTCCAAAGTCTGTTTATCATGCACCGCTTGTGTCAATGATAGAGCAAAACGAGAATCTGTGTGAAAGCGATAAATATTCGTTCTGTCTTGTTATCGGACAGATGATGGGCGCCGGCAATAGCGACTTGAAAGCAGCCAACGCCCAGTTGGAAGAAATGATAGGCGGACAAACGGATGTTCTTCCAAAATCTTCCAATACGATGCAGGCGGCGATGCGTTCTTATATGCTTGACATCTATCGCTACTTCAAGTTCTATCGTCTGCGTGACGAAGCGGCAGATCCTTTCAAGTGTGATCTATTCATTGCGGAATGGGATATGTGGCACGCTGTCTTTTCGGAAAACGAGAATCTGCACGTGTTGGCGGATTTTGCCTTTGAAATCGGGAATTATTCGTGGGCGTCCATTCTTTTTGGTCTGTGCAAGGGCAACGTGACAACCTACAGAAAACTGGGGCGCTGTTATCAGAAGATGCACCAATATTCTTTGGCAATGGATTTTTATGTAAAATCGGATGTCCTGTCTCCGAATCATTTTTGGACCCAGGTGCAGTTGGGAAATTGTGCAAAATGCCTTGGCGACTATGGTGAAGCGTTGATTTACTACGAACAGGCAGAAACCCTGCAACCAGAAAATGAAAAATTGCTGTTGAGGATTGCCGAGTGCTTGATGCAGCAGGATGAACACGAGGCGGCCTTGAAAAAGCTCTTTAAGGCCTATTATTTCGCTCCCGGCGACCAAGACATCTTGCGTATGCTGGCATGGTGCAGTTTCTTGTGCCATAAATATGAAGATTCAGAAAAATATTATCTCAAATTGCTTGAAAAGTCTTCGCGTGAGAAAGATTGGTTGCATGCGGGACATGAAGCATGGGCAGCAGGCAACATCGTGTTGGCCATTGAGCGTTACAGGTGTTATTTTAGAAAATTCGCGCCTGCTGACGTCAGCGTGTTTGACGTGTTTAAAAGAGACAGCGATATTTTGGGCAAACACAACATCAATGACATGGACATTGACCTCATGTGTGATGTGTTGGCTATGGATTTTGAATAATTAGGATAAAGAAGAGTTCTGAAAACCCGACTTGTTCAGCAGAGGTCTTCGGAATCTCCAAAAAATGGATATTAAAGTATAACGGAAAAAAGAATATGGCAACAGTTGACGACAAAAAGATTATTTTCTCAATGGTCGGTCTCTCTAAAACAATCAGACAGACCAACAAGCAGATTCTCAAAGACATATACCTCTCGTTTTTCTATGGTGCGAAAATTGGTATCATCGGACTTAACGGCGCGGGAAAATCTACCTTGATGAAAATCATTGCAGGAATTGACAATGACTATCAGGGAGAGGTAGTTTTTTCTCCGGGTTATTCTGTAGGCTATTTGGCTCAGGACCCTTATCTCGATGACGAAAAAAGCGTTATTGAAGTGGTTAAGGAAGGCGTGAAACCAATCGTTGATGCCTTGACGGAATATGAGGAAATCAACCAAAAATTTGGTCTGCCTGAATATTATGAGGATGAAGAAAAGATGAATCAGCTTTTTGCCCGCCAAGGCGAGTTGCAGGACATCCTTGACTCCACTGATGCGTGGAACCTCGACAGCCGTTTGGAACGTGCCATGTCGGCGCTTCATCTGCCTGCGCCCGATCAGAATGTGGCCCATCTTTCTGGTGGCGAACGTCGTCGCGTGGCACTCTGCCGCCTGCTCCTCCAAAAGCCCGACGTCTTGCTGCTTGACGAACCGACCAACCACCTTGACGCGGAAAGCATTGATTGGCTCGAGCAGCACCTCAATCAGTATGAAGGCACGGTTATTGCTGTCACACACGACCGCTATTTCCTTGACGACGTTGCCGGATGGATTCTTGAACTCGACCGTGGAGAGGGCATCCCCTGGAAGGGAAACTATAGCTCTTGGTTGGAGCAGAAAACCAAGCGTATGGAAATGGAAGAGAAGGTTGCAAGCAAGCGCCGCAAGACGTTGGAGCGAGAGCTTGAATGGGTAAGAATGGCTCCGAAGGCGCGTCAGGCCAAAGGTAAGGCCCGTTTGAACTCCTACGATAAACTCCTTAATGAGGACCAAAAGGAAAAGGAACAAAACCTTGAAATATTTATTCCTAACGGCCCGCGTTTGGGACGTAAAGTTATCGAAGCCTCTCATGTCTCAAAGGCTTATGGAGAGAAAGTCTTGTTCAACGATCTCAACTTCTCTTTGCCTCAGGGTGGTATCATTGGAGTGATAGGGCCGAATGGTGCCGGAAAGACAACGCTTTTCCGTATGATCATGGGCTTGGAGACGCCAGATGGTGGTAACTTTGAAATCGGAGAAACTGTTAAGCTTTCCTATGTCGACCAGCAGCACACGGACATCATTCCTGAAAAGTCAGTCTACGAAGTTGTCAGTGGCGGCAATGAATTGTTGCGCATGGGCGGTCGCGATATTAACGCGCGTGCATATATCAGCAAATTCAATTTCAGCGGAGCAGATCAGGAAAAGAAGTGCGGCGTTCTTTCTGGCGGTGAAAGAAATCGTTTGCAACTGGCTATGGCCTTGAAGCAGGAGGGAAACGTGCTTCTTCTTGATGAACCTACCAATGACATCGACGTAAACACGTTGCGTGCTTTGGAAGAAGCACTTGACGACTTTGCAGGATGTGCTGTTGTCATCAGCCACGACCGTTGGTTCCTCGATCGTATCTGTACCCATATCCTTGCCTTTGAAGGTGATGGTAATGTATTCTTCTTTGAGGGCAGCTACACCGACTATGAGGCCAACAAAGCAAAACGACTTAATCTTGAAGCTCCGAAGCGCATACGCTACAGAAGCTTGGAAAACTAAGCAGGGGATATAGTGATGACTCAACAGAATTCAATAATCCAACAGGATTCATACATCACAATTGCAGAAGCAGGAGAGGGCTGCTACGTAGAGAGTAGGAGCCGTTTCCTCGCTTTTGCACTTCATGCTGGAAGTGAAGAAGAAGTCAAGGAGATTCTTGCCGCTTTTCGAAAAAAATACTACGATGCACGCCATGTTTGCTACGCCTACGTGTTGGGCGATCACGGAGACCGCACGCGCCAGAATGATGACGGGGAACCTTCCGGAACAGCAGGTGCGCCGTTGGGGCGTCAATTGCGTTCCTATGGGCTTACCTATACGTTACTGATTGTTGTGCGTTACTTTGGCGGCGTCAAGCTGGGAACGAGCCGTTTAGGGGTTGCTTATAAGACGGCAGCCATAGAGGCACTTGAAAATGCGGAGAAAAAAGAGTGCATCATCAAGCAGCGCTTTACGGTCTCAGTGAGCTATCCAGATGTCGACACTGCGATGAGGTTTATTCGCGAAGCCGAAGCTGAGATAGTGGCGAGAGACTACACTGCAACCGACAGTATTCTCACCGTTGAAATTCGCTTGAAATCAGAAATTCAGCTAAGAGAGAGACTCTCTGGAATCCTTTCTCTTCGCTTCCTTGAAGAATAACCTCAGGGAGAGACGGCGGACGTATGGAGAAATACACTGAGAATTTGCATTGAAATCCTTGTCTTTGGTTGAGCGCGTTTTTCCAGTTCCACCGTTCGCCTGTCTAAATGCGTCAGTATTTTCTTTGTATTCAAAAACTGTATCACCCCCTAATAGTCCCTTTACTATGAAACCTATAATTTTAACTCCCTTACAGTCTGGAAATCCCTGTCTCTCCGAGGTGGTGTCGCTTTACGAAAAAGCTTTCCCATTAGAAGAGCGTCGTCCGACAGATGAGTGGTTGGAGAAGAATAGCAGTTCGGATCTCTTCACGATCAATTTATTGGAGTCAGACGGCCAAACCCTCGGCTTCATAACGATTTGGCAATTTGAAGATTTTGCCTATGTTGAACATTTTGCAGTAGACAAAAAGCAGCGTGGCAATGGCATCGGAGCCGCAGCTATCAGCGCCTTACGCGCCGCTTTGCCTTGTCCTGTAGTGTTGGAAGTTGAGCCTCCAACGGAGCATACCAGTATTCGTAGAATCCGTTTTTACGAAAGAAACGGGTTTGTCATCTCTTCTCTTTCTTATCTGCAGCCGCCCTATACGTCGCAGCTTCAGCCGCTGGAACTCAAACTGATGTCAACCGATGCGACCTTTCTTTCGGAAAATTTTGACCATATAGTTTCCACCTTGTATAAGTATGTTTATAATTGGCAGAGGGGAAGGTGTGAAAGTGTTTTGAGAACTGGAGATCAAGTCAACTCACAAACAATTGCAGCCCTTAGGCTTGCAGATTAAATCGACGGTTAATAGATAAATCAGTAACCAACTGATAATAATAAAGTTGTAGACTTTTTTAAAAAAGATTCTTACGTAAAAAGGTTGTCTTCCATGTTAAACATGGATAGGCAACCCTTTTGTTTTTCTTTACCCCAGTCTGGTAAAGCATTTTTATTTTCCTTCCCAGATTCGATGCGTCTATAAACAAAAAAAGAACATATCTTATTGATATGTTCTTCCAATTCTTTTGAGCCGAAAGCCGGACTCGAACCGGCGACCTATTCATTACGAATGAATTGCTCTACCAACTGAGCTATTTCGGCGATACATTGTTTTTCTCAAATGCGATGCAAAGGTAGTGAATAATATTTTATTGGCAAAATACTTTGCCTACTTTTTTTGCAAAGCCGTGATTTTTATGGTCTGAAGACTTAGTCTCGTGCTTAAATCTTTTTCAGATAGTCTGTGAAGTTGGCATATACAATGGTGCGCAGCCTGGCATTTTTCCTTTTCGGGAGATATGTTCATTGCTCATTGACTATCAGAGAAAGGGCGAAATTTCCTGTTCTGAAACTTCGAGGTTTATTGGAAATCTGTTGGTCTTTTCTTTTTAAAAAGTATATGTATTATGATATAAATGACATTTTAATAGTGTCGAAGTGTAAAATAAACAAACTGATAAAAATTTATTTGGATACCTTCCTTTTTGTAAGTGAATAATATTATAACTTTGCATTATGTTATATAATTAGTTATAGCAAAAGACAAAAGTAACGTAATAATAAAAATAACTGACATTATGTGTGGAATCGTTGGAATATTCAATGTAAAAGTACAGACAAAGGAGCTGCGTGAAAAGGCTCTTAGAATGAGTAAAAAAATCCGTCATAGAGGACCGGATTGGAGCGGAATCTACTGTGGCGGGAGCGCCATACTCTGCCATGAGCGTCTTTCAATTGTAGACCCTCATAGCGGAAAGCAACCTTTGTTTTCACCTGATCGAAAACAAGTGCTTGCTGTTAATGGCGAAATCTATAATCACCAGGATATACGTAGGACCATGAAGGAGAGGGGATATGAATTTCAAACCGAATCCGACTGTGAGGTAATATTGGCGCTATACAGGCACAAAGGCATTTATTTTCTTGAAGATCTTAATGGCATTTTTGCTTTTGCGCTCTACGATGAGGAGAAAGATGATTTTTTGATTGCGCGCGATCCCATCGGTGTTATCCCTCTTTACATTGGAAAGGATAAAGAAGGCAAGGTGTATGTGGCAAGTGAATTGAAAGCGCTGGAGGGCTTTTGCGATGATTATGAAGTGTTTCTTCCCGGCCACTATTATCTTGGAAGCGAAGGAGTGCAGAAAAAATGGTATAGACGTGATTGGGAAAGTTACGATAATGTCAAAGACAATCATGTGTCTTCCTCTCAAATTCGTGATGCTTTGGAGGCTGCTGTCAAACGGCAACTCATGAGCGACGTTCCTTACGGTGTGCTTCTCTCTGGTGGTCTTGACAGTTCCGTTATTTCCGCTATCGCCAAAAAGTATGCTTCAAAGCGTGTTGAAACGGAGAGTCGGGAGGATGCGTGGTGGCCGCAGCTACATTCTTTCGCCGTTGGTTTGAAGGGGGCTCCAGACTTGGACAAGGCACGTGAGGTGGCGAAACATATAGGCACTATACATCATGAGATTAATTATACGATTGAGGAAGGACTTGATGCTGTGCGTGACGTCATCTATTTTATTGAAACCTACGATGTGACCACCGTGAGAGCATCTACCCCCATGTATTTATTGGCACGTGTCATAAAATCCATGGGGATTAAAATGGTGCTCAGCGGCGAAGGGGCCGATGAGATATTTGGTGGATATCTTTATTTTCATAAAGCCCCGTCTCCAAAGGCTTTCCATGAGGAAACTATGAGGAAACTTTCAAAGCTCTATCTCTACGACTGTCTGAGAGCAAACAAGTCGTTGAGCGCATGGGGTGTTGAAGGGCGTGTGCCATTCTTGGATAAAGAATTTCTCGACGTTGCCATGAATTGCAACCCGATAGACAAGATGTGTTCGGGAACAACCATTGAAAAGAAAATCGTTCGCGAAGCGTTTTCAGATATGTTGCCAGAAGATGTTCTCTGGCGTCAAAAAGAGCAGTTTAGCGACGGTGTAGGATATAGCTGGATTGACACTTTAAAGCAGGTCACTGCGGCTGCGGTGTCTGATGAGGATATGTCGAAAGCTTCAGAACGTTTTCCCATTAACCCTCCTTTGAGTAAGGAGGAATACTACTATCGTTCTATATTTGAGGAATATTTCCCGAGCAAGAGCGCGGCCAAAACCGTACCGAGTGTACCAAGTGTGGCTTGTTCTTCTGCGGAGGCCCTTCAATGGGACGAATCTTTTCTTCATCTAAATGACCCAAGCGGGCGTGCTGTTGCCGGGGTTCATGAACAAGCTTTAAAATAATCATAGCGTTTCTGCTGTATTTGTGACTTGTTTCGAGCCTCGAATCAGTAGGTTTTATGAATGTCAAAACGAATAAAGGGTGTAAGTAAATTGATTTGACCTTTATTTTTATGAGCTAAAGCAGGCGGAACAGTCTTTCATTGCGAATGAACAGGTTGTTCCGCCTGCCAAGTTATTTTTTTTGATGCCTTTTGTCTTTAGATAAATACGCCTTATGTATTTATTAATAACCGTTTTATTTATTATTGATGGTACTTCCATCTTGAAATCTATATTTGTTTTGTTACCTATGCTTGTCAGCGAATGTCATCCCGTGTTCACTTGTGCGTTGTCCCAGGTGCGTGCGTCTCTCGTCCCAGGTGCGTGCGTATCTTGTCCCAGATGCGAACGTATCTCGTCCCAGATGCGAACGTATCTCGTCCCAGATGCGAACGTCTCTCGTCCTAGATGCAATCGTGTCTCGTCCCGTGTGCACTGACAAGTCTTAGTCGTTGTCGTAGTAGTTTTGGTTGTCTAAAATGGATCTTTTTTCTATAATGTCAATGAGAAAGCGTGGGCAGGCAAGGGTTTGTCGAGATTCTCAACAAAATCATGATATGTTATTTAATGCTGCATGTCGGCATAAAAAGAGAGTAGGAGATAAACACCTGTGATTGGTGTTTATCTCCTACTTGGTTAGGATGAGAATGACATGATTCTCATTATAATGTCATCTTGTTTTGTTTATGCTTTTTGTTGCGTAATGTAAGCGACATTACTGGATTTTCACAGTGGCACGGCGGTTGTAAGAGAATGGAGAGATTGTGTCAACACCACCCTTGCCTTCAACAACAATGTTGTCGCGGTTTACACCCATTTTAACGAGTTCGTTAGCAACGACCTGAGCACGCTTTTCAGAGAGGCTCTGGTTGTATGCCTTGCTACCTGTCTTGCTGTCTGCATAACCAGTAACAACAATCTTGCGGTTGTTTGCCTTGGCATATTCAGCAACTTCCTTCACGTTAACCAAATCCTTGCGGCTGGCGATGCGAGAAGAACCGATGTTGAAGAATACAGACTGAGAAGTTGCAACAAACTGTTCCTTGATATCCGACTGAACGTTAGAGTTGGCCTTCTGCTGGGCGAGGAGATCGCGCAGGCGTGCGTTTTCATCCTGCTGTTCCTTCAGAGATGACTGAAGTGCGTCCATCTGTTCCTTATTCATTGCCATCAAGGCATCAACATCTGGAGCCTTTTCCCATGTGCACTTGCCGAGGTTGTAAGTAACGCCTACGCTTACACCAAACTGCTTGTCCCAGTGACGGTTCTTGTTCTTTTGGAAACCTGACCAGCTGTCTGGTTTAGCACCATCGAAGGAACCTTCAACTGCGTTTACGTTCAAATCAGCGAAAATCTGAACGCGCTTGTTTACGCGGAAGTTGTTGAGCAAGCCAGCAGCGTAAACGATGTCGTAGGTGTTGTCAGACATGTTGCGACCCACACCGATACCAACGTAAGGAATAAAGTTCCAAACGCGCTTTTCATTGTAGCCGCAGAGAAGATTTGAAAGGTTGAAAGTCACATCTTCGTGAATGGCCCAATAGTTATATGTGTGGTGGTCGGTTTCTGTGTTGACCTGCTTGCCCCAAAGACCTTGGAACTTGGTGCGGAGACCGATACCCGGGGTGAACCATTTTCCAACGGCTACGTTAAAACCAGCAACGCCACGCTTTGTGCTAAATGGATTCTTGCTTACGCCCTGTTCCTGTGAGGTGTAGGCTGCGTTATATTCTGCACCTGCAGAAACATACCAATTTGCCCAAAATGAGTTTGTTGCAACACTGTACTTGTGGGTAGGAACTTCTGTTTCCTGAGCCATAGCTGCTGTTGACAGACCGAGAACAGCGAGTGTTAATAATAACTTTCTCATAATTATAATATTAAGTTAAACAATTTTTCTATTTAGAAATTCGTTTTTGGCATTACTGCCTTTGCGAATTGCCGTCGAAGTAATAATATTTAGGGTATATATTCGATGCAAAGGTACATTTTTTTTTATAAAACAACCATCTCTGAATAAAATATTTTTGCGAATTGCCTTTGAGATGGCTGTTTTATGTGGTTTTTGGTGTGATATTGGCCTTGTTAAGGTTTAAAACTCTCTGTGTATGTTGCAAATATATGTTTATGGCTTCCACTTTCTTGTATCAATGTGGGCTTGTGTCTGCTAGCACGAGAGGCGTGGCAGAGTCAATTAGCGATGGGAACGTTGTATTCTGACAAGTATGATGTTCTGCGTTGCGCTTCAAATTAAAGGATAATGCGATAATGTACTGAAATTTTTCGGTCATCTACATACATATAATAATAGGAGTGTGTTTTCTTGATGATTGGAGGTGCCCGCCTTTAGCGGCGGATGTGCTAATGATGTGGATGTTGCATTGATTTCATGGTCGTAGTAAGGCTGTTTTAATCTTTTGGGCAATATTGATGTTTGAGGAGAAATGAGGTTTTTGAAAAAAAAGTTTCACAAAAGAATTGATAGTAATCGCCTGAATATTAGATGGCTGTATAATCCGTCGCTAATAATATTGATGTTTTGTTTGAAAAAAGATGGGAATATATTTGGTTGATTGGCAATAAAGTGCTAACTTTGCACTCGCAAACAAGAAATAAACACTACATCGCGGAGTGGAGCAGTTGGTAGCTCGCCAGGCTCATAACCTGGAGGTCGTTCGTTCGAGTCGAGCCTCCGCAACAAAAAGGAAAGATGTTAAGTCTTTCCTTTTTTATTTTCTACAAACGTAGGATTACAAACGATTATGAGAATCCTGCTTTTTTTGAGGGTGGGGCCTATGGTGGGTCCTCTTTTTTTTATATGGCGCAGAGATTCTTTTTATTTCATGGCATTGAGTTTAAAACGGATTCTAAACGTGTGTTTCTCTTCATCCCAGTTTGTACCGAGCAATATGAATTGCCCTAAGGCTCCAGTGTGGTTGACGTGCAGACCGATGCAAGGACAGATGTCATAGTCACCGATGCGCACCAGGCGAATTTTTGAATCGCATGCCGCGTCTGCTGGCAGTCGGTCTAAGGAAACGCCATCTAGCAAATTGTTTTTGTCGCAATATTCGTCAACAACGGGCAGGTCGTCTTTTATCAGTTGGTTCATTGTTGCCACCACTTCCTCCAGTTCTGTTTCGGAAGGGCAAACAGGCAGGATGTAGGTGATTTTGCTTTTCTTACGTTCTATGTGCGCGTTACGCGATCGCTCACATCTGAATTTGTTTACCATTGTTCGGTTGAGCAAATGTTCCGCCGTATGCATTGGCGCAATGGCTTCTTCTTGAAACTTGTCGGTTTCGGCATTCTCGGTGTTCATGTTTTATTCGGATTATATTTTTTTGCTGATGTTGATGTCAATAAGTGGGCGTATTTCATATTGCGTAACACGCGGATTCTTGAATCAGTGTGTTTTAGGTCGCTTTTTAATATACATTCGACACGCAAAAGTAGTAAAATCTGAAAATAAATATGTACTTTTGCCACGTAAATTATAATGAATCTGCGACAACGGAGTTGCCAAGTGTCCACAATGGGCAGGCGGCGACTGCGCCCGCAATAAAAAAGATATTCGCCATGTTGACTATCAAACAAATTACAGACGACAAGGAAACTGTAATCCGCGGTTTGGAAAAGAAACATTTTGCCGGAGCTCGCGAAGCCATTGAAAAGGTTCTTGAATTTGACAATAAGCGCAAGGCTGCGCAGTCGGAGCTCGACAGCCTGCTTTCTGAAGTGAAAAACATTTCAAAAAGCATTGGCATGCTGATGAAAGAAGGTAAAAAGGAAGAGGCAGAGGCTGCCAAAGCCCGTGTGGCTGAAATTAAAAAGCAGACTGTTGTGCTCGAAGAAGACATGAAGAATGCCATTGAGGAACGCAAGCAGTTGCTTTATACCATTCCGAATGTTCCATACGACATCGTTCCTGAAGGAAATGGTGCAGAAGACAATCTCGTTGTCAAAACAGGCGGACACGACACTGTGCTCCCTGAGAACCCGTTGCCTCACTGGGAATTGGCAAAGAAATACAACCTCATAGACTTCGACCTCGGTGTTAAAATTTCTGGTGCCGGTTTCCCGGTATATATAGGTCAGGGCGCTCGTTTGCAGCGTGCTTTGATTAATTTCTTCCTTGATGAAGCTCGCGCAGCAGGTTATACGGAGATTATGCCTCCAACGGTTGTAAATGCAGCATCTGGCTATGGCACTGGACAGCTTCCGGACAAAGAAGGACAGATGTATCACTGCAATCTTGACGATCTTTACCTCATTCCGACGGCTGAAGTTCCTGTCACGAATATCTATCGTGACGTCATCCTCTCTGAAGACCAGTTGCCTATCAAGAATTGTGCTTATACTGAGTGTTTCCGTCGTGAAGCTGGCAGCTACGGAAAAGATGTTCGTGGCCTGAATCGTTTGCACGAGTTCTCAAAAATAGAAATTGTTCGCATTGACAAGCCAGAGCATTCTGCACAATCACATCAGGAGATGCTTGACCACGTGGAAGGCCTTCTTCAGAAACTGGAACTTCCATACCGCATCTTGCGTCTCTGCGGTGGTGACATTAGCTTCACGGCTGCATTATGCTATGACTTTGAAGTTTATAGCGAAGCGCAGAAACGTTGGTTGGAGGTTAGCTCTGTTTCAAATTTCGATACTTATCAAGCAAACCGTTTGCAGTGTCGTTACCGCAAGGGTGACAAATCTATCCAGCTCTGCCACACGTTGAACGGTTCGGCTCTTGCTTTGCCGCGTATCGTTGCAGCTTTGCTTGAAGATTTCCAAACTCCTGATGGTATCAAGATACCAAAGGCTTTGCAGCCTTATATGGGTACAGATATGATTAAGTGAGAATTGATATAAGCTGATGATGCTCCTATTTTTTGAGTATCTGCTAACATAAAAAGGAATGGACGAGAACACAAATTTCTCGTCCATTCCTTTTTTAGTGTCTGTTTGGCCGCCTTTGTTTAAGAGAGAGCAGCCCTGTACATTTCTGAGAGCGTTGGGTGGGCATGAATGATGTCGCCAAGCTGCGATATAGTGCCGCCAAGATTCATCAAGACTGTTGCTTCATGAATGAGTTCAGAAGCCTGTTCGCCCATGATGTGGACACCGAGCACGCGTCCTTCTTCGTTGCAGACAATTTTCAAAAATCCTTCATCGGCATCCATGGATAGCGCCCTGCCGTTGGCACGATAGAAGGATTTGTATACCAGTGGCTTGTGTTCGGTTACGTCTTCTTCTCGCAAACCGACGGATGCCAATTGTGGAGAGGTGAATACGGCCGATGGTATCAGGTCGAAACGGATATTGTCCTTGCGTCCCAAAATGTGGTTGAGTGCACGTCGCCCCTGGAAAGTCGCGGCATGGGCCAGTTGGCAAAGGCCGTTGACATCACCGATGGCATAGATGTGTGGAACGGAAGTCTGCATATTTTCATCCACTTCAATGCCGCGTTTTCCGTAGGTGATGCCAATGGTGTTGTCTTCTACAATTTCTGTTCTCGCAGTACGTCCGACAGCCATTAAAACCACATCGGCCTCAACGATTTCTTCCTTTCCCTTATTTTCATATACAACTTTGGAAGCGTCATTTTCAAGATGCTCAATGCGCTTAACTCCGCTGTCTGTCAATATGTTGATGCCTTTTTTCTTAAGTGAAAGACGCAATCGCTTGGCCATGTCTTTGTCTAAATTCGGCAATACTTCCTTGCAGAATTCCACGACAGTTACCTCACTGCCAAATTGATTGAAAATGGAGGCAAATTCCAATCCGATGACACCTCCACCTATGATGCACAATCGTGAAGGTGCGGTTGTCAGGTTGAGAATCTCCGTTGAGGTGACAACACCGGCTGAGTGTGCTCCTTCTATGGGCAGGAATTTTGACACAGATCCCGTGGCGATGATAAGGTCTTTGGCCTGGTATTCTTCGTTGCCAACGCGTATTGTGTGGGCATCAACAAAGCGGGCTTCTCCTTCAACCAATGAGATGCCGGGCGTCTTCATCAGCATGGCGATTCCATCAACAAGCTGTTTGACAATTTTGTTTTTGTGTTCAACAACCTTCGTCAAGTCAAGCGTGTCTTTCTCCTCACGCAGGTGCTCTGCACTGTGTGCCAGGCATTTTGTGGGGATGCACCCTTCGTTCAGACAGGTGCCGCCCAAATGCTTCGCCTCTATCAGTGTTACAGTCAATCCGGCTTTGGCAGCTTCAACAGCCATTTCATATCCGCCCGGACCGGCACCAATTATGATTAAATCTGATGTAGTCATGAATATCCAGTTTTAATGTCGCAATCGTCTTGTAACACACTTACTTATCCTCTGTAAAAACGAATTTGGCGTCTTTCACAGCCTTTACGTCATCGGGGCGGCCGATTGGCGTGTGGTGTGGAGCCTCTTTCAATATTTGAGGATTGTCTTTAGCTTCCATTGCAATCTCCTTCATGACATCGATGAAATGATCGAGCGTTTCTTTGCTTTCCGTTTCTGTCGGTTCGATCATCATGGCTTCATGGAAAAGCAATGGGAAGTAAATGGTTGGAGCATGAAAACCATAATCGAGGAGACGTTTGGCAACATCAAGTGTTGTGACATGCTGTGGGTCGGAATGCTCACCGCCATATTCTGCCCGCAAACCATCAAACACGAATTCGTGTTTGCAAAGTCCTTCAATGGGCAGCTCATAATATGTCTTTAGGCGTTCCTTGATATAGTTGGCATTCAAAACTGCCAGTTTGCCGACGTCTGCAACGAACTCCTGTCCCAAAGAAAGAAGATAGGCATAGGCTCTGACCAGAATTGCATAATTGCTGAGGTTAGATGAAATTTGCCCCAAGGCTTCGTCGGAATAAAACAAGGAGTATTTTTCGTTTTCGTCTTTCACGACGCGCGGATTGGGCAGGAATTTTTCGAGGCCTTTGCGAACACCTACCGGACCGCTGCCTGGGCCACCGCCACCATGAGGCGTGGCAAACGTTTTGTGCAAATTGATGTGCATCACGTCAAATCCCATATCTCCGGGACGGCATACTCCGAGAATCGGGTTGAAGTTGGCACCGTCGTAATACATCAAACCACCGCAGTCGTGGACGAGTTTGGCGATTTCCGGTATTCTGCGTTCAAAAATCCCCAGTGTGTTGGGATTGGTCATCATCATGCCGGCGATGTCTGGTCCCAACAAGGGCTTGAGGTCGTCAACGTCTATCGTCCCGTCGGGAAGGCTCTTCACTTGAACGATTTGCAGACCACAAACGGCCGCTGAAGCGGGATTGGTGCCGTGTGCAGAATCAGGAACGATGATTTTCTTACGTGCATCATCTCCACGCGACTGATGGTAGGCGCGAATGACCATCAGTCCCGTCAATTCGCCGTGTGCTCCGGCATAAGGATTGAGAGTGAATTCTTCCAGTCCCGTCAGTTCAGACAAGATTTTCTGTTCTTCATAATAAAGTTTCAGCGCACCTCGTGCCGTAGAGACGGGTTGTGCTGGATGCAGCTGTGTGAATCCGGGAAGTGCCGCCATCTCTTCGTTGATTTTGGGATTATACTTCATGGTGCAGCTTCCCAAGGGATAGAATCCCGTGTCGACGCCAAAATTATTGTTCGACATATTGGTGTAGTGGCGCACCACCGTTGGCTCGTCAACTTCCGGCAACGTAGCTTTTTTCTCCCGTTTTAAATGAACAGGAATATCGCAAGTGTGTTCCCACGGATTTTCGGGTAACGAATAGCCAGTTCTTCCTGGCTTGGAAAGTTCAAATACGAGTTTTCCGTAATATATATTATTCATAAGAGACTGTTTATGAATGGTTATAAATGAAGTATAGGGTGCTGTTTGCTTTATAACAGCTGACTGATGAGAGAAACATAGTGCTCAACCTCTGCAGGTGTGCGTTTCTCCGTAACGGCAATCGTCAGCATGTCGTCGTGTCCATCGGCAACGACGCCGGCAAAAATGCCATTTTGGGCCAGTGCTTCAAGCAGTTCGGCCAAAGGCTTTTTGCCAGAATACTTCAACGTAAACTCATTTAAATAAGGCTGCTCGGGGAAGGCCGGTTCAAAAACAGAAAGCTTTGTTAGTTTCTCACACAAATGGTGAGCGCCGTCAGCAGAAATCTCATTCACCTCGCGCAACCCTTTTTCTCCCATCAAGGAAAGATAAGCAGCAACATACAGGCACATCATGCCTTGTGCCGTACAGATGTTGGAGGTGGCTTTCTCACGTCGTATGTGTTGTTCGCGTGCTTGCAAGGTCAGCACAAAGCAGCGGTTGCCGCGTGCATCGGTTGTTTCTCCGACAAGGCGTCCTGGCATTTTTCTGACCAATGCGTTATTCGTGCAGAGATATCCGATGTATGGCCCGCCATAGCTCATCGGAATGCCCAAACTCTGGGCGTCACCGCATGCGATGTCTGCGCCCCATTCACCTGGCGATTTTAAAACACCAAGTACAGAGGCAATGCTGTTGACCACTAAAAGCGTTTTTTGTTCGTGGCAAAATTCGCTTACGCCAGTGAGGTCTTCAATAATGCCGTAGCGGTTGGTCAACGGCACAATGACGCCAGCAACATCTCCTTCCTTCACAAGGCGTTTCACCTCGTTCCAGTCTGTTGTGCCGTTCTTTGATGTCTTTACTACCACTAAATCAACGCCGTGGTAGTGGGCATAGGTGCGTACCACATTTACTACATTGCCCAACATCGTTTCCGACAAGATCACTCGGTTGCGCTTCTTTGCGGCAGCCACACACATCATCATGGCTTCAGCCGTTGCTGTCGCGCCGTCATACATTGAGGCATTGGAGATGTCCATTCCAGTCAGGCGTGCCATCATGGTTTGGTATTCAAAAATATATTGAAGCGTTCCTTGTGATATTTCCGCCTGATAGGGCGTGTACGAAGTGGAAAATTCAGAGCGTGACGCAATATAAGGAATAACGCTTGGCAGATAGTGGTCGTACACTCCCGCTCCGGCAAAGCAGGTGAGAGTTTTGTTTTCAGAAGCCAAGTCGGAAATGGTTTTCCTCACTTCCATTTCCGATTGCGCTTTCGGTAAATTCAGAGAATGATGTAGCTTAAGTTCTTCTGGTATTTCAGCGAAAAGTTCGTCAAGCGAACCAACGCCAACCACCTTAAGCATGTCGGTGATGTCTGCCGACGTTTGTGGGAAATATTTCATGGTATACAATGTTTTTGATGGGTAGGTTGGTGGGGTGGTGATCAGGGATATTCTAGAGGTGTGTCCTGTTTCAGAGCGCCATTGTGAAAATGGAGCACTTTTCGTTTTCCCACCCTTACTAATCTAAAAGCGAAACGTCTTAACCCGGCAATTAATTTGCCAAGTTAAGACGTTAGATAGTTTCATTAGTGGCATACAGCCTCGTAGCCCTTAGCGTCAAGCAGTTGTTCGACCTCTTCGGGATTCGTCAGTTTCACCTTGATAATCCATCCTTCCCCAAAAGCGTCTTTGTTTACCAACTCAGGTTCGTCTTCCAGGGCTTCGTTGACTTCAACAACCTCGCCAGAAACTGGGCATACCAAATCGCTGGCAGCCTTGGTGCTTTCTACGGCACCGAAAGTCTCGCCTGCTGTTACTTCGTCGCCCACCTCTGGGACATCTACATAAACCACGTTGCCAAGTTGTTCTTGTGCAAAATCTGTGATGCCAACAACGGCGTAGTCGCCTTCAATTTTTACATATTCGTGACTCTCCGAATAGCGGAGTCCTTCTAATATCTTTGCCATTTTGTTTATTATGTATTAAGGTAATCTATTTCTTATAGTGCTTGTCGTAGAAGCGTTTCTTCACTACCTCTCCATCGTGGAGCTTGCGGTGGATGCGAATTTGCAACGGTGTCCCGAGCTTAGCGTATGCAGCGTCCACCAAAGCCATGCACACGCTTTGTCCGGTTGAAACAGACTTATAGCCCGTCGTGACAGTGCCAATCGTCTTATCTTCGGCCACTACTTCGTATCCGTGGCGTGGAATCGCGTGTGAGGACAAAAGAATGCCAACCACTTTTTGCGAAGCGCCTTCTGTCTTTTGCTTGGCAATGGCTTCCTTGCCGATGAACTCCTCTTTGTCGAGTTTAACAAACATGCTCAAGCCCGCCATCACTGGGGTTATATCTGCTGAAAGTTCATCACCATAAAGTGGCAGTCCCACTTCAAAACGCAGTGTGTCGCGGCAGCCAAGGCCACAAGGCTTTGCCTTTCCGCTTTCCATTAGCTTGTCCCATGCATTTTGAATAAAGGCGTGAGAGCCATATACTTCGAAACCATCTTCGCCCGTATATCCTGTTCGGCTGACAATGATTTGTTCGCCATCTGTTTCAATAGTCTTGAACGTATAGAAAGCCAGTTCTTTGCATTCAAGACCAAGCACCTGTTCCATCACTTCTTCTGCCTCTGGTCCTTGAACGGCAATCTGTCCATAGTGTTCGCTCTGGTTGTCAACGTTCACCTGATAGTTTTTGGCATGTTGGTTCATCCAGTCAACGTCCTTGGCGATGTTGGCGGCATTGATGACGAGGAAGAAATCGTTTTCTCCCATCTTATAGACCAGCAGGTCGTCCACCGTTCCTCCATTTTCATAGAGCATCATGCCGTAGAAGATTTTCCCCACTGGGGCATCCTTCACATCGTTGGTGAAAATGTGTTGCACATACGCCTCAGCATCTTCACCGGTAATGCGAACTTCTCCCATGTGGCTGACGTCGAACACGCCGCAGGCATGGCGGACGGCATTGTGTTCGTCTTCAATACCTGTATACTGAATTGGCATTTCAAAGCCGCCGAACGGCACCATCTTGGCGCCCAGTTTCACATGTTTGTCATAAAGACAAGTTCTTTTTTCACTCATGGTTATATTATTCAGTTAGTTGCGTTTCCAACAAATGAATCAGACTTTCAGAAGAAAGGCCGCGTACTGATGTTTCAGGATGATGTGTTAAAACGGCCTCCGCTAATGCTCTCGTCTGCATAGGCACGCCTTTAAACGTTTTTCGAAATGCGGTGTCCGAATCGCCGTGTGCGAAGAAATCGCCTGTCAGGAAAACATCGGCCACACGTTCTTGCTGTGTAACGAAGTGCATTTCGATACGTCCGCATCCTTCGACGCGTCCGCTGAAGGTGATGTTTTTTTCGTTGAGGCATTTCTTTCCATAGAGATATTCTGGATCGCGATATGTCCGTTCGATTTCCTCAATTGCCAGTATGTCTTCCGGTTTGAGTTCCCAAATCCTGTTTGTCAGCAGTCGCTCGAGTTTCGAGCGCAAGCCATATACGCCAATTTCCAGAACCTCCTTGATAAGTCCCGTTCGGCTCTTCACGCTTTTCACGCCAGCTGATTCCAGTTTTAGGCGGTCGGGCGTCAGTGCTCTTGTCATGCGGTTGTAGTTGGTGTCATAGAGCATCGTGCCGTGTACAATGTTTCTGTTTTTCAGGTGATAGAAAGCGTTTCCGCAAACTTTTGTTCCGTTGGCAAGCAGGATGTCGTTGCGTCCCGACACCTTGGCTTCTACACCGATGCTTGTCAGAGCTTCGGCCACGGTGGAGGCATAATCGTTGAAAATTGGTTCAACAGCCCCTTCCGGTGTGATGAGGCTGAACATGATATTGCCTTCATCGGCATAAATGCAGCCACCACCGCTTTTGCGGCGAACCACGTCAATGCCTTCTCGTTGGCAGAATTCCAAGTCCACCTCGGCATCTGCAACTTGGTTGCGCCCCATCACCACCGTTGGCGGTAGTATCCATGCAAACAAATAATTGTCTGCTGGTAAGGCCGCAGCAACATATTCTTCTGCAGCAAGGAAAAATGGGGCCGTTTTGCCTTCCACATTAAAAGGGAAGGTGATGAGACAGGCAGGGAAAGCGCTTTTTGTTGTCACGTTTTTTAGTTGGTTGTTTGGGACAGGAACGTCATTCCTGCTCCATCAGTTAAGGGTTAGTGAAGCGCCACCGTCTTGTGGCATGGGCAGAAAGCGAAATAGAAAACAATCGTCATTCGTCAGCGTCTGTCCGAGAGGGCAGGGTAGGGGCTCGTTAAGAGCAGCCTCACATTTCTTATGCGAAGGTGAATTGTTCTCAGTTTTTTAATAAAAGTTCGGATAGGTATATGTTTAGCTATCCACACCTTTCACTTTTGCGTGCCAAATGTAATAAAAAAAAGTAGGTAGAACAAATAATACGACTTTTTTTAGTGTAGATGATATTGTAGAACACACAAAAGCCTGGAGCCAGGATTTATTTTCAGAACACATAACCAGCTATTTTAGTTGCTTGCAACTCCATCTCCTCTTTGCTCTGAAGGAATTTTTGGCAATCAGAAAGGGGCATTCCGGAAAATCTCCAGAATGCCCCTTTAAGTAATTCTTTTGCTAATTGTTAGGGAACAATGTGGCGCACGGAATGGATTTCGGGTTTCGCATGGCCCGTTTTAGGTATCCTTGTATGCACGGCTCATTGATGAAACTGCTTGGCGCGTTCTTAATGATGTCATTAATCTGCTTGGTGATAACTGGATAGGGATATTGGCTGAAAAGCCAAATGAAACATCCGGGGCCGAGCGGGTTGTTGTAGTTGTCTTTAATGAAATTCGTTTCCAGCGTCCTCACCTCGTTTGCAAGTTTTTCTGCTTTCGGGGCAATAACGCGCCGTATGCTTTCTGGCGAGTGTCCTGCATGAATCATCCGCATGCACTTTTGGTCTAATTCCCATTGCTGGTTTTCGATGCGGTTTTTCTTCTGCATGAACTTGTATAACCTGTCATTCAAGGGGCCGCCGCTGATTCTTTGCCACACGTGGTCAACTTCAACGTTCAAGTCTCCGTTTTCCAGTACAACTGGCATGATGCTTTCCTCTCCCATATATAATTGGGCCACAACAACGGAATCGACGTTGCTGAAAAAACTGAATCTGCCGTGAATCACTTCGCATGAGTCCAAACTGGCCGTTGTGTATCCGTCTTGTGAAGTGCGCAGATACAGCATCCGTCCATCGAGGCTTGCAACGGTTGAATTTCCGGCGATGTTGCACTGGTCAGTGCAGGATACAACTGCGAGCAAGATGGTTAGTAATATGATGCAATATGTTTTGTTCATGTCTGTAAATCCTCTCTTTTGAATCTGCGTGCAAATATACGATGTTCTTTCGGCTTATCTTCTATCGGTTCTGTTAGAAAGAATAAAATAACGTTTTGGAATATGAAGCACTCCATGCTTTCCTGCATGAGAAGCCGTTTTTTTGCCGGATGGACATCCTTGGCCTTGAGCAAGCGCCCCTGGCGTGGCATTTGATTTAACCCAGAATCACATTTATTATAGAGCCCCCAATAACTTGTAGGCCTCTTTTCAATGGTGGGCGAAGCGTGTAGCCTACAAAAAATATCTTGAAAAGATATAACGTATCGGTTAATTTTGCGTAACTTTGCACTCATAAACAATATTGAGAGCCAGCATGAAACTGATTCTTTTGACGATGCCCGATTTCTTTATAGAGGAACATCAAATACTGACAGCTTTATTTGATGAGGGACTTGAACTTTTGCATTTACGGAAACCCGACTCGGAATCTGTATATTTGGAGCGCTTGTTGACTTTGATACCTGAAACGTATAGGAAGCGAATCGTGTTGCACGACCATTTCTATCTTAAATCTGAGTACAATCTCGCGGGGATACACTTGAACAACAGGAATCCGTTGCCTCCCCAAAACTACAAAGGGCAAGTCAGTCGTTCCTGCCATTCGGCGGAGGAGGTTTTGCAATACAAAAAAAACTGTGACTATCTCTTCCTTTCGCCCATCTTCAACAGCATATCAAAAGAAGGCTATAAATCCAATTTTTCGCCAGATGAGCTCACTCTGTTGGCAAAGAAAAAGGTGATCGACAAAAAGGTCATGGCATTGGGCGGCATGAATGTCGAGCATATCGCCCAGGCGAAGGACTATGGGTTTGGAGGCGTTGTGGTGTTGGGTGACCTTTGGTGTCATTTCAATCGCCATAAAACGTCTGATTTCAAGGAGCTTATCAATCATTTTCGCAAGCTAAAAAAGGCGGCTGATTAATACAAGAAATAATTTCAACATCATAAGTTTCAAAACAATGAGTACAAATTCTTACATGGTTTTCTCTGGTACCAACTCACGTTACCTTGCCGAGAAAATCTGCGCTGAGCTGAATTGTCCGCTTGGAAAGATGACAACAACCACATTCGCTGACGGCGAATTTGAAGTATGTTACGAAGAGTCCATCCGTGGCCGTGATGTGTTCCTCGTTCAGTCAACGTTCCCCAGTTCAGACAATTTGATGGAACTTCTGCTTATGATTGATGCTGCAAAGCGTGCCTCTGCTCATCACATCTGCGCTGTTATTCCATATTTTGGTTGGGCCCGTCAAGACCGCAAGAGCAAACCGCGTGTGTCAATCGGTGCTAAACTCGTGGCCGACTTGTTGAGCGTCGCTGGCATCAACCGCTTGATGACCATTGACCTCCATGCCGACCAAGAACAGGGTTTCTTTAATGTTCCTGTTGATCATCTCTACGCATCAACGGTCATGTTGCCGTATGTCAAGAGTTTGAATTTGCCAAATCTCTGTATTGCTACTCCTGACGTTGGCGGTTCAAAGCGTGCAGCCTCTTATGCAAAGTATCTCGGATGTCCTATGGTCATGTGCAATAAGAGCCGCAAGAAAGCCAACGAAGTGGCTGAAATGCAGATCATCGGCGACGTTACTGGCATGGACGTTGTGCTCGTTGACGATATTGTTGACACGGCCGGCACCATCACAAAGGCTGCCGACCTCATCATGAGCCGTGGCGCAAAGAGCGTGCGTGCCATCGCCAGCCACTGCATCATGTCTGGCCCTGCCGATGAGCGTGTTCAGGCTTCTGCCTTGGAAGAAATGGTGTTCACCGACAGCATTCCATATCGTGGCAACTGTCCGAAGGTGAAGGAACTCTCCGTGTCTGGCATGTTGGCTGAAACCATTCGCCGCGTGATGGAAAACGAGAGCATCTCTTCTCAATATCTCATCTAATGCGTATTCTCTAAGACCTGGTAACCCCAGGTGAATACAAATAAAAAAACTCGTTGTGCGTCCACACGTGTGGATGAACAACGAGTTTTTTGTTGTCTGATGTACAGTGGTCTATTATTAATAAGTAGGGTATTAATCTTTCACCATTACTTAAAAACATTGCTAAAGCAAATCCTTAAACTCCTCAATGGCCCTTTCTGCGATTCTGACGGCGTTGTCCAAGGGAAACGGCAACTCCCCTCCCGAGGCGTTCAAATGTCCGCCGCCGTTAAAGAAAGCTTCAGCCATTTTGTTGCACGGAAAATCATCGACAGAGCGAAGCGAAACGCGGATAACGTCCCTCTCAGTATCTTCCCGCAGAGAGATGCTCAATTTCATGCCTCTCACTTGCAGAGGCATGTTTACCAATCCTTCTGCGTCACCTCTGATGTAATGATATTCCTTCATTTCCTCGCGTGTGATGGTAAAGATAGAGGCCTTTTGGTTTTCGTAGAATTTCAGTTTGGAGTTTAAGACGTAGCCAACGAAGCGCAGGCGGTTTTCAGAGTAGTTGTTGTTGACGTTGCGGTAAATCTTGTCCTTGTCAATGCCCTTCTGCAGCAACTGGCCGATTATATAGTAGATTTCTGGCCTTTTTGATGCGTAGGTGAAGCTTCCCGTGTCCGTCATCATTCCCGTATAGATACATGCAGCACCGCTTCGTGTCATTTGTTCATAGCCCCCCATCTGCCATATCAGCCGGAAAACGATTTCGCATGTTGAACATGCTTGTGGGTGAGAAATGACGAGCGAAGCCGCCTTCCTGTCGGGATTGAGGTGATGGTCGATCATGATGCGCTTGCATTTCGAATGTGCAACGGCTTCCTGCATGTTCTGAAGCCGGTCTAAGGCACAGAAGTCGAGCATGAAAATCAAGTCAGCTTCATTGATTTTGGCTTTCGCCTCCGTTTCCTTTCCGTCATAAAACATGATATCCCTGCTGCCAGGCATCCATCGCAGAAAATCGGGGAAAGCATTCGGCATTATGATTTGCGGGATTTTTCCCAAAGAACGCAGATAGTCAGCCAGTCCCAAAGACGATCCAACGGCGTCTCCGTCCGGACTCCTGTGGGCGCAAATGACGATGTGCCGGGCGTCGTGAAGCAATTTAATCAGTTCGACCACTTCATGTTGCGTGATCACTGGAGAAATCTGTATCATTTGTTTTTCGATTAAGTGGTTGGTTTGGATGGGCGTGGGGCATGTCAGTTTCCTCCCATCTGATTTTTCCTTTCAGCGTGCCGCATCCTTATCGGCTGAGCGCTTTCAGCGCTTTAATCTCTTCCTCTGGATCTTCAGCTCCAAAGATGGCACTTCCGGCAACGAGAACGTCGGCCCCTGCTTTAACCAGTTTCTCGCCAGTCTTTCGGTTGACGCCGCCGTCGATTTCGATGAGGGCTTTTGAATTGTGGCTGTCAATGAGTTCGCGGAGCCTGGCCGTTTTTTCAACGCCATGCTCAATGAATTTCTGTCCGCCGAATCCGGGATTGACCGTCATCAGCATCACGAGGTCCAAGTCTTCAATGATTTCTTCCAAAAGGCAGACAGGCGTGTGCGGGTTCAGCGTGACGCCAGCCAGCATCCCCTCGTTTTTGATTTCCTGAATGGTGCGGTGCAGATGCGTGCACGCTTCGTAGTGCACATTCATGACATGCGCCCCCAAGGCCTTCACCTGTTTCAGGAATTTCTCAGGCTGCTGAATCATGAGATGAACGTCCAGCGGTTTTGTCGCAACCCGCGCCATCGCTTCCATGACAGGGAAGCCGAATGAGATATTCGGCACAAACACGCCGTCCATGACATCAAGATGATACCAGTCGGCCTCACTTTTGTTGAGCATTTCTATGTCGCGGCCGAGATTGGCAAAGTCAGCCGAAAGCAGAGAGGGAGATATTAAAGGCATATATGATTATATTTTTTGCGAGGCGCTTCGAAAATCCCGAAGCATCCCTTGTGTGTTATGGGTAAATCGTTTTGGTTCCGAGTTTGGCAGTGTGGCAGGGAGTGCGCCGCCATTGAAGTCTTCGTGCAGAAGATGTTTTTCTCTTTGGCGTTGACCACTTACCACTTATCTGCAAAGTTAATAATTTTTGGGAGACCCGCAGCCAGTACCGCCATAGAAAAATCAGAATCCGCTTTTCGCTCCACATCCAGCGTACTACAAAATCCATATATAATTTCCATCATTCGAATTAAAATTGTAATTTCGCAATTGAAAAGAAAATCTCAAAACAAATATATTCTATGTATAGAACAAAAACATGCGGAGAACTTCGCCTGTCGAATGTCAATGAAGAAGTGACCTTGGCCGGTTGGGTTCAACGAAGCCGCAAGATGGGAGGTATGACCTTTGTGGATCTTCGCGACAGATATGGCATAACCCAGTTAGTGTTTAACGAAGAAACCGACGCCGATTTGTGTGCCCAGGCCAACAAGTTGGGTCGTGAATATGTTATTCAGGTAGTTGGTCGCGTGAGCGAGCGCTATGCCAAAAACGACAAGATTCCGACAGGGGAAATTGAGATTATCGTGTCAAGCCTGACCGTTTTGAACGCATCAGACGTACCTCCGTTCACGATTGAGGAAAACACGGACGGTGGCGACGATTTGAGAATGAAATACCGTTACCTCGACCTTCGCCGTTCAAATGTACGTGCGAATTTGGAGTTGCGCCACAAGTTTTGCTTGGCCGTTCGCCATTTCCTTGACTCAAAAGGCTTCTTGGAGATAGAAACGCCAGTTCTTGTCGGGTCCACTCCCGAAGGCGCACGCGACTTCATCGTGCCTTCCCGCATGAATCCCGGTCAGTTCTACGCGCTGCCCCAGAGCCCGCAGACGCTGAAGCAGCTCTTGATGGTTGCGGGAATGGACCGCTATTTCCAGATTGTCAAGTGCTTTCGTGATGAAGACCTGCGTGCCGATCGCCAGCCGGAGTTCACGCAGATTGACTGCGAGATGTCGTTCGTTGAGCAAGACGACATCATCTCCCTCTTTGAAGAGATGGCCAAACATCTCTTTAAGGAAGTCCGCGGATACGACTTGGGCGATGCCCCCTTCCTGCGCTTGCCGTGGAGCGAAGCCATGCGTCGTTTTGGTTCCGACAAGCCCGACATGCGTTTCGGCATGGAGTTTGTTGAACTGATGGACGTGCTCAAAAATACGGGAAGTTTCGGTGTTTTCAATGAAGCAGAATACATCGGCGGAATCTGTGCAGAAGGATGTGCCAGCTATACGCGCAAGCAGCTCGACCAACTGACGGATTTCGTTAAATCCCCGCAGATTGGTGCAAAGGGCCTCGTTTATGCACGTGTCAATGAAGACGGAACCATCAAGAGTTCTGTCGACAAATTCTATGAGCAGGCCACGCTTAAGGCCGTGGCCGACAAGATGTCGGCAAAACCCGGCGATTTGCTGTTGATTCTCTCTGGCGACAACGCCATGAAAACGCGCAAGCAGCTTTGCGAGTTGCGTCTGGAAATGGGTAGCCGTTTGGGACTCCGCGACAAAAACAAGTTCGCCCTGCTTTGGGTTGTCGACTTCCCCATGTTTGAATGGAGCGAAGAAGAAGGTCGCCTGATGGCCATGCACCATCCCTTCACCTCGCCGAAGCCCTGCGACATCCCCAAGCTGGACACAGACCCCGCAAGTGTCTTGGCAGATGCCTACGACATGGTTTGCAACGGCGTTGAAGTCGGCGGCGGCAGCATCAGAATCCATGATGCCGTGCTTCAGGCAAAGATTTTCAAGGTATTGGGCTTCACCCCCGAGCGTGCGCAAGAGCAGTTTGGCTTCCTGATGAACGCCTTCAAATACGGAGCACCCCCTCATGGCGGCCTCGCCTATGGTCTCGACAGATGGGTCTCATTGTTCGCTGGTCTCGACAGCATCCGCGATTGCATAGCGTTCCCCAAAAACAATTCCGGACGCGACGTCATGCTTGACGCCCCGTCGCGCGTTGACCAGAAGCAGCTCGACGAACTCTCTCTGGACATCAGACCCTTGAATAAATAATATAATGGGAGAACCAACCACCACCACACACCACAGGTAATGGTGAAAGAAAAAAAGTAGGTAGTCAGAATTATTTTATATATGCCAGGCGCATTATTCTTTAATTTTGACTACCTACTTATGTTTCAAGACATCATAAGCCCTCTCTAAACGTGAACAAATGAAATATGGTTATTTGAAGGTAGCCTCCGCGGTGCCGAAAATTGAAATTGCAGATTGTCATTACAACACGAGTCAGATAGAAAATTTCATGGCCAAGGCTGAAGGTCTCGGCGCAGAAATCATTGTCTTTCCCGAACTTTGCGTGACGGGCTATAGCTGCCAAGACCTTTTCCAGCAGCAGCTATTGTTGGAAAAGGCAGAAGCCTCTCTGCTCCGCCTGATGGAGTTTAGCCGCAATCTGAAAATCGTCACCATCATTGGCGCCCCCTTGTCCCACAAAGGGCGACTCTTCAACCTGGCGGCAGTTTTGCAACACGGCAAGCTCCACGGTTTTGTTCCCAAGACCTATCTGCCGAATTACAAAGAATTCTATGAGCAACGCTGGTTCTCCTCCGGCGCAGACATCCGCGAGGGCGAAACCCTCAAGTTCTGCGGCCAAAACGTCCCCATCAGCCCCCGCCTCGTCTTTTCGTTTTCCGATATGAAGTTCGGCATCGAGCTCTGTGAAGACCTTTGGGCGCCCAATCCCCCCAGCACCGCCCTGTCGCTCTCTGGCGCAGAAGTCATTTTCAATCTTAGCGCCAGCAACGAGCAAGTCGGGAAGTCGGGCTACCTCGAAGACCTCATCCGCATCCATAGCGCACAATGTATCTCCGGATACGTATATAGCGGGGCAGGGTGGGGCGAGAGTTCGCAAGACCTCGTCTATGGTGGCCGCATCTATGTGGCAGAAAACGGGCGCATGCTCAAGTGTGGCGAGCGCTTCCTGATGGACGAGCAGATGGTCATGTCGGAAATCGACGTTGAATATCTGAGAAACGAGCGCCGCGTCAACACCTCCTTCCGTGCCGCCTGCGGTGCCCTCCGGGAAACATACACCGAGATTGAACTCGAGCCCGCCGTCGCGTCAGACCGCGAGTTTGAACTCCACAGAGCCGTCAACCCGCTCCCCTTCGTCCCCCGTGGAAAAGAACTGGGCGAGCGGTGTGAAGAAATCCTCTGCATGCAGTCGGAAGGATTGTGCAAACGCATCGCCCACACCCATGCCCAAACCGTTGTCCTCGGCATCAGCGGCGGCTTGGATTCCACGTTGGCCCTCCTCGTCTGCGTTCATGCCTTCGACCGCCTCGGGCTCGACCGTAGAGGCATCATCGGAATCACCATGCCCGGCTTCGGCACCACCGACCGCACCTACACAAACGCCGTCAACCTCATGAAGAGCCTGGGCGTGACCATCCGCGAAATCAGCATCGCCGAAGCATGTAAGCAACATTTCAAAGACCTGGGCCACGACATCAGCAACCACAACGTCGTCTATGAAAACGGGCAGGCCCGTGAGCGCACCCAAATTCTCATGGACGCAGCCAACCAGATGAACGGCCTCGTCGTTGGCACGGGCGATCTGAGCGAACTCGCGCTCGGATGGGCCACCTACAACGGCGACCACATGAGTATGTACGGCGTCAACGCCAGCATCCCCAAAACCCTCGTCAGGCATCTCGTTGAATGGGTGGCGATGAACGTCGTCGACGAATACAGCCGCGAAACCCTCCTCGACATCATCGACACGCCAATCAGTCCCGAACTCATCCCCGCCGATGAGCAAGGCCAGATCACGCAGAAGACAGAAGACCTCGTTGGCCCCTACGAGCTCCACGACTTCTTCCTCTATCAGGTCCTCCGAAACGGCTTCCGTCCCTCAAAAATCTTCTTCCTGGCGAAAAAGGCATTTAGCCATACCGACGGCCAGACGGGAGAATATTCAGACGATGTCATAAAACATTGGCTCAAAACGTTTTTTAGGCGTTTCTTCGCGCAGCAGTTTAAGCGCAGTTGCCTCCCCGACGGTCCCAAAGTGGGGAGCTGCTGTCTGAGTCCGCGAGGCGACTGGCGCATGCCGAGCGATGCCTCGTCGAGAGAATGGATGGACGAGTGCGAGAATCTGTAGCTACTGCGCGTTTTTTTGAGCCAAACAACATGGCGGCGAAGCATGCGCACATGATAAACGAACAAAGCGCGAAAAGGAGCGCCCTGAAAGGGCAGTCAGTCCAGAGCCCATGGCAACGCCCTGGGTATCAATGCATAAACGCCTACGCCCTGTAAGGGCAAAAGTATGGGCGAACGATTGATTTTTACTTTTGCCCTTACAGGGCGTAGGGATTGGGAACATGGCACCCAGGGCGCCAGCCTGGGCTACGGACTTGCTGGGCTTTCAGCCCGTGCAGGGCCGCAGACAAGGCTTTTTTCGCACAATCCCCCACCTACTTCTCATATTTGAATTTTTGCCTCCTCTGGCACGCCCCTTGATTTTTTGAAATCCGAAAAAGAATGATAGACAGAGAAACCATAGAACGCATCATGAGCGCCGCCGACATCGTCGATGTCGTGAAAGAATTTGTCACCCTCCGCAAGGCAGGCGTCAACTATAAAGGCCTTTGCCCGTTCCACAACGAAAAGACCCCCAGCTTCGTGGTTTCCCCGTCGAAGCAGCTCTGCAAATGCTTCTCATGCGGCAAAGGTGGAAACGTGGTCCATTTCGTGATGGAACACGAGCAGATGAACTATCCCGAAGCCCTTCGCTGGCTTGCCAAGAAATACGGTATAGAAATCCAGGAAAAAGAACTGACGAATGAAGAGCGTGCCGCGCAGTCGGTGAGAGAAAGCATGTTTGTCCTAAACGAGTGGGCCAACAAATATTTCGAAGAAACGCTCCACAACCATGTCGACGGCGTTGCCATCGGCATGGCCTATTTCCGGCAGCGCGGACTGCGCGACGACATCATTCGCAAATTCCATCTCGGCTATTCCCTTCCCGTGCGCGACGCCCTCGCCAAGGCCGCCCTCGCCAAGGGCTTCAGCGAAGAGATGCTGGAGAAAACCGGACTATGCTACCGCACCGACGAGGGGCGCCTGCTCGACCGCTACCACGCCCGCGTCATCTTCCCCGTGCAAACCGTTTCGGGCATGACCGTTGCCTTCGGTGGACGCACCCTCTCGGCCGACAAGAAAGTGGCGAAATACGTCAATTCCCCCGAGTCGGAAATCTATAGCAAAAGCCGCGAGCTCTATGGCCTCTACCTCGCCAAGCACGCCATCGTCAAGCAAAACCGCTGCTACCTCGTTGAGGGCTATATGGACGTCATCGCCATGCACCAGAGCGGCATAGAAAACGTTGTCGCCTCCAGCGGCACCTCCCTCACGGAGGGGCAGATACGCCTGATCCACCGTTTCACCGACAATATCACCGTGCTCTACGATGGCGACTCTGCCGGCATCCATGCCAGCCTGCGTGGCATCGACATGCTGCTTGCAGAAGGACTGAACGTTAAAGTCCTCCTCTTGCCCGATGGCGACGACCCCGACAGCTTCGCCCGTAAGCACTCGGCCGCCGACTTTCAAAACTACGTCGAAACCCGCCAGGTCGATTTCATCCGCTTCAAAACCCGCCTGTTGCTCAACGACGCCGCCGACGACCCCGTCAAGCGGGCCTCCCTCGTGCAAGACGTTGTCAACAGCATCGCCGTCATCCCCGACGGCATCGTCCGTCAGATGTACGTCAGTGAATGCGCCCGCCTGCTCTCCGCCCCAGAGCAGCTCGTCGTTTCCGAAATCGCCAAAATCAGGCGTGGCGCAGCAGCATCCCCCCGCCCCGGTGCCGACAGACCGACGCCCCGCGCCGACGCCCCTGCCGCCGCCACAGCCACAGGGGAAGAAAACGCCCCCGCCGCCGAAGCCATAATCCCCGGCGCCTCCCCAATCGTCAAAGAAGAAGAAATGCTCATCGCCGCCGTCCTTCGCTACGGCGAGCGCCCCCTCACAGCCGCTGGCGACCCCCTCCCCAGCGAAGCGCCCGCCACCGTTGTCCGCTACGTCAGCAACAGCCTCGCCGCCGACGCCATCACGTTTCGCTCCCCCCTCTTCCGCCAGGTGCTCCAGGAAGCAGCCGCCCTCACCCTGCCGCCTGGCGAAACCGCCCTCAGCCATTTCCTTGCCCATCCCAACCCCGAAGTCAGCAGCCTCGCAGCGCGGCTGGGCACCGACAAATACGTCCTCTGCCAGAGCCAGCGCCAAGGATTCGTCAAAGACGAAGACCGCCTCGGCGAACTCGTTCCGCGCCTGGTTCACGATTTCAAAAACACCTTCATCAAGCGCGAAATGAAAACCATCCTCCTCGAGCTCTCCAAGCCCGAAAACCAAACCGACGCCGCCAAGTGTCGCTCGCTCATGGAGCGCTACAAGGAAATGTGTGAAATCGAAAAACAATTTGCCCAAGTTCTGGGCGACCGTGTGCTCAACACCTAATACGCCTCCCCCTCCCTTCCTCCCCTCCGATGAGAAAACAGAGGGAAGCGGAAAGACGCACCGCTGCAAAAACACCCTTCCCCCTCTCCACCAAACAATCCCTCCGCGAAAACATGACAAACCCCTCCATCCCCCTCCGCCTGCTTGCCCTCAGCCTCCTCCTCTCCGTCCTCCCCGTCCTTCGCGCTCAGACCGACCCCTACACGGCCTACATCGAGCGCTACAAGACCCTCGCCGTGCAGCAGATGTACAAATACGGCATCCCCGCCAGCATCACCCTCTCCCAGGGCCTCCTCGAGAGCGGCGCCGGGAAGAGCCTCCTTGCCGCCAAGGCCAACAACCATTTCGGCATCAAAGCAGGCCCCTCGTGGACCGGCCCCGTCATGCTGAAAGACGACGATGCCGTTGGAGAGAAATTCCGAGTCTATCCAAACGTACTTGCCTCCTATGAAGACCATTCCCTCTTCCTCTCCAGGGGTCGCCGCTATGCCTCCCTCTTCGCCCTCGAGCGCGACGACTACAAAGGCTGGGCCCACGGACTCAAATCTGCAGGCTACGCCACCAACCCCCGATACGCCCATCTGCTCATCGGCCTCATAGAGCGCTACGGCCTCCATCGCTACGACCATTTTTCGCGCCATGCCGCCTCCGCCCTCGTGACGAACGAGTCGTCTGCCGCCCCCTCCGCCCTCGTCTCCACCTCCGCCGCCGAGCGCCGTGTTTACCGTTGCAACAAGCGTTTCTATGTCGTGGCCCTTCCCGGCGACACCTACGCCTCCATTGGCAAATGGGCCGGAAAATCCGAGCGCCGTCTGCGCCGTTACAACGAAGTGCCGCGCCGCGCCGCGCTCTCTCCTGGTGACGTCGTCTTTCTGGAAAAGAAAAGGAAAAAAGCCGCCCGTGTGTTGAAACACACGTACCACACCGTACGTCCCGGCGATTCCCTCCACGCCATTTCGCAGCGCTACGGCATGCGCGTTGAAACGATCTACAAGAACAACGGCATACCTCTCGGCGGCCCCATTGCCGTGGGACAGAAACTCAGAATACGATAAGGGAAGAGAGAAACGAACACACGCGCACCCTTCTGACTGACAGAGAAGGAGGGGCATCAATGCCCCTCCTCCAAAAAACTTTCAACATAAGAAACAAGGCGTTCATATTCTCGTCCACACTTGTCACCTTTTTTGTACGCCTTCGACACGAGGGCATCCCCCTCTCCACAGAAACAGCCGACCCGCCACATTTTGTTGGAACGGGTCCAAGTTAAATAACGGCCACTGCTCCACCAATTTTTGAAGACGATAAAATCTTCAATGGTATCAACAACCGCATCTCCCCCGATTTCGGCAAAGCCCCCGACGGACAAACGCAAAGGAGGATTATTGCAACCCACACGCGCACGGCCGAAAATCTGTGCGTCATCCTCTATCACAGCGTCTTCGCCAACGAGGGCTTTCCCAGAGACAATCGCACGGCCGTGAACCGAACCGCCGACCGTTGAATTACCACCCACTTTTGCGTCCTCCGAAATCTCCGCGTAACCGAAAATTTTTGCATGGTCCGTTATGAGAGCTTTGTCGCAGATTCGAGAGCTGCCACCTACGGCTGCCGACATCCTTACATACGCGTGGCCATATACACGTGCGTTCTCGCAAATAATTGCATTGCCGTCGACATACGCGTCGCCTCCCACGCGAGCACGTTCGAAAACTTGCGACGAGCCTCCAATGCAGGCATTGTCCGTAACAAGGGCATCGCCCCAAACGAGGGCGAAATCGTAAACGTAGGCATCGCCGCCCACCCAGCAGTCGCCGTCTTGCGAAAGGTTAGCTTCACAAGCTAACCACCCGCCCTTTTCGCCCTTTTTGCAAAAGGGGGTATCTCGCAGGGCTTCGATCCGATAAACAGCGCGGCCAGCATATATTTTTATTTCCTTTGTCAATTTGAACTTCTGTTCCATAGTAGGATATATTAGGTGAAAAATAATGTGACTTGTGACTTGTGACGCTTAAAGTATTGAGTGCCAAGCGAATAACGGTCACATGTCACATTATAAAGGATGTTAATTCTTATTCTTCGAGTTCTCTAAACGCCCAGTCGAGGCATTTCAGATGCAAAACCGTTTCGCCGCATTTTTGCAGCCACGCGCCCAATGCGATAGAAGACGAGACGACAACAATTATGGGCATCAAAAGAAAAGCAACATGGATTTTTATCACGGCTTTCACGTCTGAGAGGAAAGTTTTTTTGTTCATAATTCTTTCGTTTAAAAAAAGCGCCAGCCCTTTGCGGTCAGACATCAGGCTGACGCCAAACAACACACTTAAAACATTATTTATTTTTCTGGCTGCTACGGAAAATCCGTGCTGCCTCCTGCACAATCAGTGAAATTTCAAGGTGCGAGGACATTGCTTGCGCCAACGCCACCGAGAGATTTGCGATGGCCGTTTGGTTTTTTCCTGTTGTGCGGTAATAGGCTTTCAGCCCGCTTGCATCCTGCCGGCAAACCACGTAGAGTGCATGCTCGTCGGGCGCGATAACGCTTTCTGCGGCCCTTTCCGAAAACGCGATGGCGTTTGCAAAAGACGAAATGGGATGGTCAGAATAACTCATGGTTGTTCTCTTTAGCGATGTGAGCCACCACGATGTCGTTAAAATCTCTGCCGCTGGCCGTGCGCACCGTGCGCATATAAAATTGAAGGCAAACGTTCTCTCCAGGGCGCACAGAGGCTGAAAATTTTTCAGCCCTTTCGCCAATGAGGGGCGTTACAATCACGTTGTTGTAATTATACTCCGTGTCGGCGAAAGAAAATTTCGCTTCGCATTTGTTCAGTGTTTCGCCCCTTTTCGTTGTTATCTGTTGGATTGGGGAAACCCATTCACATCTGGCTAATACTTTCATGTCTTTTTCGTTTTAATTGTTGGTTTCTTGTTTTGTTTTTAATTTTCGATAAACGCCTTTCATTTCGGCAGGCTCAATCAGTTCGTTTTGCTTCCATCGGTAAACGACCATCTTTGGCGGAGTTTTGATGTTGTATTTTTTGATGACAGAGCGAAGTTCGTCAATCGTAAAGGTCTCAGCCAACCGCGAGAACACATCGACATAATAAACCGAGGTCGAGCCGCACCCGTCTCTCGAAGTGACCTCCTGCATTTCGCTACCATACCGCGACAAAAGTGCCGTCAGTGCATAGTTTGCCACCCAAAGGGCAAAGGCTTTTATACGGCGGCGGTATCGAGCAAGATTCCCGTCATCTTCCTTTGCGTCTGCTTTATAACAAGCCACGGCCACCATGCCCGCGCGGAAACCAATCACCGCCGCACGGCGGCGAAAGATTTCAAGCGCCATATTCTGGGTGCGCAGGAAATCGAGGCGGCGTTGTTCCAGCCAACACTCAATCGCTTTGTTAAGGTAATCCAGTTCAAAGAAATCTTCCGAAGCGGAGAGCGCATCAACGAGTTGCGAATTATGCTTTTGCACTGAGGCCGAAAAACGCTGAAAATGCGGCATCCGCTTGCCTGCTTGCGAAGGGATCTCAGCAAAGAGCACGCGGCTCACAAGGCCATCTTCCACGTCTTTGAAAAAACGGCCAACGGCGCGGGGTGTTCCGAGAATGAGAAGGTTGTAGTAGACATTCACCACCGTCGAGTATGACGCATCGCTCATGTAATCTTGGCCGTAGGCCGCATTATCAAAAGCGTTTCGGTAAATGTCGGATTTCTGTGCCCAAGCGCCGCTTTTGTTGCTCTTCGTCAAGGTGTCAATTTCCTCGGCGAAGGTCAAAAGGTGCTTGCCCTGGGCGTAGTCAAGGCGTTGCAATAATTTCGCGATGGAAACACTGGGCGGCAGGAGGCGAATGACGGCCCGCGGGTCTTCGGGTTGCTCCTTAGCGTTTTTCGCCCTTTTCAATTCTTGGCGGTAAGCCTCTTCAATGGCTCGGTTGGCGTCATCTTCCGCCTTCATTTTTTCGGTCAAACTTTGGTACATGTTTCGCGCAAAACTCTTACCCGAAGCCTGCGGCGCAGTCACCACCGTCAGAAACGAAGGACTTTGCTCGTTGCCATCGAGGTAAACGGCGCGGATGCCCGTGCAGAGCGCTCCAACGACTGGGAGCATTGACACTAACTGCACGGCCTTGAAATCCTGCGGGCAGATTCTGACGTAATCGCGAAAGAGCGGCGGCAGCGGCGGCAGTTCGCGCTGATAGTCGGAGAGGGAGAGCGAAACGCTCTTTTCCAAGTCGGGCGCTTCGTCATCGTCGTCCGCGTCGGCGGTGCGCTCACTCTTGATTTCTTCGATGGTTGAAACAAGCTCATCGGGCCAGTTCGTGCGGCGAAACGTGTCGCAAGCGCTGCGGCAGAGTTGAAGCACCTCGGCGTGTTCTAACCCGTAATGCGGCATGGCGGCGGCCATTGCTTCGGCAGAAAAATCGCAAACGTAGCGAAAGACGCGAGCCAACTTATAGAGAGAAGCATTTCGGTTGCCCTCGGCGATTTCAACATCAAAGAGGTTTTCAATCAAGCGCCGCGCGATGTCTTTCAGCGGAATGCCCATATAATCTTGCTGCACGTTTGTCGAAGCGGGGGCAGCGGGGGGCGTGTCGGAGGAGGCCGAAGGAGAGAGCTTTGGCAGGGGCGCAGGCGTATTCTCCGAAGGGTTCACGGTGTATTCCGCGTCCATCGAAAACATGGCGTTGTCGAGATAGTGGATGTACGAAAAGGGCGGGATGAACGACATCCGCGCCATGTCGCCCATGGCCGTGTCAACCTCTTCGGCCTTGAAACCCAGCTGCGCCGCGAGCCATATTTGAAACTCTCGTATGGTTTTGAAGCCCTGCTCCTTTTGCATCTTCGCCACCACGCGAAGGCCGTGGCCGCTGGGCGTTGTGTGGATGAGCATGATGCCACACTCCTTCACCTTCGCCATGAAGCCCTCTGCAATTTTCGCCGTTTCGCCTTCGAGGTGGTCAAGGTCAAGCATATAAAGGCCGCTGGGGATGGCGTTGGCGTTGGAGCGCCGTTTGCCCCCGAAGCTGGCTTGGAACATCGCGGCAGGAAGCCGCTTTTTCGCTGCTTTGTCTCCTGCTTGGAAATCAACCACGGCGCGGTTGACCAGTTCGCTCCTCGTCAGTTCGAGAAAACGCATCTGCGTCAGCGGTTGCGGCAAACTGCTTAGCGTTTCTTGATAGTCGAATTTCATTTTTCAGCGGGGGTTAAGGGGTGTTTGATTTTATCATCGACCACGGCGGCAGGCTCATAGATTTCGCCTGGCTTCAGTCGGCCCGCGTCTAATTCTTCATCTGTTGTCGGCGTGCAAACCGCGCAGCAATTACCTTTACACCATCCGCGCCGATAGGCGGCACAACGGCGGCGCTTCGAAAAAAGCGCAAGCACGTCGGAAAAGAGCGTTAGAATAACTGAGAGGATTGATTTTGTTTTCTGTTTCATTTTCGTTTGAATTATGGGTTAATGGGGGATTTTTCCATGTGACCGCGAAAAGTGCGAAAATGGCAGACAAGTTGTCGGCCGTTTTTAGTCACTTTTTTAACCTTTCTTTTGATTGAAGAGCAGCATTCGCGAAATAATCTTAATCGACTCGTTGAAAATCCGCGAGAGGGGCAGTGTTTTCTTGTCGCCTTTTTTGACGCGGAGAAATATCTGATAGTGCGAAGAATATTCGCGGACGCTACCATTTTCTTCACACGCGATAACATTTATCGGCCGTCCGCTCCTTCCCGTGGAAGTCCACGAGCGCTCAACCGTGTCGCCGTTGCTGTAAATATACAGGGCCTTGACCAAATGGCGGGTGTTGTTGTCTGATTCGTTCATATTCAATTAGTTTTGAAGTTTCTGACGTTTTCTGCTCGGCGCCGAGAAGCATTAATCGTCTTGCAGTTGCAAAGGGACATAATTTTTCGCAAATTGCCAAATCGGGGGGTAAAAAATGTTAAAAGTAAAAACTTTCTGTTTTTCGACGATTTTTCGGGAGAAAAGCGCAAAATCGAGGGGATTTTGATTTTAACTTAGTTTCACTTGCGTTGGTCACAAAAGTCACAAGTCACATTTCCTAAGATTTCAACTTCACGAAAAAAAAGAAAAGAATATAAGTTATTAATAATCAGTATATTATATACTATCGTGTTCTTTTTTTTTTTTTGATTCATTGAAAATGTGACTTGTGACCAATGTGACTTTTTAAAAAACATAAATTAACGTGCTGAATGTCAAATAATTACAAACAAAAATATGGTCACATTTCGAGGAATGTGACCCGCATTTTCATGTGACTTTCCCCCCGAAAAATCTTTGATTAAACATATTATTCGGAGTTTTTTCGTTTTTAGCCCTCTTGCCATGTGACCGTGTGAATGTGACTTTTTTCAAGCGCCCGAAACAAAAATTTTTCCCCATTTTTCGCCCCTGCAAACGGCTGGCATTCAGCGCGATAAAAACATTTTCACAGAAAAATACACCTCTTAACGCGGCAAAAATTTGGTTTTCACGATGCGGCGGGCGTAACTTTGCATCGCATGCTTCCCTAAGCGGCGGGGAATAAAGACAACAGTCCGCTCAATCATGAAACATCCTTGAAAACTTTTATAAACTCTCCCCTATGGCTATCCCCTTTGTCCGAATGGAGAAGCGGAACCCGATGAACGGCGAAAAGCAATTCTACCCCCAGATTGGCAAGGTCTCTTGCGTGACAGCGGAAAGACTGGCGGCCGAAATCTCAGAAAAGTGCACCGTCACGCGCCCCGACATCGTGGCTGCCCTCTCGGCGCTCGAAGAAGTCATCGTCGATGCTTTGCTGGAACACAAAAGTGTCCGCTTGCGCTCGCTCGGCAGTTTTCGACTGGGCCTTTCCTCCTCTCCGCAAAAAACGAAAAAGGCGCGTCCGAACATAAAAAACTGGAATGTCTGTTTTTCCACAGGCGGATGGTTGCGCCGCCACATGCAGCTTGATTACCTGCAATTTGTTGACGTGACTGAACTGAAATAAAACAAAACCTCTCAAAAATTTTCCTCTATGATTCTCTTGGTTATACGCGAAAAAGAACTCCCAATCTCGAAGGAGAAGAAATATTATGCAGGTCTCGCGCCGCTGCGCGGTTATCTCGATGCAGAGGCAGTCAGCGAAAAAATTTCTGAAGAAACCACTTTGACAAGGGCCGATGTGACCGCCGTTGTGACAGCGCTCGAAGAGGCCATCTACACGCATTTGGTTCAAGGCCACAGCGTTCGCCTGAAGAAACTCGGTTCGTTCCGACCAGTCTTGAAAGGCACGCCCTCTCTCGACAAAGAAAAAGCAGGCGCGAACGCCATTAGGTCTGTGCGTGTTGTTTTTCGCCCTTCGGGCCGCATTTTGGCGGAAATCAAACGGCGGGCAAAGGTGGAGGTCGTGGGCTAACAAACATTTAAAACCTTCCCATTATGGAAAATCCTATCCCTATGGAAGAAAATATGCGTGAGCCGATGAAAGCAGGCGAAAAGCCAAGCGGCATACCGCCGCCAAGCCTCGAAAAAAATAGAACGGGCGAAAAGACGCCGCCCGCTTCGGCAGAAATGTCGGCTTTTCTTATGCTTTTATCTGGCATAGCGCTCACGGCCGCTTCGTTCATTCTTCCGCCCATTGGCGAAATCTCTGATTCAGCCATGAAATTTATGGGCGAGGCGCTGATTTATGCAGGCTCTGTCTTTGGTTTGACGGTTTATGTCGACCACAAAATCAACAAGACGTTGAAGCGCTGACGGTTCGTGCACGAAATTTTCAAACATCAAAAATTTTTTCCCCATGCGAAATATAAAATACATCGTTTTTCATTGCACGGCGACCTCTCAAAACACAACGGTTGCCCAGCTGAAAAAAGAATTTCGCCGCCGCGGTTGGAAAGCTCCCGGTTATCATTATGTTGTTTCTCCCAATGGAGAGACTTCCTGCCTGCTCCCCGAAAATAAGGTGGCCAACGGCGTGCGCGGGCACAACGCTGAATCTATCCACGTGGCCTACATCGGTGGCATATCGATGAAGACGGGAAAACCCGTTGACAACCGAACGCTGGGGCAGAAACACGCATTGCGTGTGTGGGCAAAATTTCTGAAGGAGAAATACCCCGCTGCGGAAATCGTGGGTCATCGCGACCTCTCGCCCGACCTCAACGGCGACGGCGTTATTTCGCCCAACGAGTGGGTAAAATTTTGCCCCTGCTTCGATGCGAAAAAAGAATACAATTGAAATTCCCCGAAATAGTTTATCAACAATCTTTTTAATCCCTAAAAACTCATAGCTTATGATTCCATATATTTCAAAAGCTAAGAAAAACCCTATCACCAAAGAGGTGAAGTATTACGCTCAAATCGCTCATTGCGACCCCGTTCATCTGCTCGACGTGACGGATTCGATTTCCCAGAAATGTACCGTGACGGAGCATGATGTGAAAGCCGTTCTTTCGGCCCTTGAGTATGCCATTGCCAAGCGCCTTGCCAATGGCGAGTCTGTTCGCTTCGGCGACCTCGGTTCTTTCCGCCCAACCATCAAGGGCACTCCTTCGGACACGGCGGAGAAGTGTTCGACTGCGAATATCGAAGCCGTTCGCACCCGCTACACGCAAAGCGGCCGTCTGAACACAATTTTCAATGGTGAAATGTCGTTCTTGAAATTTGAGAAAGTAAGTAAATAACAGCATAAAACTTTTTAAATATGGTTCCATACGTTGTAAAAGCAAAGAAGAATCCAGTTGACGCCACGGTAAAATTTTATCCGCAAATTGGCCTTGTGAAAGCTATCGACATGCGCGAAATCGCACAGGAAGTGTCTCAGATGTGCACGGTGACGTTGCCTGACGTTGTTGGTGTGTTCTCCGCCATGCAGGAGGAGATTGAAAACATCTTGAAAAAGGGTCGCACCGTCCGCTTCAAATATCTCGGGTCATTCCGCCCGACTATCGTGAGTAATCCAGCTGAGAAGGCAGAAGATGTCGGAGTTAACTACATCAAGCGCGTGCGCGTGCGCTTCTCGCCTGGCGGTTATCTTCGCCGACAAATGAAGAAGAGTAATCTGAAATTTAAACGAGCCTAAACAAAGAGGGCTGCCGCATAATCGGGGGATGGCGGCAGTCCTTTTTCCGTTTTAAGACTGATTAACATGTGACATGTGACCGTTAGGCGCTTAACATTCAACGCTTTAAGTGTCACAAGTCACAAGTCACATTCATTCAATGACTTGTTTTCAGCGCCCGCCAAGGCGCTTCGCATGGATTTCCCAACGAGGGAAAAGAAGCTCTTCGCTCTCGTCGTTGTCTTCGTCAACGATGAGAGAAAAATGATTGACGGCATGGAAAATGAGGGTGGTGAAAATCGTTTGCTTTTCGTCGTCGAATTTCAGCAAAAGGGTGTTTCTCCCGATTTTTTCCCATGCGCCCGTTTTTCTCCCCACGGAGAAACGCCCTTTATCCTCGAAGATGATTTCGTCAGAGACCCAAAAGGGGCAATCGCCGTGAAGGAGCGAAACGGAACAGACGCGCCACCGCCCCACAAGATTTTGCGGCACAGGCGTTTCGTCTCTTTCGCAAGAAAGGAGAGTGAAAGCGAAAAGCAGGAAGATGAGGATGGGGATTTGTTTTTTCATACGAAAAAAGTTATTGTATTTTTAAAACACTCATAAGGTATGAAAGAAATCAATAAATGAAACGGAGCAAAGGGAGAATGCCCTTTTGCTCCGTGAGAAACAGGATAACTTATAGATAATATTCTTCAGTGGACTTACGAAAGCTTGCCGCCGAGCGGTGTGCATCTTGATCGTTCGCACGGGGTTGGTTTTCTCTCCTGCTTCAAGCCTTGCAACACGATGTGGGGAAGGCTTGAAGCGGGGGTGCTGTTTCTTTTTCTGGCTTTTTGTGGTTCTCTATTTCGATTCCCCTCAGAAGATGAATCTCCGGCAATCGTTGAAGATGGCGAAGGCCATGAGCGCGAGCAGGAGGATCATGCCCAGCATCTGGGCGCGTTCCATGAATTTCTCGCTCGGCTTGCGCCGCGTGACAACTTCGTAGAGGAGGAAGAGCACGTGGCCGCCATCGAGGGCGGGGATGGGGAGGATGTTGACGAAGGCGAGCATGAGAGAGATGAAGGCCGTTAGGTGCCAAAATTGCATCCAGTTCCATTGCCCGGGGAAGAGGCTACCAATCGTGCCGAAGCTGCCGATGCTTTGTGCGCCGTCGGCCGTGAAGACGTATCTGAGGTCGCTGACGTATCCGCAAAGGACGTCCCATCCGTGGGCGATGCCGGCGGGGAAGCTCTCAAGGAAGGTGTAGGAGCGCGTGACTGTGGGATAGTCGGCGAGGGCGTTGTGTGGGTATATGCCCATGAGGTTTTCGGCGTTGAGCGTGAGGCTCAGGGTGTCGGGACGTGGGGCGTTGGGGTGTTGAACGACGACCGTGACGCGCTTGAGGGCCTGCGCTTTTGCGGTGTCGCCCAGGGCGCGGTTGGCTTCGATGGACGACTGGAGGTCGGAGAGATGGAAGTTGTATTCGTTCCACGTGGTGATGCTGTGGCTGCCGATGGCGAGCAGATGGTCGCCGCGGCGTATGCCTGCTTTCTCGGCGGGGCCACCGCGGAAGACGCTGTCGACGAGACTGGCGCTGAGGGGGGCGGCGAAGGGCGGTTGTGCTTGCAGCATCTCGAGGAGGTTGAGGTTGCCAGGGAGGGCGATTGTGGCCTCTTTGCCCTGGCGCAGGACGGTGGCGCTACGGGCTTGGGAGAGGTCGCGGAAGAGGTTGGCGCTGAAGCGCGTGAAGCGCTGGCCGTCGGCACGCAGGGGGATGTCGCCGTCGCGGAAGCCGAGCGACTGGGCGCTCTCGTTGAACTTGAAGCCTTGCGACATGCGCTCAATGGGGGTGTAGGTGTCGCCCCAAGCGAAGAGCACCATGGCGTAGATGAAGAAGGCGAGGAGGAAGTTGACCATGACGCCTCCGACCATGATGAGCAGGCGCTGCCAGGCGGGTTTGGCGCGAAACTCCCAGGGCTTGACGGGCTGCTTCATCTGCTCTGTGTCCATCGATTCGTCGATCATGCCGGAGATTTTGACGTAGCCTCCGAGGGGTATCCAGCCGATGTGGTAGTCGGTGCCGCGCCACGAGAAGAGTTTCCAACTTTTCCAGGGGTCGAAGAAGAGGCAGAATTTCTCTACGCGAACTTTAAAGAGTTTGGCAAAGAGGAAGTGGCCTGCTTCATGGAGCACGATGAGGAGGGCGAAGCAGAGGATGAGCTGGAGGGCTTTGATGAGGAATATTTCCATTGGCGTGGTGTTTGTGTGGTGGGTTTTCTTGTGTGTATGGTATGTGTGTTCCCCTCTGGGGGGGGTCAAAATTGGAATATTAAGATTGGCGGGGCGTCTACGTGCTTAAAGCATTTCGGAGGCGAGGCGCCGTGCGTGGGCATCGGTTGAGAAAAGGTCGTCGAGCGTGGGGGCGGCGATGAAGTGGGCTTTCTGCATGGTGGTGGCGATGACGTCGGCAATGCGGGGGAAGGAGATGCGGCCTTCGCGGAAGGCGAGGTTGGCCACTTCGTTGGCGGCGTTGAGAACGCAGGGCATGTTGCCGCCCTTGGCTGTTGCCTCGTAGGCGAGGCGGAGGCAGGGGAAGGCATCGGGGTTTGGTTTCTCGAAATGGAGGGTGCCGAGACTGAAGAGGTCGAGGCGCTCCGACTTGAGGGGGAGGCGTCGGGGGTGGCTGAAGGCGTATTGGATGGGGAGGCGCATGTCGGCCACGCCGAGCTGGGCTTTGACGGCTCCGTCGGTGTATTGCACGGCGGAATGGATGATGCTTTCGGGATGGACCACGATTTCTATTTTCTCGGGGTCGATGCCGAAGAGCCATTTGGCTTCGATCATTTCGAAGCCTTTGTTCATGAGGGTTGCGGAGTCGATGGTTATCTTTGCGCCCATTGCCCAGTTGGGGTGGCAGAGGGCCTGATGGGGTGTGACGGTTTCGAGCTGGCGCTTGGTGTAGGTGCGGAAGGGGCCGCCGGAGGCTGTCAGGAGGAGTTTTTCCACTTCCGACTGGTCCTCGCCGACGAGACACTGGAAGATGGCCGAGTGTTCGCTATCGACGGGGAGGATGGCGGCGCGTTTTTCGAGGGCGAGGCGCGTGATGTAGGCTCCAGCCACGACGAGGGTTTCTTTGTTGGCCAGGGCGATGGCTTTTCCGGCTTTGATGGCGCGGACCGTTGGGCGGAGGCCTGCAAAGCCGACCATGGCGGTCAGCACCATATTGACTTCTTGGCTCTCAACGATTTCGGCGATGGCGGGCTCTCCGGCATAGACTTTCACGGGGAGGTCGGCGAGGGCATCGGAGACTTGGCGGTATTTGCTTTCATCGGCGATGACGATGCTGTCGGGGAGGAATTCGCGGGCTTGACTGATGAGTAGGTCGGCGTTTCGTCCTGCGGTCAAGACGCTGGCTTCGAAGAGGTCGGGGTGTTGGCGTATGACGCTCAGGGCTTGGGTGCCGATGGAGCCTGTTGAGCCAAGGATTGCTATTTTTTTCTTCATTGTGTGTTCGGATGGTGGGGGCGTTGTGGGTGTGCCAGGCGGGGGAGGCAGCGGTGGTTTTTTTTTTGTTCCTCTTCCCGTTTACACCAGTCCTTCTGGCAGGGCGAGGGTGATTGTTCGCTGTGTCAGGGAATAGTGTTCTATGAAATCTTCATGCAGCGGCAGCACCAGTTCGGTGTCATCGGGCGTTTGGAGATAGATGAGGATGTTGTCGGTGGTGTCGTCGACGGTGTCGACGGTGCCGAGGTGGCCGTGGCGTGTGTCGTAGACCTCAAATCCCGTGAAGGCTTTCCATGAGCTGAGGTGGGCATCGGGCGTGTCTGCTTCGACGTTGAATTTCTTGGGATAGAACACGCTGTGGCCAACGAGACGCTTGGCGGCTTTTTCGTCGTTGATGTCTTCAAATTTGAAGATGGCGGTGTCGTTGTTCTTGAAGCGATATTCTTCCCAGAAGAAGGGCACGAGGATGCCGTTCATGTCGATGACGAGGTAGGGGGCTTCGCCACGGTCGAAGACGTCGTCGGTGAAGAGCAGTTCGGTTTCTCCGCAGATGCCTCTGAATTTGCTGATTTTGCCTATATAGAAGACTTCCTCTTGCCTGATCATTCTTCTCTTCTGATTTTGGCCCCTAATGAGCAGAGGCGTTGTTCGATGTTTTCGTATCCGCGGTCGATTTGCTCAACGTTGTCGATGCGGCTTGTTCCTTCTGCGCTCATGGCGGCGATGAGTAGCGCGATGCCGGCGCGGATGTCGGGGCTCACCATGCGGCAGCCTCTGAGCTTGATTTCGTTGTTGTGTCCGACAACGACGGCGCGGTGTGGGTCGCAGAGGATGATTTGTGCGCCCATATCGATGAGTTTGTCGACGAAGAAGAGGCGGCTTTCAAACATTTTCTGATGGAAGAGCACGGAGCCGCGTGCCTGTGTGGCCACGACGAGGAGTATGCTGAGGAGGTCGGGGGTGAGTCCTGGCCAGGGGGCGTCGGCCACTGTCATGAAGGAACCGTCGATGAAGCGGTCGATTTGATAGTGGTCGTGGCGCGGAATGTGGATGTCGTCGCCTTTCACTTCGAGGTTGATGCCCAGGCGGGTGAAGGAATAGGGGATGATGCCCAGGTTGCGGACGGAGGTGTCTTTGATGGTGAGTCCGTTGCCCGTCATGGCGGCCATACCGATGAAGCTGCCCACTTCAATCATGTCGGGGAGAATGGTGTGTGTGGTGCCTCGGAGTTCTTCCACGCCTTCGATGGTGAGGAGGTTGGAGGCAATGCCGCTGATTTTCGCTCCCATGCTGTTGAGCATTTTGCAGAGCTGCTGTATGTAGGGTTCGCAGGCGGCGTTGTAGATGGTGGTTGTTCCGTGTGCCAGCACGGCGGCCATGATGATGTTGGCCGTTCCCGTGATGGAGGCTTCGTCGAGGAGCATGTAGCAGCCTTCGAGCCTACCTTTCGAGAGGATGTTGAAGGTGCCGGCCGCTTCGTCGTATTTGAATTCTGCACCCAGTTTCTGGAGCCCGTAGAAATGCGTGTCGAGGCGGCGTCGACCGATTTTGTCGCCGCCTGGGCGGGAGATGACGGCGTGGCCAAAGCGGGCAACGAGGGGGCCGAGGAGGAGCACACTGCCGCGCAGGCGCGAGCAGCGCTCGAGAAATTCCTGGCTCTTGAGATAGTTGATGTCGATGTCTTTGGCGCAGAAGGTGATGTCGCCTTTCTGGTGGCGCACGGTTTTCACGTTCATGTCTTCAAGGAGACGGATGAGGTTGTTGACATCGAGGATGTCGGGTATGTTGGCAACGCGCACTTCTTCGCGGGTGAGGATGGTGGCGCAGATGATTTGCAGCGCTTCGTTTTTGGCACCTTGCGGTTTGATTTCGCCGCTGATGCGATGGCCGCCTTCTATTATAAATGAAGCCATAATGTGTTTGGGTTTAGGGTTATAGGTTAGTTGCTTGAAATTGAAATATTAGATGATGGTAAAAAGCAATTTGAACTTTTTTCCTGAATCGGTGTCTGTCTGCCTGCTGCGCTCTGGCGGGTTTAGGCCAGGTTGGCGGGCTTGAGTAGGTGGTCAAAATTATTTTTACATTTGGGAAAATAATGCTGACCACTTACTTATCTGTTGGGATTGTAATATCTGCCGTTTCTCCGCTGGGGGGCGAAACGCTGGCGCTGGCGGGCGAAAATGCTTTGCTTGGTGTTGCTTAGGGCGTTGAGCGTTTCTTCATACGTGATGGCCTGGTTGGTGTAGTGCTCAATGTCGTGGCAGACTTTTTCGTTTTCGACTTCTTCGCCTTTCCATTCGGTGATGCAACGCTTCATGCGCATGGCTATGTCGGCCAATAGGTGTTCGCGCCCCGGTGTGCCGGCGGGCATTTCCTGGATTTTGTCGAGTGTGTTTTCAATGAGGTGTCCGTATTGCCGGAAGCGTATGGCGTTTCCTGGGTAGGAGAGTTTTTTGGGGGCAGATTTGTCTGCCCGTTCTATTTCAACGGGGTATTCGATGTCGAGTTCGTAGTTTGAGATGAAGGCCAAATGGTTCCACAGGACTTCGTAGGCGTTTGGCGATGCCTGCAGCTGCGGGTTGAGGTCGGCCATGACCGTGATGATGTGTTCGGCCATCCGTTGTCTTCTTTGCGGATTGCTTTCGGCCGTGGCGCGGTCGATCATCTCTTGCACCATGCGCCCGTATGCGGGGAATCGCAGTTTTTCTTCTGTTGTGTTGTATTCAAATGCCATGTTGATGATGTGGGTTTTTCGGTTTTGCTCCTGTGGCCTCTTGTGGGGCTGTTTCCTGCGGATGCGGGGGAGGGGCAAAGAGGGGAAATGGTGTGCAGAAACTGGTGCGCTTTTTATCCCTTGAGCAGGTTTTTGCTTTTTCCGGCTACGAATTGCTTCAGATAGAAGGGCTCGTAGTAGGCAACGTCTTCCGTCTCGTTCAGCGCCAGGGCGCGTTCGGCCAAGGGCAACATGTTTGATGCCTTTGGCACGATTCCTTCTATGAAATGGGCGTTGGGATGCTTGAGCGTGTCGCGGCATTTGTCGGCACCATTGCCGAAAAAGAAAACCGGTTGTTTGTCAAGGATTTCGGCGAAGGAGTTTTCGTTGACGATGACGGCATCTGTTGGCACCACTTCATGGAGGGCACGGTCGTAAATCGCGGTGTAGACTTCCATGCGTCTGGCGTCGATCATCGGGCAGAGCAGCGCGTTGTCGGGGATGTCTTCTCTGTAGAGCAGAATCGGGGTGCAGAGCACTTTGAGCGTGGGGATGCTGATGAGTTTCAAGTCTCTGCCATAGCACAGGCCTTTTGCTGTTGAGACGCCGATGCGTAGGCCCGTATAGGAACCGGGGCCGGCGCTGACTGAGACGGCATCGAGCGGTATGGCGTGGCTGTCGGCAAAAGACACGGCTTCTTCAACGAAGGGCGCGAGGATTTCTGCGTGGCGACGACCGTTGGTATCGATTTCTTCATGTAGGCAGACGCCGTCCTGACTTAATGCAACGGAGCAGACGTCTGTTGATGTTTCTATATGTAAGATGCAAGACATGGTTTTGGTGGGGATATTGAATGACACGGGAAGGGGGTTCGGGCGTTGTTGTGCCTCTGATGGCAATTGCTCGTCAGAGGCCAGCTGTCCCCTTTCCTGTTTGTTTTTGGAATATTTTTTTGCCTTGTTCCGGCGCGCTGGCACTTTGTGACGGATTTCTCCATCTGCTTGAGCGACGGCAAAGGAATCGGTTGGGGCGATTTTGACAGTGCTTGGGGGTTTGCTCTGCAAAATGTTCCTACCAGTTACTCATTACGCAAAGTTAAGAATAAAATTGAGGATTTTCGTGTTTCGGCGGTAATAAAAATGCAGTGGAATCTGTTTTTGTGTTCTTCCGGCAGCGATGTTTTTTTGTTCATCGTCTGGTGGTTCCAGTTTTCACTGCTTGCGCACGGTCTCTTTGCCACAGATGTCAAGCCAATTGCTATAGAACGTGGCGGCCGTTTTTTGCCATGAGAAGTCGATGCCTTCTTGCGGTTTGTCGTGGTGGTAATAATGGAGTGGGGGAGCGATGGGGAGTCCTTTGGAGAGGTCGCGTTGGTATTCATTGTGCAGCGTTTTGGGCTCGTATTCCAGGTGACCTACAATGAAAATTTGCTGTGTGCCGTCGGCCGAAGTGACGATGCCGACGCCGCTTTCCTCGCTTTCTGCAACGATGTGCAGTGGATGGCGCTCTATGTCTTTTCGTTGGACTTCCGTGTGCCGACTATTGGGCATGGGGAAGTTTTCAGGGAGATGCCTTAATATGGGGGCGTCGCCGGCGAGTTTTTTCTGGATGAAGACGCCGAATTTCTTTGCGGGAAGTTGGTGCTTGGGGATGCCGTACAGATGTTGTAAGGCTGCTTGTGCTCCCCAGCAGATATACAGCGTTGAACGGACGTGGGCTTCTGCCCAGCTCATGATGTGGCATAGCTGCGTCCAATATCTGACATTTTCAAAAGGGAGGTGCTCCACTGGTGCGCCTGTCACAATCATACCATCGAAATGCGGGTTTGGGGTGTTTTCGAAGTATTCGAAATCCGTGTAAAACCTTTCCATGTGTTCCGGCGGAGTGGTTTTGTAGGTCTGGTTGGCGATTTTCATCGGGAGCAGTGCGACGGGGCGGTGGTGGCGGCAGATGACGCGCGCGATGTCGAGTTCCGTCACTGCTTTCTGCGGCATGAGGTTCAGAAACAGGATTCGCAGTGTTTCCTGCGGAAATCCAGAGATATTGTTTTTGTCAAAGGTGGCAATGTCTGCGCCTTCCTTGCGGAGAATGTTGATGGCAGGCATGCTTTGTGGGAGAAAGAGCATGGTGGATGGGGGTGTTTGAAGGCTGACAGAGGTGAAGCCTAGGGTGTTAGTAATGGTAAGTAGGTGTTCAAGATTAGTCAGACTGGTTTTTCCCTGCATGGATTCTATGAAATAATTTTGAACACCTACTTATCACCGAAATGAGAAGCCATTGCATCAGTGTTCCTGCGTTGGGGCTGGGGAACAGCAATGCAATGGCTTCAGGTTGGTTTTATTTACCAAATGTCGACGCGCTTGTTTTTCGGAATGAACAAGGCGTCTTTCTTCGTGATGTTGAATGCCTTATACCAAGCATCGATATGCGGCAACGCACCGTTGACACGCCAGCGTCCTGGGGAGTGTGGGTCGATTTTGTTGAGCTGACGGAGCATAGCTTCGCGGATGTTTCCACCCCAAACCAGGGCGTAGCTCAAGAAGAAGCGTTGCTCGGGCGTAAAGCCGTCTTTTGTGCCAAGCGGGTTTTCTTTTGTGGCGTTTTGGAATGCCTGGAAAGCGATGTTTAAACCGCCGTGGTCTGCGATGTTCTCGCCCAGGGTGAGTTCGCCGTTTGCATGTAGGCCAGGAAGCACTTCGATTTTGTTGAAGAAATCGGCCATGACCTTGGTGCGTGCTTTGAAGTTCTCTCCGTCGGCTTTGGTCCACCAATTGCGAAGGTTGCCTTCCTTGTCGAATTGGCTGCCCTGATCGTCGAAGCCGTGGGTCATTTCGTGTCCGATGACCACGCCGATAGCTCCATAGTTGCAAGCGTCGTCTGCCTCGGCATTGAAGAAGGGAGGTTGCAGGATGCCAGCAGGGAAGCAGATTTCGTTGGTCGTTGGATTGTAGTAGGCGTTGATGGTTTGCGGAGTCATGAGCCATTCCGTCTTGTCGGTCTTTTTGTTGACGCGCTTTTCGATGTAGTAGCGGCTCATAAACTGGGTGGCCTTGGTGAGGTTCTCATAGTATGAGAGTGAATCGTTGATGTCAAGCGCATCGTAGCTCATCCATGTGTCGGGGTATCCGATTTTCACGTAGAACGCATCCAGCTTGTCGTGGGCCTGCTTCTTTGTTGCTTCGCTCATCCACTTTTGCTGGTCGATGCGCTGTCCGAGGGCGATTTGAAGGTTTCTGACAAGTTCGGTCATTCTCTTCTTGGAACTTTCGGGGAAGTATTTTTCAACATACATCTTCCCGACGGCCATGCCCAGGACAGACTCGACAGCGGAAACGCCACGCTTCCAACGCGGACGATCTTGCTCGGCTCCGCTCATGATGTGTCCGTAGAAGTTGAAGGATTCCTTGCGGAAATCGTCGCTCAACGCGCCAGTGGCATCATCCACCAGTTTGAAATACAGATATGCCTTCAAGTCTTCAATTGTGCTCTCGGCTAAAATTTTTTCAACTTCGTGGATTGGCTCAGGCTGATTAACAGAGATGGATTCAAAGGCAGGGACGCCGTTGAGGAGGAAAAGCGTGCTCCAGTCGATGCCTGGATAGTCGGCAAGCAGTTGCTGATAGCTCATTTTGTGGTAGTTGCCTTCAACGTCGCGCAATTTTGTGGCACTGTATGATGCTTTTGCAATGCGCGTTTCGATGTTGAGGACGGCCTCCATTCTCTTTTGGGCTGTCGCTTCGTCGCAGCCCGTCATGAGAAACAGTTTCTTGACATAGGCCTTATATCCTTCACGTACTTTTTTCGTGGCTTCTTCGTCGCTCAGATAGTAGTCGCGTTCTCCCATGGAAAGGCCGCCCTGATTGACTTGCATGAGATTCCATTGCGAGTCTTTGAGGTCGGCGTCACAGCCAAAGCCGAAAAATGTTGACACGCCTTCGCTTGAAAGGCGTGCGGCGTGGTATTGCACCGATTTACGGTCGGCAATTTTTTCAATCTCTGCCAGTTTTCCCTTGATGGGCGTATAGCCCTCTCTGTTTCTTCTGACGCTGTCCATGGAAAGGCGATAGAGGCTACCGATTTTCTGCTGGAGAGAGCCTTGGGGATAGGTGTTGTTTGCGAACTGCTCTATCATTTCGCGCAGCTGCTTCTGGTTGTTTTCCTGGAGCTCGTCAAACTGGGAATAGCGTGAAAATTCCGGGGTGAGCGGATGTCTTTCAATCCAGCCGCCAGCGGCATACTGATAAAAGTCGTTTCCTGGTTTGACGCTGAGGTCCATATTGGCCTTGTCAATGCCTGTTTGTGCTGTTGTCTGTGCAAAACCCGTTGCGGCGCTGAAGGCCAGGATTTGCAGTAGCATTGTTTTTAAAGTCATATTGTTATTCTGCTTTTTAGATGGGTGGTCAGCATCGATAAAAATCATTTTGACCACCTGCTTTTAGATTCCAATTACTGATTGAGGGTCTCAACCTCTTCCATAGCTGCTTCCCATTCGTTTTCGGCTTGCTTGAGCTGCTTCTTCACTTCGTCATACCGAGCGAAGAGTTTGGCATCTTGCGCTCCTTCCGGTGTGGACAACATTGCTTCAATTTCCTTGATTTCCTGTTCGAGTTCCAGAACCTGTTTTTCCTTTTCCTCGACGGATTTTTCTGCCTTTCTCAGCAACTTGGTCTTCTCTTTTCTTGCTTCGTATGAAAGTTTGTTGTCAGACACTTGCGCCGTTTCAGTCTCTGGCGTATTTTTCTTCTGGGAAGAAGCCGTTAGCTGGATGTCATCGATGTTTTCAATCTGTTTTTTCTCAAGGAAATCGTAGATGCCTCCGATATGCTCTCTGACGTGGCCGCCTCCAAATTCATAGACCTTTGAAACGAGGCCATCCAGAAAGTCGCGGTCATGGCTGACGAGAATCACCGTACCGTCGAAGGCCAAGATGGCCTCTTTGAGCACATCTTTCGTGCGCATGTCCAAATGGTTTGTCGGTTCGTCGAGGATGAGCAGGTTGACAGGTTCCAAGAGCAGTTTGATCATTGCCAGACGGCTCCGTTCGCCACCTGAAAGCACCTTCACTTTCTTTTCAGACGCTTCTCCGCCGAACATGAAAGCGCCGAGGATGTTTTTGATTTTGAGACGGATGTCGCCCTTCGCGACGCGGTCAATGGTGTCGAACACGGTTATTTCCTCGTCAAGCAACTGGGCTTGGTTTTGGGCATAGTAGCCAATCTCAACATTATGGCCGATTTTGAGATTTCCCGTGAAGGGGATTTCTCCCATAATACATTTCACCAACGTTGACTTTCCTTCGCCGTTTTTTCCAACAAATGCCACTTTCTCACCGCGCTTGATGGTGAGGTCAACATCGTGGAAGACGCAATGGTCGCCATAGTCTTTTCGGACACCGTCGCAAATCACGGGATAGTCGCCGCTTCTTGAGCATGGCGGAAATTTGAGATGGAGCGAGGAATTGTCGACCTCATCAACCTCTATCGGCACGATTCTTTCAAGTTGTTTGATTCTGCTCTGAACTTGTGTTGCCTTCGTCGGTTTGTATCTGAACCGTTCTATAAAGTCTTTGATGTCTGCAATTTCCTTTTGCTGGTTTTCATAGGCACGGAGTTGTTGCTCTCTTCTCTCAGCACGCAGTTTGACATATTCATCATATTTCACCTTATAGTCGGTGATTCGGCCGCAGGAAATTTCCAATGTGCGGTTGGTGACGTTGTTGATGAATGCGCGGTCGTGGCTGACCAATACCACTGCGCTGCCGCAGCGGGCTAAGAACGATTCCAGCCAACGGATGCTTTCTATGTCCAAATGGTTGGTTGGTTCGTCGAGCAAAAGCACGTCGGGGCGTTGAAGCAAGAGTTTGGCCAGCTCAATGCGCATGCGCCATCCTCCCGAAAATTCTTTTGTCGGGCGGTTGAAGTCGCTCGTTGCAAATCCAAGCCCTTGAAGTGTACGCTCCATTTCCGCGCGATAGTTCATGCCGCCGATGATTTGGAAACGCTCGTTTTCGTGGGTGAACCGTTCAACCAATTCCATGTAGCTTTCGCTTTCGTAGTCCGTACGGTTGAGCAATTCTTCGTTTAGTGTGTCAACTTTTTCTTTCAGTTCCTGAATGTGGCTAAAGGCTTTTTCCGTTTCCTCAATGACCGTGTGGTTGTCTGAAAGCACCATGACTTGAGGCAGATAGCCAATGCTGATGTCGTTCTGCACAGAAACGCTCCCTGAGGTGGGTTGCTGCTGTGCGGCGAGGATTTTTAAAAGTGTTGATTTGCCTGCTCCGTTTTTCCCGACAAGCGCGATGCGGTCTTTCTTGTTTATTACAAAAGACACGTCCTCAAAGAGAGGACGTGTGCCAAATTCAACTTTTAATGATTCAACAGAAATCATATAAGGATGATGATAAATTGGAGGCTAGCCGCCACCTTTTTTTTAAGGGGTAGCTTCTTCATTAAATGAGCAGGCAAGTGCCGGAACTCTTTTCAAAAAAAGTTCTGCCCACCTGCCTTCTTATTGATTAATAGCTGCGGGCCACAATGACACGGCATGTGGCAGGTTTTCCACTGACCATGTCATTTCCCGGATTTTCCTGGCTGAATCCGTAAGGCACGCAGCGGATGGTTGCTTGCGTGTCGGCCTTGATCTGTGCTTCAGTTTCAGGCGTTCCATCCCAAGGACAGAGATAGAAACCGCCGTTTTTGACTTTCTCCTTAAACTCTTCGTAATTGTCGCAAGGGAAGATATTGTCGTTGAGGAATGTCTCAGCCTTCTTAAAGATGTTTTGTTGCATTTCCTCAAGCAGATTTTTTATGTGATCTTCAATGCCTTCAAAAGAAACGGTTTCCTTTTCGAGCGTGTCGCGACGCATGATTTCAACGGTGCCGTTTTCCAGGTCTCTACCTCCCATGACGACTCTGACAGGAACACCCTTCAATTCGTAGTCGGCAAATTTAAATCCGGGGCGCTTGTTGTCTGCATTATCGTATTTCACACGAATGCCCATCGCCTGCAAACGGTCTCTCAGGCCGCCCAGTTTTTCATCAAGTGCCTGCAATTCGTCTTCTCCCTTATAAATGGGCACAATGACCACCTGTATTGGAGCGACGTGTGGAGGAAGTACCAAACCGTTGTCGTCTGAGTGTGTCATGATCAACGCGCCCATCAAACGGGTGCTGACGCCCCAGCTGGTGGCCCAGGCATAGTCCATCTTGTTGTTTTTGTCAACAAACTGCACGTTGAAAGCGCGGCCGAAGTTCTGACCGAGGAAGTGGCTTGTTCCGCTTTGGAGCGCTTTGCCATCCTGCATCATGGCTTCAATTGTGTATGTGTCAAGTGCGCCTGCAAAACGCTCTGTTGCGCTCTTGACGCCGCGAACTACTGGAATGGCTAAAATGTCTTTTGCAAAATCGGCGTAAACGTCAAGCATCTGTTTTGCACGTGCCTCAGCCTCTTCTTTAGTGGCGTGTGCAGTATGTCCTTCCTGCCACAAAAATTCGCTGGTGCGCAAGAATAAACGGGTGCGCATTTCCCAACGCATCACGTTACACCATTGGTTGCACAACAAGGGAAGGTCTCTCCATGAGTGAATCCATTTGCGATAAGTGTTCCAAATGGTGGTTTCTGACGTCGGGCGAATAATCAGTTCTTCTTCCAGTTTTGCTGCTGGATCAACCACCACGCCGTCACCTTCCGGATTGGCCTTCAAACGATAGTGGGTGACAACGGCGCATTCTTTTGCAAATCCTTCCACATGTTCTGCTTCTTTGGAAAGAAAACTTTTGGGGATGAGGAGAGGGAAATATACGTTTTGAACGCCTGTTGATTTGAATCGCTTGTCTAATTCCTGCTGGATAGTTTCCCAAATCGCATAACCATAAGGTTTAATTACCATGCAGCCGCGAACGTCTGCCTGTTCTGCCAAATCGGCCTTGACAACCAATTCGTTATACCATTTAGAATAGTCTATGCTTCTTTTTGTAAGATTTTTGAGTTCTTTAGCCATATTTGCTTTTATTTATTTGTCGCAAAGTTACGAAAATCGTTGGAAATGACGAACTATTTGTTTCAAATGTTGTCGGTTGTGCCTATTGTTCGTTGCCGATTTCAAGTTGCATTCCCTCGTAGGCAAGCATTGTGTTGGGAAAAATCTCGCGACTTTCCTCCAGCAGGATGTCCTCATTCTCGTAGCGCGACGAGAAATGCCCAATAACAAGTTTACCGCAGTTGGCCAGTTTTGCCATCTGTGCTGCCTGTGCTGCTGTGGAGTGCATTGTTTGGGTGGCGCGGGCGGCGGCAGACGTGGCGAAAGTGGCTTCATGAAACAGCACCGATACGTTTTTAATCAAGGGAGCACGTTCCGGCAGGAAGGCCGTGTCTGAGAGGTAGGCATAACTTCGCGCGGCGCGTGGAGGAGTAACCAGCATGTGGTGGGGAACGACGGTACCATCTGCTTTCGTCCAATCACCTCCCAGTTTGATCCGATTGATTTCGAAGTGGGGGATGCCCAGGTAGTCGATCATGTCGCGCTTGATGTGGGGCAGTGCTGGTTTCTCGCGGAAGATAAATCCGCAGCAGGGCATCCGGTGTCGTAGCGGTATGGTTTCCACCGATATGGACCTATCTTCATAGATAACGGCCCCTTTCTTTGTGCTGAAGGGATGGAACACGACATCGAATGCCATGATGCCATTACAGAAAAACTGCAATTGCGGCCTCATAAGTTCTTCCAATTCAGAAGGGGCATACACGTGCAGACTTTTTGTGCGTCCGAGCAGCGAAAAAGTGGAAATCAAGCCGATGAGCCCGAAACAATGGTCGCCGTGAAGATGCGAAATGAAAATATGGTTCAGACGTGAGAAACTCAGATGTGTGGTTCTCAGTTGTTGTTGTGTGCCCTCGCCGCAATCAATCATGAAAAGCTTTTCATGAATATTGAGCACCTGCGATGTCTGGTGGTGGCGCAAGGTGGGTTGTGCGCTACCGCATCCAAGCACATGTAGATTGAATTTCTCCATAGTGGTGGTCTGTCTGTGGCCTATGCCAGAAATTGAAAACACCTCCGTTTACCCCGCTTGGCAGGCTAAAACGAAGGTGCTATGTTCATTTGAAAATTTCGTGGGAACGGCTTATGTTACGTGCAATTAACTGATAGGGTATATATAGATACGATGGAGCATCTTCTCTAATTTTCATAATGCAGGCTGCAATATCTTTTTTGCGCATTTGCATACCTTTTGTCAATGCACGCTTGCTTCTGTCCAGTTTCCTAATATGCGATTTTAGTTTGCTGCCATGAATTCATCCAGGAAGCGGATGTCGTTTTCAGAGAACAGTCGTAAATCCTTGACCTGATATTTTAGGTTTGTGATGCGCTCAACACCCATGCCGAAAGCATATCCCTTGTATTTCTTGCTGTCAATGCCATTGGCTTCAAGCACATTGGGGTCCACCATTCCGCAACCGAGAATTTCCACCCATCCTGTTTGCTTACAGAATGCGCAGCCCTTCCCGCCGCAGATATTGCAGGAAATGTCCATTTCTGCGCTTGGCTCTGTAAACGGGAAGTAAGAGGGGCGAAGACGGATTTTCGTGTCTGCTCCAAACATTTCGCGTGCGAAGGTAAGCAACACTTGCTTCAGGTCGGTAAACGAGACGTCCTTGTCTATATACAGACCTTCAATCTGATGGAAGAAGCAATGGGCGCGTGCCGAGATAGCTTCGTTTCTGTAAACGCGTCCCGGACAAATCACACGGATGGGTGGTTCGGTTGTTTCCATGACACGGCTCTGGATAGAACTGGTGTGGGTGCGGAGGACAATGTCGGGGTGCTGTTCAACGAAGAAAGTGTCCTGCATGTCGCGTGCGGGATGATCTTCAGGGAAATTCATGGAAGAAAACACGTGCCAGTCATCTTCGATTTCTGGTCCGTCTGCAAGAGAAAATCCCAAGCGGGAGAAGATGTCAATGATTTCGCTTTTCACGATTGATAGCGGATGGCGTGTCCCCACCTTTATGGGGTAGGGCGTGCGTGTCAGGTCAAGGTCATCGTGGTTGTTGTCTTTAGTGGACAATGCGAGTCTCAATCCGTTGATTTTGTCCTGTAAGGCATTTTTCAGCGTGTTGAGCTTCTGTCCCAATTCGCGTTTCTGGTCGCCTGGTACATCGCGGAAGGCGGTCATCAACTCGTTCATTACGCCTTTTTTGCTGAGGTATTTGATGCGTAATGCTTCTAATTCCTTTTCATCGTTCGCTGTCAAAGTACCGACTTCGGCAAGCAAATCATTGATTTTCTCTATCATGTGTTAATTTCTGATTATCTTTTTGGGGTTGATTTTCGGTTCTCAGATTTCTTCTGGGATACCAGTTTGACTGCAAAGTTACCTATTTTTGTTGTACTTCACAAGGATTTTATTCGATGTTCCTTAGCGTCACGGTGAAATCGCAGACGTGGGGTGTTTCCAATCCTGTTGGGTTGCCTGGTTATTTGTCTTCCTTGAGCGGATTCCATCCCTGTGCCTTCAGTTCGAACTCTTGTCCGTCACGTGAAACGAGTGCGCATCCCAATTCCGCCTTGGTGACGTATCCGATGACTTTAACGTCGTCCATGGATTCAACCAGCTCGTGTTCGGTCAAAGGCACGGTGAAGAGCAGTTCGTAATCGTCCCCTCCGTTTAACGCACATGTCGTTACGTTCATGTTGAATTCTTCGGCAGTGACGGCCGTTTGATAGTCAACAGGAATTCGTTCTTCATATATTCTGCATCCCGTGCCCGACTGTTTGCAGATGTGTCTCAGTTCCGATGAGAGTCCGTCGCTGATGTCCATCATGGCTGTCGGGTGTATGCCTTGATTGCGCATATTCTCAACAATGTCGCGTCGTGCTTCCGGCTTGAGCAACCTTTCCAGGAGATATTCGCGTCCGCTGAAATCAGGTTGAATCGCAGCTTCTTTGTTTTTTGCAACCTGCGATTCAAACACGGCTTTCTCGCGCTCCATCAGTTGCAGTCCCATATAAGCGGCGCCCAGATTTCCGCTCACGCAGATGAGGTCAGTGTCGTGCGCTCCGTTTCTGTATATGATGTCGTCCTCTTGCACTTCTCCGATGCAGGTGATGCTGATGGCCAAGCCCGTCAATGATGATGTTGTGTCGCCACCGACGATGTCTACATTGTGTTTCTTGCAGGCCATGCGTATGCCGGCATACAGGTCGTCGATATCTTCGATGGAGAACCGACGTGAAATGGCCAGATTGACCGTCATTTGTCGGGGCGTGCCGTTCATAGCATAAACGTCGGAGAGATTAACCATGGCGGCTTTATATCCCAGATGCTTGAGCGGGGTGTACACCAGGTCAAAATGGATGCCTTCCATGAGCATGTCGCTCGTGATGAGTGTGCGCAACTTGCTGCCGCCGTTCGAATAGTCGAGCACGGCACAGTCGTCGCCAACGCCCTTTTTTGTTGAAGCGTTAGAGGAAGCCAGCCCTCTCGTGAGATGTTCAATAAGGCCAAATTCGCCGAGGGTGGATATTTCAGTTCTTGACATGTTTTGATTTGTGTATATGTAGCGCTTTATTAACAATCCTGTTTACGTAATTTAGTAGATGCTGCCGTCGTAATGATTTTCGTTTCACCAGCATCTTTCATATCGTCTTTTAGAAATAGACACCCAAGCCGATGCTTGCGCCAAACGTGGAGTTTCCTCCGAAGTCGTGCAGGCTCATCTTGTAATACAAGGAAGGTTCCAGCGTGATAAACTGGTTGAGGAAAAAAGCGTATCCAACACTGAGCGGTATCATCAAGTCGTTGTTTTTCTTGGTGAAATGGTTGTATTCAGCTCCAGCGCCGAGATAGATGCCACACTGGTCGAAATAGTAGCGTGCGCCAGCACCAATGCGCACATCGTCAAGATTGCGCTTGTGTTCGTAGCCTGCCGTTGCATTCAGCATGAGGCAGTCGGCCACAAAATAGCCCGCATGCGCGTCAAGTCCGAGGCGGAATTTCTCGTTCGAACTGTATGAAAATCCCAATCCAGAGGCTGAAGCGCCAACGTATTTCACACCCCTTTCAAATTGGGCATGGGCTGAGATTATGCTGGTCATGAACACCAGCAGAAGAGATAAAATCTTTTTCATTGTATTTTTCTTTGTTGCGTTTGAAATATTGAAGTCGTCTAAATTTTTCTGACGAAGATTTGAATTGGAGTTTCATCTCTTCTAAATTCAAGCTTCACTTTTTTTGGGGGCGTTTTTTTAACCCTTCATCAGTCACGTAGCCCGCTACATTCCTTCTTCAAGGCCCCAAAACGCCTCGAAAATAAAGGCAACTCTTGAATTTCATAAAAGATCAGACAACTTCATCATGCAAATATATTAAAAACATAGTAGTCCCGTCTTCGTGTCCGCACAAAACGAAAGCCTTTTATATGTTTTTATGATTTTCGCCGCTGAACGGGAAATCATCTAGCGGTTGCACTTCAAAATAACATTCCAGGGTTGCCGTATTTTTACGGCACAAACGGCGCGTGCGTGTGGCGTCAGCGTCCACTGCTTTTGATGAGCATACGCAGTTTTTCGTTGAAAGAGGAAGCCCCAGCCAGTTGCTCAATGGTCAGATGCATACGATAATTCCAGTATTGGTTAGGATTAGAGGGCACATTAATTTGTTCTTCTTCATAATATGGGTTGCGCAAGTCGCCGTCAATCGCCATGTAGTCTTGCAGGCTGTTGGCACACAGCATAGAGGGGCATTTCAAGTGTTCGCTGACAACCTGTTCGCAGATTTCCGGTGTGGCATCCTCAGGGACATCTCCTTCGCGCTTGAGCACCTCGTGGTAGAAAAGCTGCGCCTCTTCTCTGTTCTCGTGCCACCACAGTCGGAAGGGCGGCATGTCGTGGGTGGCAATGGTGCTTACAGAGAGGTAAGGGTTCTCCTTCAGGTTGTCAAATCGCACGCCGAATTTCTTAGGCATGCGTTGTATTTCCAGCGACAATATCTGCAGCCGTTCCAGCACGCCCTTCACAGAGCTAGGCACCATTCCGAGGTCTTCCGCGCATGGCAGCATGGAATCCATGATTTCGTCGCCGCTCGGCACCATGATTTCCTCCATTTTCTCGAGCGCCTTTTGCGCCCAAAATTGGTTGTGGCGCCGGTAGAAAAAATCCTCATAGAGGTTGTTGAACGCCTGTCGGCAATGGTTGTCAAGCGTCTGGAACGCACGCGTTTCTTGCCCCATGATGCGCGGGTGATAGCCCCCTCCGTCAGGATCCTTGATAAAGAGCACCTCTGCCGCAATCTCCATCAAGGCTTTCTTTAACTTTTCGTCACAGTCAAGACCCGCAATTTTTCGCTGAGTGTCAACGTGCTCACGCAGTTCGAAAGAATCGTCGGCCGCCTGTATCAAGAAATGGTCGAGATCGGCATGCGGAAACTGCTCCTTCAGCCTTTCTCTTTCTGCTTTTGTCACAAAGGGACGGCAGTAGCGTTCGATGTCAGCATGGAAGCCCCATCCATGGATTTCCTTCTCGCTGAGAGGCAGAGCCGGACGGAAATGCCCCATCAGCCCCTGCACCTGGCATGAAGGAATTTCCCATATACGGAAGAAGCCCAGTACATGGTCAATGCGGTAGGCGTCGAAAAATTGCCCCATGCTCTTCAAACGCTCCTTCCACCATCTGTAACCATCCTTCCCCATGTTTTCCCAGTTATAAGTTGGGAAGCCCCAGTTTTGACCTTCGCGGGCGAAATCATCGGGCGGCGCTCCCGCACTACCGTCAAAGTGAAACAGCTGGCAATCAACGGTGGCAGGCACGCTGTCAGCGCATACCCCGATGGGGATGTCGCCCTTCAGAATCACGCCACACTGTCGCGCCGTGTCGTGCGCTGCCATCATCTGCCTGTAAAGCAAGAATTGCGTGAAGTAAAAAAACGCCAGGTCGTCAGCCCCTGCAAGTCCAATCGCTTGCGCCTTCTCACGGCAATAGCAGGCGTAGGGGATGAGCCATTTCTCGTTGGTGTCGAAAAACGCATGAAACGCGCTTGTCTCCATGATTTCCTCCCCGAAGGCCAGATAAAGCGCTGAGAGAAAATCCATCTTTAGCGCGAAGGCCGCTTCATAGTCAGCTTTCGGAAGTCTGTTAATTCCTTTAGCCTGTTCCTTGTAGGGTGCAAAACCGCTCCAGTCCTTCCATTCCCTCAAGTCGAGATAGACGGGGTGAAGCGCAAAGACAGAGATGCCGTTGTAGGGATATGAGTCGTGCCAAGTTCCAGATGATGTCGTGTCGTTGATGGGGAGAATCTGAACGCATTTAAATCCCACGCTGGCAGACCATGAGACAAACTGCCTCAGGTCGCCGAAGTCGCCGATACCCTGGCTGCCATCGCTTCTGAGCGAGAAAACGGGAATCACGACACCAGCCCCGCGCCAGGGGGGGCAGGCGATGCGCACGCCGCCGTCGTTAACAACCATTCTTCCCCCTTCCTTTAGAGGCGGCAAAACCCTGTTCTCTCCTGTTTCCCATACGTAGGGTTTCGACGAATCGTCGTTGACAAGCACATATTTATACTCCAGTCCGCGAATGGCGTCTTTCTCCTCCAGCATAGTGCAGAACTCATAAGGCCCAGTTTGAGTGAGACGCTTTGCGCCGCCTTCCTGCCATTCTCCCAGCGTCTTGCTGCTGCCGACAATCCCCCACCAGCAGCCTGCCGGTGGGGGTGTCGTGTGCAGGCAGAGCGTGTTTGCCCCATTAGAGGACCATTGTCGTTTGTTCCCCCCTCCAGCCTTGAACACACATTTTGAAAAAGCCGTGTGGAGAAACACATCGTTAATGTCGTTAGCGGCCCAATGATCGTGGGCGACGATGCGCTTCTCTCTGCCCGTCAGTAGTTTGAAAATCCCCTGCCTCATGGTGCGTACCGTTTTCATATTCTCTTGCCGTGCCACCGTGTAGTGGTATTCCACCAAGGCAAACGGGGCGACCTCGATGCTGCACTCCCAAATCTGTCCGTTGCTGGTGTGCATAATCGTCTGTTGTAGAGTGCTCCCTGCAGTTTTGTGGCATAGGCAGAGAATCTCCCCCCACTGCGTGGCATATTCTATTTTGAATTCTATTTCTGTCATGTCTATTTGGAAGAAAGTGTCTTTTGTAAATGTGTGGTTTGTGATTTGAAGCCCGTTTCCACATGCCCGATGTAAGTCAGGGATGTGGAAGTGTCCCATCGGGATGGACTTGCGTGATAAAACGTTTTGTGGGGGATGTCCTCTTCATCCCCCACAAAACGTTTCCACGAGGGGCAACTGCTTCATTTTGCAAACTTACACAAAAAACTGATAATATCGTTGATGTTTATAATAAACATTTTAGGGGGAGGGGCTTGATGAGGGGCGATAATCTTAGAGCAACCACAAAACAGAAAAAGCTGTGACGCGGCGCATCGCAGCTTTTCCCTTATATATTTGTTTAATCTTGTTGGAGCGCCCCCCTGTACCGGCAAACATTAATTTTCCTTGCAAGGCAATTTGTATGTTTCCAAGGCGTTTGCCATGTAACCAATTAATGGTCGTATTGTTTATGCAGAGGGGATGGTCTGTTTCTCGTCTTTTTATCTTATTTCCCCTGCACCTTGTTTAGCTCCACTGCCATCGCAGCCTGCAATTCCTTTGCGGCGGCTCCAGCGGCAGCAGCGAAGTTTTCTGTGTGGTCTGCATAGATGATGCCGCGTGAGGAATTGACGAGCAGTTCGCACTCCTTCGTCATGCCGTATTTGCAAACATCTTGCAGCGAACCGCCTTGTGCGCCAACGCCCGGTACGAGGAGGAAGTGGTTGGGGACTATTTTACGTATGTCTGCAAAGCGTTCGCCTTGCGTTGCGCCAACCACATACATCATCTGCTCGTTGCTGCCCCATTCCTGCGATGTTTCCAACACTTTCTCAAACAAGCGCTTGCCGCCTTCTTCACGTAGCAACTGGAAATCGTGGGAACCGGCATTGCTTGTCAGGGCAAGTAGGATCACCCATTTTCCTGGGTATTTCAAGAAGGGGACAACGCTGTCGCTGCCCATGTATGGGGCCACCGTCAGCGCGTCTACGTCCATTTCTTCGAAGAAGCATCTGGCATACATGGCTGAGGTGTTTCCGATGTCGCCGCGCTTGGCGTCAGCGATGATGAATTGGTCGGGGTGGTTGGTTCTGATGTACTCGATTGTTTTTTCCAGAGCTTTCCATCCCATCATGCCGTAGCACTCGTAGAAGGCCAAGTTAGGTTTATAGGCAACGCAATGGGGCGCTGTTGCGTCAATGATTGCCTTGTTGAAGGCGAAGATGGGGTCGGGGCCGTTGAGGAGGTGGTTTGGGATTTTCTTCAAATCCGTGTCGAGTCCGACGCAGAGAAAGGATTTCTTTCTGAAGATGTTGTCTACAAGTTGTTTTCTATCCATTGTATGTTCGTTGTTTTTTATTGTTGGGGGATTATCTGTTTTATTTTTGCAGCAGAGCGAATGTGGGTCGTGCGCGTGTCAGTGGCGGCGTGAAAGCTGAGTGGATTTTCAGAAACTATCAGTTTGTCTGCCGTTTTCCAGCATACTCCGTCGTGGCAATCATTTCGGCTACGTTTGGAGGCAGCATGTGGTTGATGGGGCGCCCTGCTTTCAAGCGCTGCCTTATCTCGCTTGAACTGTAGGGCAGGAGAGGGGCGTTGAGCAGGCTGGTTTGCGGCGGCAGGAGATGGGGGTTGATGGGGAAGCCCTGGCGCGGATAGATGATGAGGGAGTGGTGTGTTAGGATTTCCTCGTGGTGTGCCCAACGGTCGAAGCAGGCCCAGTTGTCGGAACCGATGAGTATTGAGAACTGGACTTGGGGGTGGAGACGTGATAGTTCGCGCAGGGTTTTATAGGTGTAGGACGGTTTTTCCAAACGCGTCTCCAGATCGGAGACTTTTATTTTCTCCAGCCCTTCAACTGCTTTCTCACAGAGTTTCAGACGGAGGTCAACTGGCCATAGGTCGTTGGTTGACTTCAACGGATTGTGTGGCGATACCATCAGCCACACTTCATCGGCCATGTCTTCTTTGATGATTTGGCTGGCTAATGCGATGTGTCCCTTATGGATGGGGCTGAAAGAGCCTCCGTAAATTGTTACGCGCATGTTTCTTCGTGAATGGGAGAGTGGGGGGATTATTCCGCGGCTGTTTCGAGATACTGCCTAATCGCGTTGGCTGCCTCTTCCTGGGCTTTCTGCAACACGTCGTTGACGATGCAGGCATCGAAGTTGGGGGCTTGCGAGAGTTCAAATTCTGCACGGTTGATGCGTTGCTGGATGACTTCCTGCGAGTCGGTGCCGCGATTTTCAAGCCGTTGGCGTAGGGCGTCAATTGAGGGTGGTTTTATGAAAAGGCTGAATGCGCGGCCACCATATATTTTTTTTATGTTTTGCGCGCCGACGACGTCAATGTCGCAGACCACATTATCGCCGTTTGCCAGCTGTTTGTCGACCTCAGTGCGGAGCGTTCCGTAATAGCGGTTTTCATAGACTTCCTCATATTCCAGAAAGTCGCCCTTTGAAATTCGTTGGCGGAAATCTTCTGGCGTGAGAAAAAAATAGTCAACGCCATCTACTTCCTTCCCGCGTGGCGGGCGGCTCGTTGCGCTCACAGAAAAGTGCAGATTGAGCCCCAGCGTCATCAGATATGAAATGATGGTGCTTTTTCCTGTTCCGCTGGGTGCGGAAATGATGATTACGCGCCCGTCGGCTTTCTTTGTAACAGTGGTATCTTCCATGATGTGTGTTGATTATAGGGCATTAAGAACCTGTTCTTTGATTTGTTCCAACTCGTCTTTCATTTTCACAACGATGTTCTGCATCTCTGCCTGATTGCTCTTCGAGCCCGTTGTGTTGATTTCCCTTCCCATTTCCTGGGCGATGAATCCTAATTTCTTGCCTTGTCCGTGGCTGGTTTCCATTGTTTCGCGGAAATATTTCAGATGGTTGGCAAGTCTTTGTTTTTCTTCGCTGATGTCGAGTTTCTCAATATAGTAGATGAGCTCTTGTTCCAGGCGGTTTTTGTCGTAGTCCACGCCTTTCAGTTCTTCCAGACGCTCTGTCAGGCGCTGGCGGATTTTTTCAACGCGCGATTTCTCAAACGGTTCGATTTCTCCGAGAAGACGCTCAATGTTGTTGATTTTCTCTGAAAATTTCTTTTGCAGGGCCAGTCCTTCTTGCGTGCGGAATTCAACGAGGTGGCCAACTGCTTCGGCGACAGCTTGGGACGCTGCGTTCCATTCTTCCTCTGTTAGGTCTTCAACGACATTGGGCTGCATGGTTTCTGGAAGTTTTATGAGTACTTCCCAGATGCCTTGTTCTGGGAAAGGAATATTGTTGCTTTCAGAAATGGCGCGAATCTGGCGGGTGTAGTCTTTGACTGCTTCTTGGTTGATTGGAAGGAAGGAAGACGCCTGGTCTTTTTCAACCCAGAGATTGAAATCGACTTTTCCTCTTTCAAGTTGCGCGGCGATGAATTTCCTCACCTCCATTTCCTTTTCCCGATAAATGGGGGCGATGCGTGCTGAAAGGTCGAGGTTTTTTGAATTGAGGGATTTTATTTCTGCATGGATTTTCTTTCCGTTGAAATGGATTTCGGCTTTGCCATAGCCGGTCATTGATTGTATCATAAATAGGTATTCAAAAATTATTTTATATTATCAAAGCAGGGAAGGCGCACTTGACAGGGAGGCGCGGGGGCTTGCGGCGAGGCGGAGCGTCTCGGCTTTTTTGCTGAGGTCACTCAATCTTGCTGAGCTTTGCAAATTTAAGCAATAGTTTTTTTATTCCGACTCCTTTTTCAAAATCAATTTGCGCTTTTGCACCATTGCCGCTTCCTTCCACAGAGATGACCGTTCCCGTTCCGAAGCGTTCGTGGGCGACTTTGTCTCCCGCTTTCAACGTGGTGGAGCCGTATTCAACGGCGGATGAAAGCATTTCTGGCGGCGTAGCAGAATCGTTTGCCTTGGAGCTTGAGCCTATCTGTTGCAAGATTCTTCCGTTGCTGTAGATTCTTTTCTTGAACCGCTTGTCGTCGGCTGTTGCGCGCGATGACGCACGGGGCTTCGACTGATGCCGCTCTTCTTGGCAGGTGGTGCCCGACGGAGGATTGTCCCATAAAGGTGTACTCTTCGAGAATGCGTTTTTGTTGGGGATGCGGCCTGGCGTGGTGCTGACAGACGCGGCAAAGGGGCTTTTGTCTAAGTATTTCTGGTTTATCTCCCGCAGGAAGATGCTTGGCTCTCCAAATTCCATATTGCCGAATCTGAAGCGGCTTTTGGCGTATGTCAGATAGCAGCGGCTTTTGGCGCGTGTGATGGCAACGTAGAAGAGGCGTCTTTCTTCCTCCATTTCCTTAGGGTAGAAACGGGCGTTTGAATTGGGGAAGAGGTCGTTTTCAAGCCCAGTCACGAAGACGGCGTCAAATTCCAGTCCCTTGGCTGCATGCACCGTCATCAGGGTGATGCGGGGCGAGCCGTCGTCTTTCTGGTCGGCATCCGTCAGTAGGGACACTTTGGAGATATAGTCGGTCAGCGGCACGATTGCGGCGTTGCTGACTCTCGCTTCATCTTCGTTGGCTTTGATGGCGCCGAGCAATTCCTCGATGTTCTCTTTTTTGCTGATGCCTTCAGCGCTGGTGTCGGCAAGCAAATCGGCGTTGATTCCTGCTGAATACAGAATGTCGGTTGCGAGGCTGGAGCCGTTTTTCCGGTGTAGGTCATTGCGAAATTTTTCGATGAGCGCCAAAAACGCCAAGAGCTTCCCTTGGGTGCTTTTGCTGAGAGACACTTGGAACTTTTGCGGGTTGGCTGCTACATTCCACAGGGTTTCCCCGTTTTCCACCGCTGCCATCTGTATCTTTGACATGGTTGTGGCCCCGATGCCCCTTGCGGGGTAGTTGACAATGCGCTTGAAGGCCTCTTCATCAGAAGGGTTGCATATCAATCTGAAGTAGGCCAGCAGGTCCTTCACCTCTTTCCTCTGATAGAACGACAGCCCCCCATAGATTCTGTATGGCATGCCAGCAGAGCGGAAGGTCTCTTCAAAAGAGCGGCTTTGGGCATTTGTACGGTAGAGAATCGCAATTTCATTGTAGGGAACGTCGTGCACGTTGTGCAGATTTCGTATGACTCCCGCCACCTTGATGCTTTCCTCTTTGTCGCTGTAGGCTTCTATGATTTTCAGAGGTTCTCCGACTTCCGCTTCGCTGTACACTTTTTTGGGAATTTGAACCGCATTGTGTTTGATCAGACTGTCGGCAGCATTGACGATGTTTTGTGTCGAACGGTAGTTGCGCTCCAGTTTAAACAATTTTGCTGTGGGGTATTGCTCCTGAAAGCCCAATATATTGTCGATGCGTGCGCCTCGGAAGGAATAGATGCTCTGTGCGTCGTCTCCGACAACGCAAATTTTCGAAGTTGGGGAGGTTAGTTGCGTGATGATGCGGTGTTGTGCAACATTCGTGTCCTGGTATTCGTCAACAAGGATATATGAGAAACGTTCGCTGTATTTACCTCTCACCTCTGGGTGTTCCTGGAAGAGGAGGAAGGTGTTGAGCAGAAGGTCGTCGAAATCCATAGCTCCTGCTGCGAAGCATCTCTGCATGTAAGTGCGGTAAATCTCCCCCGTTTTCCCGATGCCGTCTCTCTGGTCGCGCTCCCGCACATTTCTGTCATTCAGATATGCGCCTGGCAACACCAGGGCATTTTTAGCTTCTGAAATCCTGCCCGACACAATGTTTGGCTTGTATGTTTTGTCGTCAAGACCCATTTCCCTGACGATGTTCTTGATGAGCGAACGGGAATCAGTTTGGTCGTATATGGTGAAGTCGTGCGGATAGCCGATGACATCCGATTCCAGTCTTAGGATTCTGGCGAAGATGCTATGGAACGTCCCGCTCCATATATTTTGTGCAGATTCAAAACCGACGACATTGGCTATGCGGTCTCTCATCTCGCGTGCGGCCTTATTGGTGAAGGTGAGCGCCAGTATCCGCCAAGGCTCCATGCCTTGCTCGATGAGATATGCGATTTTATAGGTCAATACGCGGGTTTTTCCGGAACCGGCCCCTGCAATGATGAGCGATGGTCCCTCACAATAGGAAACAGCATCCCATTGCGCCGTGTTTAGTTCTTTTTTAATAGCCGACATGCGTAGATGGTAGAGTGTGGAGTTTTAGAAGTGCCGTTTATTTATTGATTTCTTGGTTTCCCGCTTCCTTGGATTTTTTGTCGTGTTCCAACTTTCTTTGGTAGAAGCAGATTTTCTGCTGCAGGTCTTCTATAGATTCCCTCGCAGATGCTGCCGTGGAATCCTCACACGCCGTTCGGAATTGCTCCTCTGCTTCAAAGAGATTGATGGAATCCATCAGCAGGATACCTTCTTCGCGGGCAGAGAGCGCCAATTCGCATTCCTTGCGCAGCAAATTGACTTTTTCTCGCGCTGTTGTAAAATTCTTTTCAGAGAGGGCTTGCCTGGAAAGCATCAGATATGCCTGCCCCTTTTGTTCCATTTTCGTCCGTGCCTCCGACCAGTCTTTGTGCTTGTTCTCCTTGCATGCGAAACACATCGTCAGAACACACAAGAGGCCCAACGATAAGTTAAAGTATTTATGTTTTAATCTTGTCATATCTTGCTAATTATTATGTATTTATGTGGATGTCTGAATCCTATTTGCTTTCGTTTTTATCGTTGATTGCCAAATAGTCAGCAACAATGAAACTGCTGCCTCCAACGTAGACCAGATCTTCTGGTTTGGCGTTCTTCAAAGCAGCTTCAAGCGCATCTGATACGCAATTGAAAACCCCTCCGTTTAAGCCAAATTTTTCGGCTCTGTCACGTAGCGCTTCTGGCGGCAAGGCCCTTGCCACAGAAGCCCTTGTGAAGTAGTAGTGCAATTTTTGTGGCAAGAATGAGAGTACGCCGTCGACGTCCTTGTCTGCCATAATGCCGAAAATGACATGCACCTGAGGGTAGTTTCCGCTTTGAAGCGCCTTCCCGAGGTATGCCCATCCTCCCGTGTTGTGTCCCGTATCGAGCACAATGTCCGGACGATGACCAGCATATTGCCAGCGCCCCATCAGCCCTGTCAATGAACTCACCTCTGAAAAAGCCTCGCGAACCAACGCCGTGATTCGTTTTTTATCGTTGTACGACTGCGGCAGCAGTCCTTGTTTCAGCAAGAGCGGAACCACGTGCAGGATGGTGTTCGTGTTTTTGATTTGGCATTCTCCGGCCAGTTGCCCCTCAAATGTGCCGTAACCGACAGTCTCATAAAGGCGCGTATAATTCTCCGTCATCGTGCTGTTGACGACTTCTGGTTTGTCTTCAGCAAAAATAATCTGCGAATTGTTTTCTTTTGCTTTATCAAGAAAAACCTGCCGCGTCTCAGGCAAATCCTCTCCAACGACCACAGGCACCCCTGGCTTGATGATTCCTGCTTTTTCATAGGCGATTTCAGAGAGGGTAGAGCCGAGGAATTGCGTGTGGTCTAAACTGATGTTTGTTATGACAGACAATTTCGGCGTGACGATATTCGTGCAATCCAATCGTCCTCCAAGTCCCACTTCAACAACTGCCACATCCACGTGCTCATCTTTGAAATATTTGAAGGCCAATGCCGTTGTCAATTCGAAGAACGACGGATGCAGCGGTTCGAAAAAGCCTTTCTCGCTTTCAACGAATTGAACAACCGTATCTTCTGGAATCATTTTTCCGTTAATCCGTATGCGCTCTCTGAAATCCAGCAGATGTGGCGAGGTGAACAATCCAACACGCAGACCTGCCAGTTGCAAAATCGCCGCAATAGTGTGCGAGCAAGATCCTTTTCCATTCGTTCCCGCCACGTGAACAATCGGGTAACTCTTGTGAGGATGGCCGAAATGCTCATCAAGGCAAAGCGATGTCTGCAAGCCTGGTTTATACGCTTTGCCACCGATATGTTGAAAAAGCGGTGTGGCTTCAAAGAGATATTGAACAGTTTCTTGATATGTCATTCTTGTATGGAATTTTTTATTGACCGCAAAATCATGCCACCTGTCGTCAGGCATGTATTGTCGACTGGGCGCATTTGATGCAAAATTAATCAAAAATAATGGGTTACAAACGCTGGGCGCTCAAAGAAATACATCTTCGCCTGTAGGTCTTCCAATTCGAAGAGACTTTAGCAAGAATTATTAAAATGCGCATGTATCACTATTAAGTTTAAACCGATACATCGCTGATTTACAAGAAGATATGGATTAAAGCAAGTAATATTAAGTTAAGAATCCATATAATTCTACAGATTCGACCTGCACGACGGAAACGGCGGTTAAAGTTAATAATTTCTTGATTTTCCATATCGTTTAGAATGACGATGCAAATATAGATATATAAATTTAAAGACCAAAGAAAAAACAAGTTTTTTTGGTGTCAGTTAGCAGTATATAATTCGAGTAGAGGAGATACTGCTAAACTAAAGGACTACTCAGAAGGAGCAGAAGGAGCAGGAGGCGTCAAAGGCGGCTCGACAGAGTTAAGCGATTCAATTCTTTGTTGAAGTTCAAACTTCTGTTTTTCAAGATTTGATTGCCGAGTTTTAATAGATTCGATAGCATTTTGAACCTCAAACGGGTCGTCAAAGTCAATGTTATATGTATCGTCATCAATATCGGGTTCAATAGAGCTAAAAGAGCCTTCGCTCTGCATTTGCGGAAGCGGCTGCCCTCCAGCGAAACGAGTAAGGATTTCGCGTAACGAGAGGCTATCGTCTTGTATGGTCTCAGAAGCAGGGAAATTACGTGCGGTAACACGTTCACGAATAGGATAACCAATTTTAAACATATTATTTTCATTTTTTAAAGGGTTGGAACACCAAATACAGGCATAGGACGCAAAGCTTTGATGTTATTTTGTACATAAACATAAAAATGCTCTACAGGATTATCAGAAGTACCTGGAACAGCAAAAACACGATTTAAACCATCTTCATTCTCATTTACCTCAATAAACTTATTTGAAAGAGTTGGCTGCTCTCCAAACATTCGGGCCATGTGCCAGGTGTCAAGAGTTTCACGGAATTGGCCATGTATCTCATCCAAACTAAACTTGTATTCGGCATAACGAGGTGTATAACCAAAAGTTTCTTTTGGCTTAGGACCTTGAGCATAAAGTTCAGCGTTAGTTATTGGCTGCTCACCAAGGTTTGCAAACTCGGGAGTGTAAATGTCAAGCCTGTCTTGTTTAAGGAGGTCACGGCTAACTCCCTGGAAGTAGGCAGCCTTAGGTTGAATTGACATGATTGCCATAACGTAACCATGTTCCGGGAAAGAGTGTTTAAAAGAATTGCTATTACCATAAGCAGAACCACGACCAGCCATTTGTCCCAAAGCTGCAACATCATCACCACTATTTACGGTCATAGAAGTTTGTGTTACTTCGCCAATCGAGATTTTACATACACCACCGCCAAGATATTCTGGACGCTGCAAACGACCATCGGGGACATTAACGCCAAAATGGCCAAGAACAAATTCCTTATAGCGTCCGCCAACGCGGGCAGACGTTTCAAGATATTGCTGCAAGCGAGTTGCACGTCTTAGCTCGTTAATAGTAGCGGCTGACACATTATCAAGTTCAACAGATAACTTCTGCGCAAGTTCTTTATTAGAAAGAGAGGCAGGATGAGAATGATTTAAAACGCCAGCCAGCGGAACACCACTTAAAACATGAGTACCTACAAGGTTCGATTTAGTAACATCATCACCTACAACGACCTTAGCATCATAAGAGCCCTTAGGAAGAATACCACCAGTTAGATTATAATCTTTTATTGAATCAACAGAAACTTCAGTTGCACCAGTTCCAACAACGGAAGCATTACCATACAAAGGCAGATGAACATCAGCTCCACGCTGAGTAAAGGGTAGGGCAGACGTAAAGTAATCTTTCTTCCAGCAACGTTGACGGAGAGAAAAATAATTGATAAGAGGTTCACCTGCATCACCTTCATATTTTTCCTCAAAACCATCGTTAGCGCCGTAAACCTTCATTTCATCAAGCAAAAGAGGGTCATCAACTCTTGAAGCAAGGCCAAGATTTTGGTCGCAATAATAGCTCTGATAAATTAAATTGTAGGCATTAACAGGAAGTATCGAAGCAACCAAAGCATTTTCATCAGAAGTACTTTCTAGCTGGCCATGATAACCGAGAAAATCCATCAAAGTACCATTACCAAATAAAATTTGGTTAGTAAACTGAAAGGTTTTCTTGTATCTGAGGTCAATAGATGGCAATTGTAATTCAGAGGGTGTCGGATTATCCTTTGTGGCATGGGGGCTTATGTATTGTTCCCAGTCACTACATATTAAACGATTCGGAACATAAAAATAGTGAACATAAACATCCAACTGCTGGAACATGGGAGAAACAAGAGGAGCAGTACGAACAAACAATTCCGTGGAACACTTAAAAGTGTCTCCTGGTACGACAGGTTTGCACATTATGGGAACAAGTTGTCCAAGGTTACAGCTAAACTTATTCTGATAAGACAAATTGAAAAGATTTCGTTTTGGCTTATTAATAGGGGTTTTAGAAAAGATACTCATAAATCTTTCTGTTTTTTATAACGTTGAATTTTTTCCTTATCACGCACATCAGCAAGATAAGAATAATTTTCCTTTACAGGATTATAGAAAAGAAAGGCTCTACGGGAGGATTTTATCCTCTCCTTCAAATCATCGTCAAGTTTATCTAAACAATACTTTGGCAAAGGAATAGAATTGCCGTAAAGCCTTAGTTTCGTTGTTTTAGGATTGATAAAATTTTTATCACGAGTAGTAAGGTCCGAACCAATGCCAGGCCTACGCGAACAAACCATAAAAGGTTTTTGAATATCAAGAATTTTATATTGTTCTAATTCATACTGAGATTTCAATATATATTTTGACAATATTGAGAAGTGATATATTTAAATGAAAGCAAATACCAATCAAGTGTAGCGTAAATAGCTGTATATCAGCGTATATTGTAGGTCTTGTTATTCTGTTGTTGTTTCTCGTCTCTGCACTTGATTGTTCTTTGTTTGTGCGTATTTTGTTTCTTGTTTGTTTCTCATTTTCGGGGATTTTTAGTACCTTTGCAACACAAAATCAATAAGGAGAAACGGCTATGGCAAGAAACAAGAAAACATCAAAGCTCAAAGAGCCAATCCGTCTTAGGATGAAAGACCTGAGCAACGGAAATAAGAGCCTGTATCTGGACATATACAGAGACGGCAAACGTTCGTATGAGTACTTGAAGATGTACATCATTCCAGAAACGGACGATGAAGCACGCAAGCGGAACCAAGCTACGCTGATTGCCGCCAATGCCATAAAGTCGCAACGCATCATTGCAATGACGAATGGAGAGGCTGGTATCAAGAAAGCTGACGACAAGCCAAAAGTGCTTCTTGCAGATTGGCTGCAGACATACAAGGAAAGACAGAAAAAACGAGGACGAAAGGACGAATCGCAAATAAACACATCCATCCGTATTCTCACAGAAATGGGATGCGAGAATATGACAATGGATGATGTGGATAAGAAATTCTGTCAGGACTTCATTGATTACTTGCGTGACGGATATAAAACCAGGAACGGTGAGAACATCTGCACAAATACAGCATGTAACTATTATCGAGGAATGAATGGTGCGTTAAATGCTGCTGTAAGAGAAGAGTTACTAAAGGTAAATCCATTTACAAGACTTGGCAGCTCGGACAAGCTGAAAGTTCCTGAAAGCAAACGTGAATACATGACCATCGATGAAATAAAGAAACTGATAGCAACACCTATGGAGAACGAAAACATAAAGGATGCGTATTTATTTTCTTGTTTCTGCGGACTGCGTTTCAGTGACATAAAAGGATTGAAATGGGAAAATATTTTCTGTGATAGCGGACAATACCGCCTACAAGTCGTAATGCAGAAGACCAAAGCTCCTATATATCTTCCTTTGTCATCAGAAGCATTGAAATGGTTACCTGTACGTAATGGAAAAGGTGCGGACGAAAAAGTATTCTCGTTACCAAGTAACAATATGGTTAACCTTTTGATAAAGCCGTGGGCAAAAGCAGCAGGTATAACCAAGCATTTCACCTTTCACACAGCCCGACACACGTTTGCCACAATGATGCTGACACTTGGAGCGGATTTGTACACAACGTCCAAGTTGTTAGGGCATGTAGACGTGAGAATGACGCAGGTATACGCCAAAATCGTTAACAAAAAGAAGAACGAGGCTGTTAATTTAGTTAACGGTCTATTCGATTAGGTAACTATGAGATACGACATAATACGGAATTTTACAATCAAACGCAAGACTCTGGCTACATCAGTGGTCAGAGTTTTTTGCGTAATTACATCACATCATAATTAATTGAACAATGACCACAAAATTTGGCGGTCATCTCTCTTTTTGAGAAATGGCAAACAGTACACAGACATTTCGTGAACGACAAGGACGAATTGCACGGATTATGGACTATTCTTCTGGCAGCAAGATTTGGCTATCGGAATGAAGTAACAAATGGCGTAAAGACACACCAACGCTTTGTTGAGGACTTTGCTTGCAGCCACAAGCATGTGAACTGCAACAAGGTGGGTTGCAAGAATGTGCACAGGAGAAATCACAACATTGCCAAGCGCATTCTAATGGAACGCCATGACCTTGCACAACATCTATTCAACAGTGACGCATTCACATTGGAGGACTGCATAAAAATGAAAAACGTTTTTGATACGACGGATGCCCCTCCGCCAAACATCATGTCTCATGAGGACGTTTCAGAAACGAAGCGTCCGCTATCTTTCGATTGTCACCTGACCAAAGAACAGATGGTTCGCATTGCCCACTGCGCAAATACGAATCATCTGTTTTGTGTATCAGAGGTATCGATTGATGACATGCAATCCCTGTTGGAATGTAAAAGCAATTTCAGCCTTAAAGTAGAGAACACCCGTAATGTAGCTGTGCTATTCAATGCCCTACTGGAAGGTAACCTCATTGGTTGGAACTGGAAGAAAGCAATGGAGAACGGTGGACATCTGTTGTCAAGGAAGACCGGCAAGCCGATAAGTGCAACAACCCTGTCGAGTGCACTATCTGACATAAAAAGAAAACCTACGCCAACAAGTAAGCGCATAGAGGATGAGATAAGGGTAATAACAACGCTACGCCCCTCTATATAATAGGGTGTAAGTATGTATGGGACTTTTTGTGACAAAGGAAAGGGTGTCCGTAGTTACCTATACGTATCAATTTATGAAAACGATCATAGCCAAACAGATGAAAAACGGCAGTAACGTATAGCAAGTGAAAGGAAGACCATGACAGGTACCATTACAATTGGCACTTGTCATGGTCTTTTTCTTTCATCGTCCTCTTAGCCACTATACCTTTGCACCCCGAAAGCATGCAGCTAACGGAAGGACGCTTCCACATTTACGAATAAACAAAAAAAGAGCACAACGATGTTGAACAACCGAACAACATTTATGGAACGACTCAATGACAGAGTGACCGCCATAGAAACATTGCTCCAAAAGTTGGAGCCTATAGAGGGACTATTGGAACGTCTGACTCTATTAGAGGAGAATATCTACACAACCAAGAACGTATTGATCTTTATGGAGGCGTGTGTTTATCTCGGCATTTCGGAAAGTCTGCTGTATAAACTGACATCAAGCAAGGAAATACCGCACTATAAGCCACGAGGCAAGATGCTGTACTTTGACAAGACGGAACTGGATGCCTGGCTCAAACAGAACAACGTGCCTACATTGGGAAATATCATTGGTGATGAAGGCTGTGGCATGGGACGCGAAGAAGCCAATGCAGCATCAGAAGAAGAACAGAAGAAGAACAAGCGTGTGCCTTATTTTGCGAGGGTACGCTACTCCAAACGAAACAAGCAGTAAAGAGAACAGCTACATGATAATCAACGAAGAGCTACAGAATGTGCGTCTGTCACAGATTTTGAAGGACGCACTGATAAAGGCGACCGATACCTACAGTACGCCGCCGCAGATAATATGGATAGACAATTCAACAATAGCGACTTTGGGTAATTTCAGTGCTTCGACAGGTAAGGCGAAAGCGAAGAAGACCTTTAACGTTTCAGCATTGGTAGCTGCATCCTTGGCGAACGGTCAGGTATTGAACTACCATGCCAGTCTACCAGAAGGTAAACGACGCATCCTCTATGTCGATACGGAGCAGAGCCGCTATCATTGCCACAATGTGTTGGAACGTATTCTGAAATTGGCAGGACTCTCAACAGCTACGGACAACGAGAACCTTGACTTCATCTGTCTGAGAGAGTACACACCTGCCGTAAGGATTGAGGTTATTGACTATGCACTGAGCCATAACGAAGGATATGGACTGGTAATCATTGATGGAATCAGAGACCTGTTGCTTGACATCAACAATGCAGCAGAATCGGTAGAAGTAATCAATAAGATGATGGAATGGTCATCCAAATACAACATTCATATTCATTGCGTTCTCCATTTAAACAAGGGGGACAATAATGTGCGTGGACACATCGGTACGGAAATGAACAACAAGGCAGAGACAGTCTTGGTCATCAGTAAGAATAGCAACAATCCCGATATAAGCGAAGTGAAAGCTTTGCATATCAGAGAAAAGGAGTTCAAACCGTTTGCTTTCTCTGTAAATGAACAAGGATTACCAGAATTGGCAAGCAATTATGAAGTGTCGGACAACGAATATAATAAGGTGGTACATCTGAAATACACCGACCTGACCATCGAGCAGCATGAAGAAGCCTTGACTTCAGCTTTTGCTGGAAAGCCCATTAAAGGGTTTGAAAAAACAGTTCAAGCCATGATTCCTGCTTACGAAGCTATTGGGTTCAAACGAGGACGAAGTGTGATGGTGAAGGTTTTGCAGTACTTGATGAACAACTTGAAGTTGGTGAAGCGATACGATAAGATGTTCTATTATGGAGAAGTTCCGACAAATGTGCAACTGTTTGAGGAGGACGAATAAAACACTTTAGCAAACGCTTTACTTTACGGGCGTGCCTATAGAGAATGAAGTAAATGAAGTGTTTTTGAAGTCCCCAAAAGACCATATGTGACAAGACGCAATGGGCTTAAAAAAACTTCGGAATATGGTTTACTTTATCGGGGTGCCTATAGAGGATAAAGCAAATAAAGTAAAATTGGAATATGAAGTCTATTGGCAGGTGTTACAGAAAGATCTATCTGAAAACACTTCGGAATTTCGTTTACTTTATGGGCATGCCTATAGTAAGTGAAGCAAATAAAGTGATTGACAAGTAGTAAATATGGAATAAAAAGCAAGTAATAGTAATGGATATTTCAGAAGCTAAGAAAATAAGCATAGTAGATTATCTTGAAAATATGGGATATACCCATGCCAAAATCCGAAGAGGGCAATATTGGTACCGCTCACCATTGCGTGAAGAGAAAACGCCTTCGTTTGTAGTGAATAACAATCTCCATGAATGGTATGACTTTGGAATTGCAGAAGGCGGTGATTTGATAGAGCTGGGCAAACGTATGTATAACACCAATAACATACATACCGTTCTGACTATGATAGAACGTGATAGCAATGGTCTGGTAAAAGATAAAAAGCAAGAGGTGCGTCCATCGTATGCAAGTGTAGAAGATGATATGATTGATTTGCGAGTGATGCCGCTAAGAAACTACGCCCTAACATCCTATCTCCAATCAAGAGGTGTTGATATTGGAATCGCCACAACTTTCTGCAAGGAGATTCACTATACTTTGAGGCTGAAGAAGTATTTTGCTATCGCCTTTCCAAACAAGTCAGGTGGTTTTGAGGTACGCAATCCCTATTACAAGGGATGTATCAAGAACAAGGATGTTTCTGTCTTTTGTCATACCAACGGAATGACTCAGGAACATATATGTGTTTTTGAAGGCTTTATGGATTTTCTGTCGTATATGACATTGCGTAAGAAAGGCAATACGGAAATCTGTGTAGATAGCATGGTTGATGTGTTAGTGATGAACTCTGTTGCCAACCTGAGAAAGTCCATGGATTATCTGGAACCATACAAAGAAATTCACTGTTATCTCGACAACGACATTGCCGGGCAAAAGACAGTGGAAACATTTGTCGGACTGTTCGGGGAAAAGGTAAAGGATGAGTCGGCAAGGTATCGTGAGTATAAGGATCTGAATGACTTACTGCGAGGGAAAAAGCGGTAGGAATGTTTGGAAGTTTGTTCAATGAAGGGTCTTTGTTCAGTGAAATTGAACATTAAGCCCTCATTGAACATTCATTCCCTATAAGCGGAACCATAACGAATTAAGTTGTTGACTTATGATTTCCATGACCAAAGGACATAACCGGATTTGGTGTGTTAGTCATACAAAATCAAGGTTATATGTTTGATTTTTACAAATCAATGTTTTTCCTTTGACTGGCATAATGAAAGTTTCTCTTTAGAAGGTTAGCTATTTTTTTACCGCTCGAGTCAAACAAATCGCCTTGATTTTTAAAAATCAAAGTATAGTCTTTGATTTAACAAAGGAAAAGTATTATCTTTGCATCAGTAATCATCAAATTTAAAGTCTATGATAAAAGGTGTTATCACTGGAGATTTAGTAAACTCCACCAATATAGCTGCCAAATGGAGGCAAACGGTAGTAGATGCGTTGCATGTATGCGTTGAAGAATCCATTCCACTAACTCCAATAAAGTTAGAGATGTATCGGGGAGACAGTTTCCAAGTTGTTGTTGACAAACCAGAACATGCATTAGCCATAGCCATTGCACTTAGGGCAAAACTAAAAGCCGAAACCCCAGATGAACAGAAGCTGTGGGATGCAAGATTGGCTGTTGGTATAGGTGAGATATCTTTTGAAAGCGACAATATAGTAACTAGTGATGGAGAAGCGTTCAGACTATCAGGCCATTCTTTTGACCATATAGGGAAAAAGAGGCTGAGCATATCAACTCCATGGCCCGATTTTAATTCAAACATAGAACTTGTCACTCGTTTTGCAGATGACTTAATTACATCATGGACTGCAAAACAAGCAAGGGTTGTATATCAATCAATGCTTTTTCCTAAACTTCAAAAGGATTTGGCTGAAGAATTAGATATGACAAGGCAAAACTTTAATTACCACTGGAGTTCTGCAAGAGGGCAGCTTATCTTGGACTACATTGAATATTTTAAATCGTTAATCTCAAAATATATAAGATAGTAATATGGAAACACTCATTATACTAGTAAAGTTACTCTGTGCTCATTTATGTTCAGATTTCATACTGCAGACCGATAGAATCAATAGTGGAAAGCGCAAACCTGGCATAAAAGGCATTAGTTATTTGATCCTTCACAGTATTACACATGCATGTATAGCATATTTATTGGTGGCAAATTGGTCATGCTGGCAAATTCCTGTCATAGTATTCATTAGCCATTTCATAATAGATTTGGTCAAGTGCAAGTGCTGCAAGGAATCGCTCTCAACATTTCTTGCAGACCAGTTTTTGCATATCGCAATTATTGTAGTATTATGGTTCTCATTGTATAAAGAAGGAATAGAGTTCTCATGTCTTAACGCCCTTTGTTCGGCAAAGGTTTGGTTGGCATTTATGGCATACATGTTAATGTTAAAACCTTCGTCAATTCTCTTGGGCTTGTTTCTCAAACAATGGACACCGCCCTCGTCTAACTCACAGAGTCTGCCAAAGGCTGGACAATGGATTGGCTATATAGAAAGAATATTGATTCTTACATTTGTCCTTGTTGGTAGTTTTGAGGGCGTTGGTTTCTTGTTGGCAGCAAAGTCTGTATTCCGTTTTGGCGAGTTGAACAAGGCCAAGGAAATCCAAACAACAGAATATGTCCTAATAGGCACATTTGCAAGTTTCACTATCGCCATCCTTACAGGAATAGCAATAACACACTTATATTTGTGATACCTTTATATAACATTGACTTATGAATAAGAATATTGAGAATTTCTTAAATGAATATATGATAAATCCCGACCCACAGTATGCAGTTTTTCTAAAGGGAAACTGGGGATGTGGTAAGACATTCTTTGTAAACAATTGGCTTAATTCATACAAAAAGAAGATTCCAGAAGAGCAAATACTAAAGCCTGTTATGGTTTCGCTTTATGGCTTAAGTGAGATTAAACAGATAACAGCAGCAATAAATAAGGCTCTTTATCCAATACTTTGTGGTAGGGCTGCAAAAGTTGGTAAAACTCTCACTAAGTTTTTATCTGCAATAGTTTTAAAACATGAAGTTGATGTAGACAAAGATAGCAATTCTGATTTCGAAATAGAGTTTGGTTTGGACTCTGTGTTGCTTTTATTCAGTTCTGAAGACAACAGTGTAAAGAAAGGGAAATTGTTGATATTCGATGATATAGAACGTTGCGAAATGCCAATGAAAAGGCTCATGGGGTACCTTAACTATTTTGTAGAGCTATGTCATAGCCATCTTATTATCATCGGAGATGAGAGAAAAATGACAGATGAGCAGAAAATCATATTCTCTGACTTTAAAGAAAAGACAATCGGTCGTGAATTTGAGATTAGCACCAATGTCAGAAGTGCTATTGAAAATTTTACAGAACAAGAGCCAACCAGTGAGTTTATTCGCAAACATATCACCACCATAGAGAAAGTATTCTCAAAGACAAATTGCCAGAATCTACGCATATTGAGACAAGCGCTATGGGACTTCGGAAGATTTGAAGAAACCATGATAGAGTTCTCTAAGGAATCCAAATATGAGCATGTCATGCTGCATATTTTAGGATCATATATTATATCATATTGTGAATACAGAGGCGAAAATCACGATTTGTTGGATAAATGGGTTAAGTATAATTGTAATTGGGAGACAACAAATAAAGACGAGATAAACATGTTAAAGCAACAACTTGGGTATCTCTGCCAGAGATATAACAATAGTTCGATATCCCCTTATCAGACTTTCAACATCAGCTTGGTGGAGAAAATCATCACAGAACTAAATACCGGCATTTCTATTAAAGATTTTGCAGAAGGGTATTTTGCACCAGATGTTGATGAAAACCCTTGTACAAAAATCAATGATTCTTTTTCCATGGACAATGAAACTTTCTTGGTATTCTACAACAAATTAATAGACGACATATGTAATTTGAAGATAAAAGGATTTAGAGATTTGGGGTATGCACTTACCTACTTGTTTTCTTTGGATTTTCATAAAATAAAAGAAATCAATGAAACTGATTTCAACAGACTCCGTGATGTCCTTCCAAATTATTTACTAAATATAACAACAGCAGAAAACCTTTATTTTGCAAACTTAGAGTTTAAGCGTGGCGTAAATTCTTATATGACAAATGACAATATTGAGCGTCTGTCTATTATATGCTCGACATTTTATAATGAATGTGAGAGAAGAATTATGGCGAGTAAAAATATCATGACTCTAACATTGGAAAATCTTAAAGATTCAAATGTGAAAGAGTTATTTGACATCAACAAGGAAGCCTTGCCAGACCATAGTTGTACTTATGAAATGGTTGCAATATTCAATAGTGTTGATATATCTTTATTATTCGAGAACCTAGGCAAGCTCAATAATGCGTCATTGCAAACATTTAATAGTTTTATTAGAGAAAGATATAAACTATCCCGTAGAATGGGAAATTGGATTAACAACACAAACGATGATATAAAACCATTGCAGGAATTAAAAGGAAAAATAGACTCATACATTCTCAATGAACAATTAATGAGAAAGGAGGCTTTTCGTAGAATATCGAATTCTCTGGATGGAGCAATAAAAAGATGTCAAGGAGTATTAGGCGAACTATAAGTCTTGTTCATTTGAAATGTACGACCTCAAATATGGTAGAATAGGCGTATAGTATGTATGCACTATAAAAAAACAAACGGGTTTCATCACTATTCGATGGGATTCGTCTTTTTGTTTATATCCGTATCGTCTATACTTTTCTTATTGAAAAGCACATTATAAGACATCTATAATCGACATGGACAATGTCATTATTAGAATGAGGCATTGTCACACTGCCATACGCTTTCAAGTATGAAAATCAAGTTTGATTTTGTTTTTATCTACAATTGATGTTAAGAAACAGTCCTCGATGGGGCTGTTTTTCTTTTATCCCAATATTTCGGAGTTTCTTTGCAACCGTTTTCGGAAGGGCGCACAACCAAACGGCATGGACAAAAGAGATATTTATCTGTGGGCATGTGCAGCCTTTCCTAACCATTCAAGCCAATTACATCATATATGAGAATTGCTTGTTAGGTAGTCAAAGAAAACGACAAGAGACAATAGGAACAACAATGTATAATCAAACTTAAAAGAAATGAGTTCATACTTGATATTCGTACTTGTATTGACAGCGGTATATATCATCTACTACGCTGTTATAGTCACCAAAGACCTCTATGGCAAGAAGGATGATGCCAAGACAACGGAGGAAGTATTTGACGTTAGTAATATGGCTGATGCAGAGGAAAGCATCACCGTAGAAGAAAACAACGGAGGATTCAGTATTGGTGGAAACAGCTATGACACACAGGTGGATGCGGTGGCAGACTATGGTGTGGGAGAAGCTGCGAATAAGCAGAATGGCTACAATGATAACATTGCCGAAGCAGGACAGGAAGAATCCGACAAAATGAATGGAGGCTATGTCGGCAATGAAGCCAATGCTTCATCTGGAGAATCTGGTGATACAGACAAAGAAAGTGCTTTTGAGAAATTGAAAGCAAAGATGGAGGAACAGTTGGAAGAAACGGAAACGTATATGTCCAACCCACTGACCGACAAAGAACTATACACGGCAATGATTATGCGAGATCCGAAGCTAAAATGGCAAATGGTGAAGAATGAACTATGAAAACGAAACGGTTTCATTGGGCATTGTCCGCATTGGTGTTGGGCATCCCCATTCGAGCAAGTGCCAAGTGTGGCGGTGTGAACTATAGTTGGGGAGCGGACGCACTGGCAAGCATGCACGACTACGTGGTGACAATGATGCTGTATGTGCTCTATCTGCTCTATGCCATAGCAGCCATAGTAGCAGTCATATCAGCATTGCAGATATATATCAAGATAAACGCAGGAGAAGACGGAGTGACGAAATCCATTATGATGTTAGTAGGCGCATGTCTGTTCATCATTGGAGCTTCTATCGTGTTTCCGGCATTCTTCGGGTATCAGATATGGTAGGTATTAGATTTAGGATAACGGTATCAGACTGATAAATAGATTTTAGGATAACAACAAACTCAACTGCAGACGAGTATATAAAAAGTAACGATTAACAAACAAAAGGAAACAGAATGTTTAACAAGACAAAGAATTATTTGAAGAAGAAGGCAAAGAATGTGATGTCTTCTGGACGTTTAAAGGCAATGGCACTTATGCTCTTGGTGGGTTGTGGTGCAGCAATGGCGCAGAACTCGGCAGGTGACTACACAGCCGGCACGACAGCGTTGACGCAGGTAACGGAGGAAATCGCCAAATATGTGCCCATCGTGGTGAAATTGTGCTATGCCATTGCAGGTGTAGTAGCTGTAGTGGGTGCTATCTCGGTGTACATCAGCATGAACAACGAGGAGCAGGACGTCAAGAAGAAGATTATGATGGTGGTTGGTGCGTGCATCTTCCTGATTGCAGCAGCACAGGCATTGCCTCTGTTCTTCGGTATCGGATAATGACACATAATCCGAACAACAGAAAGAAGTGAGATTGTCAAAAAGAGAGTGATAACGTAAAGAAACTATTGTTATGGACGCAGATAAAGAAGAACGCTATGCGGACTTCCCCGTGTTCAAGGGATTGCAAAAACCGCTTGAATTCATGGGATTCCAAGGACGCTATATCTATTGGGCGGCAGGTACGGCAGGTGGAGCCATTGTAGGTTTCATCATCGCTTACTGTTTGTTGGGATTCGTTGTAGGGCTCGTGGTGCTTGTATTTGCCATTTCCACAGGTGCTGCCCTCATTTTCCTCAAACAGCGGAAGGGACTGCATACCAAGAAGAGCGACCAAGGAGTGTATATCTACGCCCATAGCAAGAGCTTCTGATAAGGAAATCAAAAGAAGAACCATCATGAGAGTTGTTGGGTTGATTGCATATTGACAGAGGTAGGTTCGCTCCGACGAAAGAAAGAGTGGGCCTACCTTTATTTGTTGCTTCCTGAGAACAAAACGCAGGAAAGAAATGCAAAAGAACAGCCACAGAGAGAATAACGAATAACCAGAAAGGAAAGAAATGATACTATACGTCATCTTGTTTTTCATTGCACTATGTATCGGCATGGCAACATCCGTATATGCCTTCGGTACTGGAGGCAAACGGAAAAAGATATTCGAGGACATCTACTTCTCGGTGGAGGAAGTGGACGGCATCGGTGTGGTGTATACCAAGAACGGTGACTACTCAGCCATACTGCGCATGGAAAATCCAGTGCAGAAATACTCCGCCAACATTGACAGCTACTATGAGTTCACCCAACTCTTCACCGCTATCTGTCAGACCTTAGGCGAAGGCTATGCGATCCACAAGCAAGACGTGTTTACACGCAAACAGTTTAAGGACGAGAGCACTGAAAGACACGAGTTCCTATCGGAAGCCTACTTCCGCTATTACGAAGGACGTGAATACACAGACAGCAGCACCTATCTGACCATCACCCAAGAGAACAAGAAGAGCAGTCTGTTCTCTTTTGACCATAAGAAGTGGCGCGACTTCATGGTAAAGGTTCGCAAGGTACATGACCAGTTGAAAGATGCTGGACTGAAAGCATCCTTCCTCGGCAAGCAAGAGACACAGGAATATGTAGACCGTTTCTTTGCCATGAACTTTCGGGACAAGACCGTAAGTATGACAGGCTTCAAGGTGGATGAAGAGACCATCGGCATGGGCGACAGACGTTGTAAAATGTACAGTCTGGTAGATGTAGACTGCGCCAATCTGCCCAGTTTCATCCGTCCATATACCAATATGGAAGTAAACAACACCAGTATGCCAGTAGACCTACTATCGGTAGTAGACAACATACCAGGAGTGCAGTCGGTGGTGTACAACCAAATCATCTTCATGCCCAACCAAAAGAAAGAGTTGGCAGTATTGGACAAGAAGAAAAACCGCCATGCCTCGATGCCCAACCCAAGCAATCTGATTGCAGTGGAAGACATCAAGCGAGTGCAGGACGTGATAGCGAGAGAAAACAAACAACTCGTCTATACACATTATAATATTATAGTAACTGTGGCACCCAATGTAGATATTCAAAAGTGTACGAACCATATAGAAAACGCATTCGGGCGCATGGGCATCCACATATCCAAGCGAGCATACAACCAACTGGAACTGTTCGTCAACTCATTCCCTGGCAACTGCTTCGGAATGAGCGAAGACTACGACCGTTTCCTCACCCTATCGGATGCAGCCGTCAGTTTGATGTACAAGGAGAAGATAGTACATAGCGAGGACACACCTTTCAAAGTGTACTATACCGACCGACAGGGAGTGCCAGTAGCCATAGATATATCGGGAAAGGAAGGCAAGAACAAGTTGACAGACAACAGCAATTTCTTTGTGCTCGGACCTTCAGGCAGCGGCAAGAGTTTTTACGTCAATTCCATGGTACGCCAAGCCCATGAGCAGAATACTGACATCGTGTTAGTGGATACTGGTAATTCGTATGAAGGACTGTGTGAATACTTCAACGGCAAGTATATACTGACATCGTGTTAGTGGATACTGGTAATTCGTATGAAGGACTGTGTGAATACTTCAACGGCAAGTATAT